>ERZ1032387.3-NODE-3-length-73570-cov-13.727743_pt1 | contig 73570 bp, 57 predicted proteins | sample MGYA00516710_ERZ1032387 | MGnify/ENA primary metagenome ERZ1032387 (study PRJEB33718, sample SAMN03160192) | human skin metagenome | collected 2014-02-25 | study: EMG produced TPA metagenomics assembly of the PRJNA266117 data set (Human skin bacterial metagenome and...
ATCTACACCTCTCTATTCGTCGGCAGCGTCAGATGTGTATAAGAGACAGGTACGGATGATGTCGGCACTGTTCTCCACACTGGTATGGGGGGGCCAGCCAGCGATGGGGCCGACTCGGGCGTCTTTGGCATATTCGTATAGATCGGCGGCGTCTGTGGCCTGCCAGGGGCGAAGCAAGAGTCGTTCTGTTTCAAGTGTCATGTCCTGTACCCGAATGGATTGGTTCGTTCGGGACAGAGTATTGGGAGACAGATCATCGGTACACGCCAGTACCTCGGCTTTTTCGGTACTTTTCGAAACAGCTGCGCCAAGCGGTGATAGGATTTTGGCTCTTGTTTGTTGTAGCGCTGGGTCACTATGCATCACATTCCGAAACTTTCCGCTCCTGACGACTCGATGCGGATGGGAGAAACCACGCTAGCGGAAGGGCAAGGTTTACCGCTCTCCTTCGGTCACGCTTACTTGACGCTACTGGTATGCCTCTGCGGTAGTGCCCACTTCACTCTTAACTTCAAAGAGCATGCGGTTAGGCGCGGTGCTGTGATGCTGCTGGCTGAGGACACTATTGCCTTGCTCAAACGTCGCTCGCGCCGCTTCAAGGTATTTTTCTGCCTTATGCCGAAAAGTTTTGCCGCGGAGGTTGCCTACCCGCTACCCAATACCTTGTTCGTATTTCTGCATGACCATCCTCATTGCGTTCCATCCAAGGATGACATGCCGCTGATAGAGGGGTGGGTGACACAGATGCGGAACATTGCGCAGACCTGTCCCACCTACCAACGCATCATGTTGCGCAATCAGCTGCAGAACCTCTTTCTGAAAATAGCCGAGCAACTTCCAGCCAACCAGATAGAAAACAGGGGATTCAGCCGGAAGGAAATGCTCAGTTGGCGCTTCTGGGAATTGATAGGCAAACATTGCGTGCGCCACAGAGATGTGAAGTTCTACGCCGACGCACTGAATATCACGCCGTTCTACCTGTCGCAGTTGACCAAAGCGTTTTTCAATGACACACCCAAGGGCCTGATCGATCGGCAGGTAACCTTGGAGATCAAGGCTCTTCTTTCATACAGTGACTTGGCTATTGGCCGTGTGGCCGACGAATTGAACTTCGTCGATGCGTCTTACTTGTGTCGCTACTTCAAGCGCCAAACGGGAATTTCGCTCTCCCGTTATCGTAAGCACAAGAGAGAGGAGGGGGAGCAGGACTGACCTGCGGTCGAAATGGAGGAGGGAAGGCGCACTATGGAAAAGGTTTCCCTCCTGGATATCACACTGATTCCAGCGCGCGATTGGTTGTCCATAGGACGAACTGACCCTCAAACAGCTCTCGCAACGCTCCGGCGTCGCACTGTCGACCCTGTCGAAAATGGAGCTGGCCCAGGTCTCGGTCAGCTACGAAAAACTCGCCGCCGCGGCCCGCGCCCTGGGCGTCGACATTGCCCAACTGTTTAGCCCGGCGCCGAACCTGATCCAGACCCGCAGCGCCCAGGTGCAACCGACCGTGGTCAGCACCACCATCGCCGACGCCCCCGGCTACAGCACCGGCAACTACGACTACCACCCCATGACCGGCGACTTTCCCGGGCGCAGCATGACCCCCATGTACGCGCGGATTTTTGCCCGCGAGTTGCAGCAGTTCGAGGATTACATCCGCCACCCCGGGCAGGAATTTGGCCCTGGTGCTGTCGGGGCGTGTGCGGATTCAGTTCGAGACCGGGGAAGCGGTGAGCATTGGCCCGCAGGAAACGGCCTACTTCAACAGCAGCATTGGCCATGTCTACCTAGCGGAAGGGCAGAAGGATGCGGAGGTGATGGTGGTTATGTCGGAGCGCTGAAGCCCCCACTCATCAAGCGACAGCACGACAGACTGTGCTGCCGCGCCGTGTTGTCGCGGGGAGTTCTACTTCAGCGTTGGCCTGTGGCGACTGCCGTCGAGCAAGGCATCCACCACGGCCCGGGCCATCTCCACCGAGTGCACCAGGGACCAGATCAGGCCGCGTTCAATGCCGCTGCCGCGTTCGGTGATTTCATCGGAGACTTCTTCGGCGCTTTTCAGCAGCAGGGAGACGTGGAGCAGGGCTTCTTCGGCGCTGATGCCGCCGCGTACCGAGAACAGAGAATCGCGACTCACCGGGGTACTGATGGTTTGCTTCAGTGACTGGATCAGAGAGGCATCGGCAGGCTGAAGTGACAGCTTCTGCCGGATCTGCTGATTGGCCAGATCGTGCTCGGGGTTTCTGTCGCGCTGGGCAGCTGTGAGGGGCGGATCGGGGACGAGCTTTTTCATGGCGTAACTCCTAGTACAGAGATAGGAGCCTTCACCGTCGCTGCTAAACGATAGGGTGGCGGCCGTTCGCAGGTTAGCAGACCGGTGTACTAGGAACCCGGCGCACCCGAGGGTGCCCTGCGCACGGCCGCCATAAAACGGAGCCAAAAAAAGCGCCACGTAATGGGGGCGCCATGCGCCTAGTTACACGTCGAGCTGCTAAACCCGGTCACTGAATTTGCAGTGACGGATCGAGGCTAGCCAGCGTGAGGGGGTAGGCGCAAGCGGCTAGGAGTTTCTAGGAAAGTTCGCACAATAGAAAGAGACTTAACGCTGCTTCTAAGGGAATAGCTTCACACCCCTTCAACTTCGATCCCATGTTCCGCCAACCAGGTCTTTCGCTGTGCGTAGTCTGGCATGACGCGCTCCAGGCGCAGCCAGAACTCAGGTGTGTGGTGCGGCTCGTGCAGGTGCACCATTTCATGCACGACCACATACTCGGCAATGTGCTTGGGCAGCAGGATGGTCTTCCAATGGAAGTACAACTGCGCGCTCTTGCCACAGGAGCCCCAGCGATAGCCAAGATCTTGTACCCGTACCCCTCCAGGTGAAAGATCCAGGCGGCCTTGATAACTCTTCACGCGCAGGGCTAGCCAGTTGCGGGCATGTTCGCTGTACCAGCGGATAAATTGCTCCCGGGCACGTGGCAGCTCGCTACGCAGCAGGCGGAAGCGGCCGCCAGAGAGTTTAAGTGGCACATCTTGCTCATCTACCAGCTTGAGGCGATGACTTCGCCCCAGGTACAGAAACCCTTCTCCGTCCACGTATTCCTTGGTTGGGACAGAGCGTTGCAGGCGTTCCTTTTCGGCCAGGCGTGAGTAAATCCAGAAGCTTTTTTCCGCTACGAATTGCCGCAGCGCTTGCTCCTCCACCTCGGGTGGGGCAGAGAGAATAAGCGTGCTATCACGCTCAACGGTGATTTGCAGTGTCTTGCGCCGCGCACTGCGCCGCAGCGTTAACTGCAAGTCGTCGACCGTGAGAACTTGATCGTTCACAGTTGCATCAACCGTTCATGGCTGGCTCTGGCTTGATCCCTCAGGCGGTCAGCCAGCACCCCTGCCGTATCGGTATCTACCAAGGGCGGCCGCAGTCGCATCAGGTGATCGAATAGCTGTCCAGCCAGTTCCTCTTGGGCCGCGCGCTTGCGCGGGCTCCAGATATCGCGGTGGCTTTGCAGCTCGTCCACCAACATATCCACCAACTCCACCGTGACATCCTTCAATCGCAGCAGCTCGGCGGGCTGTGGGTTGGCGTCGGTAGCTACCACATCCAGCAGGGTTCGCAGGAAGGGCGCATAGTGCTCGGGCAAATCCAGAGGGCTGTTGTCATCGCTCATCTGACCGCTGCGCAGTTCGTTGATGAGTTTTTGCAGTTGCTCAACCAACTGGTCCCACTGCTCGCCCATCGACTTGAGCAAGTCGTTCAGGCGTTCGGACAGCTTGCGATACAGTACCGGATCTTCATCAGCGTGCTTGCGCACATGGGAGCGAATGGCGTGCTCCATTTCTGAGGCCTTGGCGCGGTCGTTGACGCTACGCGATAACTGTTTCTCGAAGTCTGCATCGGTAAGTTGGATCGGTGGGATCTTTGGGTCGATCCCCAGCGAGATAACGTGATCGTCGATCAGCTTGCGTACCTTGGCGCCGACATCCTTGCCCAGTTGCGGCAGGTCCTTGTAGCGACCGCGTGCCCGAGCGTGGATATAGGCCAGACGCTTGGCATCTTTGACGAAGGGCAAACCTTCGGGGCGAGGTAGCACAGTGTCCAATGAGTCGAGGAAGGCTTTGAGTTTCACCGCAAATTCGGCGCGTACCTTCTCCGACCCCAGAGCGGTAATACAGGCCTCGATATCCTCCAGCGACTCGATGCCCTGGCGACGCAACACGTCCACCACGCGCAGATGCCGATCTCTTAGCACCGGCACCTCATCCTTGATGCTGCTCAGTGCGCCCTCGATATCTTCATCTGCATAGGCAGCCAGGGCTTCACGCAAATGGTTGGCGACTCCGTAGTAGTCGACCACGATGCCGCAGCGCTTACCGAATCCGGTCCGGTTGACTCGCGCAATGGCCTGCAGCAGTTCGGCTTCCTTGATCGGCCGGTCGAGGTACATCACCCCCTCGATGGGGGCATCAAAGCCGGTCAGCAACATCGATTTGACGATCAGGAAGGCCAAGGGATCAGCCTTGCCCGGCTGTTCATGGTTCAGGGGCTTTTTGAAGCGTTTGATCAGTTGCTCGTGCTTGTTGCCATCTGTCCAGGTTTTCCATTCGGACGGATCGTTGTTTGTCCCGGAAACAATCGGTGCGAACTCCAGGCCGCGTAACGTGTCGCGATAACGCCACGCCTGCACGCGAGCCTGCAACTTTGGGGGACGCTGGCACAGGGCTTCATCGTCCAGGTCTTTGTCGCTCTCGGGCAACGCGTCGGCCTCAGCCAGCAGTTCATCGCGGGCGGTCTGCAGCGCATGGAAATAGCGGATGGCCGCAACCCGGCTGTAGGCCACCACCTGCGCTTTGTAGCCATTGGGCAGGATGTTGGTGACGTAGTGGCGGAGTATGTCGCGGGCCTTGTCGGCGATCAGCGCGGGGGCATCAAATATATGACCCTTGGTAGCGTATTTTTTCTTGATCAATTCCAGTTCGTCCTGGCTGTGCTCGCGGAATAAATCCTCGAACAGCTCATCCAGGTTCGCCCCGTCTTTCACGGCGCCTCTGGCGGTGCGTCCTTCATAGAGCACCGGCACCGTCGCACCATCTGCTTCGGCCTCTTTGATGGTGTATTGGTCGATGAATGCACCAAAAATCTCATGGGTGCGCTTCTTGTTACCCATGATGATCGGCGTACCCGTAAAACCGATGCGTACGCAGTTGGGCAGGCCTGCCAACAGGTTCGCTTGCAGATCACCGGCCTGGGTGCGATGTGCCTCATCGATCAGTACCAGAATGCTCTCGTCGTGGTTGAGCACCTCGAACGGTTTGCTTACTTGGTAGAGCGCAGGTTTTTCTGCGGCTTTGAGGGGGGGAGCGATCTGCGCAGAGCCTGGCGTTGCCGCGTCTTCATCCTGCTCGGGGATGCGGTATTTCTGGATGGTGGCGAATACCAGGCCAGGGCCCTGGCGGCGCGCCAAGGCTTTAACGCCCTCGATATTGGAAGCCACCTCCGGCAGTTCGCCGCTCAGCGTGGCAGTGGCTGCGAGTTGGCTCTGCAGGTCTTTGCGGTCGGTGACCACGATGATCTTGAAGCGGCGCAGTTGCGTATCTGTGCGCATCTTGCGTACCAGAAACACCATGGTCAGGCTCTTTCCCGAGCCCTGGGTGTGCCAGACGATGCCGCCACGCTGATCGCTCTCACCATGTTCCAGACGCGTCTGGCCGTGTTTCATCCGGGTAACCGTGCGGTTGACAGCGCGGTACTGCTGGTAGCGACAGACCGTTTTGATGGTGCGTCCGCCAACCTGCATAAACAGCATGAAATGCCGGATTAGATCGAGCAGATGGGCCGGGGTCAGCATGCCGGCCACTAGGCGTTCCTGCTCGGACAATTTGGTTTTGCCCAACTGCTCGGCCACAGCTTGCTCGCTGCCGTTGCCATCGGGGCCAACCACGGTCTTCCATTGGGAAAAATGCGCGAAGCCCGCACCTATGCAGCCCACCCGGGCTTCGTCGTAGCTGCTGGCGATCAACAACTGCACGCTGGCGAACAGGCTTTCGTTGCCCTCGTTCTCCTCGACCTCGAAGGCTGCTTTGCGCTGGTTGCTGTAGCGGCGCAGTTGATCGACAGCCTCGGCCAGTGGTTCGGGAATGGATGGGCTCTTGCACTCCACCACCACCAGCGGGATGCCGTTCACCAGCAACACCAGATCCGGGACGATAAATTTCTTGCCGCTGTTATAGCCGGGCGGGCAGTCCACCCGGAATTGATTGATCACGCTGAAATGGTTATTGGCGGGTGTGTCCCAGTCGATGTACTGAAGGGTTTGCCCACGTCCGCCTTCCCAGCCAGGGAGGCCATCGACGGTGATACCTTTGAGCAACAGTTCCGTGGCTGTCTGATTGGCTTCCATCAGCTTGCCGGCACCCAAACGGGTAATGGCCGCCAGTGCCTCGGCAATGCGTTGATCATCCAGCCAAGGCTGACCGTCACGCAGGTTGATGGCACGCAAGCGCTCGGCCAGTGCGGCGCACTGAATGACTTCACTGAAGCTGTTGCGGCCGGTGATGGCCGGGTCGTCGAGGCTGCCCTCGGTATGCTGCCAGTCAAGCCCCTGCAACTGAGCCACAAAGGGTTTTTCGACGTCTTCCAGTTCCCAGCCCACAGGGTTACTCCTTTAATCCAGTTCAGGCGTGTATGGGCTCATACAGGCTCATAGCGGCTCATTCCGGCTCATTCCGGCTCATTTCCGCATTCCAGCTCATTCCAGGGTTCCAAGGGTATAGGTCGCCCCTCGATTCTTGCCGCTCTGCACAATGGCGCCTCTATCTTTCAGCTTTTTCAGCAGCTTGGCCGCTTGGTCAGTTGATACCCGACATAACCCCATGACCTCGGCACGTTTGATTTGCCCATGCTGCTGCACATAGTTCAACACCATCTGCTCATGCTGAATCGGTGCGAAGCCGGCCTGGCGGGTATAGGCGGTTTTGTCGCCAGCGGCCTGGTAGAGGCTGGCCGACAGGGTATAGCTGCGCCCTCGGGTAGAGCCGTGCGCTTCCACCAGACAGGCTTCGGTCAGGGCTTCCAGGGTGCGTTTGGCGCTGGTGGCGTCGCGCTGGATCAGCACAGCCAATTCATCGGTCGTGACGCGCTTGCTTTCGCGCAAGGCGGCCAGGGCGATCAGGCTGTCGATAGGCAACTCGGCGTGGGTGGCGCGTTCGTGTTCGACCACCAGGCGGCGAAAATCCAGGTCGGCCTCGGCGGTGGGCAGGCGCAGCACCACGCTCTGGGCATTGGTGTAGCTGTAATCCGGTGCCGGGCGGCCAAACTTGAGCATGCCGCGAAAGATCTTGTCCACGCCGCGGCCGGAGCGTTCGACCACGCCGATACGCTTCATGGCGTCGGCCAGGGCCGGGTTGCGCGGGCGCGGTTCGGTCACCAGCAGGTTGGCCAGGGTTACGCCGTCGACTAAGCCACCGGGGTTGCTGATCACCAGGGCATCGTCTTCCAGGCGCACATGCACCGCGCCGCGACCGTGGTAGTCGCGATGCACCAGGGCATTGGCCACGGCTTCGCGAAAGGCGCCGAGGTCGACCTTGGGCACTGGCACGCGGAACAGGCCGACTTGCAGCTCTTCTTCCGGGTTATAGGGACGGAAGTTGGTTTCCAGCCAGTCCAGTGCCTTGAGCAGCGGGAAGCGGCGGAACTCGTTGAAGCGAACGGCCTGCTGGGCCAGCACTTGGAAGGCGAATTCGTGAGTGGGCACCAGTTGGCGAATAGAGGTTTCTCGGCCAACCAGCAACAGGCCGGTCAGGGTTGGCACCCGCGAACCGTCGGGTTGGCGTGCGGTGAGCAGCAGCGCGCCGTCGAGGGCTTCGTCGTCCAGTTCCAGCAGCACGCGGTCGCCGCCGTACTGCTGCACGGCCTGGCGCAGGCGTTCGCGCTCCAGCGGGTCGAGGTCGGCCAGGGTGGCACCGGCCACTGGCTGTGCGGAGACATCGAGTAGGCCGAAGTTGCTCGCACGGCTGCTGCGCTCATGGGGCAGCATCGCCACGCATTCGGGTGTGCCGTCGTGCTTCAAGCGGCGGCGCAGGTACACGCCACTGGTGGTAGCCACCTCGCTCTGGGACTTGGGTATATGGACGCATGCCACGGTTACCCCGTCTAATTCGACCGCTTCGGCCCGTACGTTCAGTGACGGCGAGGTCCGCGCTGCCACCATACCGGCCAGTCCCTCCAGCAGGCGGTGCTCGGCATGTAGGCCGGTGGGTGTGCCGTCGTCCTCGACGCCCAGCCACAGCTCGCCGCCCTCGGCGTTGGCCAGACAGACCAGCGCTTCGATTAGATCTCGGTCGGGTAGCTTACTGCGGTCGCTCTTGAACTCGACGGTGAGGGATTCGCGAAGTGGCAGGCGCTGGGGCATATCAGGCTCCCGTTTGTGCCGCAGCACGTTGCATGGATTCCAGCAGCGGGGTGACGCGGACGCGGCCGGTTAGCAGGTCGTCCATCAGACCAGACTTCAAACTCCGGAGTTTGTCGAGTTCGGCTTCTTCTATGAGTAGCTTGGATTCATAAGTAGCGATCCGAAGCTCGATTCGTTCTTGTTCATCAAGTGGCGGAACACCCGCATTCACGCGGCCAAGCTCTCCCCGCGTCACATGCAGAAATGAGTCTTTGAAACCATGAGCTGAGTCCTCAATGTTCACCTGCCGAAACCTTAGAAGGCGGTACAGGAACGCTTTGGAGACAAGGCTCTCTTTCGGTAGCACTCTGAATATGTGTTGATTTAAGACGCCTTCCGGACCATTCCAGAGTCTTGCGCCAAAAGACATCCCACGTTGCCCAGACCATGCGAACAGTAGATCTCCGGGATGTACATGCCATTTTTCCTGTATGGCCCCTGCGTAGTAGTTGAAGTCACGCGAGCCGTTCAGGTTCTGGATTCTGATGATAGGAAAACCACTATCTGTCCATGCAGCAGCATCAAAAGTGTTGCCGTTCAGGTATTCAGCCAGTGCTGAAAATTCCTTGCACTCCCATTCCCTTGGAATCCACCCCAACTGCGACTCTTTGTAGAGCAGTGGCGCTTCGCTCTGTGGTGGGCGCAGTCGGCCGTTGGCGTCGACGCCACGGGTCAGCAGGTCGTGCAGCAGGCCCTGCTTGACGGCCTTGAGCTTGTCGATCAGCGCCTCGGTTTCGCGGATGGTGGTGTCGAGGGTGTCGAGGACTTGGGCGATGGCGTGCTGCTCTGCAAGCGAAGGCACGGGAAGCATGCTCGCTTTAACAGGAGTCCTGCTTAGCTCAAGCTGGTTGGTCGAACCCGCGTAGCAAAATCGCTCAAGGTGCCTCTGTCCCCAAGAAGTACGCAGTACAGCATTGAGCCATCTTCCATCGGTGCCTTCAGGCTTCGGCCGAAGTACGGTTACATGCCCATCAACAATGAAAGCCCCGTCATGATCGAATACAACTGATCGGCCAATTGTTCCGGTGCCGGTGGAATTAAGCAGCACATCGCCTGACTCCGGGCGCAGAACATTGCGCATCGCTCGCTCTGCATGCGGGCGCGCAAACTCCGGAGCGAATTGTGATGAGGTTACACATCGCTGGCCGATGGCCAAAAAGCTGCTGCTCTCCACATAAACCGGTGCCGTACCTCGGGAAATCAGGCTGCACAGCTCATCGAGCGTCTTCTTTTTCCATCCTGCTTCATCAGGTATCGCAACGTCCAAGGGCTGGAATTTCTCAGACATATCCCAACCCTTTCAGGAATCCCTGCAACGCCTCTGCCGCCGCATCGCGGGTCTGCTCGATCTCTTTGAGCGTCACCCCGTACTTATCCCACCAGTTTTCGAAAGCGGCGACGATTTGCTTGCGCTGGGCGGCGATATAACGCTCGACAATGGCCTGCATATCGTTGTGCAGGATGGTCAGCAGCAGCTCCGCGGCCTGTGGTTCGTCCAGCCCGTCGACGGCTTGATTGAGGTGGCTGGCGAAGTTTTCCTGCTGGCTTTTGAGCTGCTTCTTGACCTTGGTCAGCTCGGCCTTCCAGGCCTTGAGCTGGGCTTCGTCGATGGGGTTTTCTTCGTCATCGGTATCCGCCTCACTGTCGGCTTCGTCCGAATCCTCTCCCTTGGTTGGGGCGGCGGCCTTGAGCTGGCTATCCAGTTCGGCCTTTTTCGCCTCTAGCTCGGCCAAGCTGGCGACGAAATCGCCCAGCAGGAACTTCACCAACTTGTGCTCCAGCGGGCTTTGCTTGCTGGCTTTGTCTTCCAGGGCGGTGATGATGCTGGTGCGCCAGGCATCGATCACGCCCCGGCTGCCGCGGGCCATCAGGCCGAGGAAGTCGTATTTGCTCTGGTACCAGAAGCCGGCAACGATGCCCCTGACCTGGAAGGGGTCGAGCAGGCCGATGTCTTCCAGCGTCTGGCTAAAGCTGGCCAGCAGTTCGGCGCGCAGTTCAACCAACGCAGCGCTGTCGTCGAGTTTCCCGGCCAGGGCTGTGATACGCGGGCTGTGCTCGCTCCACCAGCTCTCGAAGGCGTCACGGATTGAGGCTTCTTTGGCCAGCAGGCCGAGATTGCCTTCGATGGCCGGCTTGAGGTCGGTGCGGCGGCTTAGCTTGCTGCAAAAGTCGAAATACTGGGCATCGCGCGTCACGAACAGATCTTGTGAGTCAAGGCCGTGTGCGGCGAACAGCGAGGCTTTGGCTGCAACTTCGGCCTTGGGTACACCCCCCAGCAGATGAGCGCGTACATCATGCGGCTCGGGTGGCAGTGCGTTATCCACATAGCGGCGGATATTCAGGTTGTAATCGTTGTCGCGCAGGGTGGCGATATCCACCACATCGCTGAGGCCGTCGATCCGGCGGAATTCGTCGTAGGCGGTGGTGATCTTCTCGATATGTTCGGGCAGCAGGTAGTTCTGCGCGCGGCCCTCGAAGTATTCGCGGTCGGCGTTGATAAACAGCACCTTGCCCTGGCGCTCAGTTGGCTTGCTGCTGATGCGGTTGGCGCCTTCCTGCTTTTGTTGGCGCAGGATCAGGATGCAGGCCGGGATGCCGGTGCCGTAGAACAGGTTGGCCGGCAGGCCGATCACCGCTTCGAGCAGGTCGTTTTCGATAATGCCAGCGCGGATGCCGCGTTCTTCACCGCCACGGAACAACACGCCATGGGGCAGTACGGTGGCGATCATGTCCTCGTCGCGGCACACAGCAAGCATGTGCTGAAGGAACATCAGATCGGCCTTTTTCGAGCCCAGCGGTACCTCGCCGAAGTGGAAGCGTTCTTCGCGGAAGGTCGGGTTCCAGGCCAGGCTGCCATCCGGGTTTTTCTCGGTGTGGCCCCAGTTGATGGAGAATGGCGGGTTGGTGAGGATGCGGTCGAAGCGCCGCAGTTCACCGGCCTCGATATGCCGAGGGTCGGCCAGGGTGTCTTCGTTTTCCAGCGAGGCGTTGTTGATGCCGTGCAGCAGCATGTTCATTTGCGCGATGGACCAGACGGTACCGTTGAATTCCTGGCCGAACAGGTTGGCCTTGCGGCCGTCCTCGCCGTGCTCATCGATGTATTCCTTGGCTGCGATCAACATGCCGCCCGAGCCGCAGCAGGGGTCGTAGACATCGTGGTCCAGGGTCGGCTTGAGCAGGTGCACCATCAGCCGCACCACGGAGCGTGGCGTATAGAACTCGCCACCTTTCTTGCCGGCCGAGTCGGCGAACTCGGCGATCAGGTACTCATAGGCGGCACCCAGCAGGTCGGGGAATTCGAAGTCGCTGTTGCGCAGGCGAACATCACCGAAGTGGCTGATTAGCTGGCGCAATTTCTGGTCGGGAATCTTGCTCTGGCCGACCTTGCGGGTGAAGTCGATATGCTCCAGCACCCCTTCCAGGGCGACGTTGTTTTCCTCGATTCCACCCAGCGCCTTGTTCAACACGTCGCCGACGTTGATGTGCGCTTCGTTGAGCAAATACCTGAAGCGCGAATGACTGGGCACCCAGAAGTTGCCATGGAGCATGTACCAGCGCGGGTTTTCCGCGGCGACAAAGGCTTCGGCCTTGCTCTTGCCGGCGCTTATCTGATCGGCAACGACCTGCTCGTAGCGCTCCTCAAATACGTCGGAGCAACGCTTGAGGAACAACATGCCGAAGATGTATTCCTTGAACTCCGAGGCATCCATCTTGCCGCGCAGAATATCGGCAGCCTTGAACAGATGGCGTTCCAGTTGTTGCAGCGTGAGGGGCATTGCGGAATCCCTTGTGGGCACCCAGGGAGTGGATGCCGATTAAATGCCGGCGATTGTATCCCAAGCCAAGCGATGTGCTGCACCCGGGAAGGGGCGGGGTTGCAGTAATGTTTGTGTGCTATCGAGCCAGATGCTCAGAGGAGCTGAGTGGGAAAGGGAAGGAGCCCGAAATGTTCGGTCTGATGAGGCAGTTACGAAGGCTCACTCGAGTATCCGTACAGCTGTTGAACTGTGCTCAGCAGGCTGTCATTAAGCTGGCATAGGTGAGCAAAACCAGCCCTGTCAGGCACAAAAAAGGCACTTGCGATAATCGCCAAGTGCCTTTTTTGTACTGCTTCATTTGGTGGAGCCGGGGGGATTTGAACCCCCGTCCGCCAGTACTCCGCTGTCGGTACTACATGCTTAGCCGTGTCTATTGAGTTAACCCTCAGCGACCCGACGGGCAGGGTGCTTTGGGCGAGTTGTGTAAGTTTTAGCCGCTTCGTCCACAACGTACTGCACGGCGATTCTGTTCTATATGACAATCATTTTGGGTTTACAGACATCCCCTGATGATTGCTGGACCCGAAGGTACCAGGGGGGAAGGGCTAAGGCTGCTTACGCAGCGAGAGCGTAATCCCCGTAGGTTTCGTCATTGGCAACTATAGGAAGTTGCAACAGTGGATTTACGAGTTCTGTTACCAACTCGGCATGCACCTAAAGTTTCGCAACCGGCGTCGAATCCTAAACGGCCCCGAACCTGTTGTGCATTACCAACAGGTGGACGGATTCTACGCTAACCGAGGCCAGAAGGCCAACCCGAAGGTTGGCCCAGTGCATCGGCCTACTGATCGCCCTTGGTGTTGTTCTGCAATTGCTGGATCGCCTGGGTGGTCAGGGAGATGCAGTTCTTGGTGCCTTCCTCGGTGCCTTTGGCGTGTTCGGCGGTGGCTTGCTGGACCTTGGCGTCGATGTCGCTGCTCAGGTCCGAGCTCATGGCTTCGGTGCTGACCTTGGCATCCTTGATTTTTTGCAGGTTGATCTGGCACAGGTCCTCTTGCCCGGCGGCAAACACCGGGGAGGCCAGCATCGCGGCGGTAATGAACAGTCCAGCCAGTGCGGAACGCTTCATGGTTATCTCCTTGATCGCAGGGGCTCGGTGTTGCCGGTCAACAGGGCCGGCTGCCGAGTGGGCTAAGCCCTTTTTTGCGGGCCTAGAAAATGGACTGTAGCCGCGCTCTGGGGTTCTGTTTTTTTTTCGAAGAAATGAAAAAGCCAGGGGCGTTTTCCGCCAGGCACAAAAAAGGGGCGAAAACGCCCCTTTTTTTCCCGGCTCGATGGCTCAGAGCGCCTTGGCCCGGGTCACCCGATCCACCAGGTAGACCAGCCCGTGATAGTCGATCCCACCATGCTGGCTGAGGCCGATTTCACAGGTGCGGCTGGTGGAAATGCCTTCGCTGCAATACTGCACCGCGTCCTTGAGGCTGCGCAGGGAGTGGGCGTTGAGCTCCGGGGTGGTGAAACCCTTGTCGCCGGCGAAACCACAGCAGTGGATGCCTTCGGGGATCACCACGTTGTTGCTGCAACGCCGGGCCAGTTCGATCAAGGCCTGGCTCTCGCCCAGGTGCTGGGTGCTGCAGGTGACGTGCACCGCGATAGGCGCTTCCTGCGGCGTGAACTCCAGGCGTTCCAGCAGGTGGGTGCGGATGAAGCGCACCGGGTCGTAGAGGTCCAGGCGCACGTCCCCCAGGTCCTGCACCAGGCGCAGGGTGCAAGGGCTGGTGTCGCAGTAGATCGGGTCGAGGCCGCCCCGGCTGGCGTGGAGCAGGGCGCCGATCAGTTCCTGGCGCTTGTCCTCGGCCTGGGTGGCGTAGCCCTTGGAGGCGAACGGCTGGCCGCAGCACAGGTTGTCCAGGTTGTCCGGCAGCACAACTTGATAGCCGGCCTTTTCCAGCAGGCCGCGGGTTTTCTCGTAGAGTGAGCTTTGCTCCTTGTCGCCCGCCGCTGGCCCCATGACCCGGGACACACAGGCTGCCAGGTAAACCACCCGCGGACGCGCGTCGCTGACGCTCGGGCTGAAGCGGATGGCCTTTTCCGGCTGGGGCATGGCGCTGCTCCACTGCGGCACCTGGCCTTTGGACAGACGCGTCAGGCTCGCCGACAGCTTGCTCAGGCGCGGCGCGCCCAGGAGCATGCGCGCACCGTTGGCCACGTGCAGGGTGAAGCGGGCGCCCTGCAAGGTGGTGGCGAAGTGCGAGCCGAGCCAGTCGGCGGTGCCGTTATGGGTGGCGTGTTCACTGCGCAGTTTCTTCACCAGCTCGCCGGTGTTGATACCCACCGGGCAGCGCTGGGCGCACAGGCCGGTGGCGGCGCAGGTGTCGATGCCCTGGTACTGATAGGCCGCTTCCAGTTCCGTGGTGTCGATGCCGGCCCGTTTGCGTGCCTGGATATCACGCCAGATGACGATGCGCTGGCGCGGGCTCAGGGTCAGCCCCTTGGACGGGCACACCGGCTCGCAGAAGCCGCACTCGATGCACTTATCCACAATCTCGTCGGCCGCCGGCAGTGGCTTGAGGTGCTTGAGGTGGATCTGCGGATCTTCGCTGAGCACCACGTCCGGGTTGAGGATGCCGTTGGGGTCCAGCAGGCGCTTGAGCTGCCACATCAGCTGGTAGGCATCGCTGCCCCATTCCAGCTCGACGAAAGGTGCCATGTTGCGCCCGGTGCCGTGCTCAGCCTTCAGCGAACCGCCGAATTCCACCGCCACCAGTTGCGCCACGTCGTCCATGAACGCCTGGTAGCGGTTCACTTCCTCGCTGCTGTTGAAGCCCTGGGTGAAGACGAAGTGCAGGTTGCCCTCCAGGGCGTGGCCGAACAGGATCGCTTCGTCGTAGTGGTGCTTGTCGAACAGCTCGATCAGGCGGTTGACGCCGATGGCCAGCTGTTCCACGGGGAAGGTCACGTCTTCGATGATCACTGTGGTGCCGGTCTTGCGCACCGCGCCTACCGCCGGGAAGGTGTCCTTGCGGATCGCCCAGAGCTTGGCGTTTTCCTGCGGGTCTTCAGTGAAGTCCACCTGCTTTTCCACCGGGAAGGCGGCCAGGGAATTCATGATCTGCGCCAGTTGCTCATGCAGCAGTGATGAGGACGCGGCGCGGGACTCGATCAGCAGCGCGCAGGCGTTGGCCGAGAGCTGCTGGACGAAAGCCGGCATGCCGGGCTTGTCCTGCACCGAGCGCAGGCTGCGGCGGTCCAGCAGCTCCACTGCCGACACTGGCTGGCTCTTGAGCACGGTCACCGCATTGCAGCAGGTTTCCACGTCAGGAAAGACGATCAGCGCCGACGCCTTGTTCGGGTGGTCGATCACCGTGTCGTAGGTCACCGCGCTGATAAAGCCCAGGGTGCCTTCGGAGCCCACCAGCAGGTGGCTGAGGATGTCCAGCGGCTCGTCGAAATCCACCAGGGCATTGAGGGACAGGCCGGTGGTGTTTTTCAGCCGGTATTTGTGGCGGATCTTCGCCGCCAGCTCGCTGTTGGCGCGGGTGCTGCGGCCCAGTTCGGCCAGGCGCTCGAGCAACGGACCATGGCTGGCGCGGAAGGCGGCGATGCTGGCCTCATCCTCGGTATCCAGACGCGTGCCATCGGCCAGTACCAGGCGAATGCCGGCCAGGGTGTGATAGGTATTCTGCGCGGTACCGCAGCACATGCCGCTGGCATTGTTGGCGACGATGCCACCGATCTTGCAGGCGTTGATCGAGGCCGGATCGGGGCCGATCTTGCGCCCGAAAGGGGCCAGCCAGGCGTTGGCCTGGGCGCCGATCACTCCGGGTTGCAGGCGGATCTGCGCACCCTGGTGGCGAATCTCCTTGCCGTTCCAGTTATCCCCCAGAACGATTAGCACCGAGTCGCTGATGGCTTGCCCGGAAAGGCTGGTGCCCGCCGCGCGGAAGGTCACCGGCACCCGGTCGCGCTGGGCCAGCTGGAGCAGGGCCACCACTTCATCTTCGGACTCGACGCGGATCACCAGCTTGGGGATCAGTCGATAGAAGCTGGCGTCGGTGCCGAAGGCCAGGGTCGAGAGCGGGTCGTCGAAGCGCCGCTCCTGGGGAATCAGTTGCTGGGCATCACGCAGAAAAGCGGCCGGTAGGCTCATTGGTCCTCCAGGATCAGCACCACCAGGTCTTTCGGGCCGTGGGCGCCGTAAGCCAGGACTTGCTCGATATCAGCGGTCTTCGACGGGCCGGACACCAGCAGCGCGTTGGTCGGCATGCCGGCGGCCCAGTTCATCTGTTGCTGCACCTGATAGAAGTTGTCGCGGATCTCGCTGGCCTTGAGCAGGGCGAAATGCACCGGCGGCACCAGGCTCATCAGCCGCGGCTCTTCCCGGGTCGGCCAGAGGATCAGGCTGCCGGTGGCGGCGATGGCGCCCAGGGTGGTCGTGAGGCTGGCCGGGGTGTCGTTGAACAGCTCGGCTTTCCATTCTTCCACCGGGCGGTCGTAGGCCTTGAGCGCCGGCAGTTGCGGCTGCTCGGCCCAGTACTGGGTGACCCGCTGGCCGTGGGGCGTGCTCGGGGCGATCAGCAGGCTGGGCAACTGGCGTTCCTGCAGCAGGCGGGCCAGCAGTTCAGGCCAACCGGCGCCGGTGCTCAGGTGGATTTCGGTGTGCACCGCTTCCATCTGTTTGCGCAGTTGCGGGATGCGTTGTTCCGCGCTGTAGCTGTAAGGTTCGGTGACCAGCGCCTCGTCGAAGTTATCCACAATCGGCGTGGTGCCGGTCAGGCTGTTGCGCAGCTTGGCGAGGATGTTGTATTTCGCGCTCATCAGCGGTCTCCCTGCTTGTCCAGGTGCTCACGGGCCAAGTCATGCAGCGACCGGGCGGCGGGTTTTGGCGCACTGTGGTTCTGCGTCCAGGGGCCGACCTTGCTCGGGGCGAGGGCGCGCAGCCGGGTGGCGGCCAGGGTGAACAGGCGATACAGGGGCGGCGAGCTATTGAGGCGGGCCCAGGCGTTCCAGATGAAACGTTCCTTGCGCGAGTACTTGCTGCCCTGGCCGCGCATCACTTGATGGGGGCTGTCCGGGGCCTTGACGTTTTCTTCCCGCAGTCGGCGCAGCAGCGCCGGGATCGGGATCTTCACCGGGCAGACTTCGCCACAGGCGCCGCACAGTGACGAGGCGCTGGGGTGATCCGGCACCTTGGCCAGACCGACCATGTGCGGGGTGATGATCTTGCCGATCGGCCCCGGGTAGACCTCGCCATAAGTGTGGCCGCCGACCCGGGTGTAGACCGGGCAGTGGTTCATGCAGGCGCCGCAGCGGATGCAGTTCAGGGTCTGGCGCAGTTCGCTGTCGGCAAACGCTTGGCTGCGGCCGTTGTCCAGCAGCACCAGGTGCACTTCCTGGGGGCCGTCCAGCTCATGCTCTTTGCGCGGGCCGGAGATCATGTTGACGTAGGTAGTGATGGGCTGGCCCAGGGCCGAACGGGTCAGCAGCGACAGCAGCGGCACCACGTCCCGCAGGTTCTCGACGACTTTCTCGATCCCGGTGACGGCGATGTGCACCGGCGGCACGGTGGTGGACATGCGCCCGTTGCCTTCGTTTTCCACCAGCAGCAGGGTGCCGGTCTCGGCCACGGCGAAGTTGACGCCGGAGACGCCGATATCGGCTTCGAAGAATTTCTGCCGCAAGACCTTGCGACCGATCTGAATGAGTTGGTCAACGTCCTTGGTGTACTCCACGCCGAGTTTGTCGTGGAACAAGGACGCGACCTGACCGGCATTCTTGTGGATCGCCGGCATAATGATGTGTGAAGGCTTCTCGTGGTCGAGCTGGACGATGAACTCGCCCATGTCCGACTCAAGGCATTCAATGCCTTGTTCAGCGAGGACATGGTTCATTTCCATCTCTTCGCTGACCATCGATTTGCCCTTGATCACTTGCCGCGCCTCGTGAGCGCGGATGATCGAGAGGACGATGCCATTGGCTTCGTCCACCGTTTCCGCCCAGTGCACTGTCACACCGTTGCGGGTCAGGTTCTGTTCCAGGCGCTCGAGCAGGTCGGGCAGCTTGGACAACGCCCGGGCGCGAATCGCATTGCCCAGGGCGCGCAGGTGTTCTCTTTCGTGGGCATCGCTGAACGAAGCCGCACGCTTGGCCATGAGTGAATCCATGGCACTGCGAAAGTTGTTTCGCAGTTGTTTGTCCCCCAGGGCCTGGTGGGCCCGGGTTCGGAAATCGTCCGCCACGTTGGTGGTCGGAATCAGCTCGGGGGTGCTCATTGTGCACCTCCGGTACGTTGCCAGAGGAAGCTCGCCAGGTGCTGGCCGCGCAATGCCTCTTGTTGTTTCTCCAGCGCGCCGTTGATGTTCATCAAGCAGCCGCAATCGGCACTCAGTACCTGATGCGCGCCGGATTCCTTCAGCGCCCGGGTCTTGTCCGCGACCATGGCGCCGGAGATGTCCGGCATTCGGACGCTGAAAGTCCCGCCAAAGCCACAGCATTCGCTTTCGTGGCTGTGTTCTACCCGTTCCACGTTGCTCAGCTGTGACAACAACTCACGGCCGTGCAGGTGGGTGTTCATTTCCCGGCGTGCCGAGCAGGAGGTGTGCAAGGCCACCTTGACCGGAGCGCCACTGTCCTTGAGCTGCACCTTGCACACGTGCAGGAGGAACTCGGCCAGTTCATAGGTGCGGGCGGCCAGGGCCTGCACTTGTTGCAACGTCTCGGGCTCGTCCTTGAACAAGTCCGCGTAATGCTCGCGCAGCATGCCTGCGCAGGAACCCGACGGCACCACCACCGGATAGTCGCCGGCAAACAGTGCCAGTTGCGAGCGGGCCACGGTGCGCGCCTGCTCGGTGTAACCCGAGGTGTAGGCCGGTTGTCCGCAGCAGCTTTGCCCTTGTGGGTACTCCACGCGAATGCCTTCGCGCTCCAGCAGGTGAATCGCGTCCATCCCGGCTTCGGGATAGAACAGGTCGACCACACAAGTGCCGAACAGGTAGACCCGCGACGGCTTCGCGCTGGGGTACTGCCGGGGTTCGGCCAGCGGCGGTGCGACTCGGGTCGCATTGGGCACGGCGTTGTAGAAAAGCTCGCTCATCAGGCGTGTCTCCGGGTGGTCCCGGTTATTCGTCCGTCGCGGCGGCTGAAAGATAAACCAGCAAGCTTTCAGCAGCCTTGCAGACCGGGTGGTGAATGACTGACGCCGCGGGTGAGGGCGGCGTCGGCTCTTTCGGTGTCGCTTAGTGCACCAGCATGCCGGTGAACCAGTAGGCCTGAGCCAGGGTGATCAGACCGACAATAGTGGCAAAGAACAGGCTGTGCTTGAGGGTGAAGCGGAACAGGTCGGATTCCTTGCCCACCAGGCCGGTGGCGGCGCAGGCCACGGCGATCGATTGCGGCGAGATCATCTTGCCGGTCACGCCGCCACTGGTGTTGGCCGCGACCAGCAGGGTGTCATTGACCCCGATCTGGTGCGCGGTGGTGGCCTGCAGCGAACTGAACAGGGCGTTGGACGAGGTATCGGAGCCGGTAAGGAACACCCCGAGCCAGCCCAGGAACGGCGAGAAGAACGGGAACGCCGCGCCGGTGGCAGCCAGGACCAGGGCCATGGTCGAAGACATGCCCGAGTAGTTGGTGACGAAGGCGAACGCCAGCACCATGCCGATGGAGAGGATCGGCCAGCGCAGCTCGTAGAAGGTCTCTTTTAAAGTGGTCAGACCAGTTTTGAAGTCGATCTTCAGTACCAGCATGGAGATCAGCGCGGAGAAGAAGATCGCCGTGCCGGTGGCCGAGATCGGGTCGAGCTTGAACACCGCCGGGATGGCCGTTGGCGTGGTCACGATCGGTGCCATCTTGATCACCAGCTGATCCAGGTGCGGGATGGCGAAGTTGAACACCCAGCCGTACATCGAGCCGCCGGCAGCGAACATCGCCTTGAAGGGCTTGAGGGTCCAGATGGTCACCAGCACGGTGAGGATCAGGAACGGCGACCAGGCCTTGAAGATCTGGCCCAGGCTGTAGGGTGAGGCCTGGGTTTGGCGTGGCTGGCCGAAGCCACCGGCACTGGCGGTGATGGCCGCGCTGGAGGTGGCACCGGCAATCTGCGCGCCGGCGGTGCGCTTGGGCTGCCAGATTTTCAGGAACAGGGTCAGGGAGATCAGGCTGGCCAGGGCCGAGGTGATATCCGGCAGTTCCGGGCCGATGAAGTTCGAGGTGAAGTACTGGGTGACGGCGAAGCTCAGGCCTGCCACCAGAGCGGCCGGCCAGGTCTCTTTGACGCCACGCATGCCGTCCATCATGAACACCAGCCAGAACGGCACGAACAGCGACAGCAGCGGCAGTTGGCGGCCGGTCATGGCGCCGATCTTGAAGGCGTCGATGCCCGTCACCTGGCCGGCGACGATGATCGGAATCCCCAGGGCGCCGAAGGCCACGGGCGCGGTGTTGGCGATCAGGCACAGGCCGGCGGCGTACAGCGGGTTGAAGCCCAGGCCCACCAGCAGGGCGGCGGTGATCGCCACCGGCGCGCCAAAGCCGGCAGCCCCTTCAAGGAAGGCGCCGAAGCAGAAACCGATCAGCAGCACCTGCAGGCGCTGGTCGTCGGTGATCGACAGCACCGAGCTGCGGATGATTTCGAACTGGCCGCTCTTCACGGTCAGCTTGTAGAGGAAAACGGCGGCGACAATGATCCAGGCGATGGGCCACAGACCGTAGGCAAATCCATAGCCAGCGGCAGCGAGGGCCATGTCGGCGGGCATCTGGAAGGCGAAGATCGCCACCAGGATCGACAAGGCCAGGGTGATACTCCCGGCGACGTGTCCTTTGAGACGGAACACGGCCAGAGCCAGGAAGAAAAACACGATCGGGATAACGGCGGCGAGGGCGGACAGGCCGAGGCTGCCAAGCGGGCTATAGAGCTGTTGCCAGGTTTGCATAATGGGGTGGCCCCTAATTGTTGTTGGTCAGGCACTGCTAGCGTCTTGGTTAATTGGTAAGACCAATTTACAATCGCTGTTGGCTAGGGTAAAAGCCTTGTGCTCGGTGTGTCAATTTGCCGCCCTAAAACTTTTGTCGAATGCGCTATGGCGCGGGCATCTGATCGGTGCAAATGGCCGTGTTCTGACAGGTGTTGGCGCGCCATGAATAGGCCAGAATAGAGCCCCCCGGCGAAGGGTCGGGAGGGTGGAGAGTGAGTTATGGGGTTTGATCAGATACGCCAGCGCCGTTTGTCCGACGATATCGTCGAGCGTCTGGAAGGGATGATTCTTGAAGGCACCTTGACGGCCGGCGAGCGGCTGCCGGCCGAGCGCGCCCTGGCCGAGCAGTTTGGTGTCTCCCGGCCCTCACTGCGCGAGGCGATCCAGAAGCTCACGGCCAAGGGGCTGCTGATCAGCCGCCAGGGTGGCGGCAACTACGTGGTGGAATCCCTGGGCTCGACCTTCAGCGATCCTTTGCTGCACCTGTTGGAAAACAACACGGATGCCCAGCGCGATCTGCTGGAGTTCCGTCATACCCTGGAGGCGTCTTGCGCTTATTACGCGGCGTTGCGCGCGACGGCGGTGGATCGTGAGCGACTGACTCAAGCCTTCGAGGAGCTGCAGGATTGTTATTCCCGCTCCGACGATGTCAGTCGTATCGAAGAAGGCGCGGCGGATGCCAAATTCCACCTGGCAATTGCCGAGGCCAGCCACAACGCCGTGCTGCTGCACACCATCCGCGGGCTGTTCGACCTGCTCAAACGCAACGTGGTGACCAACATCGGTGGCATGTACAAGCAGCGCACGGAAACCCGCGACATGCTGATCAGCCAGCACCGCGACCTGTACCAGGCAATTATCGAAGGGCGGGCCGAAGAGGCGCGGGAAATCTCCAGCCGGCACATTCTCTATGTGCAGGAAGTGCTCGAAGAAGTGCGTCAGGAAGTGCAGCGAGTGGCCCGGGCCGAACGGCGCAAGGGCATGTAATGCAAATCGCCGGCAAGCCGGCTCCTACCTGGGTGTTGTAGGAGCCGGCTTGCCGGCGAAAGCGACCTCAAGGCAGGAAGATCAGTCTTCCTTGCCCTTGGTCCGCACCGCACGCTGCAGTTCGCGATCGGAATCGCGCTCGCGTTCGGTATGACGCTTGTCGTATTCCTTCTTGCCCTTGCCCAGTGCGATCTCACACTTGACCAGGTGCTTGCTCCAGTAGAGCGAAAGGCATACGCAGGCATAACCCTTCTGTTGCACGGCGGCAAACAGCTTTTCCAGCTCGCGCTGGTTGAGCAGCAGCTTGCGCGAGCGCGTAGGGTCGGCAATGACGTGGGTGCTGGCGGTGGTCAATGGCGTGAAGTGGCTGCCGAGCAACCAGGCTTCACCATCCTTGAGCAGCACATAACTGTCCACCAGCTGTGCCTTGCCTGCACGCAGACTCTTTACTTCCCAGCCGGCCAGGACCATGCCAGCCTCGAACCGATGTTCGATGAAGTAATCGTGACGCGCCTTTTTATTTTGCGCGATGGTCCCTGTTGGGTGTTTCTTCTGTTTAGCCATAGGGGCGGCATTATAGGGAGTTGCGCGCGCGTCGGCTACGGTGACGCAGCGTGCTTGAGCAGGTTGATTGAATCCCGGACAATGCGGCCTCTTTTTTTTCGGTTGGGCGCGTTAACGATGTCGACAGACAGGGTCTCTGTCCACGGCGGCTGGGCAAGCCGCTGGGTCTTTATACTCGCTGCAACTGGTTCGGCCGTGGGCCTGGGGAGTATCTGGAAATTCCCCTACATGGTCGGCGTCTATGGTGGTGGTGCCTTTGTCCTGGTGTTTCTGGCGTGTATTGCGTTGATCGGGTTGCCGGTGATGCTGGCGGAAACCCTGATTGGCCGTCGTGCGCGACAAAGCCCGGCGAATGCCCTGAAGGTGCTGGCCCTGGAGGCCGGGCATTCGGCCAAGTGGTCCTGGGGCGCCTTTGCCGGAATGATCACGGCGCTGCTGATCCTCTCCTTCTATAGCGTGGTGGGTGGTTGGTCCCTGGACTACATCATCGACATGGGGCGCGGCGATTTTCAGGGTGTCACGGCGGATCAGGTCGGCGCCTATTTTTCCGCGGTGACGGCCGACCCCTGGCGCCTGACCCTGTGGCACACGCTGTTCATGCTGTTGTCGGCGCTGGTGATTGCCAAGGGTGTGGTGGCCGGGCTTGAGCGCAGCCTGCGGGTCATGATGCCGCTGCTGTTCGTGATGTTGCTGGTGCTGCTGGGCTACAGCATGACCACCGGGCATTTCATGCAGGGCCTGCACTTCATGTTCGACTTCAGCCTGGAGCGTTTGCTCGACGGGCTGTTACCAGCCATGGGGCACGCGTTCTTTTCCCTCAGCGTGGGAGTGGGCTCGATCATGATCTACGGCGCCTACATGCCCAAGCATTCGTCCCTGGCCGGCACCGTGGTCGGGGTGGCGCTGCTGGATACCTTCGTTTCGCTGGTGGCTGGGATGGCCCTGTTCCCCATTGTATTTGCCGCCGGGCTGAACCCCAGCGAAGGGCCGGGGCTGATGTTCATCAGCCTGCCGTTTGCCTTCGGGAATGTGGCGTTCGGCCAGCTTATGGGCGTAGTGTTCTTTATCCTGGTGGCGATCGCTGCCTGGAGTTCGGCCATTTCCTTGTTGGAGCCGATGGTGGCTTATCTCGTCGAGAGGACTAAAATCCGCCGCGGCTGGGTGACATTCTGGCTGGCGTTCAGTTGCTGGTTCGTGGGATTGGGAACGGTGTTCTCTTTCAACATCTGGCAACAGGCCAAATTTTTCGTGAACGAAGGCGGCGTTTTTCATCTCTACCAATGGGGCGCGGCCGGCGGTCTGGACTTCTTTGGTGTGATCGACTTTTTCACCTCGCGGATCATGTTGCCTCTTGGCGGTTTGTGCTTCGTGGTATTTGCAGGTTGGGTGATGGGCCGTGAGGCAGTTCGTGATGAGCTGTCGTTACGTAGCCCGCTGTTGTTCGCTCTGGCCTTGTTTTTGATGCGCTATGTGGCGCCCGTCGGCATTCTTGTGGTGTTTGCCGCCCAGTTGTGGAAATGAAGCTCACATGACGACCCATATTCAACGTTCGGCCCTTCTGCCCTATCCGGCGCAGTTCCTTTACGACCTGGTCAATGACGTGGCCCGGTACCCGGAGTTTCTGCCCTGGTGCTCGTCGGCCGAGGTGCTGGAAAGCAGCGAAGAGCGGATGCGCGCGAGCCTGGCGGTGGCCAAGGGCGGCATGAGCCAGCGCTTCGTTACCTGCAACAATCTGGTGCCGGGGCAGTCGATCGAGATGAATCTGGAGGAGGGGCCATTCAATCAGTTGCATGGCGTGTGGGTGTTCAAGCCGCTGGGCGAGAAGGCCTGCAAGATCAGCCTTGATCTGTCTTTCGATTATGCGGGGCCTTTGGTTCGAGCGACCTTGGGGCCGCTGTTCAACCAGGCGGCGAATACCCTGGTGGACGCTTTCTGCCAGCGGGCCAAGCAGTTGCATGGCTGAGCCGATGATTTCGATTGAGGTGGCCTACGCGGCTGTCGATCGCCAGGCGTTGATCAGTGTGCAGGTGCCCCAGGGGTCGACGCTGCGTGCAGCCTTGCAGGCTTCAGCCATCGGGCAGCAATTTCCCGAACTGGATCTGGCGGCTTGTCCGGTGGGGATCTTCGGCAAGCAGGTCAGTGACCCTGAACAGCATGTGATTCAGGCGGGGGATCGGATCGAGGTCTATCGCCCATTGCTGGCCGATCCGAAAGAGGTTCGGCGTCTGCGGGCGGCGAAAGCGGACGAGGCTCGCAAGCGCGAATCGTGATTGATGGTGACAGGCAATAAAAAGCCCGGGCATGCCCGGGCTTTTTTATTTCGGCACAAATTATTCCGGCGAAGTATCCAGTGGTTCAGGCGTAGGAACTGGCACGGTTTTCACGCCATCCACGTCCTTCTGGATCTGGTCGAGCAGCGAGCCAGGCTTGGCTGGTTTCTCGGCTTTTGGTTTCTCGACGTTCTCGGCAGGCGCTGTCACGGTGTTGGCGCTGTCCTTGCCCAGCAGGGCTTCGTCGCGGCTTACACCTGGCATGAAGTCACCGGCCAAGCTGACCAACTGGTCGTTGCCGTTGAAGATCAGGCTCACGCGTTCCTGTTGGCGTTCACCACCACCAGGCTGCAGGCTGTAGAGATAATCCCAGCGATCGGCATGGAACGTGTCGGTCAACAGAGGGTTGCCCATGATAAACCGTACTTGCCGTCGGGTCATTCCGGGGCGCAACTGGTCTATCATGTCCTGCGTGACGACATTGCCCTGCTGGATGTCGATTTTGTAAACCCCGGGGAATGAACAACCGGCGAGTGCGAGCAGTCCCACGAAGGTGAAACTGGTTAGCAAGAGCTTGGTGTTTTGCATCGGTGGGCGACTTCCACTATCTTGGCTGGGACAACGTAAACCCCGATCATACCCGCATTAAGAGAAGCTGCGAAGCAGCATCGGCGAGAAAGCTGACCATGGTTGAAAATAGCGAACTACGTAAAGCCGGCCTCAAAGTGACTCTGCCACGAGTCAAAATTCTACAAATGCTCGATTCCACCGAGCAGCGGCACATGAGCGCTGAGGATGTCTACAAGGCGCTGATGGAAGCTGGTGAGGATGTGGGTCTGGCCACGGTTTACCGTGTACTGACTCAATTCGAAGCAGCCGGACTGGTGGTACGCCATAATTTTGATGGCGGTCACGCTGTATTCGAGCTGGCGGATGGCGGTCACCACGACCATATGGTCAACGTGGAGTCTGGTGAAGTGATCGAATTCTTCGACGAAGAAATCGAAAAGCTTCAGAAGGCGATTGTCGAAAAGCACGGTTTCGAGTTGGTGGATCACAATCTTGTGCTGTACGTGCGCAAGAAGAAGTAAGCCCCTCACGCGGCGTTTATCGTCGTGAAACGATCGAAGGCGACCCTAGGGTCGCCTTCGTGTTTTGTGCCTATATAAAAGAAGCGCTGAAGGTTCAGGCCTTGGCGGTCACCACCATTTTCTTGGCGTGGGCCAGAGACTCCTTGGTCAGGTCGATGCCGCCGAGCATCCGCGCCACCTCCTCGACCCTCTCATTCTTGCCCAGCTTGGATACTGCGGTATGAGTGGCATCGCTGCCGCGCACCTTGTGCACGAACAGATGCTGATGCCCCTGGGCGGCGACTTGCGGCAGGTGTGTCACGGTCAATACCTGGCCGCGTTCGCCGAGGCGGCGCAGCAGCTGGCCGACGATCTCGGCTGTCGGGCCGCCAATCCCCACGTCGACTTCGTCGAATACCAATGTGGGAACCCGCGAGGTCTGCGCGGTGATGACCTGGATCGCCAGGCTGATACGTGACAGCTCACCGCCGGACGCGACTTTCGCCAGGGCCTTGAGGGGTTGCCCGGGGTTGGCACTGACCAGCAGTTCCACCTGCTCCAGGCCGTTGGGCAGCAGTTCATCGCTGCTGTTGGCGCGCAGCTCGATGGTGAAGCGCCCTCCGGGCATGCCCAGGCGCTGGATTTCCTGCTCCACTGCGCTGGCCAGGCTGGTCGCGGCCTGCTGGCGCAACTGGCTCAGTTCCTGGGCTTTCTCCTGATAATGACGAGCGAAGGATTGCAGCTCTTCGCCCAGCCGTTCGATGGATTCGTCATTGGCGTCCAGAGTCTCTATTTCATCCAGCAGGGTTTGCTGCATGGCGGCGAGTTCGAAGGGCTGGATGCGATGTTTGCGCGCCAGGGTATAGATGGCGTCGAGGCGTTCTTCGAGTTGTTGCAGGCGTGCTGGATCAGCGTCGAAGTGGTCAAGGAAGCGATTCAACTCGCCCACGGCTTCTTCGACCTGGATCTGCGCGCTGGCCAGCAGGTTGGTGGCCTCGCCCAGGGAGCCCGAGGAGTTGCCGATGCTCGACAGGCGGTTGAGGCTGACAGTCAGGGCGTTCAGGACATTGCCTGAATCACTTTCGCTGCATTGCTCCACCACCTGGCGGCAGATGCCCAGCAGGGTTTCGGCATTGGTCAGGTTCTTGTGCTCCTGCTCCAGCTGTTCGAGTTCATTTTCCCCGAGCCCGAGGTTTTCCAGTTCTTCGAGCTGGTAACTGAGCAGTTGATGGCGAGCGCGCTGCTCGTCGCCGGAGTTGGACAGGCGCTCCAGCTCCAGGCGGGTCTGGCGCCAGCGCTGCGCAGCCAGTTGCACCTGGCGCGCCAGGTCGGTTGCGCCGGCGTACTCGTCCAGCAGGCGCCTATGGGTATCGGTCTTGAGCAGCGACTGGTGTTCATGCTGGCTGTGGATATCGATCAGCAGTTCGCCCAGGGCTTTCAAGTCTCCGAGCGGGCAGGGCGTACCGTTGATATAGCCGCGGGAACGTCCTTCTGCCGTGATGACCCGACGCAGGATGCACGGGCCGTCAGTGTCCAGGTCACGCTCGGCCAGCCAGGCGTGGGCCTCGGGGATATCCGCCAGATCGAAGGTGGCGAGGATATCGGCCTTCTCGGCTCCGGGGCGTACCACGCCGCTGTCGGCACGATCACCCAGGGTCAGGCCGAGCGCGTCGAGCATGATCGACTTGCCGGCACCGGTCTCGCCGGTAATGACGCTCATCCCGCGATCGAGTTCCAGATCCAGGTGTTCGACGATGGCGTAATTGTGTACGGACAGGTGCACCAGCATTAAGGCCGCTCCCAAACTAGATGTCTGGTTATTTATACAGTGTTTTGTTTCGAGCTGACAATGCTTTCCCTTAGCTCGATTTGCTTGGTCGTTCTGGCTTTTTAGTGCGCTCGGTAATGTCCACATACAGGATTTATCGGGTCGGAACGACTTTTGCTGTGGCTGCGGACTTGAACCTTGAAAATGCGACCCCATATAGCTGGGCAGAAGAGTGAGCCCGGCTCACAGACGATATTGAAAGGAGAATTTCATGGCTGACGAACAGACGCTGGATACGCAAAATCTAGACGCCAATCAGGCTCCCGAGGCATCGGGTGATGACCTGGCGGCTCGTGTACAAGTGCTCGAAGAGCAACTGGCTGGCGCGCAGGATCAGGCTTTGCGTGTTGCTGCCGATCTGCAGAACGTCCGCCGCCGCGCTGAGCAGGACGTGGAGAAAGCTCACAAATTCGCGCTGGAGAAGTTTGCCGGCGACCTGCTGCCGGTGATCGACAGCCTGGAGCGTGGCCTGGAGCTGTCCAACCCGGACGACGAAAGCATCCGCCCGATGCGTGAAGGCATCGAGCTGACCTTGAAGATGTTCCACGACACCCTCAAGCGTTATCAGCTGGAAGCCATCGATCCACACGGCGAACCCTTCAACGCTGAACAGCATCAGGCCATGGCCATGCAGGAAAGCGCGGATGTCGAGCCGAACAGTGTTCTGAAAGTGTTCCAGAAGGGCTACCAGCTCAACGGTCGCCTGCTGCGCCCGGCCATGGTCGTGGTCAGCAAGGCCCCTGCACCGGTTTCGCCTTCGATTGACGAAAAGGCTTGAAAACGGCTGTAGAGCCCCCATTTATCAGTCAAGCGTTTAAGTGCTACCGCAGTTTGCCACCACAGCTGCGGCATCCAAATCCAAAGTTTCGGGAGAGTTAACATGGGCAAGATTATCGGTATTGACTTGGGGACCACCAACTCGTGCGTCTCCATTCTTGAAAACGGCAACGTAAAAGTTATCGAAAACGCTGAAGGCGCGCGTACCACGCCGTCGATCATCGCGTACGCCAACGATGGCGAAATCCTGGTAGGTCAGTCGGCCAAGCGTCAGGCTGTCACCAACCCGCACAACACCCTGTACGCAGTAAAGCGTCTGATCGGTCGTCGCTTCGACGAAGAAGTTGTGCAGAAAGACATCCAGATGGTCCCTTACAAGATCGTCAAGGCTGACAACAACGACGCCTGGGTTGAAGTGAACGGCCAGAAAATGGCTCCGCCACAAATCTCGGCTGAAATCCTCAAGAAAATGAAGAAGACCGCCGAAGACTACCTCGGCGAAGCCGTGACCGAAGCGGTCATCACTGTTCCGGCCTACTTCAACGACAGCCAGCGCCAGGCGACCAAAGACGCCGGCCGCATCGCAGGCCTGGACGTCAAACGTATCATCAACGAACCAACCGCAGCCGCTCTGGCCTACGGTATGGACAAGGCCAAGGGCGATCACACCGTGATCGTTTACGACCTGGGCGGTGGTACTTTCGACGTTTCGGTGATCGAAATCGCTGAAGTCGATGGCGAGCACCAGTTCGAAGTGCTGGCCACCAACGGTGACACCTTCCTCGGTGGTGAAGACTTCGACATCCGCTTGATCGACTACCTGGTTGATGAGTTCAAGAAAGAAAGCGGCATGAACCTCAAGGGTGACCCGCTGGCCATGCAGCGCCTGAAAGAAGCTGCCGAGAAAGCCAAGATCGAGCTGTCCTCGAGCCAGCAGACCGACGTCAACCTGCCGTACATCACTGCAGATGCCACCGGTCCTAAGCACCTGAACGTGAAGATTTCCCGCGCCAAGCTGGAGTCGCTGGTTGAAGACCTGGTTCAGCGCACCATCGAGCCTTGCCGTATCGCGCTCAAAGACGCCGGTATCGACGTGGGTTCGATCAACGACGTGATCCTGGTCGGCGGCCAGACCCGTATGCCGCTGGTACAGAAGACCGTAACCGACTTCTTCGGTAAGGAAGCTCGCAAGGACGTCAACCCGGACGAAGCTGTTGCCATGGGTGCTGCCATCCAGGGTGCGGTACTGGCCGGCGACGTGAAAGACGTACTGCTGCTGGACGTCAGCCCGCTGACCCTGGGTATCGAAACCATGGGTGGCGTGATGACCGCGCTGATCGAGAAAAACACCACGATTCCTACCAAGAAATCCCAAGTGTTCTCGACTGCCGACGACAACCAGGGCGCAGTGACCATTCACGTACTGCAGGGCGAGCGCAAGCAGGCCGCGCAGAACAAGTCCCTGGGCAAGTTCGACCTGGCCGACATTCCACCAGCTCCACGTGGCGTGCCGCAGATCGAAGTGACCTTCGACATCGACGCCAACGGCATCCTGCACGTAGGTGCGAAGGACAAGGCTACCGGCAAGACTCAGTCGATCGTGATCAAGGCCAACTCGGGTCTGTCGGATGAAGAGATCCAGCAGATGATCCGTGACGCTGAAGCCAACTCGGAAGAGGATCGCAAGTTCGAAGAACTGGCCACCGCCCGTAACCAGGGTGATGCGCTGGTGCACTCGACTCGCAAGATGGTGGCTGACGCCGGTGACAAAGTGACCGCGGAAGAGAAAACCGCAATCGAAGCCGCCGTGGTTGCCCTGGAAGCTGCCGTCAAGGGCGACGACAAGGCTGCCATCGACGCCAAGGTCGAAGAGCTGTCGAAAGTCTCGGCCCCGGTTGCTCAGAAGATGTACGCCGAACAGGCCCAGCCTGCAGAAGGCGCGGCACCGCACGCCGAGTCTGCTGAAAAAGCCGACGATGTCGTCGACGCCGAGTTCGAAGAAGTAAAAGACCACAAGTAATGGCTTGTTGGTCGGCCGGTTGACTGCCTTTGGGCGGTGACTGGTAGGATGTCGCCGCGCGGGAGCTTGCTCCCGCGTTGGCGTGTCTGGAGTCAGCGAAATTTTGACGGCGTACAAGCTCCGTTTGTGCGCTGGCGGTCGGGTCGGAGAAGCTCCTGCTTTCCGGCTGTGATGACCGCAATGGTCGGCCCGCAACCGGGTTGGCTTTCCAAGACCAGGATCGTTGAATTGACGTGAGTTGGGTCCGGGCCTGTATTGGGGCTCAGCGAGTTTGGCAGAGCTCAGGAGGGTTTGCCGGACGTCCTTAAGAGTGCAAAGACTTATGGCAAAGCGTGACTATTACGAAGTGTTGGGTGTGGAGCGTGGCTCCAGCGATGCGGAGCTGAAAAAGGCTTACCGTCGTTTGGCGATGAAGCATCACCCGGACCGTAATCCCGGCGACAAAGCGTCGGAAGACATGTTCAAGGAGGCCAACGAGGCCTACGAAGTACTGTCCGATTCCAGCAAGCGTGCCGCGTATGACCAGTACGGCCACGCTGGTGTCGACCCGAGCATGGGTGGCGGGGGTGCCGGCTTCGGCGGGCAGAACTTCTCCGATATCTTCGGTGACGTGTTCAGTGATTTCTTCGGTGGCGGTCGCGGCGGTTCCCGTGGCGGTGCGCAACGCGGCAGCGACCTGCGTTACACCCTGGAGTTGAACCTGGAAGAGGCGGTGCGTGGCACCACGGTGAATATCCGTGTGCCGACACTGGTCAACTGCAAGCCATGCGATGGTTCGGGCGCCAAGAAGGGGTCTTCCCCTGTCACTTGTCCGACCTGTGGCGGTATTGGTCAGGTGCGCATGCAGCAGGGTTTCTTCTCGGTGCAGCAGACCTGCCCGCGCTGCCATGGCCAGGGCAAGATCATTTCCGATCCGTGCGATTCGTGCCACGGCGAAGGTCGGGTCGAAGAGTACAAGACGCTGTCGGTGAAAGTGCCGGCAGGTGTCGATACCGGCGACCGTATTCGCCTGTCCGGCGAAGGCGAGGCGGGGACCCAGGGTGGCCCGACTGGCGACCTGTATGTGGTGATCAATGTGCGTGAGCACGCGATCTTCCAGCGCGACGGCAAGCACCTGTTCTGTGAAGTGCCCATCAGCTTCGTAGATGCGGCGTTGGGTGGCGAGCTGGAGATTCCGACCCTGGACGGTCGGGTCAAGCTGAAGATCCCAGAGGGAACACAGACCGGCAAGCAGTTCCGGATTCGTGGCAAGGGCGTTGCTCCCGTGCGTGGCGGCGGTGCCGGCGACCTGATGTGCCGGGTTGCGGTGGAGACGCCAGTGAACCTGAGTCGTCGTCAGCGCGAGCTGCTGGAAGAGTTGCGTGGTTCGCTGGACGACGACAATTCTCACTCGCCGAAAACTACCGGCTGGTTCGAGGGCGTCAAGCGCTTCTTCGGCGACCTGTAAGGAGTAACGCATGCGACGTATAGCAGTGATGGGCGCCGCCGGGCGCATGGGCAAGACCCTGGTCGAGGCTGTGCAGCTGCGCTCGCCGCTCTCCGGGCTGACGGCAGCCATCGTTCGGCCTGGCAGTTCGCTGGTGGGCGCGGATGCAGGTGAGCTGGCATCCCTGGGGCGTCTTGGCGTGTCGATGTCCGATAGCCTGGAGAAGGTTGTCGATGAGTTTGATGTGCTGATCGATTTCACCTTGCCGGAAGTGATGCTCAAGAACCTGGCCTTCTGCCGTAAGGCGGGCAAGGCCATGGTGATTGGTACTACGGGTTTGGGTGCCAAGGAAAAGCAATTGCTGGCCGAGGCGGGCAAGGAGATTCCGATCGTCTTCGCTGCCAACTTCAGTGTTGGGGTCAACCTGTCGCTGAAGCTGCTGGATATGGCGGCTCGGGTGCTGGGTGATGATGCGGATATCGAGATCATCGAGGCGCATCACCGACACAAGATCGATGCGCCATCGGGCACCGCCCTGCGCATGGGTGAGGTGATCGCCAGCGCTCTGGGGCGCGATCTGCAGCAGGTCGCGGTGTATGGTCGTGAAGGCCATACCGGCGCCCGTGAGCGTGAAACCATCGGCTTCGCCACGGTTCGTGGTGGCGATGTGGTGGGGGATCACACCGTGCTGTTTGCCACTGAGGGCGAGCGCCTGGAGATTACCCACAAGGCCTCCAGTCGCATGACCTTCGCCAAGGGCGCGGTGCGTGCCGCGCTGTGGCTGGACGGGCGCGAGGCCGGCCTATACGACATGCAGGATGTGCTGGATCTGCGTTGAGATGCATCTGAAGTGGGGTTGAGGCTGTCCTTCAACCCCACTTCGTACCGCTAGGCGATGTTCTGTCGCATTCCTCTGCCTTTAGGGCTCATTAGCGGTGGACCGAAAAAGCCTTTTTCTGTAAGCTACAGCTTTAGTGTGTCCACTAAAAGCGCGCAGATAATTCGACGAAGAAGCGGGGTGACGTGTCTATACGTCATTCCGCTTTTTTGCAACCTGCGATCGCCCTTTCAGGCTCTATTTACGGGAGGTCTTCTTGACTAAGCCAGCCATACTCGCCCTTGCTGATGGCAGCATTTTTCGTGGCGAAGCCATTGGAGCCGACGGTCAAACCGTTGGTGAGGTGGTGTTCAACACCGCAATGACCGGCTATCAGGAAATCCTTACCGATCCTTCCTACGCCCAACAGATCGTTACCCTGACTTACCCTCACATCGGCAACACCGGCACCACGCCGGAAGATGCCGAGTCCGACCGCGTCTGGTCGGCCGGCCTGGTCATCCGTGACCTGCCGCTGGTAGCCAGCAACTGGCGTAACACTCTGTCCCTGTCCGATTACCTGAAAGCCAACAACGTGGTGGCGATCGCTGGTATCGACACCCGTCGCCTGACCCGCATCCTGCGTGAGAAAGGTGCACAGAACGGCTGCATCATGGCCGGTGACAACATTTCCGAAGAAGCGGCGATCGCTGCAGCGCGCGGCTTCCCTGGCCTCAAAGGCATGGACCTGGCGAAAGTCGTCAGCACCAAGGAAAGCTACGAGTGGCGTTCGACTGTCTGGGATCTGAAGACCGACAGCCACGCCACCATCGAGGCTTCCGAGCTGCCGTATCACGTGGTTGCCTACGACTACGGGGTCAAGCTGAATATCCTGCGCATGCTGGTGGAGCGCGGTTGCCGCGTCACCGTGGTGCCTGCCCAGACCCCAGCGAGCGATGTGCTGGCTCTCAAGCCTGACGGTGTGTTCCTGTCCAACGGCCCAGGTGACCCCGAGCCTTGCGACTACGCCATCAAGGCGATCAAGGAAATCCTCGAAACCGAGATTCCGGTGTTCGGCATCTGCCTGGGTCACCAACTGCTGGCCCTGGCCTCTGGTGCCAAGACCTTGAAAATGGGCCACGGCCACCACGGTGCCAACCACCCGGTGCAGGATCTGGACAGCGGCGTGGTCATGATCACCAGCCAGAACCACGGTTTTGCGGTGGATGAAGCTACGCTGCCGGGCAACGTCCGGGCGATCCACAAGTCGCTGTTCGACGGCACCCTGCAGGGTATCGAGCGTACCGACAAGAGCGCGTTCAGCTTCCAGGGCCACCCGGAAGCCAGCCCGGGCCCGAACGATGTCGCGCCGCTGTTCGACCGCTTCATCAACGAGATGGCCAAGCGACGCTAAACGCTCGCCTTGAAAGTGTAGCGAGCAGCGCTTGAGGGCGGCCCCGGCAAATCCGGCGGAACCCCTCGGGCGCCTCAGAGAATGTTCAAGACGGCTTGCCGACTGACCTGCGGATTTGAGTGACAACCCATGCCAAAACGTACAGACATTAAAAGCATCCTGATTCTTGGCGCTGGCCCGATCGTGATCGGCCAAGCCTGCGAATTCGACTACTCCGGCGCCCAGGCTTGCAAGGCCCTGCGCGAAGAGGGTTACCGGGTCATCCTGGTGAACTCCAACCCGGCCACCATCATGACCGACCCGGCCATGGCCGACGCCACCTACATCGAGCCGATCAAGTGGCAGACCGTTGCCAAGATCATCGAGAAAGAGCGTCCGGACGCGCTGCTGCCGACCATGGGCGGCCAGACTGCGCTGAACTGCGCCCTGGACCTGGAGCGTGAAGGCGTCCTGGAGAAGTTCGGCGTAGAGATGATCGGCGCCAACGCCGACACCATCGACAAGGCTGAAGACCGTTCGCGCTTCGACGCTGCCATGAAGTCCATCGGCCTGGCGTGCCCGCGTTCCGGTATTGCCCACAGCATGGAAGAGGCCAATGCGGTCCTCGACAAGCTGGGCTTCCCTTGCATCATCCGTCCATCCTTCACCATGGGTGGCACCGGTGGTGGCATCGCCTACAACCGCGAAGAGTTCGAAGAAATCTGCGCCCGCGGTCTGGACCTGTCGCCGACCAAGGAACTGCTGATCGACGAATCCCTGATCGGCTGGAAAGAGTACGAGATGGAGGTGGTCCGCGATAAGAAGGACAACTGCATCATCGTCTGCTCCATCGAGAACTTCGACCCGATGGGCGTGCACACCGGTGACTCCATCACCGTGGCTCCGGCACAGACCCTGACCGACAAGGAATACCAGATCCTGCGTAACGCCTCTCTGGCGGTGCTGCGCGAGATCGGTGTGGAAACTGGCGGTTCCAACGTGCAGTTCGGTATCTGCCCGAACACTGGCCGCATGGTCGTGATCGAGATGAACCCGCGGGTGTCCCGTTCCTCGGCGCTGGCTTCGAAAGCCACCGGTTTCCCGATCGCCAAGGTCGCGGCCAAGCTGGCTGTCGGCTACACCCTGGACGAGCTGTCCAACGATATTACCGGCGGCAAGACCCCGGCGTCCTTCGAGCCGTCCATCGACTACGTTGTGACCAAGCTGCCACGCTTCGCCTTCGAGAAGTTCTCCAAGGCCGACGCGCGCCTGACCACCCAGATGAAGTCGGTGGGTGAGGTCATGGCCATCGGTCGGACCTTCCAGGAATCCCTGCAGAAAGCCCTGCGCGGTCTGGAAGTGGGCGTTTGCGGCCTGGATCCCAAGCTCGACCTGAGCAATCCGGAAAGCATGAACGTGCTCAAGCGCGAGCTGACCGTGCCCGGCGCCGAGCGTATCTGGTACGTGGCTGATGCCTTCCGTGCCGGCATGACCGTCGAGCAGATCTTCGGCATGAACATGATCGATCCTTGGTTCCTGGTGCAGATCGAAGACCTGATCAAGGAAGAAGAGAAGGTCAAGACCCTGGGCCTGTCGGCCATCGACCGCGACCTGATGTTCCGCCTCAAGCGCAAAGGCTTCTCCGACCAGCGTCTGGCCAAGCTGCTGGGCGTGACCGAGAAGAACCTGCGCACACATCGTCAGAAGCTGGAAGTGTTCCCGGTCTACAAGCGCGTCGACACCTGCGCCGCCGAGTTCGCCACCGACACCGCGTACCTGTACTCGACTTATGAAGAAGAGTGCGAAGCCGCACCTTCGACCCGTGACAAGATCATGATCCTGGGTGGCGGTCCAAACCGTATCGGCCAGGGCATCGAGTTCGACTACTGCTGCGTACACGCCGCCCTGGCGCTGCGCGACGATGGTTACGAAACCATCATGGTCAACTGCAACCCGGAAACCGTTTCTACCGACTACGACACTTCGGATCGCCTGTACTTCGAACCGGTGACCCTGGAAGACGTGCTGGAAATTGTCCGTGTCGAGAAGCCAAAAGGCGTGATCGTGCAGTACGGCGGCCAGACTCCGCTGAAACTGGCTCGTGCCCTGGAAGCCGCCGGCGTGCCGATCATCGGCACCAGCCCAGACGCTATCGACCGCGCCGAAGACCGTGAGCGCTTCCAGCAGATGGTCGAACGCCTGAACCTGCGTCAGCCACCAAACGCTACCGTGCGCAGCGAAGACGAAGCGATTCGTGCCGCCGCCAAGATCGGTTACCCGCTGGTGGTGCGTCCGTCCTACGTGCTGGGCGGCCGGGCGATGGAAATCGTCTACGAGGAAGATGAACTCAAGCGCTACTTGCGCGAAGCGGTGCAAGTGTCCAACGACAGCCCGGTGCTGCTGGATCACTTCCTCAACTGCGCCATTGAAATGGACGTGGATGCGGTCTGCGACGGCACCGACGTAGTGATCGGCGCCATCATGCAGCACATCGAGCAGGCTGGCGTTCACTCCGGTGACTCTGCGTGCTCGCTGCCGCCGTACTCGCTGCCGGCGCACATCCAGGACGAGATGCGCGAGCAGGTCAAGAAAATGGCCCTGGAACTGGGTGTGGTTGGCCTGATGAACGTGCAGTTGGCCCTGCAGGGCGATCAGATCTACGTCATCGAAGTGAACCCGCGCGCTTCCCGGACCGTGCCGTTCGTTTCCAAGTGCATCGGTGTCTCCCTGGCGATGATCGCTGCTCGTGTGATGGCCGGTAAGACCCTGAAAGAGCTGGGCTTCACCAAGGAAATCATTCCGAACTTCTACAGCGTCAAGGAAGCGGTATTCCCGTTTGCCAAGTTCCCGGGTGTCGACCCGATCCTCGGCCCAGAGATGAAGTCCACCGGCGAGGTGATGGGCGTGGGCGACACCTTCGGCGAAGCCTTTGCCAAGGCCCAGATGGGTGCCAGCGAAGTGCTGCCGACCGGCGGTACTGCGTTCATCAGCGTGCGCGACGATGACAAGCCTCTGGTTGCAGGCGTGGCCCGTGATCTGATCAACTTGGGCTTCGAAGTGGTCGCTACTGCGGGCACCGCCAAGCTGATCGAGGCGGCCGGTCTGAAAGTGCGTCGTGTGAACAAGGTGACTGAAGGTCGTCCGCATGTGGTCGATATGATCAAGAACGACGAAGTCACTCTGATCATCAACACCACCGAAGGCCGTCAGTCGATTGCTGACTCTTATTCCATTCGTCGTAACGCCTTGCAGCACAAGATCTACTGCACCACCACCATTGCTGCTGGCGAAGCTATCTGTGAAGCGTTGAAGTTCGGTCCGGAAAAGACCGTGCGTCGCTTGCAGGATCTACACGCAGGATTGAAGGCATGAATAAATACCCAATGACCGTCCAGGGCGCGCGCGCCCTGGAAGAAGAGCATGCTCACCTGACGAAGGTCGTGCGTCCGAAGCTCAGCCAGGACATCGGTACGGCCCGCGAGTTGGGTGACCTGAAGGAAAACGCCGAATACCATGCCGCTCGCGAACAGCAGGGCATGGTAGAGGCGCGGATCCGCGATATTGAAGGCCGCCTGCAGAACTCGGTGGTCATCGATGTCACGACCATTCCCCATACCGGCAAGGTGATCTTTGGCACCACGGTAGAAATCGCCAACGTCGAAACTGACGAAAGCGTCACCTACCAGATCGTGGGTGAGGACGAGGCTGACATCAAACTCGGTAAAATTTCCGTCGGCTCACCGATCGCTCGCGCCTTGATTGCCAAGGAAGAGGGTGATGTGGTGGCGGTCAAAACGCCTGGTGGCGTTATCGAGTACGAGATTGTCGAAGTCCGTCACATCTGAAAGAAGGCGCCCGCTGCACGCGGGCGCCATGCTTTGGCAACTGGCCCAGATGTTGTGGGTCGGCGGCTTGTGGTTGTTGCATCTCGGGTTGCTGCCCGCCCTGGGGCAGATTGGCCTTGCCCCCTTGCTGATCGAAGAAATCTCGTCACTGCTCAGTGCGTTGCTGGTAGGTTTTTCGGCGGCGTGCCTGGTCCTGCAGATACTGGTATTGATCCAGTCCGAAGGGCTGAGGAGCTTGTGGTGGGATATTCGGGGGCAACTGCTATTGATGGCGATGTATGCGTGTGCGATGTATTTCGTCGTACGCATCTTGTTGCCGGAAGCTCAGCGCTGGCAGTTGTTCAGCTATCTGGTCCTGGGTCTTTCCGGGCTGGTACTGGTGTTGCAGCCAGTGCCGGGATGGGGCGGCAGGGTGCGCCAGGCACACCCTTGACCCGAGTCGACGTCAGTGGAAACGATGGACGTTCGACAATTGCTTGTTTACCTTGGCGTTCTTGCGGTAGATCAGCGCCATCTTGCCGATGACCTGCACCAGATCCGCTTTGCCGGCCTTGCACAATTGGGCAATGGCTTCCAGGCGCGACTCGCGCTCGAGGATGTTGAGCTTGATCTTGATCAGCTCGTGATCGCTCAAGGCGCGTTCAAGTTCGGCTAATACACCTTCGGTCAAACCGTTGTCAGCCACAGTCAATACTGGTTTCAGATGGTGGCCAATGGATTTGTACTGTTTCTTCTGCTCTTGAGTGAGCGGCATAATCTGACCCCTGCGTCTGATCTTGTAAAAAGCGGCGGCCAGTTTACCCGAGCGAGTCCGGGACCGCCCAGTTAATCACGACCCGTTTTATTTTGAGGTGGCCCGTGGCCCGTTCCAAAACTAGCCATAACTGGCTGAAAGAGCACTTCAACGACCCATTCGTCAAAATGGCGCAAAAAGATGGGTACCGTTCCCGTGCCAGCTACAAACTGCTGGAGATCCAGGAAAAGGACCGCCTTATCCGTCCTGGCATGAGTGTTATCGACCTGGGGGCCGCCCCGGGTGGCTGGTCGCAGGTGACCAGTCGTCTGATTGGTGGCCAGGGGCGCCTGATTGCCTCGGACATCCTGGAAATGGACAGCATTCCCGATGTGACCTTTATTCAAGGGGACTTCACTGAGGATGCAGTACTGGCGCAGATCCTCGAGGCGGTCGGAAATTCTGAAGTTGACCTTGTGATTTCCGATATGGCCCCCAATATGAGTGGGTTAGCAGCCGTGGATATGCCGCGAGCGATGTTCCTGTGCGAGTTGGCGCTGGATCTTGCTGGTCGGGTCTTGCGTCCAGGTGGTGATTTTCTGATCAAGATCTTCCAGGGTGAAGGCTTCGATGAGTACCACAAGAGCGTGCGGCAGATGTTCGAGAAAGTGCAGATGCGCAAACCGTCATCATCTCGTGACCGTTCTCGGGAGCAATACTTGCTGGGGCGCGGTTTCCGTGGTCGTAGTGAGTAAGTAAGAGTTTTGACTGGGGTGATAGGATTTTCGTATTTCGCCCCGTCAGATTAAGCGCATATTGTGTAGTCTAAGTTTCACATAGGGTTACAGACAGCGCCTGCCAGAGCTGTAGGTAATGTAGTAAGTTAGGCCGGTGAATATCATGCGAAGCGCGCGCCAGTAGCGGAGCTTGCTTCAGAGGGTAGTTAATTGAACGACATGGCAAAGAATCTGATCCTGTGGTTGATCATCGCCGCCGTCCTGGTGACGGTGATGAACAACTTCTCCAGCCCTAACGAGCCGCAGACCCTCAACTATTCCGACTTCATCCAGCAAGTTAAGGATGGCAAGGTCGAGCGCGTAGCGGTTGATGGCTACGTGATTACCGGCAAGCGCAACGATGGCGACAGCTTCAAGACCATTCGTCCTGCCATTCAGGACAATGGCCTGATCGGCGACCTCGTGGACAACCACGTGGTGGTCGAAGGCAAGCAGCCTGAACAGCAAAGCATCTGGACTCAACTGCTGGTGGCCAGCTTCCCGATCCTGGTGATCATCGCGGTGTTCATGTTCTTCATGCGCCAGATGCAGGGTGGTGCAGGAGGCAAGGGCGGGCCGATGAGTTTTGGCAAGAGCAAGGCGCGCTTGCTGTCTGAAGACCAGGTGAAAACTACCTTGGCTGACGTTGCCGGTTGCGACGAGGCCAAGGAAGAAGTAGGTGAGTTGGTTGAATTCCTCCGTGACCCAGGCAAGTTCCAGCGTCTGGGCGGTCGTATTCCTCGCGGCGTGTTGATGGTGGGCCCACCAGGTACCGGTAAGACGTTGCTGGCCAAAGCCATCGCTGGTGAAGCCAAGGTGCCGTTCTTCACCATTTCCGGTTCCGACTTCGTCGAGATGTTCGTCGGTGTGGGTGCCAGCCGCGTCCGTGACATGTTCGAGCAAGCCAAGAAGCATGCTCCTTGCATCATCTTCATCGACGAGATCGACGCCGTCGGTCGTCACCGTGGCGCCGGCATGGGCGGCGGTCATGATGAGCGTGAGCAGACCCTCAACCAGTTGCTGGTTGAGATGGATGGCTTCGAAATGAACGACGGCATTATCGTGATCGCCGCGACGAACCGTCCTGACGTACTGGACCCGGCCTTGCTGCGTCCGGGCCGTTTCGACCGTCAGGTCGTGGTTGGCCTGCCGGACATTCGCGGTCGCGAACAGATTCTCAAGGTGCACATGCGTAAAGTGCCAATGGGCGACGACGTCGCACCTGCGGTAATCGCCCGCGGTACCCCGGGTTTCTCCGGTGCCGACCTGGCGAACCTGGTCAACGAGGCCTCGCTGTTTGCGGCGCGTACCGGCAAGCGCATCGTTGAAATGAAGGAATTCGAACTGGCCAAGGACAAGATCATGATGGGCGCGGAGCGCAAATCCATGGTCATGTCCGAAAAAGAGAAGCAGAACACGGCTTATCACGAAGCTGGCCACGCCATTGTTGGTCGTGTCGTGCCCGAGCATGACCCGGTCTACAAGGTGTCGATCATTCCTCGCGGCCGGGCCTTGGGTGTCACCATGTTCCTGCCGGAAGAAGATCGTTACAGCCTCTCCAAGCGTGCCTTGATCAGCCAGATCTGCTCGCTCTACGGCGGTCGTATCGCTGAAGAAATGACCCTTGGCTTCGACGGCGTGACCACCGGCGCCTCCAACGACATCATGCGTGCCAGCCAGATCGCGCGGAACATGGTGACCAAATGGGGTCTTTCCGAGAAGCTTGGTCCGCTGATGTATGCCGAAGAAGAGGGTGAGGTGTTCCTGGGGCGCAGCGCGGGTAGCCAGCATGCGAGCCTGTCTGCGGAAACGGCGAAACTGATCGACTCCGAGGTGCGCAGCATCATCGATCAGTGCTACGGCACCGCCAAGCAGATCCTGACGGACAACCGCGACAAACTGGACGCCATGGCAGACGCCCTGATGAAGTACGAAACCATCGACGCTGATCAGATCGACGACATCATGGCAGGGCGTACTCCACGCGAACCTCGTGATTGGGAGGGCGGCTCGGGTACTCCTCCTCCAGTAGTGCAGAATGAGCGTCCGGAAACACCCATTGGCGGCCCAGCAGCCGACCACTAAGGTTTTAAATGACTTCTGTTCCTTCCTCCACCCGGTTGCCTTGCGGCAACCGGGTTCTTGATTTGGCCCGTGCGCATGTCATGGGCATCTTGAATGTAACTCCCGACTCCTTCTCTGATGGTGGCCGCTTCAGCCAGCTTGATCTGGCTTTGCAGCATGCCGAGGCCATGGTTGCGGCCGGTGCTACGCTGATTGATGTCGGTGGCGAATCCACTCGCCCGGGTGCCCGTGCGGTATCGCCGCTGGAGGAGTTGGAGCGAGTCGCGCCTGTGGTCGAGCGCATCCACCGTGAGTTGGATGTGATCATTTCTGTTGATACCTCGACACCGGCGGTGATGCGTGAAACCGCTCGCCTCGGCGCAGGGCTGATCAATGACGTTCGTTCATTGCGCCGGGAGGGTGCCCTGGATGCGGCGGCGGCCACTGGCTTGCCGGTGTGTCTGATGCACATGCTGGGTGAGCCCGGTGATATGCAGGACAACCCGCATTATCAGGACGTGACCCGAGAGGTTGCCGAGTTCCTGGTTGAGCGCATGGCCCAGTGTGCGTCAGTGGGCATCGGTCCAGAGCGGATTGTGCTCGATCCGGGCTTTGGCTTTGCCAAGACCCTGCAACACAACCTGAGCCTGTTCAAGCATATGGATGCCTTGCATGCACTTGGGCGCCCGTTGTTGGTTGGGGTGTCGCGCAAGAGCATGATTGGCCAGGCCTTGAATCGCCCCGTAGGTGAGCGATTGCACGGCAGTCTGGCGCTAGCGGCCCTGGCAGTGGCCAAGGGCGCGAAAATTATCCGTGTCCATGATGTCGCCGAGACCGTGGATGTGGTGCGAATGATTGCGGCAGTGGAATCCGCCGAATAAGAATGATGGAGTACTTATGACTAAAAAATACTTTGGCACCGACGGTATCCGCGGCCGTGTAGGCGAATTCCCTATCACTCCTGATTTCATGCTCAAGCTCGGCTGGGCCGCCGGCATGGCATTTCGCAGCATGGGCGCCTGCCGCGTGCTGGTGGGCAAGGACACGCGTATCTCCGGGTACATGTTCGAGTCTGCACTGGAGGCCGGGTTGTCTGCAGCCGGTGCTGATGTGATGCTCCTGGGGCCGATGCCGACTCCGGCCATTGCTTACCTGACGCGTACCTTCCATGCGGAGGCGGGCATCGTTATCAGTGCCTCGCACAATCCTCATGATGACAACGGCATCAAGTTCTTCTCGGGTGAGGGCACCAAGTTGCCTGACGAGGTGGAGTTGATGATCGAGGAGTTGCTGGATGCGCCGATGACCGTGGTGGAGTCGAGCAAGCTCGGCAAGGTGTCGCGGATCAACGACGCTTCAGGGCGTTATATCGAATTCTGCAAAAGCAGCGTGCCTTCCAGCACCAGCTTCGCTGGTTTGAAAGTTGTTCTCGACTGCGCTCATGGTGCGACCTACAAGGTGGCGCCAAGCGTGTTCCGCGAGTTGGGGGCGCAGGTCACTGTGCTGTCCGCGCAACCCAATGGCTTGAACATCAACGAGAACTGCGGCTCGACCCACATGGGCCAATTGCAGGCGGCTGTCCTGGCCGAGCATGCGGACCTGGGGATCGCCTTTGATGGCGATGGTGACCGGGTGCTGATGGTCGATCAGACTGGTGCGATCGTGGATGGTGATGAGCTGCTGTTCATCATCGCTCGCGACCTGCATGAGCGTGACAAGCTGCAAGGCGGCGTGGTCGGAACGCTCATGAGCAACCTGGGGCTGGAGCTGGCCCTGGCGGACTTGGGTATCCCCTTTGTCCGGGCCAACGTCGGTGACCGTTATGTGATCGCCGAGCTGCTGGAGCGCAATTGGCTGGTAGGTGGTGAAAACTCCGGGCACATCGTGTGCTTCCGTCATGCTACTACCGGGGATGCGATCATTGCCGCGCTGCAGGTGCTGATGGCGCTCAAGGCTCGTGGTGAAAGCCTGGCCCAGTCCCGTCAGGGGCTGCGCAAGTGTCCTCAGGTGCTGGTCAATGTGCGCTTTGGCGGCGGTGAGAACCCGGTCGAGCATCCTGCGGTGAAAGAGGCTTGCGAGCGTGTCACGGCCGCTATGGCTGGGCGTGGTCGGGTTCTGTTGCGCAAGTCGGGTACCGAGCCTCTGGTGCGCGTGATGGTTGAAGGCGACGACGAAGCTCAGGTTCGCGCTTACGCCGAAGAGCTGGCGAAACTGGTTGCTGAAGTTTCTGCCTGATTTCGGCTTGCCAGTGTTGTTTTGGTTGGGTAACATCTGCGCCCACTTTGACCGACGAGGTACAGCATGCGTCGCCCTATGGTAGCTGGTAACTGGAAGATGCACGGTACCCGCGCCAGCGTCGCTGAGCTGATCAACGGCCTTCGTCATCTGGCCTTGCCAAGCGGTGTTGATGTCGCGGTATTCCCGCCTTGCTTGCATATCAATCAAGTGATTGATGGCTTGAAGGGTAAGTCGATTCAGGTCGGCGCGCAGAACTCTGCGGTGGAATCCATGCAAGGTGCATTGACGGGCGAGATTGCCCCGAGTCAGTTGGTGGATGCAGGTTGCTCCCTGGTGCTGGTTGGGCACTCCGAGCGCCGCCTGATCATGGGTGAGCGTGACGCGACTCTCAATCGCAAGTTCGCAGCGGCGCAGGCCTGTGGCTTGAAGCCGGTTCTGTGTGTAGGGGAGACCCTCGAGCAACGCGAAGCCGGGAAGACTCTAGAGGTTGTCGGGCGTCAGCTGGGCAGCATTATCGAAGAGTTGGGTGTTGGTGCGTTCGCCAATGCTGTTATCGCTTACGAGCCGGTCTGGGCCATTGGTACCGGGCTGACTGCGACACCGCAACAGGCGCAGGATGTGCATGCAGCTATCCGCGCGCAGTTGGCGGCAGAAAATTCTGAAGTGGCACGAGGTGTGCGGCTTCTATACGGCGGCAGCGTGAAGGCGGCCAATGCGGTCGAACTGTTCGGCATGCCGGATATCGATGGGGGGCTCATTGGTGGAGCTTCCCTGAATGCAGATGAGTTCGGTGCGATCTGTCGCGCCGCGGGAAACTGAAAAAATGCTGGAAACAGTCGTAGTCGTTTTTCATCTGCTGGGTGCCCTGGGCGTAGTTGCTCTGGTTTTGCTGCAGCAGGGTAAAGGTGCGGATGCTGGCGCGTCTTTCGGTGCAGGTGCTTCAAATACTGTGTTCGGAAGCCAAGGTTCCTCTACCTTTCTTAGTAAGTTTACTGCTATACTTGCCGCCGGTTTCTTCATAACCAGCTTGGGGTTAGGTTACTTTGCTAAAGAGAAAGCTCACCAGCTGACTCAAGTAGGTTTGCCAGATCCAGCAGTGCTTGAAGTACCAAAGCAAAAACCGGCTTCTGATGATGTCCCGGTGCTCCAAGAGCAAAAGTCGGCCAACAGCGCGACTGACGTACCTCCAGCTCCAGAGCAGAAGTAAGAAGAGTTTCACGCAGTAACGTAGTCTATGCCGAGGTGGTGGAATTGGTAGACACGCAACCTTGAGGTGGTTGTGCCCATAGGGTGTAGGGGTTCGAGTCCCCTTCTCGGTACCAATTATCAGGAGAGCCCGCTGTTGCGGGCTTTCTTGTAGGTGGAAGGTTACATTGACCCAAAAAGGGATCAGTCGTATACTTCCGCCCCAGCTTTGTCGCGGGGTGGAGCAGTCTGGTAGCTCGTCGGGCTCATAACCCGAAGGTCGTCGGTTCAAATCCGGCCCCCGCAACCAGTTTTAGCGGAGCCCCTTTTCAGGGGCTTTTTGTTAGCTGGACACTTTACAACGCCGCTATTCAACGGCGTTTCCGGGATGGGCGCTTCGCCCATTTTTTATTTGCACAAGCATGCACGAGGGGGTTCAGGTGTCGAGCAAGCTAGAACAGTTGCAGGCCTTGTTGGCCCCGGTGGTCGTGGCCCTTGGCTATGAATGCTGGGGTATTGAGTTTTCGGCTCAGGGTCGCCACTCATTGTTGCGCGTTTATATCGATAAAGAAGGCGGCGTGCTGGTGGACGATTGCGCCATCGTCAGCCGTCAGATCAGTGGTGTTCTCGACGTAGAAGATCCGATCTCCGTTGAATACACCCTTGAAGTTTCCTCTCCTGGCATGGAACGCCCACTGTTCACTCTTGAACAGTTTGCCAAGTATGTCGGTGAGCAAGTGAAGATCAAACTGCGCTCGCCCTTCGAAGGTCGGCGTAATTTTCAGGGCCTTCTCCGCGGGGTGGAGGAACAGGATGTCGTGGTGCAAGTGGATGACCATGAGTTCCTGTTGCCGATCGATATGATCGACAAGGCCAACATAATTCCCAGTTTTGACTGAGACGCGGATCCCGCGGATCCAATGGCTTGCGAAAGGCGAGGCGTACGATGAGCAAAGAAGTACTGCTGGTTGTTGAGTCGGTATCCAATGAAAAGGGTGTACCGGCAAGCGTAATTTTTGAAGCGCTGGAGCTGGCCCTGGCCACTGCTACCAAGAAGCGTTTTGAGGACGAAGTAGACCTGCGTGTGGAAATCAATCGCCACACCGGTTCCTACGAAACTTTCCGTCGCTGGACGGTGGTCGAAGAAGCCGGCCTGGATGATCCAGCGGTCGAGACCTGGTTGAGCAAGGCTCGCGAAACCCATCCCGACGCCAAAGTCGGTGATGTGATCGAAGAAAAGATCGAATCCATCGAGTTCGGCCGCATCGCTGCCCAGACCGCCAAGCAGGTCATCGTGCAGAAGGTTCGCGAAGCCGAGCGCGCACAGGTAGTTGATGCCTATCGCGAGCGCCTGGGGGAAATCATCTCCGGCACCGTGAAAAAAGTGACACGTGACAACGTGATCGTCGACCTGGGTAACAACGCCGAGGCGTTGCTGGCCCGTGAAGACATCATCTCCCGTGAGACTTTCCGGGTTGGCGTGCGCCTGCGCGCGCTGCTCAAGGAAATCCGCACCGAGAACCGCGGCCCGCAGCTGATCCTGTCGCGTACCGCGCCGGAAATGCTGATCGAGCTGTTCCGTATCGAAGTGCCGGAAATTGCCGAAGGCCTGATCGAAGTAATGGCCGCCTCCCGTGATCCGGGTTCGCGGGCCAAGATCGCAGTCCGCTCCAAGGACAAGCGCATCGACCCGCAGGGCGCGTGCATTGGTATGCGCGGTTCGCGCGTCCAGGCCGTTTCCGGTGAGTTGGGTGGCGAGCGTGTGGATATCGTCCTGTGGGATGAGAACCCGGCGCAGTTCGTGATCAACGCCATGTCGCCGGCCGAAGTCGCGGCAATTATCGTCGACGAAGATGCCCATGCCATGGACATCGCCGTTGGCGCAGACAATCTGGCTCAAGCCATCGGTCGTGGTGGTCAGAACGTGCGTCTGGCCAGCCAATTGACTGGCTGGACCCTGAACGTGATGACCGAATCGGACATCCAGGCCAAGCAGCAAGCAGAAACCGGCGACATCCTGCGCAATTTCATCGACGAGCTGGAAGTCGATGAAGAACTGGCACAGGTTCTGGTTGATGAAGGCTTCACCAGCCTGGAAGAGATTGCCTACGTACCGCTGGAAGAAATGCTCAACATCGACGGCTTTGACGAAGATATCGTCAACGAGCTTCGCGCTCGGGCCAAGGATCGCTTGTTGACTAAAGCCATCGCTACTGAGGAAAAGCTGGCAGACGCCCATCCGGCCGAAGACCTGCTCTCGCTTGAGGGTATGGACAAGGATTTGGCGATGGAACTGGCGGTGCGCGGCGTAATTACCCGCGAAGACCTGGCCGAGCAGTCTATTGACGACCTGCTCGACATCGACGGCATTGACGATGATCGTGCCGGCAAGTTGATCATGGCCGCCCGAGCCCACTGGTTCGAGTAATTAGGCGCGGCCTGAGGAGAGAAGTGCATGACGCAAGTCACGGTGAAACAACTGGCCGATGAGGTCAAAACACCGGTAGAGCGCCTGCTGCAGCAGATGCGTGAGGCAGGTCTGCCGCACACCGCCGCCGAGGAACATGTGAGCGACAGTGAGAAGCAGTCGTTGCTGACTCACCTGAAAAGCAGCCACAAGGCGAAAGTGGAAGAACCACGCAAAATTACTTTGCAGCGCAAGACCACCAGCACCCTGCGGGTTGCTGGCAGCAAGAGCATCAGCGTTGAAGTGCGCAAGAAGAAAGTCTTCGTACAGCGCAGCCCGGAAGAAATCGAAGCCGAGCGTCAACGCGAACTGGAAGAACGTCGCGCAGTAGAAAATGCTGCTCGTCAGAAGGCTGAAGAAGAAGCCAAGCGTCGCGCCGAAGAAGAAGCGCGTCGCCAGCCTGCTCCGGTTGCCGAGCCGGTTGCTGCGCAAGTAGCAGCTCCTGCTCCAGCGCCTGTAGTCGAGCCTGTGCAGGAAGCTCCGGTGGCCACTGCGGCTCCAGCAGCTGACGCGCGCAAGAAAGACGAACAGCGCCGTCCGGACAAGACCCGCAACGACGACAACCGTCGTGGCGGCGATGGCGAGCGCAAAAATGCTCCGCATCGCGCTTCGGTCAAGGAAAAGGCGCCAGCTCCGCGCGTTGCCCCACGTACCACCGACGAAGAAAGCGATGGCTTCCGTCGTGGTGGTCGCGGCAAGGCCAAGCTGAAGAAGCGCAATGCTCACGGTTTCCAGAGCCCAACCGGGCCAGTGGTACGTGACGTGCAGATCGGCGAGACCATCACTGTGGGCGAACTGGCCCAGCAGATGTCGGTCAAGGCTGCCGAAGTCATCAAGTTCATGTTCAAGCTGGGTACTCCAGCCACCATCAACCAGGTTCTGGACCAGGAAACTGCCCAGCTGGTTGCTGAAGAACTGGGCCACAAAGTGACCCTGGTCAGCGACACCGCCTTGGAAGACTCCCTGGCCGAGTCCCTGAAGTTCGAAGGTGAAGCGGTTGCCCGTGCGCCGGTCGTGACCGTAATGGGCCACGTTGACCACGGTAAGACCTCGTTGCTGGACTACATCCGTCGCGCCAAAGTGGCCGCGGGCGAGGCCGGCGGCATCACCCAGCACATCGGTGCCTACCACGTAGAAACCGAGCGCGGCATGGTCACCTTCCTCGACACCCCTGGTCACGCCGCGTTTACCGCCATGCGTGCCCGTGGTGCCAAGGCCACCGACATCGTGATCCTGGTGGTTGCAGCGGACGACGGTGTGATGCCGCAGACCGTTGAAGCCGTTCAGCACGCACAAGCTGCCGGCGTTCCGCTGGTGGTTGCGGTGAACAAGATCGACAAGCCGGGCGCCGACCTGGACCGTATCCGCAGTGAGCTTTCGGTTCACGGCGTGACGTCGGAAGACTGGGGTGGTGATACTCCATTCGTACCGGTCTCCGCGAAAATGGGTACCGGTGTCGACGACCTGCTGGAAGCTGTTCTGCTGCAGGCCGAAGTCCTGGAACTCAAGGCGACTCCTTCGGCCCCGGGCCGTGGTGTCGTGGTCGAGTCCCGCCTCGACAAGGGCCGCGGCCCGGTAGCTACCGTGCTGGTTCAGGACGGTACGCTGCGTCAAGGCGACATGGTGCTGGTCGGTTCGAACTATGGCCGCGTGCGCGCCATGCTCGACGAGAACGGCAAGCCAATCAAGGAAGCCGGTCCTTCCATTCCGGTCGAGATCCTCGGCCTGGACGGTACTCCGGACGCTGGCGACGAGATGAGCGTGGTTGCCGACGAGAAGAAAGCCCGTGAAGTGGCTTTGTTCCGTCAAGGCAAGTTCCGCGAGGTCAAGCTTGCCCGTGCTCACGCCGGCAAGCTGGAAAACATCTTCGAAAGCATGGGCCAGGAAGAGAAGAAGACGCTCAACATCGTCCTCAAATCCGACGTCCGTGGTTCGCTGGAAGCTCTGCAAGGCGCTCTGAACGGCCTGGGCAACGACGAAGTGCAAGTGCGCGTAGTGGGCGGCGGCGTCGGTGGTATCACCGAAAGCGACGCCAACCTGGCACTGGCCTCCAACGCTGTACTGTTCGGCTTCAACGTGCGTGCCGATGCCGGCGCACGGAAGATCGTCGAGCAGGAAGGTCTGGATATGCGTTACTACAACGTGATCTACGACATCATCGAAGACGTCAAGAAAGCCCTGACCGGTATGCTGGGCAGCGACGTTCGGGAGAACATCCTGGGTGTTGCCGAAGTTCGCGACGTGTTCCGCTCGCCGAAGTTTGGCGCGATCGCCGGTTGCATGGTCATCGAAGGTGTCGTGCACCGTAACCGTCCAATCCGCGTACTGCGTGAAGACATCGTTATCTTCGAAGGCGAGCTGGAATCCCTGCGCCGCTTCAAGGATGACGCCTCTGAAGTACGTGCCGGCATGGAATGCGGTATCGGCGTGAAGAGCTACAACGACGTCAAAGTCGGCGACAAGATCGAAGTCTTCGAGAAGGTCCAGGTTGCTCGCAGCCTCTAACTCGCGCACTTCAAGAGCCCTGATGGCCGCTCGCATGCAAATGCACGGCGCCCTCGGCGGCCTCTAAACGCAACGCCCGGTCTGGCTTCTGCCAGGCCGGGCGTTTGCCGCTTTCAGACCACACGGGTTTCACCGTGAGGCAGTAACAGGTAACAAGACATGGCAAAAGAATACAGCCGTACCCAACGTATCGGTGATCAGATGCAGCGCGAACTGGCGCAACTGATCCGTCGTGAAGTCAAGGATCCACGCGTCGGCCTGGTGACCATCACCGCCGTGGAAGTCAGCCGCGACGTCGGCCACGCGAAGATCTTCATCACCGTGATGGGCCAGGAAAACGCCGAACAAATCGCCCAGAGCATCAAGGTGCTGAACTCGGCGGCAGGTTTCCTGCGCATGCAATTGGCCAAGGAAATGAAGCTGCGCAGCGTGCCGCAACTGCACTTCCATTACGACGAGAGCGTGGCCCGCGGGGCGCACCTGTCGGCCCTGATCGAGCGTGCCGTGGCTGAAGACAGCCAGCATGGCGACGCGCCTGCCCCTGAAGACGCCAAGGAGTAAGCGGTGGCTCAGGTCAAGCGTATCCGTCGTAACGTCAGCGGCATCATCCTCCTGGACAAGCCGCTGGGCTTCACCTCCAACGCGGCGCTGCAGAAGGTCCGTTGGCTGCTCAACGCCGAGAAGGCCGGCCACACTGGTAGCCTCGACCCCCTGGCTACCGGCGTTTTGCCGCTGTGCTTTGGCGAGGCCACCAAGTTCTCGCAATACCTGCTCGATTCCGACAAGGGTTACGAAACCCTGGCTCAGTTGGGCAAGACCACCACCACCGCGGACGCTGAAGGCGAAGTTTTGCAGACCCGCGAAGTGACCGTTGGTCGTGCCGATATCGAGGCGGTATTGCCGGAATTTCGTGGCGAAATCAAGCAGATACCACCGATGTACTCGGCCCTCAAGCGCGATGGCCAGCCACTCTACAAACTGGCTCGTGCAGGGGAAGTGGTGGAGCGTGAACCGCGTTCTGTTACTATTGCGCGCTTGGAATTGCTCGCCTTCGAAGGTGACACTGCTCGCCTGGCGGTGGACTGCAGCAAAGGCACCTATATCCGCACCCTGGTGGAAGATATCGGTGAAAAGCTCGGCTGTGGTGCCTACGTTGCAGAACTGCGACGGACCCAGGCCGGACCTTTCAGCCTGGCCCAGACGGTCACCCTGGAAGAGCTTGAAGCCGTGCACGCCGAAGGCGGCAACGAAGCGGTAGACCGCTTCCTGATGCCATCGGACAGCGGTCTGCTGGATTGGCCGCTGCTGCAGTTCTCGGAGCACAGCGCGTTCTACTGGCTCAACGGCCAGCCGGTACGTGCCCCGGATGCACCGAAGTTCGGCATGGTGCGGGTACAGGATCACAACGGTCGCTTCATCGGTATCGGTGAAGTGAGCGAAGACGGGCGCATCGCGCCGCGTCGACTGATTCGGTCAGAATGACCGGACGAGGGTGGCTGTTAACAGGCACGGTCACTACTCATTTATAGATACAGGGATTTGTCCCTGGCCTGTTGAAACTGTTCTTGAACAGTTTCCTGATATAAGGATTGCCCACATGGCACTCAGCGTTGAAGAAAAAGCTCAGATCGTAACCGACTACCAGCAAGCTGTTGGTGACACTGGTTCGCCAGAAGTGCAAGTTGCACTGCTGACCGCCAACATCAACAAACTGCAAGGTCACTTCAAAGCCAACGGTAAAGACCACCACTCCCGTCGTGGCCTGATCCGCATGGTAAACCAGCGTCGTAAGCTGCTGGACTACCTGAAAGGCAAGGACCTGAGCCGTTACAGCACCCTGATCGGTCGTCTGGGTCTGCGTCGCTAATCAGCGATTGCGCTATGAGGTTGGTTGTTTGCCATGCGTCAGCGGTTTTTCCGCCGGCGTATGGCAGGCTTCCAGCCTCAAGTTTTATCTGCTGCACTGTTTTACCTGGACAATAAAGGCTGGGCCGATTCCCCGCATTGCCCAAGAATTTCGCAAGAAGCAAGTTTCCCCAAGAGCCACAAAGAAGGTAGGACACCGTGAACCCGGTAATCAAAAAATTCCAGTTCGGTCAGTCGACCGTAACCCTCGAGACTGGCCGTATCGCCCGTCAGGCCTCCGGCGCAGTATTGGTCACCGTTGACGACGACGTCAGCGTATTGGTGACCGTGGTTGGCGCCAAGCAAGCCGATCCAGGCAAGGGCTTCTTCCCTCTGTCTGTTCACTACCAGGAAAAGACTTACGCTGCCGGTAAGATCCCTGGCGGTTTCTTCAAGCGCGAAGGCCGTCCTTCCGAGAAAGAAACCCTGACCTCGCGTCTGATCGACCGTCCGATCCGCCCTCTGTTCCCAGAAGGCTTCATGAACGAAGTGCAGGTAGTCTGCACCGTGGTTTCCACCAGCAAGAAGACCGATCCGGACATCGCTGCGATGATCGGTACCTCGGCTGCCCTGGCGATCTCCGGCATTCCTTTCGACGGCCCGATCGGCGCCGCTCGTGTGGCTTTCCACGAAAGCACCGGCTACCTGCTGAACCCGACCTACGAGCAACTGGCTGCTTCGAGCCTGGACATGGTCGTGGCCGGTACCGAAGAAGCTGTACTGATGGTTGAATCGGAAGCCAAAGAGCTGACCGAAGACCAGATGCTGGGCGCTGTACTGTTCGCCCACGACGAATTCCAGTCGGTGATCAAGGCTGTCAAAGAGCTGGCCGCCGAAGCTGCCAAGCCTACCTGGGACTGGGCTGCTGCCCCAGAAGCCACCGAACTGCTGGGCGCTATCCGTGCCGAGTTCGGCGAAGCCATCTCCCAGGCTTACACCATCACCGTCAAGGCCGACCGTTACGCTCGCCTGGGCGAGCTGAAAGACCAGGTCGTCGCCAAGCTCTCCGGTGAAGAAGGCCAGCCTTCGGCGTCCGACGTCAAAGCCGCTTTCGGCGAGATCGAATACCGCACCGTTCGCGAAAACATCGTCAACGGCAAGCCGCGTATCGACGGCCGCGACACCCGCACCGTACGTCCGCTGAACATCGAAGTCGGCGTACTGCCCAAGACTCACGGTTCGGCCCTGTTCACCCGTGGCGAAACCCAGGCCCTGGTGGTTGCGACCCTGGGTACTGCCCGTGACGCACAGCTGCTGGACACCCTGGAAGGCGAAAAGAAAGACCCCTTCATGCTGCACTACAACTTCCCTCCGTTCTCGGTGGGCGAGTGTGGTCGCATGGGCGGCGCTGGTCGTCGTGAAATCGGTCACGGCCGTCTGGCCCGTCGTTCGGTCCAGGCGATGCTGCCAGCCGCCGACGTGTTCCCTTACACCATCCGCGTAGTATCGGAAATCACCGAGTCCAACGGTTCCAGCTCCATGGCTTCCGTGTGCGGTGCTTCCCTGGCGCTGATGGACGCTGGTGTACCAATGAAGGCGCCGGTTGCCGGTATCGCCATGGGCCTGGTCAAGGAAGGCGAGAAGTTCGCAGTCCTGACCGACATCCTGGGTGACGAAGACCACCTGGGCGACATGGACTTCAAGGTAGCCGGTACCGCCAAAGGCGTCACCGCGCTGCAGATGGACATCAAGATCAAGGGCATCACCGAAGAGATCATGGAGATCGCCCTGGGCCAGGCCCTGGAAGCTCGCCTGAACATCCTCGGTCAGATGAACCAGATCATCGGTCAGTCCCGTACCGAGCTGTCGGCCAACGCTCCGACCATGATCGCGATGAAGATCGACACCGACAAGATCCGTGACGTCATCGGTAAAGGCGGCGCCACCATCCGCGCGATCTGTGAAGAAACCAAGGCTTCGATCGACATCGAAGACGACGGCTCGATCAAGATCTTCGGCGAAACCAAGGAAGCTGCAGAGGCCGCGCGCCAGCGCGTTCTGGGCATCACCGCGGAAGCCGAGATCGGCAAGATCTACGTCGGCAAGGTTGAGCGCATCGTCGACTTCGGCGCCTTCGTCAACATCCTGCCGGGCAAGGATGGTCTGGTGCACATCTCCATGCTGAGCGACGCTCGCGTTGAGAAAGTCACCGACATCCTGAAAGAAGGCCAGGAAGTGGAAGTGCTGGTACTGGACGTGGACAACCGCGGCCGTATCAAGCTGTCCATCAAAGACGTGGCAGCAGCCAAGGCTTCGGGCGTTTAATCACCCTTTAGCCTTACGCTGAACAAGCAGACGCCCCGACTGGTTCGGGGCGTTTTGCTATCTGCGATAAAAGCCGCTCGGTTGCCGGCCCGGGGCGCTGGTGCTAGGTTTTAGCCCACGCCGGTGTAGCTCAGTCGGTAGAGCAGCGCACTCGTAACGCGAAGGTCGCAGGTTCGATTCCTGTCTCCGGCACCACATTTCGGGTTGAGAGCAGTTTATGGCTGTCTAAACCCACCCTCCCAACAAAGTTCGCCAGGCTTTGAATGAGCACCCTTGAAAGGCGGGAAACTACGAGGCACCCGCAAAAGTGTGCCCTGGAAGTTTCAGAGGTTCCCGGTGCTATTCAATTGAACGCTCCTATAGTTGTTTGTGGACGTGCGCCTCATTGTTTATGCGGATTTAGCAGCCAGAGAGACTTGTATCAACGAAGACTTTCCGCGCCTGTACTCAGCATCCTGTACCGAGTTTTAAGCGGTTTGCTCGGGGTTATCTGGTGTCGGTGTTTTTGTGTCTGGACGAGGTTAGTGCCCAGTTGTTCACACCTGTGCGGGTCATGAACCGGTTGGTAGCAGCCAGGGGCATTGCGCATAATGACGCCCGCAAATCATGGAGTGACCGGTGTGAAGAAGTGGAAGCTGGCTTTGGCCGGCATAGTGTCGCTGTCCCTTGCAGCCTGTGAGAAAGGACCCTCTTATGAGTTTGAGGGGGAATATTTTGCCGCTGAAGGCGAAGACTGCACGACGCCAACGAATACCAAAGACCTGGAGCAATATTTCTTAAGAATAACCAAGCAGGTACAGGGAGGAAGTGTGTTGTATTCCGCTGAGTTTCCTGCTGCTTCAAGGGCTCGGCTGCCTGTTGTCAGCGCGCAAAGCGTTTCACCAGGCGATGATAATGAACTGACTTTCAATTTCACTGAGACCAAGGTGCCGGAGAGTCGTCCAGAGAGTCCGACATTGAATTTCGTAGTTACTGTCATCCCTAATCAAAGCAAGGAAGGGTATCTATGGCTGACTAGAGCCGGGATCCTCATAGCCAAGGATGGAGAAGTAAAGGAGTTCGATATTCTCGATAATCTAAGAAGGCTTATCGATGTCGGGCAGACAGGAGCTTGCTTGAGAAAAGGAACAGCTACGGCTGTGGGGTCCTAGCTCCGTAACCTGGTGAAACACCGGCATGAAATATCGCTGCGGCTGCATTTGCGAAATCTCGTTCTCTGAGGGTTCTGCCGGGCTGGCGTCTGCCGATGGCTTGGAAAACCCTGAGTTTTTCTCCAATGGGTGCATCAGGTCATATAAATCGTGGACCAAAGGTCCTATATTCGGTCCCTGTCTGAGTACCAGCATGCTGTTTTCAGATGATCCAGAATGGTTCTGAAGGCCAGATAAATCGAAGTTCACAACGGTTTTTTGCGGCAGAGAGATCCCAACGATCCAGATCCATCTTCCATTCCCACGATCAGAGAGAACGAGATGATTCCTAAAGAGGCAAGAATCGACGTAGCGCTTGAAAGGTACCTGGCTGCCACGCCTTCCTTGCAAGAGGAAATCAGCGCCCTGAGCCCGGAAGAGCAGAAGCAGCAGGCGCAATGGGCGTTCGAGGACGAGGCGGAATCCCGCGGCATAGAGCCATGGGAACTGGTGCTCGATCTGGTGGCAGAAACACCGGAGGAACTGAAGGCCATGCGCCTGGAGGTGCATCAGGAAGTTGCTGAAGCGCTGGGCATGGACCTGGAGGACTATCTGCAGCTCAACGAGATCGACGGTTGAGCACGACGCCAGCCTGAACCAGGCTGGCGTTTTTCATGGCTCAGAGGCTCAAGCGCATGGACAGGTCCAGCGCTTTCACGTCCTTGGTCATGGCACCGATGGAAATGTAATCCACCCCGGTCTCGGCGATCGGGCGCAAGGTGCTTTCGTTGATCCCGCCACTGGCTTCCAGCTTGGCCTTGCCGGCGTTCAGGCGCACGGCCTCGCGCATGTCGTCCAGGCTCAGTTCGTCGAGCATGATGATGTCGGCCCCGGCGGCCAGGGCCTCCTTCAGTTCCTCCAGGCTTTCCACTTCCACTTCCACCGGCTTGCCCGGGGCGATCCTGTGGGCGGCGCTGATGGCCTGGGCGATACCGCCGCAGGCAGCGATATGGTTTTCCTTGATCAGGAAGGCGTCATACAGGCCGATGCGGTGGTTGTGGCAACCGCCGCAGGTGACCGCGTACTTCTGTGCCAGGCGCAGCCCCGGCAGGGTCTTGCGGGTATCCAGCAGCTTGACCTGGGTATCGGCGACAAAGTCCGCCAGGTACCGCGCGCGGGTGGCCACGCCGGACAGCAGTTGCAGAAAGTTCAGGGCACTGCGCTCGCCGGTGAGCAGCGAGCGGGCTGGGCCTTCGAGGTGGAAAAGCACCTGGTTGGGCACCACCCGCTCACCGTCGGCCACTTGCCAGTGCACAGCGACCCGCGGGTCCAGCTGGCGAAAGACCGCATCGACCCAGGCGGTGCCGGCGACTACCGCGGCTTCGCGGGTAATGATGGTGGCCTTGGCCAGACGTTCGGCCGGGATCAGTTGCGCGGTGATGTCGCCGCTGCCGATGTCTTCCAGCAACGCACGGCGCACGTTGGCTTCGATTTCGGCGGTCAGGTCGGCGAGGCGTAGATTCGGCATAACGGGCTCCACAAACAAAGTGCGCCGATTATAGGGCCAGGGGATCAGCGAACCCAAGGTGGCAAATGCCTGCAAGGCATTGGCGAACCTGTCCTGGATGGCTTTGTCTGATGAATAGGAGTGACTTTTCTTGAGTCGCTAGGGGTTATTTCGGAGGAGGCCACAGAGTCTGCTGGCGCAAGAGGGGACTTTTACAAGATAATATGACTTGTAATTGACGTCATAGCTTTGACGTGTCTTTGGCTTCCCCCTAAATGAAGTGCAGTGGAGTGCATGCGCCTCCGCTGAGAGCCGGCTGTGAGCGTCGTCGGCTTGACTGAATCTTGATCTCGAACCGAAGAAACACCTTTCCAGGAGGCTTGGATGCACAACGACGGGAATGTAGTGCCTTTGCACAAGGCCGCTACAGATCAGGCGACCGCTTCGCCGCTTGCCCGCCTGCCTGTGATTCTGCTTCAGGTCCGAGACAAGGCCGCCCAGCAATTGCGCCACGGCTTGCAGGAACTGTTCGATAACGCTGATGACACCCTGTTCGAAATGGCCGATCGGGCCCGCAACAACGTCGAGCAAAACACCCTCTTCGAAGCCATGCGCGACCTGCGGCTGAAGCGCAAGAGCATCGAGCGCGGTTTCCTGGAGGCGTTCTTCCAGGCTTTTGCCTGCCTGGTGCAGTATGACCCGGCCCTGGCCATTCCCCATGCCGTGGTCTACGACCCATCACTGGATCCGTCCCACGATGACCTGGAAAAGACCGTCGCGGTGGATGCCATGGTGGCCAAGGTGCTCAACCGTGATGGCTTCGCCCTGGGGCAGTTGACGGAGCGCCTGAGTGTGCTGCTGGGACGGCGCCTGGTGGATGGGGACAACCCCCTGGGGCCGGCGCTGCTCTGCGAGTATTTCCTCCAGGCCGGGCGCAGCCTGGGGGTGGAAATCAAGGTCAAGCTGATCATCCTCAAGTTGTTCGAGCGTTATGTGCTCAGCGATGCCGAACAACTCTATGCCGAAGCCAACCAGCTGCTGATCGCCACCGGGATCCTGCCGGAACTGATGCCTGCTCCGGCCCGCCGGGCGGCCGATCGAGCCCAGGCCGAGGCCCGTGCGTCAGCGACCGAGGGGGGCACGGCGAAATCCAGCCAGTCGCAGCTCGACGAGAGCGTGCAGGAAGTTTTCGCCGCCCTGCAGACCCTGCTGTTTCATGTGCGTGGCAGCGTGGCGCCGACCCTGGAAGCCAGCGCCGAAACCCAGCCGATTTCCACCCGCGACCTCATGCGCCTGCTGTCGCACCTGCAGCAATACGTGCCGGCGCCCAGCGCCCAGGACGATTTCGACCTGCGCAACCAGTTGGAACAATTGCTCACCCGGGTCAGCGTCAAGAGCGGCAAATCCCGGGTGGTGGATGTGGCCGATGAAGACGTGATCAACCTGATCGCCATGCTCTTCGAATGCATTCTCGATGACCGCAACCTGCCCGACTCGCTCAAGGCGCTGATTGGCCGCCTGCAGATTCCCATGCTCAAGGTGGCGGTGCTGGACAAGAGTTTCTTCAGCCGCGGCAATCACCCGGCCCGGCGCCTGCTCAATGAGATCGCCGCTGCAGCCATGGGCTGGGGCGGTTGCGATGACCACCAGCGCGACAGTCTGTACCTGCGGATCGAGCAAGTGGTGCAACGCCTGCTCAGCGAGTTCAGCGATGACCCGGCGATCTTCTCCGAGCTGCTGGCGGACTTCCTGGCCTTCACTGCCGACGAGCGGCGTCGCGCTGAGTTGCTGGAGCAGCGTACCCGTGACGCCGAGGAAGGGCGGGCCAGGGCCGAACTGGCCCGGCGCCGGGTAGAGCAGGCCCTGAATGACGCCCTGCTGGGCAAGGTGTTGCCGCAGAAGGTGGTGGATTTTGTCCGCGAAGCCTGGAGTCAGGTGATGCTGCTCAGTTGCCTCAAGCACGGCGACGACTCGCCAGAGTGGCAAACTGCGGAGCAGACCCTGCTGGAGCTGATCTGGAGCGTGCAGCGCCATGAACAGCCGGATACTGCCATGCGCCTGCTGGCGCTGGTGCCGGGGTTGCTCAAGGGCCTGCGCGAGGGTTTGAGCGCGGCGGCTTTCGATCCTTTCGCTACCAGCGAGTTCTTCAGCCAGCTGGAGCTCCTGCACTTGCAGGCATTCGAGCGCGAGGCTCAGGCCCCGCAACTGCAGGGTGCCGTCCTGGAAGCAGACCCAGCACACATGATCGTGGTGGCCGAAGAGATTGTCCTGCCCAGTGCCGAAGAGGGCCCGCTGGAAGTCGCGCCGCTGGCGTTGCCGGCCAACGACCCCAGCGTGCAATGGGTGGACCAACTGCGGCTTGGGGCCTGGGTCGAATTCCTGGAGGACGAGGACAACACCCTGCGCTGCAAACTGGCGGCGATTGTTCCCCATCCGGTGGCCAAATACGTGTTCGTCAACCGCACCGGCATGAAAGTGCTGGAGCGTACGCGCATGGGCCTGGCCCTGGAGTTCCAGCGTGGCGCAGTGCGCGCCCTGGATGACACCCTGCTGTTCGACCGCGCCCTGGAATCGGTGATCGGCAACCTGCAGCGACTCAATCACGGCAAGTGATCGCAACCCGAGGGGATAACGCGGCATACTGGGCCACCCAAGGCTTTAGTTGAAGGAATCGGTATGCGGCTGGACCCTGCCACGGGGTGGTGTCATGGCGTACGGCATTGCCCGTCACCCAATTTCAATGAACGTCCGGCGAGCGAGATTTCCCTGCTGGTGATTCACAACATCAGCCTGCCGCCGGGGCAGTTCGGCACCGGCAAGGTGCAGGAATTCTTCCAGAATCGCCTTGATGTCACAGAGCATCCCTATTTTGCCGGGATCGCCGATCTGTGTGTTTCTGCGCATTTTCTGATCGAGCGTGACGGCGCCGTCACCCAATTCGTTTCCTGCCTGGATCGGGCGTGGCATGCCGGTGTCTCGAGTTTCCAGGGGCGTGAGACGTGCAACGACTTTTCCCTGGGCATCGAACTGGAAGGCACCGATGATCAGCCTTTCAGCGATGCTCAATATCACTCGTTGATCAGCCTGAGCAGGCAACTGCGCCGGGCCTTCAGCGACATCACGCCACAACGGATCTGCGGGCATAGCGACATCGCGCCCGGGCGCAAGACCGATCCGGGCCCGGGATTCGACTGGGCACGCTTTCGTGCCGCCTTGGAGAAGGGGGAAGGACAATGAGTTTTCTGGTGTTGCTGTTGGCGGTGTGGATCGAGAAGTTCTCGGCCCTGCGCCAGCGGGTGCAGCGTGATGGCTGGTGGCTGGGGGAACTGGCGCGTCTGGAGTCGAGCCCGCGTATGGCCGGGCATCCGTGGTGGCTGCTGATCGTCATGGTGTTGCTGCCGGTGGCGCTGCTCGGGCTGTTGCTGCTGGTGCTGGAGCCCATCGCCTATGGCTTGCTGGCGCTGCCGGTGCACCTGCTGGTGGTGATCTACGCCCTGGGTCGCGGCGATCTGCTGGGTGAGCTGGGCCCGTTCCGTGACGCCTGGCGGCGTGAGGATCTGCAAGCGGCAGCCCATGTCGCAGAACGTGACCTGGGCATCTGCGCCGAAAATGGCGAACAACTGCTGGAGCGAGTGCAGGGCCACCTGCTGTGGCAGGCCTTCCAGAGTTTCTTCGCGGTGATCTTCTGGTACTTCCTGCTGGGGCCGGTAGCGGCCCTGAGCTATCGCCTGTTGGCTCTCGCCGCCGAACATGGCAAGAACCCCGCCCTGGTCGAACGCGCGGGGCAGTTGCGACATGCCTTCGACTGGTTGCCGGTGCGCCTGCTGGCGGCGAGTTTTGCCCTGGTGGGCAACTTTGTCGCAGTCGGCCGGGTGATGCTCCACGAGTTGCTCAACTGGCATATCGGTGCCGCGCAGTTGGTGGAAAAGGTCGGCCTGGTGGCCGCGGAAATCCCGCCGCCGGAAGTCGGGCCCGAAGGTATCAACAGCCTGGATCGTATCTGGGAGCTGTTGTTGCGGGCGGCGGTGCTCTGGTACGCCGGCTTTGCCCTGTGGACCGTCCTGGCCTGAGGTGACCAAGGGCTGGCCCCAACCGCCCACCGAGGGTTTTCTGGCGCAGCGCAGGCTGCGCCGTCGATCGGCAGCAAGCTCCCTCGCCACAGCCCGCGAGCGTCCCCTGGATGCCGCGCTGGCGGTTAACTTTAAGTTACAAAACCTCCCACGAAATTGAGCTATACAGACGGAGCGCCGAATAGTGGCTATCTGCTGCCTTCGCCTGCCTGCCAATAACAATAAAAGAAAAGGGAGACTTCTTTGTGAAGAGCTTGCTCTATCCCGCTGTCGCGCTGATGAACCGCCTGAGCTTCGGCATGAAGTTCAGCCTGATCAGCGTGCTGTTCTTTCTACCCATGCTGGTGACCAACTTCTATCTGGTGCGCGACTCCTACCGCGAATTCCAGGGCACCCGGGTCGAACTGCAAAGCCTCGACCTGCTGGGCAGCAGCCTGGCCCTGCGCCGAGACCTGGAAACCCTCAATAACCTGGTGCAGATCAACGCCAGCCTCGGTCAGTCCGGCAAGGCAGGGGACCTGGAAGGCAAGATCGTGGCCCTGGAGAAATCCGTGCTGGAACGCCTGCAGGCCTTGCAGGCGGTGACCACGGACCCACAGCAGGTGGAGGTCTTCAACGCCAAGCGCGATGAACTGATTGCCGCCTTCAAGACCCAGCAAGTGGAAAGCTCGCTGCTGAACAAAAGCGGCCTGATCGGCAAGTTGCTGGGCAGCGCGCAGTTGTTCAGCCAGATCATCGCCAGCCAGTCGGGCCTGAGCCGCGATGGCCAGGGTGACATTCGCCAGCTCAGCGAGCTGATCACCAGCGTCACCCCGCAGGTTACCCAGATCCTCGGTGAAGGCCGGGCCATGGGCGCCTACTCCCTGGGCCAGGGGTTCCTCAATTCCTCGTCCAGCACGCGTTTCGACGAATTGCTGGTGCAGATCGAAAAGCTCCAGGCCGAATACGGGCTCAAGTTGCAGGATGCCCTGGGGTCCAGCCGCGCTGCCCACGATGCTCTCGACACGCTGGCCACGACCAGCAAGGGCAGCCTCAAGCAGGCCAGCGAGCTGTTCGAGGAGCAGGTGGTGATGGCCGATACCCTGGATGCGCCCTGGCAGGCCTTCTACGACCAGGTCAGCGGGCTGATGGCGCAGACCTACCAGCTCAATGAAGGCACCTTGAAATTCCTGGATGTCGAGTTGCAAAAGCGCCTGGAGCAGAACCGTCGCCACATGGTGCTGCTGGTGGCGGCCCTGGCCCTGGTGTTTCTCTCCATCGTCTACCTGTACGGCGGTTTCTACGCTTCCACCCGCACCACTCTGCGGCGCCTGGGCGCGATGATGGACAAGGTAGCGGCGGGGGACATGACCGTCAGCTTCACCGCCCACAGCCGCGACGAACTGGGGGAACTGGGCAGTGTGTTCAACGGCACCGTGCTGAAAATCCACGACCTGATCGAGCGGGTTGGCCACACCGTCAGTGAGGTGGAGCGCCAGGCCGGGCAAGTGCAGAGTGTATCGGCCCAGAGCAATCAGGCCGTGGCTGGCCAGCGCACCCAGATCGAGCAAGTGGCCACGGCGATGAACCAGATGTCCGCCACCTCCCAGGAAGTGGCTCGCAGCGCCGCGGCGGCGGTCAGCAGCGCCCACAGCGTGAATGACGAAACCATCAGCGGCCGCGGGCTGGTGGAATCCCAGCAGGGCAGCATCGCCCGGCTGGCCAGCGAGATCGACCAGTCGGTGCTGGTGATCAACCAGCTGGCCAGCGACAGCCAGTCCATCAGCCGGGTCCTGGAGGTGATCAAGAGCATCGCCGAGCAGACCAACCTGCTGGCCCTCAACGCGGCCATCGAGGCGGCGCGCGCCGGTGAGCAGGGGCGGGGCTTTGCGGTGGTGGCCGATGAAGTGCGGACCCTGGCCAAACGCACCCAGCAGTCCACCGAGGAGATCGAGGACATGATCGGCAAGCTCCACGGTGGCGTCAGCGCGGCGGTCAAGGCCATGGGCAGCAGCCACGCCGTGGCCAACGGTACGGTGGACCAGTCGGAAAAGGTCCAGCAGGCGCTGGAAAATATCCTTGGTGCAGTAGGCATGATCGTCGACCAGAACCAGCAAATCGCCGCGGCCGTGGAGCAGCAGACCGCGGTGGCCCACGACATCGACCAGAACATCGTCGAGATCAATCGTGCCGGTGAGCGCACTGCCGAGGGTGCGCACCAGACCGAGGATGCCAGCCGGCAGCTGTCGGCCCAGGTGGTGCAACTGAAGCAATTGATCGGTGCTTTCCGCGTCTGAGCAACGTGCACCCGCTCTCGGCGAAGCCCCGGAAACCAGGGGCTTCGCTGCTTTGCATACAATCGGTAGTAAATGAATGCTTTGTTTGTCGCGTGTTTCCTGTTTTCCTGCGCGTCTGATTTTTCAGCCCCGGTGATCCCGCAGGCTGTTCGACCAGTTGGCCATGTGCCTTGCATGGCCCTGAGGAAATACGTTGATGACTGCCACTTCTGGAATCCAGGGCCGTTGCGCCCATTGCCAGACCCTCCTTGAACTCGAACCCTGGCAACTCAATGCCATGGCGTTGCAGGAAGCCTTCAACTGCAACCATTGCCACAAGCCGCTGAAGCTCAGTTGCCCCGAACAGATCAAGCGCCTCAGGTCCCTGGGCTCACTGGCCACCCTGCGCGCGACCATGATCGTGCTGTGTGCCACGGTGATATTGGTGACATTGGTGCTGGAGTGGGTCGGGCTGGTAAGCCTGGCTCAGCAACTGAGCGTTTCGGCATTGATGCTGGTGAGTTACCTGTTGGTGATGATGGCTGCCCGCCGGCGTCAGCGCCGACCGTTGCAGCTACAGGCCGGCTGAAGGCCAGCCGAACAGCTCGCAGGCGTTGCGGGTGCTGGCGCTGGCCAGTTGCTCGGGCGTGATGCCGATGATCTGCGCCAGGGCGGCGCAGATGGCCGGCAGGTGCTGCGGGCTGTTGCGCTGGCCGGGAAACATGGCAGGCGCCATGTCCGGCGAGTCGGTTTCCAGCACCAGGGCGTGCAGCGGCAGCTCGGCGATCACCTTGCGCAGGCGCAGGGCCTGGGGCCAGGTCGCGGCGCCCCCCAGACCCAGCTTGAACCCCAGCTTGAGGTATTCCCGGGCTTCCTCGCGGCTGCCGGCGAAGGCGTGGATAATGCCGCCACGCTTGAGCTTGAAGCGCTTCAGGCTGGCGATCACCGCCGCGTGGCTGCGCCGGACATGAAGCAGGGCGGGCAACTGGAAATCTGCCGCCAGCTGCAATTGCGCTTCGAAGAGTGCCTGTTGGCGCTCGCGATCCAGGTGCGCAAGAAAGTAGTCCAGGCCGATCTCGCCCACCGCGCACACTTGCGGGTGCCCTGCCAGCCGGGTCAGCCAGTCACCCAGTTGCTGGAGATGTTCCGGGCGGTGATCGTCCAGGTACACCGGGTGCAGGCCAAAGGCCGCGTACAGCTGCGAGTCGCTTTGCACCAGATCCCAGAGCCGCTGCCAATTGGCCTGATAGACCCCCAGCACCACCATTCGCGAGACGCCCAGGGCGCGGCTGTCTGCCAGCAGCGCCCCGCGATCGGCATCGAAATCCGCGAAATCCAGGTGGGTGTGGCTGTCGATCAGCTCCACGGTTCAGCCCTGTTGGATGCGCTGTTTGAAGGTCCGCGCGATGGCCTGCACGCCGGGCTGGTAATGCGCCTCTTCAATGGCGGCCAAGGCCAGTTGCAGGGCTTTTTCGGCGATCAGTTGATGCTGCTGGGCCATGGCATTGACCGGCAGCGGCAGGAAATCCAGCAACTGGGTATCGCCAAAGGTGCCCAGGCGCAGAGGCCGGGATTTCAGCGGGAAGTCGTGCAAGGCATCGAATACCCCTTGCAGCAGTACATAGGAGGTGGTCACCAGGGCGTCTGGCAGATGGCCCAGGCGCTGCAGCAATTCCTCCATCAGCTGGCGGCCGCAATCGCGACTGAAGGCTTCGCCATGCTCTATCAGCACCTCGCCGCCGAAACCCTCGAGGGCCTGGCGGAAACCGGCGGCGCGCTCCTGGCTGATGCTCAGTTCCGGGCGCGCACCGATCAGCACGATCTGCTTGGGCTCAGGCTCAAGCAGGCTCTGGGTCAGGTGCAGGCTGGCTTGCAGGTCATCGCTGATCACCGAGCAGAACAGCTCGGGCGGCATCACCCGGTCGATGGCGATGATCGGCAGGCCCTGGGCCTGCAACTGCTGGTAGCTGTCGTCTTCCGGCGGCAGGCAGCTGGCGACGAACAGCGCGTCGCAACGCCGGGCGCGGAACAGCTGGAGCAATTGCCGCTCGCTGTCCGGAGCGTCGTCGGAACTGGCGATCAGCAACTGATACCCTCGGGCCCGGGCGCCTTGCTCCAGCAGCTTGGCGATGCGTGCGTAGCTGGGGTTCTCCAGGTCCGGGAGAATGAAACCCAAGGTACGGGTGTGCCGGCTGCGCAAGCCGGCCGCCTGGGGGTTGGGCGTAAAGCCGTGTTCTTCCACCACCGCCCGCACCCGTTCCACGGTGGCGTTGCTGATGCGTTGTTGTTCGGCCTTGCCGTTGATGACGTAACTGGCGGTGGTCACAGACACACCGGCCAGGCGAGCGATATCACTGAGTTTCAACCCGGGATTTCCTTGTTTTTGGTGCTTGCCCCGATATTTTCGCCAATCCTACCTGATCTGGGCAGGCGACCAACGTCGGAACCGGCAATCGACCAGAAGGACTTCAAGCGCTCGAGATTATGGAGTAACGTACCAAACTTGCTAGATTAAACGTTTCAGCAAGCGTATTTTCTAGGCCCAAGCCCGAACGGAAAACGCCCCTGCCAGGCACCGAGTCCCGTTTGTGGCAGTAAAGACGCCTACGCTGCTTACTTAAAACAATACCTAGCGCCGCCCCCTGCCGCGCTAAATAGGAGAAGCCATGCTCGAGCTCACTGTAGAGCAGATATCCATGGGCCAGTCGGCTGTGGATAAGTCCGCGGCGTTGCACTTGCTGGCCGACAAACTGGTAGCGGACGGCCTGGTGGCCGAGGGTTACCTGGCTGGTCTCCAGGCCCGCGAAGCCCAGGGCTCGACCTTTCTTGGCCAAGGCATCGCCATTCCCCACGGCACCCCGGAAACCCGCGACCAGGTCTTTGCCACCGGCGTGCGCCTGCTGCAGTTTCCCGACGGCGTGGATTGGGGAGACGGGCAGATCGTCTACCTGGCCATCGGCATCGCGGCCAAATCCGACGAGCATTTGCGACTCCTGCAACTCCTGACCCGCGCCCTGGGTGAAACCGACCTGGGCCAGGCCCTGCGTCGCGCCAGCTCTCCCCAGGCCCTGCTCAAGTTGTTGCAGGGCGCACCCCAGGAACTGGCGCTGGACGCACAGATGATCGGCCTCGGGGTGGCGGCGGAAGATTTCGAAGAACTGGTCTGGCGCGGTGCTCGCCTGCTGCGCCAGGCCGAGTGCGTGAGCAACGGCTTTGCCGCGGTGCTGCAACAGGTGGAGGCGCTGCCCCTGGGTGACGGCCTGTGGTGGCTGCACAGCGAGCAGACGGTGTTGCGCCCGGGGCTGGCGTTCGTCACCCCGGACAAACCCATCCGCTACCTGGGCCAGCCCCTCAGCGGCCTGTTCTGCCTGGCCAGCCTGGGGGAAGCCCACCAGGCGCTATTGGAGCGCCTGTGTGCGCTGCTGATCGAAGGCCGTGGCCAGGAATTGGGCCGCGCCACCAGCAGCCGCGCAGTCCTGGAAGTGCTTGGCGGCGAGTTGCCGGCGGACTGGCCCAGCGCCCGTATCGCCCTGGCCAACGCCCACGGCCTGCATGCGCGCCCGGCCAAGGTGCTGGCGCAGTTGGCAAAAAACTTTGAAGGCGAGATCCGCATCCGCATCGTCGATGGCAAGGATTCTGCGGTCTCGGTCAAAAGCCTGAGCAAGCTGTTGAGCCTCGGGGCCCGGCGTGGCCAGGTACTGGAACTGATCGCTGAACCCAGCATTGCCGCCGATGCCTTGCCCGCGTTACTGGCAGCCATCGAAGAGGGCCTGGGCGAAGAGGTCGAGCCATTGCCGGCTGTCAGCACGCCTCGGCAAGCGCCACAAGAGGTCGTCGAGCCGCTCAGCGCCCCGGCCTCCGGCAGCCTGATCCAGGCCATCGCCGCTGCGCCCGGCATCGCCATCGGCCCGGCCCATATCCAGGTCCAGCAAAGTATCGATTACCCACTGCGGGGCGAGTCCACCGCCATCGAGCGCCAGCGCTTGCAGCAGGCCCTGGGCGAAGTGCGCCAGGACATCCAGGGGCTGGTCCGGCGCAGCCAGGCCAAGGCCATTCGCGAGATCTTCATCACCCACCAGGAAATGCTCGACGACCCCGAGTTGACCGACGAAGTGGACACCCGCCTCAAGCAGGGCGAAAGCGCCGAAGCGGCGTGGATGACGGTGATCGAAACCGCCGCCAAGCAGCAGGAAGCCCTGCAGGACGCCTTGCTCGCCGAGCGCGCTGCCGACCTGCGGGACATCGGCCGCCGGGTGCTGGCGCAACTGTGCGGCATTGAAACCCCGGCCGAGCCGGACCAGCCCTACATCCTGGTGATGGACGAAGTCGGTCCCTCGGACGTCGCGCGCCTCGATCCGACCCGGGTCGCCGGTATTCTCACCGCCCGCGGCGGCGCCACCGCCCACAGCGCCATCGTCGCCCGGGCCCTGGGGATTCCGGCCCTGGTGGGCGCGGGGGCCAGCGTGCTGCTGATCAAGTCCGGTACGCCCTTGTTGCTGGACGGCCAACGCGGGCGCCTGCATGTCGACGCTGATAGCACGACCTTGCAACGGGCCGCCGAAGAGCGCGACAACCGCGAGCAACGGCTCAAGGCGGCCGCCGAGCAACGTCATCAGGCGGCCCATACCGCCGATGGTCACGCGGTCGAGGTGTTCGCCAATATCGGTGAAAGCGCCGGTGTCGCCGCCGCCGTGGAAAACGGCGCCGAGGGCATCGGCCTGCTGCGCACCGAACTGATCTTCATGGCCCATCCCCAGGCCCCGGACGAAGCCACCCAGGAAGCCGAATACCGCCGTGTACTCGACGGCCTCGCCGGGCGTCCGCTGGTGGTGCGTACCCTGGATGTGGGCGGTGACAAACCGCTGCCTTACTGGCCCATCGCCAAGGAGGAAAACCCCTTCCTCGGCGTGCGCGGCATCCGCCTGACCCTGCAGCGGCCACTGATCATGGAAGCGCAATTGCGCGCTCTGCTGCGCTCGGCGGACAACCGTCCGCTGCGGATCATGTTCCCCATGGTCGGCAGCGTCGAAGAGTGGCGCCAGGCCCGGGACATGACCGAGCGCCTGCGCCGGGAAATCCCCGTGGCCGACCTGCAACTGGGGATCATGATCGAAGTGCCGTCCGCCGCCCTGCTGGCGCCGGTGCTGGCCAAGGAAGTGGACTTCTTCAGCATCGGCACCAACGACCTGACCCAATACACCCTGGCCATCGATCGTGGCCACCCGACCCTTTCCGCCCAGGCCGACGGCCTGCACCCGGCGGTGCTGCAACTGATCGACATCACCGTGCGTGCCGCCCACGCCCACGGCAAGTGGGTCGGGGTCTGCGGCGAGCTGGCGGCCGACCCGCTGGCGGTGCCGGTGCTGGTGGGCCTGGGGGTGGATGAACTGAGCGTTTCTGGACGCAGCATCGCCGAGGTCAAGGCGCGGATTCGCGAACTGCGCCTGGCCCAGGTACAAACCCTTGCTCAACAGGCCCTGGCCGTCGGCAGCGCCAACGAAGTGCGCGCCCTAGTGGAGGCCATGTAATGGCGAAGATTCTTACCCTGACCCTCAACCCGGCGCTGGACCTGACGGTGCAGCTGGCGCGCCTGGACGCAGGGCAGGTCAACCGCAGCGACGCCATGTACACCCACGCCGCTGGCAAGGGCGTGAACGTGGCCCAGGTGCTGGCTGACCTCGGCCATCAACTGACCGTCAGCGGCTTTCTCGGGGAAAACAATCCACAGGCGTTTGACGCGTTGTTTGCCCAGCGCGGGTTTGTCGACGCCTTTATCCGTGTGCCCGGGGACACCCGCAGCAACATCAAGCTGGCCGAAAGCGACGGGCGCATTACCGACATCAACGGCCCAGGGCCCGAGGTCAGTGAAGCCGCGCAACAGGCCCTGCTTGAACGCCTGGAACAGATCGCTCCCGGGCATGACGCGGTGGTGGTGGCCGGCAGCCTGCCGCGCGGGGTCAGCCCCGAATGGTTCCAGGCCCTGCTGCTGCGCTTGAAAAACCTCGGTCTTAAAGTCGCCCTCGACACCAGTGGCGCCGCCTTGTGTGCCGGCCTGGTGGCAGGCCCCTGGCTGGTCAAGCCCAACACCGAAGAGCTGGCGGACGCCCTGGGCAGCCCGGCGGTTTCAGTGGCCGGGCAGGCCGAGGCTGCGCGCCAGTTGCGCGCCCAGGGCGTCGAGCATGTGGTGGTGTCCCACGGCGCCGAGGGGGTCAACTGGTTCAGCGCCGCGCCGTCCCTGCAAGCCTTGCCGCCCAAGGTCCACGTGGTCAGCACCGTAGGCGCCGGCGACTCGCTGCTGGCGGGCATGCTCCACGGACTGCTCAGCGCCCAGCCGTTTGAACAGACCCTGCGCACCGCCACGGCGATTGCCGCCATGGCCGTGACCCAGATCGGTTTCGGCATCAGCGACAGGGTGCAGCTGGCCCGGCTGGAGCAGGGGGTGCGCGTGCATCCCCTCCTAGAACAATAAGAGGGTTGCGTATGAAGTTAGCCATAGTTACCGCCTGCCCCAACGGCATGGTCACCAGCGTGCTCTGCGCCCGCCTGCTGGGCGCCGCGGCGCAGCGCCAGGGCTGGAGCACCAGCGTCGAAGTGCACGATGAAGCGCACCCGGAACGCCAACTCTCGGCGGCCATCATTGAGGCCGCCGAGTGGGTGTTGGTGGTCAGCACCGGGCCTGTGGATATGTCGCGTTTTGTCGGCAAGCGGGTGTACCGCAGCAGCCCGTCCCAGGCCCTGCAGGATGTCGATGCAGTGCTGCGTCGCGGTGCCGAAGAGGCCCAGGTCCATGTCGCCACCGAGTCCAGTGCCGAGCCGGTGGTCGAGGCGGGCAAACGCGCGCCGCGATTGGTGGCGATCACCGCGTGCCCGACCGGCGTGGCCCACACCTTCATGGCCGCCGAGGCCCTGCAGCAGACCGCCAAGCGCCTGGGCTACGACCTGCAAGTGGAAACCCAGGGCTCGGTGGGCGCGCGCAATCCGCTGAGCGCCCAAGCCATTGCCGAGGCCGACGTGGTGCTGCTGGCGGCGGACATCGAAGTGCCCACCGAGCGTTTTGCCGGCAAGCGCATTTATCGCTGCGGCACCGGCGTGGCCCTGAAACAGTCCGAGGCGACCCTGAACAAGGCCCTGGCCGAGGGCCGGCTGGAGTCCTCCGCAGCAGGCGCCCAGGCGCCGGCCAAACAGGAAAAGACCGGGGTCTACAAACACCTGCTGACCGGGGTGTCGTTCATGCTGCCGATGGTGGTGGCGGGCGGCTTGATGATTGCCCTGTCCTTCGTCTTCGGCATCACCGCGTTCAAGGAGGAGGGCACCCTGGCCGCGGCCTTGATGCAGATCGGCGGCGAGACCGCCTTCAAGTTGATGGTGCCGCTGCTGGCGGGTTACATCGCCTACTCTATCGCCGACCGCCCAGGCCTGGCGCCGGGAATGATCGGTGGCATGCTCGCCAGCACCCTGGGCGCGGGTTTTATCGGTGGCATCGTCGCCGGCTTCCTCGCCGGTTATGCGGCCAAGGCGATCAATAAATATGCGCGCTTGCCGCAAAGCCTGGAGGCGCTGAAACCTATCCTGATCATCCCGCTGCTGGCCAGCCTGTTCACCGGGCTGGTGATGATCTACGTGGTGGGCAAACCCGTGGCGGGCATGCTCGAAGCCCTGACCCACTTCCTCGACAGCATGGGTACCACCAACGCGATTCTGCTGGGGGTACTGCTGGGCGGCATGATGTGCGTCGACCTGGGCGGGCCGATCAACAAGGCGGCCTATGCGTTCTCGGTAGGGCTGCTGGCGTCCCAGAGCTATGCACCGATGGCCGCGACCATGGCGGCGGGCATGGTACCGCCCATTGGCCTGGGCATTGCTACCTTCATTGCCCGACGCAAATTTGCCCAGACCGAACGCGAAGCCGGCAAGGCCGCCCTGGTATTGGGCCTGTGCTTTATCTCCGAAGGCGCGATTCCGTTTGCCGCCAAGGACCCGCTGCGGGTGATTCCGGCGAGCATCGCCGGCGGCGCCCTGACCGGGGCTTTGTCGATGTACTTCGGCTGCAAACTGATGGCGCCCCACGGCGGCCTGTTCGTCATGCTGATCCCGAATGCCATCAACCATGCGTTGCTGTACCTGCTCGCGATTGTCGCGGGCAGCCTGCTGACGGCGGTGGTCTATGCGCTGGTGAAACGACCAGAGACCGTCGAACTGGCCCTGGAACCGGCCAAGGCGGCCTGACCTCCACGGCACATCCGTTGCGGCGCAATCCCGCAACGGCACCCGTTGTAGCCGCTGCCGCAGGCTGCGAACGCTCTGGGCGGCACTCCGTCGCAGGAGACGCAGCGATTCCAAACCTGCCCGAGGTTCGTCGGGAAATCGCCAAGCAAGGCCCTTCGGTCCTTTTCGCAGCTTCGCAGGCTCAGCAGCGGCTACAGGGATTACCTAGCTTCGTGTAGCCGCTGCCGCAGGTTGAGAACGACCTATCTGCATTACGGCCTTCAGCTCCTTGTCACACCCCCTTCATCCCCACTGTCTAAGGTGTGCTTTTTGACCATTGTCAGGGAGTCACCATGAGCGAGTTCAACCTCGGCCGTCGTCGGATCATGCAAATCGCCGGGGCGGGGCTGTTGATGCCGAGCCTGGCGCCGGCGGTGATCGCTTCGGTCAAGGATCGGCCGCAGCTCACCGACGGGGTGCAGTCCGGGGATCTGCTGGGGGATAAGGCGATGATCTGGAGCCGCAGCGATCGTCCGGCGCGGATGGTGGTGGAGTGGGACACGCGAAGCATGTTCAGCAACCCCCGGCGCTCTGTTTCGCCCCTGGCCGATGCCCGCACCGACTTCACGGCGCGGGTGGAGTTGACCGGGCTGCCGGCCAACCAGGCGATCTTCTATCGGGTGACCTTCGAGGATGCCCAGTCCGGCGCGGCCAGCGAGCCCTGGTTCGGCCATTTGCGCAGTGCGCCTTCGCAACGCCGGGACATCCGTTTTGTCTGGAGCGGCGACACGGTAGGGCAGGGCTTCGGCATCAACCCGGATATCGGCGGCATGCGCATCTACGAGGCAATGCGCCTGCGCCTGCCGGACTTCTTTATCCACAGCGGCGACACCATCTACGCCGACGGCCCGGTGCCGGCGCAGTTGACCGTGGAAGACGGGCGCATCTGGCGCAACCTCACCACCGAGGCCAAGAGCAAAGTGGCCGAGACCCTCGACGAATACCGGGGCAACTACCGCTACAACCTGATGGACGAAAACCTGCGCCGCTTCAACGCCGAGGTGCCGCAGATCTGGCAGTGGGACGACCATGAGGTGGTCAATAACTGGTCGCCGAGCAAGCAGCTGGACGAACGTTACGTGGTCAAGGACATCCAGACCCTGGTGGGCCGCGCGCGCCAGGCCTGGCTGGAGTATTCGCCCATGCGCCGGCAGAGCGCCGATGGCGGCGGGCGCATCTATCGCAAGCTCAGCTATGGGCCGTTGCTGGATGTGTTCGTGCTGGACATGCGCAGCTATCGCGGCCCCAACGATGACAACCTCGGCGGCGAGAAACCTTTCCTCGGCCGCGAGCAACTGGATTGGCTGAAGCGTGAGCTCAAGGACTCCTCGGCTCAGTGGAAAGTGGTGGCGGCGGACATGCCCATTGGCCTGGGCGTGCCCGATGGCGAAGTCAGCCCCGGGGTGGCGCGCTGGGAGGCGATCGCCAACGGCGACCCGGGCTCGGCCCAGGGCCGCGAGCTGGAGATTGCCGAGCTGCTGGCGTATTTGCGCAAGCATCAGGTGCGCAACCATGTGTGGCTGACGGCGGACGTGCACTACTGCGCGGCCCACCACTACCACCCGGATCGGGCGGCGTTCCAGGATTTCGAGCCGTTCTGGGAGTTTGTCGCCGGCCCCCTGAACGCGGGGAGTTTCGGGCCCAATGTGCTGGACAAGACCTTCGGCCCGGAAGTGGTGTTCCAGAAGGCGCCGCCAGCGCAGAACACTTCACCCTTTGCCGGCTTCCAGTTCTTTGGCGAAGTGCAGATCGATGGGCAAACGGCGGAGCTGAAGGTGATCCTGCGGGACCTGGATGGCGTGGCGGTGTACGAGCACAACCTGCAACCGGCGTAACCATCCCCGCCAACGCCCCGTCCCGTAGGAGCCGGCTTGCCGGCGAAGAGGCCCTTGAGCCTTGCGCCGTTCTGACGGGCGCCTTCGCTGGCAAGCCAGCTCCTACGGAAGGTGCAGCACGATTGATGTAGGAGCCGGCTTGCTGGCGAAGAGGCCCTTGAGCCTTGCGCCGTTCTGACGGGCGCCTTCGCTGGCAAGC
>ERZ1032387.4-NODE-4-length-72820-cov-13.119247_pt1 | contig 72820 bp, 64 predicted proteins | sample MGYA00516710_ERZ1032387 | MGnify/ENA primary metagenome ERZ1032387 (study PRJEB33718, sample SAMN03160192) | human skin metagenome | collected 2014-02-25 | study: EMG produced TPA metagenomics assembly of the PRJNA266117 data set (Human skin bacterial metagenome and...
AGATGTGTATAAGAGACAGCCCTGTGGCTGCAGCGCCTGGGCTGGCGGGTGACCCTGCTGGACCGCCAGCCGCCGGGCAGCGGCACTTCCTTCGGCAATGCCTGTACCTTCGCCACCTATGCCGTGGAGCCAGTGGCAACCCCCGGCATCTGGCGCCAGGCCCCGGGCATGCTGTTGCGGCGCGACAGCCCGCTGGCGATCCGCCCGGGTTACCTGCCACGGATCGCCCCCTGGCTATGGCGCTTTTTGCAAAGCTCCAGCGAGCCGCGGGTCAAGGCCATCAGCCATGACCTGCACAGCCTGCTCAAGCCCTGCATGGGCGCCTGGCAGGCGTTGTTCGACGATGCCGGGGCCAACGACCTGGTGCGCCATGACGGCTCGCTGTACATCTTCGAGGCCCACGAGCGGCAGAGCGCTATCGACATGCTGGCCTATCACCAGGGGTTCGAGGTGCCAATGCGCCTGGTGCAAGGGCCGGAGCTACGGGCCATGGAGCCGGCCCTCAACGCCCGTGCGGCCCTGGCGCTGGAACTGCCCCAGGTCAGCCGCACCCTCGATCCCTTCGCATTGAGCCAGCGCTTGCTGCGGTGCTTCATCGAGCGCGGTGGAGTGTTTCGCCGCGATGAGTTGCAGGGGGTCGAGCGCAGCGCCCAGGACGGCGAGCGGGTGCTTGCCCGCCTCGGCAGTGGCGAGCAACTGCCCGCCGAACGCCTGGTGTTGTGCAGCGGCGCCTGGTCCCGCCGCCTGGCGCAGAGCCTGGGGGACGAGATTCCCCTGGACACCGAGCGCGGTTATCACGTGCTGTTCGATCAGGCTGGCGGCTTGCTCAGCCGCCCGGTGTGCTGGGGCGCCGGCGGTTTCTACCTGACGCCCATGGCCCAAGGGCTGCGGGTGGCGGGCACGGTGGAGTTCGGCGGCCTCGACGCCGCGCCGGACCCGCGCCGCTATCACTACCTGGCCCGGGCGGCGCGACGCTTCCTGACCCTGCACCACGAACCGGTTTCCCGGTGGATGGGCTTTCGTCCCTCGCTGCCGGACAGCAAACCGGTGCTCGGCCAGTCGCGGCTGCTGCCCCAGGTGCACTACAACTTCGGCCACGGTCACGTTGGCCTGACCCTGGCCGCCATCAGTGGGCAACTGGTGGCGGAACAGGCCAGCGGGCTGACCCCGAGCGTGAACCTGCAACCCTTCCTGGCGGGGCGTTTCCGCTAGTCACGCAGCCGCGGTGGTTATGGGGAAGGGAAACGGTCATGTTCATCTGCTACAACGGCTTTTTCCCTCGACAGACCTGCCCGGCGGCCGGAAAGGCGTCGGGGGACCTACGCTAGCCATGGACGCGCCCCTATGCGAAATGCACTTGTGCTGACTTCCCTGTTCCTGTGTGCCGGCGCAGCTTGCGCCGAAGACCCCGCCTCGGTACTGGGCCATGGTTTTGGTTCCCTGGGCTGCATCGACCTCAAGGACCCCGACAGCAAGGCCACCTGCGGCGCCCGCGCCCTGTCCAACGGCACCGGTTGCCACGGCCTGTCCAGCCAGGGCATGCGCGACAAATGCCTGGATGAAGCGCTGTACCCGCAAAGCAGCGCGAGCCGCAGCCGTACTGCGAAGGCGGCCCAACCAACGGCCCCGGTGCCCGCCCTGTCCAGCCAGCGCCTTGTTCAACCGCCTGCGCCCTTGTTGACGGAGGGCGAGGCGAAGCGGTTGGAAGAGGTGTTGGGGGTCAATGGTTCCAGGCGCTGAGCTTGGCTATTGCACCACGGGCTTTTATGCTCCCGGTCCGGTGAATGCACTGACCGGCAGCGGGCTTGAGCATTGATGCCTGCTGATGCAGCGAACAAGGGCTCGCCTGTTATCCCTGATGCGGATGCGGTGCGCTGGAGGAGGTGACTCAATGGCCGGGCCGACTGTCAGGGTGCTTTTACCGCGCCAGATCGATGGCTTGCTCGAAAACCGGGTGCGGGCCTGTCTGGCCGCAATTGCGGATCAACCCTGGGCCGGTACGAGCTCGTTCTTCATTGGCGGTAGCCCCATGCTGTTTGGGATGGGGGCCGAATATCCAGGGGAGCTGGCGGAATATGCCGGGCTGGCCGGGCAACTGGGATGGCTCCCTGAAGACATTCTGAGCCTGGCGGCCATGGATAAAGACCAGGCGGATCACCAGCGCCTAGGGCAGGCGGCGCTGACCTTGGCCCGTCACCTGGATGGCGTGCTGGCCTTCGGCGCCAGCATCCGTGCCTACACCCGGGACAGCGAATTTCTGGCGGGGCTGGCGATCCTCGAGCATGAGGGCGAGAGCATTTTCAGCGCTGCGGACTTTTCGGCATGGTTGGGCCACCGGAATTTTCGGCTGGTGAAATAATCCACGGCACACGCCCGCACTGCAGCCCAGCTATCACCTTGCGTAGGCGCTGGCTTGCCAGCCAAGGCGGCCGGGAGATCGCTTTCGCCGGCAAGCCGGCTCCTGCAGGGGAGGGTCAGGCTTGCTGGCGGTGCTCGGCGGCGTGCAGGCCCAGGTAGAAGGTCAGGTTGTCGTCGCTGATGCCCAGGGCGCCGAGAATCTGTGCCATGAAACTCACTGGAGCGCTGCCCGGGGCGGTGACCACGCGCTGGTCCGCTACCGCGTGGGGCACATCCTGGTAGTGCGCGGCGCCGGCATAACCCACTGCCAGCAGGTTGTCCGCCGAATTGGAGGTGTGCTTGAGGTGGTCCAGCACCCCGGCCCGGGCCAGTTCGCGGGTGCCGTCGCAGATGCCGGCGAGGACCAGCTTGCGCTCCTTGGCCGCGCGTAGCAGTTCGCGGATATCCGGCGCCTGGGGGCTTTGCCAGACCGTCCCGCCGCAGACCATCAAGAGGTCCACCTCATCCAGACGAATATCCTCCAACGCCAGGTCCGGGGTCACCCGCAGGCCGCCCATGGAGGTCACGATGGCACCCTTGGGGGAAGCGTAACGGCAGTCGAAGCCATAGTAGCCACGGCCGGTGGCGTTGATCAGGGCGGTTTCCCAGTCGGCGAAATTGTCGCAGACAAGGGTAATGGCGCGGGTCATGGGCAGCTGTCCTTGCTGAGGCGAATGAGTATGGGAGGGCGCGCAGAATAGCCCGATTTCAGCGACTCAATGGAACATTTCGTTGCTGGGCAAGGGGGAGGGCTGATGTCGTTGGCGTGTTGCTGACTCATGCAACAGCGCTTTGTAGGATAAGTCCTTGGCTCCTGAGGATTTATCGACAACGTTCTGTGTTCGGGCTGATAGGTGCCGTGATGGGGGGGGCTTAAAGTCGAAGTTTGGGTCGCCTCGTCCTCAGTGGAAAGAGCGCCAAACGTCGTGGACATTTGAACAGGCACCGTACTTTCATGAAGCGCAACCTTCTGCTCTCGGCTCTTGTCCTGTTGTTGTCGCTATGGGGTGGGGGCCCGGCGTATGCCGGCGGGGAGTTCTCTCCCGAGTCATCGATCATTCAGTTGCCTGCCAGCATTTATGTCAGTGCAGGAACCATGAATGGCGACGTCATTGCGACCACCGCAGAGGTGGACTCGATGATGAGGGATCCATGGCCGCAAATATTCAGTTCCGAGCCCATGGTCTACAAGCTTCAAGGCGCTACGCTGGCCCCCGGTTACCACAATGTCTATTTGAGCAATGTGGCTGGAGTCGGATTCAGGTGGAACGCCAAATGGAGATGGCGTGAAAATCAGTCCGGGTCCAGCCAGTATCTGGTGGGGAGTGGAAAGTCACTCGTAAAACTCAGATGGGTCAAGGGTGATGCCTACAAGCAATCCATGTGGCTGGAAATCATAAAGATCGGCGACATCCAGAGTGGGACCTTGGCTGGTAACGGGTTGGTGAACGTTGCGTTCAATTGCGTTGGTATCTGCAACTCCAAAGGCTGGACGGTCTACACCAGCGGCAAAAGCGCAGTGACGGTGCAGCTCAGAGTACCGACCTGCAGTGTGTCCAGCTCGCAGATTTCAGTGCCCCTGGGGCGAACATCGAACATGACCTTTTCCGGAGTGGGGAGTACCTCCAAAGCGGTGCCCTTCAAAATAAACCTGTCATGTTCGGGAGGGGATGCGGGGGCTTCGATCGGGGCTTATGTCTCGTTCATAGATGTGAACAACTGGGCTAACCAGGGCAGCACCTTGTCGCTGAGCGCCGGGTCGACTGCCTCGGGAGTGGGGGTGCAGATCCTCAAGGGAGCGACTGTTCTCGGCTACGGTTCGGGCTCTGTCAATCGATGGTGGGCGGGGAATATCTCCGCTGGGGTCTCGAGCTACGACATTCCACTGACCGCACGTTATGTCCAGACCGCTTCGCGAGTCACCCCAGGAACGGTCAGTGGGATGGCGACCTTGACGATGAGTTATCGTTGAACGGTTTCGCCGTTCAGGGTCTCGGCATGCGCTGGGGCCTTTTCATCTCATGTAGCGGGCAAGGATAATCCGCGCCGGCCTGTAGCGAACGCCTGCTGGTTCGTTCAGGTAGAAGCAGTTTGGCCCTGGCCGGCTGCCACTCTGATTTTCCCCGCCCCAAGTCTGCCCCCCGAGCAACAGCAGTTACTACGGCTCAAGACCCAGAGCTATGCCCAGGGCCGCTTCCTCTGGCAGCAGACCCTGGCCCACCTGCCGCCAACTGCCAGGCGCAGAAGGTGCAGATCAAGGGCGTGCGCTTCGACTTCTGACCCCACGCAGCTCTGTAGGAGCCCGCTTGCTGGCGAAGGCGTCTCGCCAGGCGCCTCCTTAAATAATTTCTCCCCGGCTATTTACATCCACAGCGTCATTCCCCCATTATTCGCGCCGTCTAAGTTTCGCTGCTGACCAGACAATTCCAGCCACCAAAAGGGTGGTTGTTTTGTTGCGTCCAAGAAAAGCAGTTGAAAAATGACCAAGACTCCTCTGAAAAGAATTCAGCACAAGCTCGCCCGTTCCGGGGTGGCCATCGAACGCCTGAATTCCAATTCCCTCTCTATCTCGTCCACCAATGACGCCGGCCTCAAGGTGGATCTGCTGCTGCCCGACAGTTTTGCCATCGAAGAGAAAGCCATCCTGCAACTGATGGATTTCGCCAAGGTCGCCCACCCCCATGGCGGCGAAGTGAAGTGCGCCTGCGCCACGCCGGATTTCCATACCGGCAGCCCGATTCCGGTGGGCAGCGTGATCGTCACCAGCCACGACATGGTGGTGCCGCAAGCTATCGGCACCGACATCAATTGCGGCATGCGCCTGCACAAGCTGGGGCTGAACTACGAGCAGTTCATGGCGCAAAAGGCCAAGTGGACCGCCCTGGTGCGTGGCGATCTGCTGGAAGGCACGCGCAATATTCCCACCAGCCCCACGGCCATGAGCGCACTGTTTGCTTCGGGGCTGGGGGATTTCTGGGCTCAGGTACAGCAACAGGACCCGATCGGGCTGTTTGCCGGGGCGGATTTCGCCCAGTTGCAGCGTGAGCTTTCGGGCCTGCATGAGTCGTCCTTTGCCCGCGGCAGCGCCGACTATGCACCGGAGGCCCTGCAAGACCTTTCGCGCAAGATCCTTCGCGACCCGGGCCTGGGTTCCCTGGGAGGTGGTAATCACTTTGTCGAGATCCAGGTGGTCACTGAACTGGTGGATCGCCAGGCCTGTTTCGCCCAGGGCCTGTCCGTGGGGCAGGTGGTGATGATGATCCACACCGGCTCTCGCGACGTGGGCTTCTATGTAGGCCGACGCTGGATGGACAAGGCCAAGGCCCTGTGGCCGGCCGGGATCAAGCATCCCGATTCGAAGATCTTCGCCTTGTTTGGCGAGATGGCCGATGAGTACCTGCTGGCCATGCACAGCGCCGCGCACTACGCCGACGCCAACCGCGCACTGATCGCCGAAATGGTGCGCCAGCGCACTCGGCAGGTGTTCGGCGCGGGCATCGAAGCGCCGCTGATTGTCGATGTACCGCACAACATCGTACTGCGCGAGGAAGGCGGCAACGTCCACCGCAAAGGCGCCACACCGGCCTATGCCGGGCAGCCGCTGCTGATTCCGGGGAGCATGGGGCATGACTCCTACCTGCTCACCGGGCTGGGCAACGAACGTTGGCTGCGCTCGGCCAGCCACGGCGCCGGACGCTCCATGTCGCGCAGCGAGGTGGTGTTCAAGGCCAAGAAGGACAAGGCCTTCCTCGGCCTGCAGGGCGTGGAGTGCATCACCACCAAGGAAGAGCGGATGATCGAAGAAGCACCGGGGGCCTACAAGGAAATTGGCCAGGTGATCCAGTCCCAGGTGGAAGAGGGCACGGTGTCGGTAATAGCGCGGTTTTCGCCGATTTTGACCTTCAAGGCGTAGGCACGAAGGGGCTGTGGGGGGATGGTTTTCGGGTTTGCCGTTCAACTGTGCGGCCGATACATTGTCGCCCCCCCGGCCTGTTCGCTCCGAGCGGTGCCGTTGCAGTTATCTGCGGTTGCAAAAGCCCAGGGTGCGGTAGCCGCTGGGGTGCTTGCCTGTTTGTGATCAACCTCGGGTGCTTAAGCATGAATCAAGATGAAAACCTGAAGCACGATGCGGTAGCGCCATTGACCGCTGCCAGCGAGTTTGTCGTCGACAAGCAGCCCCTTGCCGAGCTTCTGGCGGTGCTCGCTCAGTGTGGCGAGGTGGTGTCCTGCTTCTTCAAACCTGACCCCGTCATCAAGGTGCTGGGTGAGAGGCCGCGACTGGCCGAGTTTCTCGAGCGTTTCAGCGGCCTCGCCAGCTCGACGGCCATCGGGCAGATCGAGCCTGAGTTCGGGCCCTTTTCCATGCTCAATCGATACGAGTTCGAGGGCTCGTTGCTGGCGGCGCTGCTGCGGGGCGGGTGTCATCCGTCCACCCGTGGAGGGTCCATGGCCAATGCCCGCCAGGTGGTGTTCGAAGCGCTGGATGCTGTGTTTCCGGCGCCGTTTTCCGAGCTGGTGGTGTATCGGTTTGATAGTCCTGATTGGTGTGAGTTGACCAGGAATTCGACTATTTCTTCTGCCTATGTCGCCTGCCAGGGGGCGCGGAATCTGTGGTGGGTGTTGTGCGTGGCTGATGTTGATTGAGGCCCACTGCGGCTAACCCGGCGTCCTGCCGGGTTGCCCACGGATCAATGCCTGCGTTCGGCCATCGTGCTGGCTATCCGTTTTGGGCTATGCCGCCTCCACTGATACTGCAAGACGTTTACCTAGGGCTGCGAGGGCATTTTCCAGCTGTTCCATTTTGGAGCTGTGTAGAAAGTCCACCAGGCGATCTCCCTGGGCCTGGTGGATTCCGAGCAGTCGGCATAGATCGGCCTTGCGCATGTCCCGCTCCATCATCGTGTTCCACAGCGCTATCTTGGCCACGGTCACCATTGGCAAATGAATGACCTGTTCCCCTGGTAGCGGCTCAGAGGCTGGGGGAATGGCGCGGCGCTGGTCGACGTAAAGGGACAGCGTGGTTTCGAGCGCGTCGATGGCCTGGTTGATGGCGTGCTCAGGATCATCGCCAAAGCTATTGAGTTCGGGCAGATCGCGGCAGAAGACCGCCACTCCCGGTGCACGGTCTTGCTCGAAGCGAATGGCGTAGTCGTACATGGTCACTCCTCGGAGGCGACGTTTCAGCATGCAGAGAATGGATGAGAGTCCTAGAGCCCCAATTGCCTGATGATTGCCTTGCGGGTGGGTTCGGGCATTTCCTTGCTGCCGTGATCCGCGAAGGTGGTCTTGTTGCCGTTTGGGGCCGTGACTTTGAAGTGGCTGCCTTTACCGGCCTCGAAGACCACGCCTTGAGCTTTCAACCACCGTCTGAATTCGCTGAATTTCATCACCTCGCCTCATGGCTTGGATTTCTGCACGGTACAACATTCATATTTCTGCACAACACTTTTGTGTTGTTTTTGCGAAGCCTGACCATTACTCCCCGGGCAGATCCATTGCCCGTTGCTCAACTGCATGCAACACATCGCAGCTGCCCTGCAACAACAGGATCGCCACGCTGGAGAAGCGCTCAAGGTCGAGGTGATCGGCGTTGCGGCTGGTCATGCCGGTGACGCTGTCCAGCATGTCCCGGGCGGTGCGGACTGCTGCGACGCAACGGAATGTAGAAGGTGGCGAGCACCGTCACCAGCCACTTGAGTGTGCCTTCAGCAAATACAGAAATGCCTGACATAGGCTGGCGGCTGTTTCTAATATCCTTCCGTTCCTGGTTCCGAAAAGTTTTGCTATCCCCCTCTGTTGTCTCCTTTGTTCTCCATGGCACACTCGGGCGTCTTTTCCGCTATTTCATTCTTTGTTCCGTTATAGCGGAATTATTTGTTCGATATCTTTGGGTTTCCAGGCCGTCGCCGCCAGATGGCCAGCCTTCAACCAGGAGAACCTCTCATGAGCATCACCCGTTACGGCACCGGTAGCACCGCAGGCGGTGGCCAGCCGCGTCCTTTCGCTCGCGCGGTCGAGGCCGATGGTTGGCTGCATGTGTCCGGCCAGGTGCCGGCGCTGGATGGCGAGATCATTCACGGTGGGATCGTCGAGCAGACGCATCAGACGCTGCGCAATCTGGTGGCCATTCTCGAAGAGGCCGGGTATGGCCTGGAGGATGTGGTGCGGGTTGGCGTGTGGCTGGAGGACCCGCGGGATTTCTGGAGTTTCAACAAGGTGTTCGGTGAGTACTTCAAGCCCGAACACGCGCCGGCCCGGGCCTGTGTGCAGGCCAGCATGATGGTGGATTGCAAGGTCGAGATCGATTGCGTGGCCTACAAGAAGAAAGCCTGATGGCTATGGCCTGTAGAAGCTGGCCTGTAGGAGCTGGCTTGCCAGCGAAGGCGCCCCTGAGGGTGGCACAAGGCTTGAGGGCCTCTTCGCCGGCAAGCCGGCTCCTACGGGTCGATAGAGGGGGCGCAGTTAGATGAGCGAAGACAACATCAAGCGTCGGGCCAAGGGCCTGGATCGGGCGTTCGATATTCTCGATTTCCTCAAGGAGGTCGGCCAGCCGTTGCGGCCCAACGATATCGCCAAGGGCATTGGCGGCCCCAAGTCCACGGTCTATGAGTTGGTGGCTTCCCTGCTGGAGCGGCGGGTATTGGAGCCGGTGGGCCAGGAGGGGCATGTGTACCTGGGCCGCCAGTTGTACTTTCTCGGCCAGGCCCATTTGCGTCATTTCGACCTGAGCCGCGAGGCCGATCAGGCCTTGCAGGAAATCGTCCGCCAGACCCAGGAAACCGCGCAGATGTGCCTGCTCAACGGGCGCAAATACACGGTGGCGCTGATGAAGGAGGGCGAGCGGCACTTCCGCATTTCCTCGAACATCGGCGAGAACGCGCCGATTCCCTGGACCGCTTCCGGGCGGTTGCTATTGGGGCATTTGAGCGATGGGCAGATTGTCGACCTGATCGATGAACGGGACTTCGTTCTGCCCGACGGTGAGCGTCTGCCCTTGGAGACGTTTCTCAAGCAAATCCGCCAGGCCACCGAGGATGGGTTCTTTTCCTTCGACAGCGTGGCCGACACCTTTACCCATTGTTTTGCCGCACCGGTGCGCGATGAGCACGGGGTGTGCATCTGCACGCTCTGCATCGTCGCGCCCAGGGCCGATGCCCAGCGCAATTACCAGCAATATCGCCGGGTGCTGATCGACAGCGCCAACCGTCTGGCCCGGCGTATCAACGATTGATGACTGTTTCGCGGCTGTGCGCAGCTGCCTTGATAAGGAGTGCCAAGATGTCTTCTGTATTGAACCTGCCACTGGTGGAAAAGGGCGCCGCTGCCCAGGGCGCGAGCCTGTTGCAAGACGTCAGCCTGCCGGCCCTGGTGCTGCATCGCGAGGCCCTGGAACACAACATCCGCTGGATGCAGAAGTTCGTCAGTGACAGCGGCGCCGAGCTGGCGCCCCACGGCAAGACCAGCATGATGCCCGCGCTGTTTCAGCGGCAGTTGGACGCCGGCGCCTGGGGCATCACCCTGGCCACTGCGGTACAGACTCGCGCTGCCTATGCCCATGGCGTGCGCCGGGTGTTGATGGCCAACCAGCTGGTGGGGGCGCCGAACATGGCGCTGATCGCCGAGCTGCTGGCGGATCCGGATTTCGATTTCTATTGCATGGTCGATCACCCGGACAGCGTCGCCGACCTGGGGGCGTTTTTCGCCCAGCGTGGGGTCACGCTCAAGGTGATGATCGAGTACGGCGTGGTCGGTGGGCGTTGCGGTTGCCGCACCGAGCAGGAGGTGCTGGCCCTGGCCAAGGCGATCCAGGCGCAGCCGGCCCTGGCGCTGTGCGGTATCGAAGGTTATGAAGGGGTGATCCATGGCGATCAGGCCATCAGCGGCATCCGCCAGTTCGCCGACTCCCTGGTGCGCCTGGCGGTGGACCTGCACAACGACGGGCTGTTCGCCATCGAGCGGCCGATTATCACCGCCTCGGGGTCAGCCTGGTATGACCTGATTGCCGAATCCTTCGAGACCCACAACGCCAAGGGCCGCTTCCTCAGTGTGCTGCGTCCGGGCAGTTACGTGGCTCATGACCATGGCATCTATAAAGAGGCGCAGTGCTGCGTGCTGGATCGCCGCGCCGACCTGGAGGAGGGCCTGCGCCCGGCCATGGAGGTCTGGGCCCATGTGCAGTCGCTGCCGGAGCCGGGCTTTGCCGTGGTGGCCCTGGGCAAGCGCGATGTGGCCTATGACGCCGGCTTGCCGGTGCCGCTGCGGCGTTATCGCGCCGGGGCCCAGGCCAGTGCCGGGGATGACGTGGGGGCGTGCAAGGTCACTGCGGTGATGGACCAGCATGCGTTTCTCACGGTGGCGCCGGGAGTGGAGCTGCGCATTGGCGACATCATTTCCTTCGGTACTTCGCACCCCTGCCTGACCTTCGACAAATGGCGCACCGGGTTGCTGGTGGATGAACGCCTGCAGGTGATCGAGAACCTGGAAACCTGTTTCTGATCGCCGGAGCCGGGGATATGCAGGGTCTGCAGGAGCCGGCTCGCCGGCGAAGAGGCCTTTGGATGAGGTGCAGGCCTTGCGGGCGCCTTCGCTGGCAAGCCAGCTCCTACGGGGCTGGGGAGATGTTGGGTCTGTAGGAGCCGGCTTGCCGGCGAAGAGGCCTCTGGATGGTGCGCAGGCCGTGCGGGCGCCTTCGCTGGCAAGCCAGCTCCTACCCGGTGGAATGTGCTTTGAGGGGAGGTCAGGAACATGGACAGGAAGAAACGCATCGCGGCCATCGGCGAATGCATGATCGAGTTGCAGCAGCATCATGACGGCAGCCTGCAACAGAGCTTTGGCGGCGACACCCTGAACGCCGCGGTGTACCTCGCGCGGGAATTGGGCGAGGCCGGGCGGGTGGATTACGTCACCGCCCTGGGCGATGACAGCTTCAGCGATGCCATGTGCCAGGGGTGGGCGGCGGAAGGCATCGGCCTGGAGCGGGTGCAGCGCTTGCCGGGGCGCCTGCCTGGGCTGTATTGCATCCAGACTGACGACCGGGGCGAGCGGCGCTTTCTCTACTGGCGCAACGAGGCGGCAGTGCGCGACTGCTTCACCACGGTGGCGGCCGGGCCGATCCTCGAAGCGCTGAAGCATTACGATGTGCTGTATTTCAGCGGCATCACCCTGGCGGTGCTGGGGGAGGTGGGGCGCGGGAAGTTGTTGCAGACCCTGGCCGAGGCGCGCCAGCGCCAGGCGCTGATAGTCTTCGACAACAACTACCGGCCGCGCCTGTGGGCGTCGGTCGAACAGGCCCGGGCGGCGTACCGCGAAGTATTGCCCCAGGTGGATCTGGCATTGCTGACCCTGGAGGATGAGCAAGCGCTGTTTGCCTATGCGGATGCCGAAGCGGTGTTCGCGGCGTATCAGGGCACTCCGGAAGTGGTGCTCAAGCGGGGCGCCGAGCCCTGCCTGATTCGCGTGGCGGGTGGTGCTTTCGAGGTGCCGGCCCAGCGGGTGGAGCAGGTAGTGGACACCACGGCGGCCGGGGATTCGTTCAGCGCAGCCTATCTGGCCCGGCGCCTGCTGGGCGGCAGCCCGGTGCAAGCGGCAGAGGCCGGGCACCGGCTGGCGAGCCAGGTCATCCAGCATCCCGGCGCCCTGATACCCCGCCATTGAACCGGGCGTTGACCTTGCGTGCGCCTTCGCTGGCAAGCCAGCTCCTGCAGGGCAGGTGGAGGTTGTAGGAGCCGGCTTGCCCGCGAAGAGGCCATTGAACCGTGCGTTGACCTAGCGGGCGCCTTCGCTGGCAAGCCAGCTTCTACAGGGCAGGTGGAGGTTGTAGGAGCCGGCTTGCCGGCGAAGAGGCCATTGAACCGGGCGATGACCTTGCGTGCGCCTTCGCTGGCAAGCCAGCTCCTGCAGGGCCCGGAGTCAGTCGCGGAAGAAGACTTGCACCAGGTGATAGCCGAACTTGCTCTTGATCGGGCCATGCACGGTGCGCAGGGGCTTCTTGAAAATGACCTGGTCGATGGCACCGACCATCTGCCCCGGGCGCACTTCCCCCAGGTCGCCGCCGCGCTTGCCGGACGGGCAGGTGGAGTATTTCTTCGCCAGTACGTCGAAGGCTTCACCCTTGGCGATGCGCTGCTTGAGCTGTTCAGCCTCTTCGGCGGTTTTCACCAGGATGTGGCGGGCTTGGGCTTTCATGGGCGGGTGACCTTGTAGCGGGAAATCGGCGGCCGCGGATTATGCCTGAATTCAGGACGCGCGGCCGATCATCTGACGAATCTTCTGGGCCATTTCCTCAATGGAAAACGGCTTGGCCATCAGGTCCATGCCCGGCTCCAGGAAGCCCTGGCGCTCGGCCGCCTTTTCCGCGTAGCCGGTCATGAACAGCACCTTGAGCCCGGGCCGCTGCTGGCGGGCGATCTCCGCCAGTTGCCGGCCGTTCATGCCCGGCAGGCCGACATCGGTCACCAGCAGGTCGACGCGCATCGGCGATTCCAGCAAGGGCAGGGCGCTGCGCGCATCTTCGGCCTCGAAGGCGCGGTAGCCCAGTTCGGCGAGGACATTGAGCACCAGCATGCGCACTGCCGGGTCGTCTTCCACCACCACCACGGTTTCCCCGGCGATGGCCTGGGGCGCCTGGTTGAGGGTGGCGGGTTCGGCGCTGTCCAGTGGTGCGGCGAACAGCCTTGGCAGGTACAGGCGCACGCAGGTGCCCTGGTCCGGTTCGCTGCTGATGGTCACGTGGCCGCCGGACTGCTGGGCGAAGCCGTAGATCATCGACAGCCCCAGGCCCGTGCCCTGGCCGATGGGCTTGGTGGTGAAGAACGGATCGAAGGCCTTGGCCAGGATCCGCGGGCTCATGCCGGCGCCGTTGTCGCTGACGCCGAGCATCACGTAGTCGCCGGCCTTGACCGGTTCCAGGGTGCTGATGTCGCTGCCGTCGAGGTAGCTGTTGGCGGTTTCGATCAGCAGCCTGCCGCCGTCGGGCATGGCGTCGCGGGCGTTGATCACCAGGTTGAGCAGGGCATTTTCCAACTGGCTGGCGTCGGTGTTCACCGGCCACACACCGTCCGCCAATTGCATCTGCAGCTCGATGTGCTCGCCCTTGGTGTGGTTGAACAGCTCTTGCAGCGAGCGCACCAGCTGGTTGGGGTCCAGGGGCTGGCGGTCCAGGGACTGGCGCCGGGAGAAGGCCAGCAGGCGGTGGGTCAGGGACGCCGCGCGTTTGGCCGAGGACATGGCCGCTTCGGTGAAGCGGCCGATCTCGGCGCCGCGGCCGTTGTCGATATAGCGCTGCATCAGGTCCAGGCTGCCGATGATGCCAGTGAGCATGTTGTTGAAGTCGTGGGCGATGCCGCCGGTGAGCTGGCCCACGGCTTCCATCTTCTGCGCATGGCGCAGGGCATCTTCGGCGCGTTCGCGCTCGAACATTTCGTTCTGCAGGCGCTGGTTGGCAGTGGCCAGGGCCTCGGTCCGCTGGTTGACCCGTTCCTCCAGGGTTTCGTTGAGATTGCGCAGGGCTTCTTCGGTCTGCCGGCGCTCGGTTTCGTCGATGACAAAGATGTAGAAACCATTGATCGCGCCGTCGGCGCCGTAACGCGGCAGGTACTTCATCAGGGCATGGCGCGGCCGGCCGTCGCGGTGCGGCGAGTTGGCCTCGAAGCTGCACGGCTTGCCGGCCAGTGCGGCCTTGATGTTCTCGGCGCGAGTGGCGTAGATCTCGTCGCCCACCACTTCGCGGATGCTCTTGCCGTACAGTTCCTGCGGGGTCAGGCCGTACCAGTCCAGGTAGGCGCTGTTGTTCAAGCGAAAGCGTTCCTCGTGGTCGACATAGCCGATCAGCACGGGCATGGCATTGATGATCAGTTGCAGCTCGGTCTGGCTCTGGCGCAGCGCCTGTTCCATCTGCTTGCGTTCGGTGAGGTCCAGGGCCGCGCCGAGAAAACGCGTCGGCCGGCCATGGTGGTCCTTGTAGCAGCGGCCTCGGGCGAACACCCAGCGCAGCTGGCCGTCGGCCAGTTGCAGGCGGTACTCCTCGGCGTATTCGGTGCCGTGGGTGATGCAATGCTTGATGCCTCGGGCCACCATGCCGCGGTCCTCCGGGTGCACGCCCTTGAGGTATTCGCTGATGGGCAGTTGCCGGGACTGCTGCGGATCGACGCTGTGCAACTGGGCGAAATGCGCGTCGGCGATGAAGCGGTCTTCGCCGATGTCCCAATCCCAGGTGCCCACTGCGTCGGTGGCCGCCAGGGCCAGTTGCAGGCGCTCTTCGGTCTCATGCTGGGCGCGCAGGCTGTCGTCGGAGCGCTGCTGCAGTTCCAGGGCGATGCGCCGGCGCTCGTTGGTCTCGATGGCGGTGACCAGGATTCCGGCGACGTCGCCGCGTTCGTTGCGGATCGGGCTGTAGGTCAGGTCCAGCCACAGGTCGTATTCGCTGCCGTTGGTGCGTTGCAGGCTGAAGCGCTGTTCGCTGAAGGTGCGCACCTGGCCGTTGAGCACGGCGCGGTAGATCGGGTCGGTGAAGTCCATCAGTTCCGGCCAGGTCAGGTGCGCCGGGTGGCCGAAGGCACTGGGGTGCTTGTTGCCCGCCAGCAGGGCGAAGCCGTCGTTGTAGATCTGCGTCAGCTCGGCGCCCCACAGCAGCAGCATCGGCATCGGCGAATGGATCACGATGTCCACGGCGGTGCGCAGGCTCTGGGGCCAGTGGCCGGATTCTCCGAGGGGAGTGGCCGACCAGTCCAGGCGGGCAATCAGGTTGGCGGCTTCGCTGCCGGAGTGGGGGCCATTCATGTCGAAGGTGTCCTGGGTGGTGCGGTATTACGCGGCGACGCCACAGGCTCGCGCACTCGAAAAGTCGCATGGACATGCGGTGCATATTCAAACGGATGGATTGTAGGCGTTTTCGGCGCGCACATTTTCACCCGCTTTTGCGGCGGATGACCAGTCTAGAGGGGCTGAACGGTTATCAGAGTGATGCGTTGGGGATGCGGTAGCCCGTAGGAGCCGGCTTGCCAGCGAAGTGGCCATTGCCTAGCGCGCCGACCTGGACGACGCCTTCGCCGGCAAGCCGGCTCCTGCAAAGGGCGGGGTCAGTGGCGCAACTCCTCGCGGTCGCGAAACTGCTCCAGGGCCTCGGGGTTGGCCAGGGCGTCGGTGTTCTTCACCGGCAGGCCGTGCACCACGTTGCGCACCGCCAGTTCGACGATCTTGCCGCTGATGGTGCGGGGAATGTCCGTGACCGCGAGGATCTTCGCCGGCACATGGCGCGGCGTGGTGTTGCTGCGAATCACCTGGCGAATGTGTTCCTGCAAGGCTTCATCGAGCTCCACGCCGTCTTGCAGGCGCACGAACAGCACCACCCGCACGTCCTGCTCCCAGCTCTGGCCGATGGCCAGGCTTTCCAGGACCTGCTCCAGCTTTTCCACCTGGCGGTAGATTTCCGCGGTGCCGATACGCACCCCGCCGGGGTTGAGCACGGCGTCCGAACGCCCATGGATCAGCCAGCCACCCTCGGCCAGTTGTTCGGCGTAGTCGCCCTGGGCCCAGACGCCGGGAAACAGGCTGAAGTACGAGGCCTTGAGCTTGCTCTGGTCCGGGTCGTGCCACAGGCCCACGGGAATGCTGGGGAAGTGCCGGGTGCACACCAGCTCGCCTTTCTCGCCGATCACCGGCTGGCCCTGGTCGTTCCACACTTCGATGGCCATACCCAGGCCCTTGCCTTGCATCTCGCCGCGGCGCACCGGCTGTATCGGATTGCCGGCGACGAAGCAGGCGACGATATCGGTGCCGCCGGACATCGAGGCCAGGCACAGCTCGCTCTTGATCTCCCGGTACACGTAGTCGTAGCTCTGCGGCGACAGCGGCGAGCCGGTGCACAGCAGGGTCTTCAGGCTCTCCAGGCGGTGGCTCTGGCGCGGCCGGCTGCCGGCCTTTTCCAGAGCCGCCAGGTACTTGGGGCTGGTGCCGAAGACGCTGATGGCTTCGCGGTCGATCAGGTCCATCAGGTGCTCGTTGCCGGGATGGAACGGCGAGCCATCGTAGAGCACCAGGCTGGCCCCGGTGGCCAGGGCCGAGACCAGCCAGTTCCACATCATCCAGCCGCAGGTGGTGTAGTAGAACAGGCGCTCGCCGGGGCCCAGGTCGGCGTGCAGGCCGTGTTCCTTGAGGTGTTGCAGCAGCACCCCGCCGGTGCCGTGGACGATGCACTTGGGCACTCCGGTGGTGCCGCTGGAATAGAGGATGTACAGCGGATGGGCGAAGGGCACCGGGGTGAATTCGGGCTCGCCGCCGGGGCGGTAGAAGTCGTCCCACAGGCTGACGCTGGCGGGGGTGCGGTAGTCCTCGGCCCGGGCCTGCGAGCGGGCGTAGGGCACGATCAGCAACTGCTCCAGGGACGGCAGGCGCTCGAGGATCTGGTTGACCTTGGCCGTCTGGTCGATGTCCTTGCCGGCGTAGCGGTAGCCGGCGCAGGTGATCAGCACCTTGGGCTCGATCTGGCCGAAGCGGTCGACCACCCCCTGGGTGCCGAAATCCGGCGAGCAGCTGGACCACACGGCCCCGAGGCTGGTGCTGGCGAGCATGCCCACCAGGGTCTGCCAGGTGTTGGGCATGCATGCCGCGACCCGATCGCCGAGATCGACCCCGGCCGCCCTCAGGCTGCGTTGCAGGCCGGCCACCTGGGCCGCCAGTTCGGCGTGGGTCAATTGTTCGCGCTGGCCGTTTTCGTTGATCGCCACCACCGCGACGCTGTCATCCCGACGCTTGAGCAGGTGCTCGGCGAAGTTCAGGGTGGCGCCGGGAAACCACTGCGCGCTGGGCATCTGCGGCCCTTCGCGCAGCACGCATTCAGCAGGCTGGTGGAAGCTGACGTCGAAGACGTCGACGATGGCCTGCCAGAAGCTTTCTCGCTGGTCGATGCTCCACTGGTGCAGGGCGGGGTAGTCGTGAAGATTCAGGCCGTGGCGCTGATTGACGAAGCGGCGAAAGGCATCCATCCGCGTCTTGCCGATGCGCTCGGCGCTGGGTTGCCAGAGTAGGTCGGACATGCAAGGCCTCGTGTTCTTATTGTTGTTTTTTTTGGGGGCTGTTCGCTGGCAAGCCAGCTCCTACGCGGGCCAGCACAGCCGTGTAGGAGCCGGCTTGCCGGCGAAGACGTCAGCCAGAGACGCGCGTCATTGCGCCAGCCACCCGCCATCGATGTTCCACGCCGCACCACGCACCTGGGCGCCGGCTTCGCTGCACAAAAATAGCACCAGTTCCCCCAGTTGCGACGGGGTGACGAACGCCAGGGACGGTTGCTTTTCCGCCAGCAGATCATGCTGGGCCTGTTGCGGGTCGGTGCCGGCCGCGACGCGATCATCGATCTGCTTCTGCACCAGCGGGGTCAGCACCCAGCCCGGGCAGATGGCGTTGCAGGTGACGTTGCTGGTGGCGGTTTCCAGGCCTACCACCTTGGTCAGGCCGATCACCCCGTGCTTGGCCGCCACATAGGCGGCCTTGCCCACCGAGCCCACCTGGCCGTGCACCGAGGCGATGTTGACGATCCGCCCCCAGCCCTTGGCGCGCATCCCCGGCAGCCCCAGGCGGGTGCTGTGGAACACCGACGACAGGTTGATGGCGATGATCGAATCCCAGCGCTCCACGGGGAACTCCTCCACCGCCGCCACATGCTGGATGCCGGCGTTGTTGACCAGGATGTCGACGCCGCCGAACTCCCGTTCGGCGTAGGCGAACATCTCGGCGATCTGCGCAGGGTCGCTGACGTCCGCCGGGTGATGGCCGACCTGGCCGCCGAATTGTGCGACCTCGGCGATCGCCTTCGAGGCATCGCCAAAACCGTTGAGAATCAGCTTGGCCCCGGCCTTGGCCAGCACCAGGGCGATGCCCAGGCCGATGCCGCTGGTGGAGCCGGTGACCAGGGCGGTCTTGCCAGAAAGAGTGGTCATGAATACCTCACACAATGCCGGTGGCGTAGAAAGTGGCGATGACGACGAAGACCGCCAGGGTCTTGATCAGGGTAATGCAGAAAATGTCCTTGTAGGCCTCGCGATGGGTCAGCCCGGTGACCGCCAGCAGGGTGATCACCGCGCCGTTGTGGGGCAGGGTGTCCATGCCGCCGCTGGCCATGGCGGCCACCCGGTGCAGCACTTCCAGGGGAATGTTGGCAGCGTGGGCGGCGCTGATGAAACTTTCGGACATGGCCGCCAGGGCGATGCTCATGCCGCCCGAGGCCGAACCTGTGATGCCCGCCAGCAGGGTCACGGTAATGGCTTCGTTGACCAGCGGGTTGGGGATGCTTTTGAGCCAGTCGGCCAGCACCAGGAAGCCCGGCAGGGAAGCGATCACCGCACCGAAGCCGTATTCCGAGGCGGTGTTCATGGCCGCCAGCAGGGCGCCGCTGACCGCGCTCTTGCTGCCTTCGGCGAGCTTGCTGCGAATCGCCGAGAAACCGCACACCAGCACCATCAGGATACCTACCAGCAACGCCGCCTGCACCGCCCAGATGGCGGTCAGCTTGGCGATTTCGCTGGTTACCGGCGCCGCCATGCCCGGCAGGCTGAGGCTGTGGGTCTTGCCGTACCACTGGGGAATCCAGTGGGTGAACAGCAGGTTCATGATGCCCACCAGCAGCAACGGCGACAGCGCCAGCCAGGGGTTGGGCAGCTCCAGGTCTTCGGCGGTTTCCGGCTCGTTGCGCAGCTCGGTGCCGTAGCCTTCACCGGCCTTCTGCGCCTTGTTGCGCTGGCGCTGGAGGAACAGCATGCCGGCGCAGAACACAAAGATGGTGCCGATCACCCCCAGCCAGGGCGCGGCCCAGGCGGTGGTATTGAAGAAGGTGCTGGGGATGATGTTCTGGATCTGCGGGGTGCCGGGCAGGGCGTCCATGGTGAAGGAAAACGCCCCCAGGGCGATGGTCGCCGGGATCAGGCGCTTGGGGATGTTGCTCTGGCGGAACATCTCGGCGGCAAAGGGGTAGACCGCGAACACCACCACGAACAGCGAGACCCCGCCGTAGGTCAGCAGCGCGCAGACCAGTACGATCACCAGCATGGCCTGGCGGGTGCCCAGCAGGCGGATGGCGGCCGCGACGATGGAGCGGGAAAAGCCCGACAGCTCGATCAGCTTGCCGAACACCGCGCCCAGCAGGAACACCGGGAAATACAACTTGATGAAGCCGACCATCTTCTCCATGAACACGCCGGTGAAGGCGGGCGCCACGGCGGACGGGTCGGTGAGCAGCACCGCGCCGAGGGCGGCGATGGGGGCAAAGAGGATGACGCTGTAGCCACGGTAGGCAGCGAGCATCAGCAGCGCCAGGGCTGCCAAGGCAATGATCACACTCATGGTGTGTCTCTCCAGGATTGTTATTGTTGTCGGGTGTTGCGTGTGGAGAGCGTTATAGCGAGAACTGTGCCATCTAATTAAGCTATTGAAATATATAGATATTTTTATTTTTCTGGGGGCGAATTGACGTTGATTGTCTCTGTTTGGAGAATTTTTTGGGTTTACCGGCCTCTTCGCTGGCAAGCCAGCTCCTACAGAGATCGTTCAGCCTGCCGTAGGAGCTGGCTTGCCAGCGAAAAGCGCGCAGCGCGCCGGTAAATTCTCAAAACGGAGATTGATGTCTCGTTATGGAGACTCGACAATCCCCAGGGCCGCCATCTTCTTGTACAGCGTGGAGCGCCCCAGCCCCAGGCGCCGGGCCGCTTCGTCCACCTTGCCGGCACATTGGGCCAGGGTGGCGCCGATCAGTTGCCGGTCGAAACGCTCTCGGGCCGCGGCGAAGGTTTCCTGGTTTGGCGAATCGCCCGGCACCAGGGCTTCGTTACGCTGCACCGGGCTGAAGCTGCCAATCGCCGCGCGAATATCCGAGGCGTTGAGTATCAGGTCGTCGCTGAGCAGCGCCGCTCGTTCCAGGACGTTGCGCAACTCGCGGATGTTCCCCGGCCAGGCATGTTGCGCCAGCAGGGCCAGGGCATCGCGGTCCAGTTCATGCTGGCTGCGCAGTTCTTCGAGAATCCCTTCGCTCAGGGCTGGCAGGTCGTCCAGGCGTTCGCGCAAGGCTGGCACCTGGATTGGCAGCACATTCAACCGGTAGTACAGGTCGGCGCGAAACTCGCCGCGCTTGATCGCCGCTTCAAGGTCCGTGGAGGTGGCGGCGATGATCCGCACATCGCTGTGGATCACCTCGTTGGAGCCCACCGGCTCGAACTCTTTTTCCTGCAGCACCCGCAGCAGCTTGCTTTGCAGGGGCAGCGGCATGTCGCCGATTTCATCGAGGAACAGGCTGCCGCCCTGGGCGATCTGCAACTTGCCCGGGCGGCCCTTGCGGTCGGCGCCGGTAAAGGCTCCGGGGGCGGTGCCAAAGAATTCCGCCTCCAGCAGGGCCTCGGGAATCGCCGCGCTGTTGATGCTGACAAAGGGCTTGTGCGCCCGTGGCGAGGCGGCGTGGATGGCCTGGGCCAGCAGTTCCTTGCCGGTGCCGGTTTCGCCTTGCAGCAGGATCGGCGACTCGGCGCTGGCCCCGCGTCGGGCGCGGCGCTTGACCTCCAGGCTGGCGGCACTGGTGCCGATGAAGTGAGCGAAGTTGTATTTGGTCTGCCGGGCCCGCAGCAGGGAGCGGGTAGAGGCCAGTTCTTCCTGCATGCTCAGGTAGCGCTTGAGCATCGGCGACAGGCTGCGCAGTTCGTCGAACAGGGCAAAACCGATGGCGCCGATCACCGTGCCGGCGTCGTCGTGGATCGGCAGGCGCATCACCACCAGGGGTTCCTTGGGGGTGTCCTGCATGTCCAGCAGGATGGGGCGGCCGGTGCGCACCACCTCCCGCAGCAGGCTGCCGGGGATCACGCTTTCACAGGGCTTGCCGATGGCGAAGGCCGCCGATTCCAGGCCGAAGCGCCGGGCATAACGCTCGTTCATCCAGACGATATTGGCGTCGCGGTCGACGATCACCGTGCCTTCGCTGGATTGCTCGATGATCTCGAACAGCGAGCGGATCGCCAGTTGGCGCACGCGCTGGTAGTCCTTGAGGCTTTCGCTGTCGTTCATGGCGGCATCCTGGAAATGGGCGCAGCGATTATGCCGCAGTCTGCCCCGGTTGTTGCGCTGTAGCCGCTGCCGAGCGCCAGCGAGGCTGCGCAAAGGGCCGCAGGACCTTCGGCGGTCTCAAGGGCGGCGTCTCCTGCGGAGCCGTTCGCAGCCTGCGGCAGCGGCTACACCAGGTCGCGAAGCTGGCTGCTGTCGAGCCTTGCGAGGCTGCGAGAAAGGGGCGTCGACGGCAGGTCAGCCGGGATGGGCGGCGGCCAGCAGTTCCCGGGTGTAGGGATGCTGGGGGTTTTCGAATACGTCGTGGCTGGCGCCGCGCTCCACGACCTGGCCGTCCTTGATCACGATCATGTCGTGGGCCAGGGCTCGCACCACCGCCAGGTCATGGCTGATGAACAGGTAGGTCAGGCCGTACTTTTCCTGCAGCTGACGCAGCAGGGCCACCACTTGCTTCTGCACGGTGCGGTCCAGGGCCGAGGTGGGTTCGTCCAGCAAAATCAGCGCCGGCTTCAGCACCAGGGCCCGGGCGATGGCGATGCGCTGGCGCTGGCCGCCGGAGAACTCGTGGGGGTAGCGGTGGCGGCTGTCGGGGTCGAGGCCGACTTCCTCCAGGGCGCGGATGACCTGTTCGTCGCACTGGCGGGCATCGTACTGGCTGTGCACTTCCAGGCCTTCGCTGATGATCTGCGCCACCGACATGCGCGGACTGAGGCTGCCGAAGGGGTCCTGGAATACCACCTGCATCTGCTTGCGCCAGGGGCGCAGTTGCTTCTGGTTGAGGCCGTCCAGGGCCTGGCCCTGGAAGCGGATGCCGCCCTGGGAATCCAGCAGCCGCAGGATTGCCTGGCCGAGGGTGGATTTGCCCGAGCCGGATTCGCCGACAATCCCCAGGGTCTTGCCTTGCTGCACGCTGAGGCTGATGCCGTCCACTGCCCGCAGGTACTCCTTGCGCCGGAACAGGCCGCCGCCGATCTGGAATTCGACGCGCAGGTGGTCCACCTCCAGCACGGTTTCCCGGGTGTCGCGGCACAGCGGCTCGCCTTCGGGTTCGGCGTGCAACAGTTCGCAGCTGTAGGGATGCCTTGGCGCGTTGAACAGGGTGTCGCAGTCGGCCTGCTCGACGATTTCCCCGGCTTTCATCACGCACACCCGCTGGGCAATGCGCCGCACCAGGTTGAGGTCGTGGCTGATCAGCAGCAGGGACATGCCCAGGCGCTGTTGCAGGGATTTGAGCAGCAGCAGGATCTTGCGCTGCACGGTCACGTCCAGGGCGGTGGTGGGTTCGTCGGCAATCAGCAGTTCCGGTTCGCAGGCCAGGGCCATGGCGATCATCACCCGCTGGCGCTGGCCGCCGGAAAGTTGATGCGGGTAGGCCTTGAGCCGTTCCCGGGGCTTCTGGATGCCCACCAGCTCCAGCAGTTCGAGGATCCGCGCCTGGGCCTCCTTGCCCCCCAGGCCGCGATGCAGCAGCAGGGTTTCGCCGATCTGTTTTTCCACGCTGTGCAGCGGGTTGAGGGAGGTCATGGGCTCCTGGAAGATCATGGCGATGCGGTTGCCCCGCAGCTGTTGCAGGGTCGCCGGGCTGGCACCGATCAGTTCCTGGCCGCGATAGCGCACGCTGCCGGTGGCGCTGCAGCCGGTCTGCGGCAGCAGTTGCAGGATCGAGTGGGCGGTCACCGACTTGCCCGAGCCGGATTCCCCCACCAGGGCCAGGCATTCGCCGGGGCGGATATCCAGGCTCAGGTCGCGGACCACGGTCTGCGCGCCGAAGGCGACATTGAGCTGGCGGATTTCGATCAGGTTTTCAGTCATTTCTACAGTCCGCTTCAAGATCGAGGATCAAAGGCATCGCGCAACGCCTCGCCGATGAACACCAGCAGAGAGAGGATCAGCGCCAGGGTGAAAAACGCCGTCAGCCCGAGCCACGGCGCCTGCAGGTTCTGCTTGCCCTGGCCGATCAATTCGCCCAGGGAGGCGCTGCCGGCGGGCATGCCGAAGCCGAGGAAGTCCAGGGCGGTGAGGGTCGAGATGGCCCCGGTGAGAATGAACGGCAGGTAGCTCAGGGTGGCGTTCATGGCGTTGGGCAGGATGTGCCGCAGGATCACCTTGCGGTCGCTCAGGCCCAGGGCCCGGGCAGCCTTGACGTACTCCAGGTTGCGCCCGCGCAGGAACTCGGCGCGCACCACGTCCACCAGGGCCAGCCAGGAAAACAGCGCCATGATCCCCAGCAGCCACCAGAAGTTCGGCTCGACAAAGCCCGAGAGGATGATCAGCAGGTAGAGCACCGGCAACCCGGACCAGACCTCCAGCAAGCGCTGGCCCAGGAGGTCGACCCAGCCGCCGTAGTAGCCCTGCAGGGCGCCGGCAGCGATGCCGATCAGGGCGCTGATGGCGGTCAGGGCCAGGGCGAACAGGATTGACACCCGGGCGCCGTAGATCACCCGTGCCAGCACATCCCGGGCCTGGTCGTCAGTACCCAGCCAGTTGACCTTGCTCGGCGGGCTGGGGGCCGGCTGGGTCAGGTCGTAGTTGGGGGTGTCTTCGCTGAAGGGCACCGGCGGGAATAGCAGCCAGCCACCGTCCTTGCGGATAAGTTGCTGCACGTAGTCGCTGCGGTAGTCGGCCTGGAACGGCAACTGGCCGCCGAATTCCTGTTCGGTGTAGCGCTTGAGCACCGGGAAATACAGCGAGCCCTGGTAGCTGACCACCAGCGGCTTGTCGTTGGCGATCAGCTCGCCGCCCAGGGTCAGGATGAACAGGCCGATGAACAGCCACAGCGACCACCAGCCGCGGCGGTTTTTCTTGAAACGGTCGAAGCGCCGGCGCGCCAGAGGAGAAAGCGTGAGCATCAGGCGTTCCTCGCAGCGAAGTCGATGCGCGGGTCGACCAGGGTGTAGCACAGGTCGCCGATGAGTTTTATCAAGAGGCCGAACAGGGTGAAGATGAACAGCGAGCCGAACACCACCGGGTAGTCCCTGGACACCGCGGCCTCATAGCTCATGCGCCCCAGGCCGTCGAGGGAGAAGATCACCTCGATCAGCAGGGAGCCGGCGAAGAACACGCTGATAAAGGCCTGGGGAATGCCCGAGACCACCAGCAGCATGGCGTTGCGGAACACATGCCCATACAGCACCCGGCGCTCGCTCAGGCCCTTGGCCCGGGCGGTGACCACGTACTGGCGGGTGATCTCGTTGAGGAAGGAGTTCTTGGTGAGGATGGTCAGGGTGGCGAAGCCGCCGATCACCAGGGAGCTGACCGGCAGTACCAGGTGCCAGAAGTAGTCGGCGACCTTGCCCAGGGTGCTCAACTGCTCGAAGTTGTCCGAGACCAGGCCGCGCACCGGGAACCAGTTCAGCGAGGTGCCGCCGGCGAACAGCACGATCAGGAACATGGCGAACAGGAAGGCCGGCATGGCGTAGCCGATGATGATCGCGGTGCTGCTCCAGATGTCGAAATGGCTGCCGTGGTGCACCGCCTTGCGGATCCCCAGGGGGATCGACACCAGGTAGGTGATCAGGGTCGCCCAGAGCCCCAGGGAAATGGTCACCGGCATCTTTTCCAGGATCAGGTCGGTGACCGTGGCGCCGCGAAAGAAGCTCTTGCCGAAGTCCAGCTGGGCGTAGTTCTTGAGCATCAGCCACAGGCGTTCATGGGCCGGCTTGTCGAAGCCGTACTGTTTCTCGATGTCCTGGATCAGCTTGGGGTCCAGGCCGCGGCTGGCCCGGGAGCCGCTGCTGCTCATGGCATCGGCGGAGCCGCCGACAGCGGCGCCGCCACCGATGCCCTGCAGGCGGGCGATGGCCTGTTCCACCGGGCCGCCGGGGGCGGCCTGGACGATGACGAAGTTCACCAGGAGGATGATCAATAGGGTCGGGATGATCAGCAGCAGGCGCCGCAGAATGTAGGCCAGCATCAGTGGCGCCCTCCGGGTTTGCCACGGCGGATCAGCTCGGCGGCCATTTGTTCGTCGGTCAGTGCGCTGCTGCTGACTTCCCACCAGCTTTCGATGGCTTCATCGTTGCTCGCCGGCACCTTGGGGATGCCGAAGCGGTTCCACCACACCGTGGAGGTGCCGGGCGGGTAGTAGTTGGCAATCCAGTAGTAGTTCCACTGCAGCACCCGGTCCAGGGCATGGGCGTAGCGCAGCATCTCCGGCTGGCTGGTGGCCTTCACCAGGCCATTGACCAGGCTGTCCACGGCCGGGTTCTTGAGCACCATGTAGTTGTTGGAACCGGGGTCGTTGGCCGCGGCGGAGCCGAAGTAGTTGTACAGCTCCATGCCCGGCGAGGTGGTCACCGGGTAGCCGGTGACGATCATGTCGTAGTCCCGGGCCATCAGGCGGTTGACGTACTGGGCGGAGTCGATGCGGCGAATGTTCAGGCTGATGCCGATCTGCGCCAGGTTGCGCTTGTAGGGCAGCAGCAGGCGTTCGATGGAGCCCTGGGTGATCAGGAAAGTGAAGCTCAGGGGCTCGCCCTGGGCGTTCACCAGCTTGTCGCCCTCGGGCTTCCAGCCGGCCTGTTCCAGCAGGGCCAGGGCTTGCAGTTGCTTGTCGCGGATCACGCCGCTGCCGTCGGTTTTCGGCGCCTCGAAAACCTGGGTGAAGACCTCGTCGGGGATCTGCCCGCGCAGCGGTTCGAGGATCTTCAGTTCCTCGGCATCCGGCAGGCTGCGGGCCGCCAGGGCGGTGTTGGAGAAGAAACTCTGCTGGCGGATGTAGAGGTTGCGCATCATCTGCCGGTTGCTCCATTCGAAATCCCAGAGCATGGCCAGGGCCTGGCGCACCCGGCGGTCCTGGAACACCGGCCGGTCGAGGTTGAACACATAGCCCTGGGCCGGTTGCGGCGCCGATTGCGCCAGGTGGGCCTTTTGCAGGCGGCCGTCGTTCAGCGCCGGGCTGTCGTAGCCGATGGAATAGCCGGTGGCGGAAAACTCGCGGTTGTAGTCGTAGGCGCCGCCGCGCAGCACCTGGCGGGCGACGTCGATATCGCCGAAATACTCGACGCTGAAATGATCGAAGTTGTACAGGCCGCGGCTCACCGGCAGGTCCTTGCCCCACCAGTCGGGGTTGCGGGCGAAGGTGATGCTGTTGCCCGAGTCGACCTTGGCCACGCGGTAGGGGCCGCTGCCCAGGGGCGCTTCATAGCCGCCGCCATTGGCGAAGTCGCGACTCTTCCACCAGTGTTCGGGGAACACCGGCAGGGTCGCGATATCCAGGGGCAGGGTGCGGTTTTCGTTGCTTTTGAAGTCGAAGCGCACCACTCGTGGTGATTCCACGGTGACGCCTTTGACGTCGTCGAACTGGGTGCGGTAGCGCATGCTGCCCTGGGTCATCAGCAGGTCGTAGCTGTAGCGCACGTCTTGGGCGGTGATCGGCGTGTTGTCGGCAAAGCGCGCCTTGGGGTTGAGGTAGAAGCGCAGCCACAGGCCGTCTTCGGCACGCTCCATCTTTTCGGCCACCAGGCCGTAGACGGTGTAGGGCTCGTCCAGGGAGCGCTGGGCCAGGGGCGAATAGACCAGGCCGTCGAGCTGGGAGACACCGATGCCCTTGTCGATATAGGGCAGTACGTGGTCGAAGCGGCCGATTTCGATGGCCGAGCGGCGCAACGTCCCGCCTTTGGGGGCCTGGGGATTGACGTAGTCGAAGTGGCTGAAACCCTGGGGGTACTTGGCCGGTTCGCCATAGACGGTCATGGCGTGTTGCGGTGCGGCTTGGGCACCCGCGGCGCCCAACAGCAGGGCGGTGAAAAGCACGGTGGAGGAAAGCAGTCGCATTGTCAGCCTTAGGAGCCGGGTGATCGATGACCACGATTTGTACGCTAGCGGCGCGTGACTGGCCAGCCGCATCCGCTTTGGGCAGAGCCTGGCGCCCATGCGCAACGGCCCACCAAAAGGCGGGCCGTTGAGCAGACGCAGGCGCTTGGGGATCAGTCCTGGCGGCTGGTGACTTCCAGCAGGTGGTAGCCGAACTGGGTTTTCACCGGGCCTTGCACCACGTTTACCGGAGCGCTGAACACCACGGTGTCGAATTCCTTGACCATCTGGCCTGGGCCGAAGGAGCCCAGGTTGCCGCCGTCACGGCTGGAAGGGCAGGTGGAGTTCTTTTTCGCGACTTCGGCAAAGTCGGCGCCGGCTTCGATTTCGGCTTTGAGTTCGTTGCACTTGGCTTCGCTGGCAACCAGGATGTGACGGGCAGTGGCTTTGGCCATGGATGTTGCTCCTTTCAAGAAAGTTGAGAGCCTACCGGATTCAGGTGGCTATTTCTTCTCAAAGTTCCTTCAAGGCATTGCCGCCTGGCGCCTGCGGGGGACGAGTGGTGAGGGTCCTGTAGGGGCCGGCTTGCCGGCGAAGAGGTCCTTGGAGGAGACGCTGCTCTTGAGGACGCCTTCGCTGGCAAGCCAGCTCCTGCGGGGGCGGTGCTGCTCAGGCGGGGACGGCTGCGGCCTTGCCTGCGTGTCGCAGTTGTTGCGCGCCATTGCGCAGCAATTGTTCGGTGGCGTCCCAGCCCAGGCAGCCGTCGGTCACCGAAACGCCGTAGCGCAGGTTCGCGCTCAGGGGCTGGCAGCCTTCGAACAGGTGGCTTTCCAGCATCATCCCCATCAGCGAGGTATCGCCCTGCAAGCGCTGCTCCAGTACCTCGTTGAACACCGCCGGCTGACGCAGCGGGTCCTTGCCGCTGTTGGCGTGGCTGCAATCGACCATGATCCGCGCCGGGATCTTCAGCTTCTGCAGGTCCTGCTGGACCTGGGCCACGCTCTGGCGGTCGTAGTTGGGCCCGCGATGGCCACCGCGCAGCACCAGATGGGTGTCGGGGTTGCCTGGGGTCTGGATGACCGCCGGGTGGCCCTGGCTGTCGACGCCGAAGTGGCGGTGCGGGTGGGCCGCCGAGCGCATGGCGTCACAGGCGATAGCGACACCGCCGTCGGTGCCGTTCTTGAAACCCACGGGCATGTCCAGGCCGCTGGCCATCTCGCGGTGGATCTGCGATTCGGTGGTGCGCGCACCAATGGCGACCCAGCTCAGCAGGTCATCGAAGTAGCCGGCGGCCATGGGCTGCAACAGTTCGGTGGCAATCGGCAGGCCCAGGCGCAGCATCTCGCGCATCAGTTCACGGGACAGGTGCAGGCCGCCGGCCATGTCGTCGCTGCCATCCAGGCGGGGGTCGTAGGCCAGGCCTTTCCAGCCGACGGTGGTACGGGGCTTTTCCACGTAGGCGCGCATCACCAGCAGCATCTGGTCGCGCACTTCATCGGCCAGGCGGGCCAGGTTGGCGGCGTATTCCAGGGCCGATTGCGGGTCGTGGATGGAGCAGGGGCCGACGACTACCAGCAGGCGTGGGTCGCGACCTTCGAGGATGGCGCGCACCGCCTGGCGGTGAGCGGCGACTTGTTGGTTCAAGGCCAGGGACAGCGGCAGTTGCTGCTTGAGTTCCAGGGAGCTGGGCAGGCGCTGGGTCAGGGTTTCATTGGCGCTGACGTGGGCGGACAGGGGCAGGGCGGATACGGACGAGTTCATGTGCGGTCTTCCTGGGCGGGCGGCGGGTTATGTCCCGCGCGCGGCCCTACTGGGGTGTTCGACAATTGGCCGTACTGGCCATAAGTGTGCAATTGCCACCGGTAGGTGACCGATCGGAGGCGGCAGGCTGTCCCGAGCGGAGGCTGCTAAATCGCCAGGCGCAAAACATGTCGTAGCGGTAATAGGTGGAGTAGTTCATGGAGCAATCCTCAGTAAGTTCGGTGTGTCGCTGAAAGTCGTGGTTGAAAATGCAGTGCCGGAAAAAACAAAACCCCCGGTCGGGAGGCCGACCGGGGGTTGAGATTCTCTGGTAGGCGACCCGTTGAAGTGGGCGCCGCTTGGGTATCAGGCGCGCCAGTGGCTAAACCAATACCCAAAATAAAAGCTGGCCGGAGCCCGAGTGCCGTTGACCCAGGCAGCCGCGACCGAGCGCAGTGCGCTGGCAGTGTGGCGGTGCAGGGAAGGGGTCTTGGACAACATGGGTTTCTCCGTAAAGTGGGGGCGAGCTTACTAGAGGCTGGTGCCGGGATTCAATCAGTAATTTCTATCGGCGCAGCACGCGGCGGCTATGGATTAAGCCTGCAGGGGATTTATGCCACACTCGCTGCTCCCGCCTGTTCGCCCTCCAAGGAATGTTCATGTCCGTGCTGACCCTCGCTGCTGCCCAAACGGCGTCCATCGCGGGCGATCTACCGGCCAACCTGGCCCGGCATCAGCAGTTGATGCAATTGGCAGCGGCGCAGGGCGTGCAGTTGCTGGTGTTTCCCGAGCTGTCGCTGACTGGCTACGAACCGCAACTGGCGGCCGAACTGGCGCTGATGCCGGATGCACCGCAATTGCGGCCGCTGCGGGATCTGGCCCGGGAGCTGGAACTGACGGCGGTGGTGGGGATGCCGATCCGCCTGTCTGTTGACGGGCCGGTGCTGATTGGCGCTCTGGTGCTGGGCGGCGACGGTTCGCTGGCGGTCTACACCAAGCAGCACCTGCATGCAGGAGAAGAGCGCGCTTTTGTCGCAGGCCGGGGCGGCGCACCTTTGCCTATCGGTGGCGAAACCGTGGCTTTGGCGGTCTGCGCGGACTTCTGCCACGCCAGCCATGTGCAGGCGGCGGCCGATGCCGGCGCCGGGATCTATGCTGCCGGGGTCTTGATCAGCGAAGGTGGCTACGCTGCCGATAGCGCGCAGCTCCAGGGATACGCCCAGGAACACGGGATGCTGGTGCTGATGGCCAACCACGGCGGCCCCAGCGGTGGTTGGGCCTGCGCCGGACGCAGCGCGGCCTGGGATGCCCGGGGCCGGTTGCTGGGCACCGTCGAGGGTGTGGGCGAGGCTTTGTTGATTGTCCGGGGTGGTACTGGGCAATGGCAGGCGCAGGTGCTGGAGGTGAGCCATTGATGGACGGCTTTTCATTACGCCCGGCGGTTGATTCGGACCTGGCGTTCGCCCGCGATCTGACCCGTTCCACCATGCTTGGCTATTACATTCGTAACGACTTGCTGTGGCAGGACGAAGCCTTCGATGTGGCCTGGGCCGGCCGCAGGAACCTGCTGATCTGCCAGGGTGCCCGGGTGCTGGGGTTTGTCAGCCTGAGCCGGGATGCGCAGGCGCTGTATGTCCGCGAATTGCATGTGCTGGAGGCTTTCCGGGGGCAGGGCGCCGGTGCCTGGACGCTGGAGCAGGTGCTGGAGCTGGCTCGCCAGGAGCGCCGAGGGTTGTTGCGCCTGACTGTGTTCAAGGGCAATCCCGCACAGCGGCTGTATGAGCGGATGGGGTTGCGGGTGGTGGGAGAGGATGATTGCTTCTGGCGCATGGAGCGCTTGTCTGATTCGCTTGCCGGAAGGCTTGGCGACGCCTGAGCGCAACGCCGTTCCGCAGGCTTTACTGTGCGTTGGGATCTATCGCGGGCGCATCCTCGAGGATGATGCCGTCCTTCATTCCCAGTAGCACCGCGACCTTGTGCGCTTCCCCTCGTTTGCCTTTCTTGCGGCCTGCCAGCACCTGATAGGTAGTGGCCGGGTCAACCCCGTGTTCACGAGCAAATTGTTGAACCGATTTACCTTGATGTTCCAGCCAGGCCTTGGCTTGTGCGGCAGTGCGGATACCGGGCATAGTTCAAAACCGTTCAAATTTGTTCAATGCTTGAAGAGTATGACACCCCCTTGGGGTGTATCAGATGGGATCATACATCCAAATGAGTGGAATCGGTTCGCGGTTGAGGCAGGAGCGAGAACGCCTGGGACTGTCGCAGAAAGTTTTTGGTGAAATAGGCGGGGTTGAAGCCAACGCCCAGGGTAAATATGAAAGTGGTGATCGTGCACCCAAGGCGGATTATCTGTCCCGGGTGGCGGCAAAAGGGGTGGATGTGCTGTATGTGCTGACCGGCAGCCGGATCCCGATCCAGAGCGGCGGGCTGAGTCAGACCGAGGAAAAGGTCCTGGATTGCTATCGGGCGCTGTTCAAGGAGGATCAGGATGCTATCTGCCGCCTGACCAGTACCCTGGCCGAGCTTTCGGCAAGCCAGGGCGAGAGGCGCAAGGCCCAGGTACGAGAGTGAGGGGCGCTGGCCTCTTTCGATGCGCACGGGGGTAGGACCGTTATTGCGCCCGGATGTTTTTTATATAGCGCTTGTGATTAGGTTTGTACGCCGCTTTTTTGCTAAGGTGTCGGGCAACCTGTAAAGACCATATCGCGAGGTGTCTGCTTGATAAGGGTGCTAGTAGTCGATGACCATGATCTCGTTCGTACGGGCATTACACGAATGTTGGCTGACATCGATGGCCTGCAAGTAGTCGGGCAGGCGGAGTCAGGGGAAGAATCCCTGCTCAAGGCGCGGGAGCTGAAGCCCGATGTGGTCCTGATGGACGTCAAGATGCCAGGCATCGGCGGCCTCGAAGCCACGCGCAAACTGCTGCGCAGTCATCCGGACATCAAGGTCGTGGCGGTCACCGTCTGCGAGGAAGATCCCTTTCCTACCCGCTTGCTGCAAGCGGGTGCGGCGGGCTATCTGACCAAGGGCGCCGGTCTGAACGAAATGGTCCAGGCCATCCGCCTGGTATTTGCCGGCCAGCGCTATATCAGCCCGCAGATCGCTCAGCAATTGGTGTTCAAGTCATTCCAGCCTTCCAGTGATTCACCGTTCGACGCCCTGTCGGAACGGGAGATCCAGATTGCGCTGATGATTGTCGGCTGCCAGAAGGTGCAGATCATCTCCGACAAGCTGTGCCTGTCGCCGAAAACCGTGAATACCTACCGCTATCGCATTTTCGAGAAGCTCTCGATCAGCAGCGATGTCGAGTTGACGCTATTGGCGGTTCGTCACGGCATGGTTGATGCCAGCCTCTGAAATGACCGAACAGTTTGATCCCAGTGCCTTTCTTTCTACCTGCAGTGGCCGCCCCGGTGTGTATCGCATGTTCGACAGCGATGCACGCCTGCTTTACGTCGGTAAAGCCAAGAACCTGAAGAACCGGCTCTCCAGCTATTTCCGCAAGACCGGCCAGGCGCCGAAGACCGCCGCCCTGGTGGCGCGCATCGCGCAGATCGAAACCACCATCACCGCCAATGAAACCGAAGCGCTGCTGCTGGAGCAGACGCTGATCAAGGAGTGGCGGCCGCCGTACAACATTCTCCTGCGCGACGATAAGTCCTACCCCTACGTGTTTCTTTCGGACGGCGACTTTCCGCGTTTCAGCATCCATCGCGGGGCGAAGAAGCAGAAGGGTAAGTATTTCGGTCCTTATCCCAGCGCCGGCGCCATCCGCGAAAGCCTCAGCCTGTTGCAGAAGACCTTCATGGTCCGCCAGTGCGAGGACAGCTACTACAAGAACCGTACGCGGCCCTGCCTGCAGTACCAGATCAAACGCTGCAAGGCGCCCTGCGTCGGCCTGGTGGAGCCTGAGGTCTATGCCGAGGACGTGCGCCACTCGGTGATGTTCCTGGAAGGGCGCAGCAATGCCCTGACCGACGAACTCTCCACCGCCATGGAAGCCGCCGCCAGCACCCTGGATTTCGAAAAGGCCGCCGAACTGCGGGACCAGATCTCCCTGCTGCGTCGGGTCCAGGACCAGCAGAGCATGGAAGGTGGCACGGGCGATGTGGATGTGGTGGCGGCCTTCGTCAACCCTGGTGGCGCCTGTGTGCACCTGATCAGCGTGCGCGGCGGCCGGGTACTGGGCAGCAAGAACTTCTTTCCCCAGGTGGGTATCGAGGAGGACGTGGCCGAAGTCATGTCGGCGTTTCTCGGCCAGTATTTTGTCAGCAGCCCGGAACGCGACCTGCCTTCCGAGTTGATCGTCAACGTGGTCCATGAGGACTTCCCGACCCTGATCGCCGCCATCGACGAGCTGCGCGGGCGCGAGTTGACCATCAGCCACCGGGTACGCGGTACCCGCGCCCGCTGGCAGCAACTGGCGGTAACCAACGCCGAGCAGGCCCTGAGCGCGCGCCTGGCCAACCGCCAGCACGTGGCCGCACGTTTCGAAGCCCTGGCCGAGGTGCTGAACCTGGACGAGCCGCCGCAGCGCCTGGAGTGCTACGACATCAGCCATTCCAGCGGCGAGGCCACTGTAGCCTCCTGCGTGGTATTCGGGCCGGAAGGGCCGCTGAAGTCCGACTACCGGCGCTACAACATCGAAGGCGTGACCGCCGGCGACGACTACGCCGCCATGCACCAGGCCCTGACCCGGCGCTTCAGCAAGCTCAAGGACGGCGAGGGCAAGCTGCCGGACATCCTTCTGGTGGACGGCGGCAAGGGCCAGCTGTCCATGGCTCGGGATGTGCTCAATGAGCTGGCGGTGCCGGACCTGATCCTGCTCGGCGTGGCCAAGGGCGCGACCCGCAAGGCCGGTTTCGAAACCCTGTACCTGAACGACGCAGCCCACGAATTCACCCTCAAGGGTGACTCGCCGGCGCTGCACCTGATCCAGCAAATCCGCGATGAGGCTCACCGCTTCGCGATCACCGGTCACCGCGCACGGCGTGGCAAGACCCGGCGTACCTCGACCCTGGAAGGGGTGGCGGGCGTCGGGCCGAAGCGTCGGCGGGACCTTCTCAAACATTTTGGTGGATTGCAGGAACTGTCCCGTGCAAGCATCGACGAGATTGCCAAAGCACCGGGAATCAGTAAAAAGCTCGCAGAGTTGATTTATGCAAACCTGCACAGCGAGTAGAATGCCCAATCACCTCGTAGCCAGTTGTGCCGATGAATATCCCTAATCTGATCACCGTTCTACGCGTCCTGCTCATCCCGATTTTCATTTTGCTGTTCTATTTGCCCTATAGCTGGAGCTACATGGCCGCCAGTTCAGTGTTTGCCTTCGCGGCCGCCACCGACTGGCTGGACGGCTACCTGGCGCGGCGCCTGCAGCAGAGCACGCCGTTCGGTGCGTTCCTCGACCCGGTGGCCGACAAGCTGATGGTGGCGGTGGCCCTGGTGCTGCTGGTGCAGGAGCATCACAACCTGTGGCTGACCTTGCCCGCCGCGGTGATCATCGGTCGTGAAATCGTCATCTCGGCGCTGCGCGAGTGGATGGCCGAGCTCGGCGCCCGCGCGCAGGTGGCGGTGTCGAACATGGGCAAGTGGAAAACGGCGGCGCAAATGCTGGCGCTGGTGATTTTGCTGGCCAATCCCTCGGACTTCAGTTTCTGGGTGCTGGTGGGTTACGCCTTGCTGTTGGCGGCAGCGGGCCTGACCCTGTGGTCCATGCTGCAGTATCTGCGAGCCGCCTGGCCGCACCTGAAAACTGATAACGAGAAAAAATAAGTTTTTTTGAATCAAAGGCTTGACGCGCATTCGGATTTCTATAGAATGCGCAACACCAAGACGTTGCGGGAATAGCTCAGTTGGTAGAGCACGACCTTGCCAAGGTCGGGGTCGCGAGTTCGAGTCTCGTTTCCCGCTCCAAACATAGCGCTGCAGAGTTCCACGAATTTTGCAGCGATCGAAAAAAGGACCTTCGGGTCCTTTTTTCGTTTCTGCGGGCTTCACTGAAATCCAGCACCATCCAGCGCCTTCAAATCCAGGAATTGAGTTCTTCTCAAAAGGCTTGAATCCGGGCAGCGCTGAATCGGTTCGTTGCTGGAGCGGTGATGAACATCCGGCCCCTGGCCTGTTCAGGCACTCACGATGGCACTCTCGGATAACAGCCAGGCGCTGAATGTTTCAAGCGCCGGATAATGCTGATAGCGCGCTGCGCAGGTCAGATAGTAATTGCGACCGCTTTCCATAGGGCCAAACAGTTTTACCAGTGCCCCGGATTTGATTTCGTCTTGCACCAGAATATCGGGAACCAGCCCAATGCCGACGCCAGCGGATACCGCCTGTATAAGGTGAGCCGTGAGCTCAAAGCTTGGGCCTGTCCGCATTTTCTGGTGGTCCAGCTTGTTGAGGTCAAACCAATCAGACCAGCTATTGGGTCGAGAAACGACATTCAACAACAAATGATTGGTGACATCGTTGAGCGACATCTCAAGGCTGTCCGGCAGCGCTTTGGGGCTGGCGACAACCACCAGTTTTTCTTGTAGCAAAAGGTGCGATACGTAGCCCGGCCAGTCGCCTTTTCCCGCGTAGATGATGGCCTGCATGTCGCTCACGCTGGATGGGTTGTCGGCGTGAATGATCCTCGAGTGGACGTGCACCAGGCTCCTGGGATGACGCGCATAAAATTCATGCATTTTGGGCAGCAGCCATTTTGAACCGAAGGTCGGCAGTACCGCGAGGTTCAATGGGCCTTCTTCCTCCTTGAAGGCAATTGTCTGCAGGGTAGCGCTTCGAATTCGGCCCAGTGCGGCAGTGAGTTCATGCTGGTAAAGCGCGCCGGCAGCGGTGAGTTCGATTCTTCTTCCCTCACGTTTGAACAGCGAGACCTCAAGCTGTGATTCCAGAGCCTGCACTTGCCGGCTGACAGCGCTTTGAGTCAGGGCAAGTTCGTCTGCCGCTTTGGTAAAGCTGCAATGTCGGGCTGCTGCCTCGAAAGCGATCAGCAGGGACATCGAGGGGGTCAGTCTTCGTGGGTTCATTCATAAAGCTCATGGAAATGCTGCAGGTTTTACGTTTGTGTGAAGTGTCTTGTCCCCACAAAATCGGTGGAAAGGCCTTTGTCCTGAGCCAGGCCTCGGGCTAGGAAGCATACATAACGAGAATGCTCAGATTAGCCGTATCGCCGCTAGGAATTCCACCATGATTGCCAGGTTGCCTCCCCACGAAACTAAAAACGAACCCTGTGAGTTGTTCCTGGCTCGCCTTGAGAAAGAAGGATTCCAGGGAGAAATTGCTCGCGATCATGCTGTGAGGACAGTGCTGGCAACCGACAACTCGATCTATCAGCGTCTGCCTCAAGCCGCGGTGTTCCCCAGAAATGTGCAAGATGTCGAGCTCTTGGCCCGCCTTGCGGCGCTGGCGTCGTTCAGTTCGGTGGTACTCACGCCGCGTGGCGGCGGAACCGGAACCAATGGCCAATCGTTGACGAGCGGCGTTGTGGTGGATCTGTCGCGTCATATGCACGGCATCCTTGAGATCAACGTCGAGGAGCGCTGGGTGCGTGTGCAAAGCGGTGTGGTCAAGGACCAGCTCAATGCAGCGTTGAAACCGCACGGACTGTTTTTTGCACCGGAGTTGTCGACGTCGAATCGGGCCACGATCGGCGGGATGATAAATACCGACGCAAGCGGTCAGGGAAGCTGTACCTACGGAAAAACCCGTGACCACGTCCTGGCGCTTTCTACCATTCTGATAGGCGGGGAGCGGCTCGATAGTGCAGTCCTGGAGCGAGATTGCTGGCAGGCGCAAGCACATCGCGACGACAAGGTTGGGGCAATTTATCGATGTGCTTCGCAGATCGCCCATGATTACGCCGAACTCATCGAGCATACCTTTCCCAAGTTGAACCGTTGCTTGACGGGATATGACCTGGCGCATCTGCGTGAGCCGAATGACCGATTCAATCTGAACAGTGTCCTGTGTGGGTCCGAAGGCTCACTGGGTTTCATTGTTGAAGCCACGCTGAATGTGTTGCCCATTCCCAAGTACTCGATCCTTGTCAACGTACGTTACGCGGGCTTCATGGATGCATTGCGCGATGCCAAGGCGTTGATGCAGCTCGAGCCATTGTCCATCGAGACGGTCGACTCCAAGGTCCTCGGGCTGGCCATGAACGACATCGTCTGGCACGGAGTCGCCGAGTACTTTCCCCAAGACCCCGATGTGCCAACCCTGGGAATCAACCTGGTGGAGTTCAGCGGCGACGATGAGGAAGTGGTTCAGCTGCGTGTTCATGAGTTTGTCCGGCACCTTCAGCAGGACACCAGTGTGGTGCGATTGGGGCACACCCTTGCCATCGGTGCAGAGGCATTGAAGCGGGTTTACGCGATGCGCAAGCGTGCGGTGGGGCTGCTGGGGAATGTCACAGGTTCCGCCAGGCCCCAGCCGTTCGTTGAAGATACTGCGGTTCCTCCCGAGAACCTGGCTGATTTCATTGCGCAATTTCGGGCGCTTTTGGATAGCCATGGTTTGGAATATGGCATGTTCGGCCACGTTGACGCCGGGGTGCTGCATGTGCGGCCGATTCTGGATATGAAAGACCCAGCTCAGGCGGCCTTGATCCAGCCCCTTTCCGATGCCGTCGCCGAGCTGACGCAAAAGCACGGTGGCTTGCTCTGGGGGGAGCATGGCAAAGGGTTGAGGTCGCAATATGTGCCGGACTACTTCGGCGAACTCTATCCGGCGCTGCAGGAACTCAAGTCGGCTTTTGACCCGTACAACCAACTCAACCCGGGAAAAATCGCCACGCCACACACGCTACCTGACGCTCGGTTGACTCGAGTTGATGAGGTCACGTTGCGCGGCGAGCTGGATCGTACGATTGATGAGCGGGTGTGGTTGCATTACGACGCCGCGGTCCATTGCAACGGCAACGGCGCCTGCTACAACTTCGACCCCGATGACGCCATGTGCCCTTCCTGGAAGGGCACTCGAAATAGAATTCACTCGCCCAAGGGGCGCGCTTCTCTGGTCCGGGAGTGGCTGCGTTTGCAGGGGCAGCAAGGTGTCGATGTGTTGGTTTCACAAGGGACTCGCCCTTTAGCGGCCACGGTGATCGGCTTCGCCAGGCGTGTTGCCAATACGGTTGCGCACAAGATGGGCCAGAAAGACTTTTCCCATGAGGTCTACGAGGCGATGGCAGGGTGCCTCGCCTGCAAGTCCTGTGCGGGTCAGTGCCCGGTGAAAGTCAATGTGCCCGACTTTCGCTCGCGATTCCTCGAGCTATACCACAGCCGATATCTGCGCCCGTTGAAGGATTACCTCATCGGATCTCTGGAGTACACGATTCCCTACTTGGCCCGTGTGCCGCGCTTGTACAACGGGATCATCGGTTCTGGGATGGTGGGGGCGTTTCTTCGGCGCGTTGCCGGTATGGTCGACAGCCCGCTGCTGAGCTTGCTGAATTTTGATGACATCTGCCGCCGCTGGAAGGTGCGCGTGGCGTCGCCAGCGCTTCTTGAGGGGCTGGACGAGGCGCAGCGTAAACGCAGCGTTATTCTCGTGCTGGACGCCTTCACCCGTTATTTCGAGACACCGCTGCTCGCGGACTGGATCGAGTTGATTTCCAGGCTCGGGTTTGAGGTGTACATCGCGCCGTTCGCGGCCAATGGCAAGCCGCTGCAGGTTCAGGGCTTTCTAAAGGCATTCGAACACGCCGCGCATTGCAACGCCCGATCGCTTCGCGAACTGCATCAATATCAGATTCCGTTGGTGGGGCTTGATCCAGCGATGACCTTGGTTTACCGCCAGGAGTACGTCAAGACCCTGGGTGAGGACCAGGCCCCAGCGGTTCTGCTGCCTCAGGAATGGCTTGTGGAGGTGCTTGTGCAATCAGCGGTGAGCGCCGACGAAGGTACTTACTACTTCCTGCCGCACTGCACCGAGAAAACCAACGAGCCGGGCAGTGTGGGCCTGTGGCAGACGATCTATGCGCGAGTCGGCTTGAGGTTGCAGGTGCAAGCCAGTGGGTGTTGTGGGATGTCCGGAACCTACGGGCACGAAACACAAAATGCCGAGACGTCCGAGGTTATTTATCGACAGTCCTGGGGGCCATTGGTGGCCCGTCTTAATGGGGCAGGGCGCCTGCTGACGGATGGGTACTCGTGTCGAAGCCAGGTCAAGCGCAAGGACGGGCAGATTGTCCTGCACCCGCTCCAGGCGTTGCTGAAGTTCCTGCGCGACACCGCCGCCCCATCTTCAGGATGCTGATTGGCGCGAGCCTGAGGCGGCTTGGTCGCCTCGCGTTTCTCCAGGTATTGATTGGGGGCCATCGGCCCAGCGAACACCGATGTGCGCAGATCGTCGAGCGGTATCAGAACCCATAGAGCTTTGCAGGGTTATCAACCAAAATCTGCTTGATGAGCGCGTCATCGTTTTCAACCCAGTTAAACAGCATCTCCAGGAGACTGGCATCGTTGGGCATGGGTACCGGTATACAAGGATGTGGCCAGTCGCTCGCCCACAGTAAGCGGTTTGGATTCGCCTCGATCAACGCCCGAGCGTAGGGCGTTACGTCGTCGTAAGGGAAGTCCTTCGATGCAGTAAAGCGATAAGCCCCCGAAAGCTTGACCCACACACGACCTTCTTTTAACAGCCGCAGCAGGTCGGTGAATCCTGGATGGCCCAGCCCGCAACTGGTGGGCATGTGCCCCATGTGGTCGATGACGACTGCGACGGGCAGGCTGGCCACGGTCTCGTACAAGTCGGCGAACTCGGTGATATCGATCAGTAGCTGTAGGTGCCAGCCAAGTGGCGCGACTTTTTCTGCCAGCGCTGCAACATCCGATACCTCGACACCGCTTTTGAAGATCAGGTTGACGCGCACGCCGCGCACCCCGAGGCGATGCATTGCCCACAAGGTTTCTGTATCGGTATCGGCATCGATCACCACAACGCCGCGGAATGCGCTGCCCGCTTCTTTCAGTGCCGCGAGCGTTGTGCTGTTGTCCGCCCCATAGACGCTGGGTTGGACGATGACCCCGCGACTTAGCCCCAGGGTTTTTTGGACGCGTTGAAATGCCTCCAGTGGAGCGGGCGGCGGCGTGTAGGAGCGGTGAGGAGAGAAGGGTTGGCCATTCTCGTCACCAAAAACGTGGAAGTGGCAGTCGCACGCGCCGTCAGGCAAGGTGCGTGGCAATGTACGAGGTTCAGGGTCCGGGCCTGCGCATTGCGGTGCGTAGGTCTCTCCCAGCGAACTCATCCGAGTGATTTCCCAACCTTGCAATCCTCGCAATCCGTTGCGTTCGGCGGAGTTGATGATTTGTTGCCAGGTGACTCGTCTGGCAAGGTCGGGATCGCCGAGCCTGATCGCTTCGAAGATCGCCTGATGCTCAGCCAGTAGCGTCTCGCCAAGGTCGCTGGAGCGAACCAGGTGGTTCTCCAGTAACGCCGCTTCGTAGACGTGGCTGCACAGAAAAATGATGAAGTTGCGAAAGTATTCATTGCCTGTGGCATCGGCAATTGCGCGCTTGAACTGCAGGCTGTGTTCCACCATGTCCTGACGGTTTTGGATACTGGCGCGCAGGGTGTCCAGTGCCGCTTCAATCTTGTTCAACTGACTGAGTGACCGGCGCCTGGCGGCCATGGCGGCCGCGGCGACTTCGAGGTCCAGGCGCAGCTCATACAGTTGACGCAGCTTGGTGCTATCGGTGAGCTCCTCTTGAGTAATCCGGAAGCTGCTTTGGTTGGCTTCGGTTGCAACAAATACCCCAAGCCCCTGGCGACTGACGACGAGGCCGGCCGAATTGAGCCGAGCGACAGCTTCACGCACTACATTTCGGCTAACGGCAAAGGCCTCTGCCAACCGGCTTTCCGTGGGGATGCGATCACCTGGGCGGAGTCGACCTTCACGTATTTCGCTTTCCAGGTGACGAAAAATTTCAACCGAGAAGTGATCGCGTCGGCCAATTGCTTTTATAGTCATTTTACTCAGTCATCAAATGTCAGTTTCAAAAGCTTGAAACGTCAAACGCCCACGTAACGAACATTGCGTGGGCGTTACTCTAACAAATGATGGCTGGCTCAGTGTAATTGCTTGCCCTTGGTTTCCGGGAGGAAGAAGGTCACCACCAGGACAAGGCAGTAGGCTCCTCCCGCGAAGATCGCGATGGCGGTGCCGAGGCTGTATTTGGCGCTTATAAAGCCTACGAGTCCGGGAAACAGAGCGCCTACCGCTCGCCCAAAGTTATAGGAGAATGCCTGGCCATTGGCCCTCACTGCTGAAGGATAAAGCTCAGTCAAAAAGGCGCCCATGCCGCTGTAGATACCTGAAGCTGCGAAGCCCAGTGGAAAGCCGAGAAACAGCATTTGAGTGTTGGTCAAGTTCAGTTGCATGTAGCAGACCACACTGATGGCCGACAGAACGGCGAAGATGATGAAGTTGGGGCGCCGCCCCAGGCGGTCAGACAGGAAGGCGCCGCAGACATAGCCAAAGAATGAACCGATGATGACCACCATCAGATAGCTACCGGTGCCAAAGACCGACAGGCCCTTTTCCAGTTTCAGATAGGCCGGCAACCACGTGGTGATTGCGTAGTAGCCACCTTGAACGCCCATGCAGAGCAGGGCGGATAGCAGCGTGGTGCGCAGGAGCGAGGGTGAGAAAATGTGCCAGAAAGGAACCGAGTTGCCTGTTTCGCTCTGGTGCTTTTTAGTCCGCAGGAATACCTCGGGCTCTGGTACATATTTACGAATGTAGAGGACCAGAAGTGCCGGAACGATGCCGATCCAAAACAGCGACCGCCAGGCAATATCTTCGGGAAGCAAGCTGAAAGACAGTGTGTAGAGCAGTGCGGCGGCGCCCCAGCCAATGGCCCATCCGCTTTGCACGATACCCACGGCTTTGCCGCGATGTTGCGCTCGAACCATTTCGCCGATCAGTACCGATCCCACGGCCCACTCACCTCCGAACCCGAGCCCCTGCAGTGCCCGAAGGACAAATAACTGTTCGAAGTTTTGCGCAAAGCCGATCAATACGGTGCAGATCGAGAACCACAGAATACTGATCTGCAGCAACCGCACACGACCGTATCGGTCTGCCAGAATGCCCGCTCCCCATCCGCCAATGGACGAGAAAAGTAACGTCACGGTACTCAGTAGCCCCACTGAACCCTTGTCAATGTGCCAAAGGGTCATCAGCGAGGCGATGACAAAGGTGAACACCATGAAATCCAGGGCGTCCAAGGCCCAGCCACCAAATGCGGAATAGAAGGTGCGTTTTTCAACGGTATTAAGTTCGCTAAACCAACTCATTATTATTCTCCGGGCAGCACCGCAGTTCTGCTTGGTTATTGTTTTTGTTATTTGAAGTCGTACAGGGCGCCAGGGTTATCAACCAGAATGCTCTGTCGTTGGCGTTCGCTGGGCGCCCATGAAAGCAAGCGATCCAGCAATGAACTTGTGTCGGGCGTACTTTCGAGTGCTACGTGAGGCCAGTCGCTGCCCCACACCATTCGTTCCGGGGCAACGGCCAGCAAGGCATGGGCGAGCGCATCTGTATCGGCATAGTCCGGACGCTGATCACTCAGGCGGTAAGCGCCCGACAACTTGACCCACCAACCGTGCTCCGCCACGTTCCTCAGCAGCAACTCAAACCCCGCTTCCTTAATGCCCAGATGGGCCGGGAAGTGCCCGAAGTGATCAATCACGACAGCGCAAGGCAACTTGGCCATCCGAGCCTCAATCTCACTTAGAAGCCGAACATCAATCAGAAACTGCATATGCCAGCCAAGGTCGGCAATTCGATGGGCAAGGTGCTCCATCAAGTCCAGATTCACTCCGCCTCGAAACAGAACGTTGATGCGAACACCACGCACACCCAAGGCATGCATATGCGCCAGTTCGTCGTCGCCAACGTGTTCGTCTACTACCGCGACCCCTCTCAGTTGCTCCTGATGACGTTGCAACACTTCGAGCATGTACCGGTTATCGGTGCCATAGACGCTCGGCTGCACCAAAACCCCTCGCTGCATCCCCATTGCCCGCAACACCTCCAGATACAGCGCCTCAGGTGCCGGAGGCGGGGTGTAGCTACGGTCGGGTACCAGTGGATAGCGTTCAAGATCGCCGGAGATTACGTGTGCATGGGTGTCGCATGCCCCGGCCGGCATTACGAAGCTCGGGGCCCGGACCTCTGCTCCAGGGGGCGCGCACAAAGGCGGCGAGTCGGTGGCGGGTCGCAAGTGAGACATGGATTTCATCCCCTCGACAGCCTTTCGCGCGTCATCACGGTTGAAAAGCGGCACTTGTTAGCTGTTGGTTGTTGGTTGTCCTACAAGTGCTGGCATGTTGAGTTTTTGCCTCTGCCTTGTCAATGCGTGCAGGCGTGGTTTTTTACACGGGGTTGGTGGGCGTTATCGGGATGCCTGGTCGAGATTGTTCAGCCCCAGCCGAACCGGCCCAGGCTGAACAGGGTATTGAGCAACGCCGGCGGGCCAAGCGGCGGCCCGCCTCAGTTCTAAAGCTCGGCCGCTGAAAAACCGTTGCGCTGGAAGAACCGGTCCAGCTCCCGGGGCAGGGGCTCCACGCCGGTGAAGATCTTCAAGTACTCGGGGATGTAGCGCATGCGCTGCGCCATCGGTTCCTGGGTGTTCATGCTGATGTAGCCGATCTGGGTCAGGTAGATCGAGCGCGCGCGGGTGACGGCGGCGTCATGGGCGAAACCGAAACGGTCGAACATCTGTGCCAGGGCCTGCACCCGCTGTGCATCGGCCTGGCGGATCTCGTGCGCCACTTCGGGGGATTGCAGGGCCCAGCTGCGCATGGCGAACTCGAACTGTGAATCGAACAGTTCGCTGTTCAGCCAGCAGTCGAAGACGTTGAGAATCGCCTCGGTGATGGATTCGGCATAGGCCTCGGACTGTGACACCAGGCTCAAGGTGTTCTTGTTCTTCCACAGATTAACCAGGGCTTCGAGCAGGGCTTCACGGTCCTGGAAATACCAGTAGAAACTGGTGCGCGACAGGTTGAGTTTCTTGGCCAGCGGCATCACCCGCACCGCATCCACTCCCGATTCCTTGAGGCTCTCATAGGCCGCGTTGAGCCAGCTTTCCAGAGAGCCGCGGCCGGCAGCTTCCACATTGTTGCTGGTTGCTTTCATGGGGCATTTTTTCCTTGTCCGTTTAACCTTGACGGGGCGAATGTACACCACTGTCAGCATCATTGACACTTGTGTACATTGAGGTCTATCGTCTGCCTTGCCTGATGACCAGTATGCGAGACCGATATGAATAACGATCCGCTTCTTCAGCCCTATCGCCTCAAGCACCTGACACTTCGCAACCGCATTATCACCACCTCCCACGAGCCGGCGTACCCCGAAGAGGGCATGCCGAAGAAATTGTACCGGGCCTACCACGTCGAGCGCGCCAAGGCCGGCGTGGCCATGACCATGACTGCAGGCTCGGCGGCGATCTCCCGCGATAGCCCACCGGTGTTCAACAACATCCTGGCGTACAAGGACGAAGTGGTCGGCTGGATGAAGGACCTCACCGACGAATGCCACGAGCATGGCGCGGCGGTGATGATCCAGCTCACCCACCTGGGGCGCCGCACCCGCTGGGACAAGGGCGATTGGCTGCCGGTGGTGTCGCCTTCGCACAATCAGGAGCCGGCACACCGAGCCTTTCCCAAGAAGCTGGAAATCTGGGATATCGAACGCATCATCCGCGATTACGCCGACGCCGCCGAACGCATGCAGGCCGCCGGCCTGGATGGTATCGAACTGCAGGCCTACGGCCACCTGATGGACCAGTTCTGGTCGCCATTGACCAACGAGCTGGAGGGCGCCTACGGCGGTTCATTGCACAACCGCCTGCGGTTTACCTTCGAGGTGCTGAGTGCGATTCGCCAGCGGGTGGGCCCGGAGTTTATCGTCGGCATCCGCTACACCGGCGATGAGGTGCTGGCCGGCGGCCTTGAGAAAGAGGAGGGGCTGCACATCTCGCAGCTGTTGAAAGACAGCGGCATGGTCGATTTTCTCAACGTGATTCGCGGCAATATCGCCACCGATGCCGGGTTGACCGACATCATCCCGATCCAGGGCATGCGCAATGCACCGCACCTGGACTTTGCCGGGGAGATTCGTGCCCTGACCGGTTTCCCCACCTTCCATGCGGCGAAGATCCCCGATGTCGCCACCGCCCGCCACGCGATTGCCTCGGGCCTGGTGGACATGGTGGGCATGACCCGTGCGCACATGACCGACCCGCACATCGTGCGCAAGATCATCGAGAACCGAGAAGATGAAATCCGCCCCTGTGTCGGCGCCAATTATTGCCTGGACCGGATCTACAACGCCGGCGCCGCCTACTGCATTCACAATGCCGCCACAGGCCGCGAAACCAGCATGCCCCACGAGGTGCCCAAGGCCGCGCACCCGCGCAAGGTCCTGATCATCGGCGCCGGCCCCGGTGGCCTGGAGGCGGCGCGGGTCGCCGGCGAGCGCGGGCATGAAGTGCTGGTGCTGGAAGTGGCCGACCAGCCCGGCGGACAGGTGCGCCTGACCGCGCAGTCCGAGCGGCGCAAGGAGATGATCAGCATCATCGATTGGCGCATGGCGCAGTGCGAGCGCCTGGGGGTGAAGTTTCGTTTCAACACCTGGGCCGATGCGGCGATGGTCCTCGATGAAAACCCCGACGTGGTGATCGTCGCCACCGGCGGCTTGCCCCATACCGAAGTCCTGCACAGCGGCAACCAGTGGCTGGTGTCGAGCTGGGACATCATCTCCGGCGACGTGAAGCCTGGGCGCAATGTGCTGGTGTACGACGATGCCGGCGATCACGCAGGTTTGCAGGCTGCCGAGTTCATCGCCCGCAGCGGCGCCAGGACCGAGATCATGACCCCCGACCGCTCGTTCGCGCCGGAGGTGATGGGCATGAACCTGGTGCCTTACATGCGCTCGCTGCAGCAGTTGGACACCACCTTTACCGTCACTTACCGGCTCAAGGCCGTGGAGCGCCAGGGCGAGCAGTTGCTGGCGAGCATCGGCACCGACTACAGCGACCTGGAGAAAACCCGACTGGTGGACCAGATCGTGGTCAACCACGGCACCCGGCCCCTGGACGAGCTGTATTTCGAGCTGCAGCCCATGGCCACCAACGAAGGCGCCGTGGAGTACAAGGACCTGATCGCCGGCACCGCGCAAAACCTGGTGACCAACCCTCAGGGGCGTTTCCAGTTGTTCCGGATCGGCGATGCAGTGTCATCGCGCAATACCCACGCGGCCATTTACGACGCACTGCGCCTGGTCAAGGACCTCTAGCCACTGCTTGCGCCCTGTTTTGCACAATAAGAAAGACAGCCGTCATCCGTTTCCCTAGCGTCAAGTCACTGCCCCGAACGTTGGTCTGACTGGTTTTGATAAACCTCAAACTCTTCCCAGCGGAGGTTGTTGCATGCACACGGATACCGATTTCACCGAGCTGCTCAATGTCGTTCCCCCAAGCCCCCTGCACTATCGCAGTGATGCCAGCGTCACCGGCCATGCCCTGGCCCCGGTGGACCACGGCCTGCTGGCGGCCTATGCCGCGATCGACCGGCCGGCGCTGCGCCAGTACCGCCTGGAGCGCATTCGCCAGCAACTGCGCAAGCAGGATTACGCCGGCGTGCTGCTGGCCGACCCGATCAATATCCGCTACGCCACCGATACCAATAACCTCGGCCTGTGGGTGATGCATTCCCCTAGCCGTTACGTATTCGTGGCCACCGATGGCCCGGTGGTGCTGTTCGAGTTCGACAGCAGCCGGCACAACAGTGAGCACATCGAGACCATTGATGAAATTCGCCCGGCGATCCCCTGGCTGTATTTCCTGGCCGGCCCACGGGTCGAGGAGAAGGCCGAACGCTGGGCCCTGGAGGTGGCCGACCTGCTGACCCGGCATGGCGCCGGCAATCGTCGCCTGGCAGTGGACCGCTGCGACCCCTGGGGTGCGGAAAAGCTCAAGGCCAGGGGCATCCAGCTGTTCGATGCCCAGCCGCTGATGGAGCAGGCGCGGCTGATCAAGTCGGTGCAGGAGATTGCCAGCCACCGGGTGTCGATGGATGTGTGCGACCTGGCGATTGCCCGCATGCGCGCCAGCCTGGTGCCGGGCATCACCGAAAACCAGCTGTGGAGCATCATGCACGGGACCAACGTGGCCCAGGGCGGGGAGTGGGCCGAGAGCCGCCTGCTGAACTCCGGGCCGCGCACCAACCCCTGGTTCCAGGACGCTTCGGACAAGCTCATCGCGGCCGGGGAGATGGTCTGTTTCGACACCGACATGGTGGGCCCGGGCGGTTATCTCTCGGACATCTCCCGCAGCTTCATCTGCCCCGGCAAGGCGCCGACGGCGGCCCAGCGCGACCTGCTGGACATCGCCTCGCAGCAAATCAGTTTCAATCTCGACCTGCTGCGCCCGGGGCTGTCGTTTCGCGAGTTCGCCGAGGGCTGCTGGCCGGTGCCCAGGCAGTTCGAGCACAACCGCTACATGATGATGCTGCACGGTGTGGGCCTGGTCGATGAGTACCCCAGCGTGGCCTACGCGGTGGACTTTGCCGAGTGGGGCTATGACGGCCACTTCGAGGAAAACATGGTGCTCTCGGTGGAGAGCTACATCGGCGAGCGGGGCGGCCATGAAGGCGTGAAGCTCGAAGAGCAGGTGCTGATTACCGCTGCTGGAGCGGTCAAGCTTTCCCGTACCCCGTTAGTCGACGGCGATCGATAGCAGTGGTTGTTGCCTGATTCTTGCAGGCACGGCGTCTACCCTGTCCGGAGAAAAACAATGAGCAGCATGACCGTGATCGAAAACGCCAGCCCCCTGGCACCGCCCCCGGTACCCAGCGCCGAACCTTTCCTGCGACTGGAGGCGATCCATAAGCAATTCGGGCCTTACCCCGTATTGCACGACGTGTGTTTCGAGATGGCCAAGGGTGAGGTGGTGGCGATCATCGGCCCCAGCGGCTCGGGTAAAAGCACCTTGCTGCGTTGCATCAACCAACTGGAGCCCGCGACCCGGGGGCGGGTCAGCATGGGCGGGGTGGCTATCGAAGCCGGGCGCCCGCTGCCCCGGAGCGAGCTGCTCAATCTGCGCCGGCGCATCGGCATGGTGTTCCAGTCGTTCAACCTGTTTCCGCACCTTACGGTGCTGCGCAACGTCAGCCTGGCGCAGGTCCGCACCCTCGGCCGCAGCGCCGAGGAAGCTGACGCCCGCTCTTTGCAGTTGCTGGACCGGGTGGGGCTCGCGGACAAGGCCAACGCCTATCCGGCGCGCTGCTCCGGCGGCCAGCAGCAACGCATCGCCATCGCCCGGGCCCTGGCGCTGGATCCGGAGCTGATGCTGTTCGATGAGCCGACCTCGGCCCTGGACCCCGAGCTGGGCCTGGAAGTGCTGGCGGTGATGAAGGAGCTGGCGCGCGAGGGCATGTCGATGCTGGTGGTGACCCACGAGATGCACTTTGCCGAGACGGTGTCCGACCGGGTGGTGGTGATGGCCGAAGGGCGGATCATCGAGCAGGGGCCCAGCGCCCAGGTGATGCGCGAGCCGCAGCACGCGCGGGTGGCGCAGTTTCTCCAGGCCGTGAGGAATCGCTGATGGCGGATATTCTGCTGGTCCTGTTGCGCGGCGTGCCCTGGACCCTGAGCGTGACCCTGGGCGCTTTCTGCATCGGCGTGGTGCTGGGCTTTCCACTCTGTGCCCTGCGTCTGTCGAACCTGAAGCTGTGTCGCTGGCTGGCGGCGATCCTGGTGCTGACCCTGCGTTCGATACCGCCCATCGTCTGGCTGTTCTTCATCTTCTTCGGCATCGGAGGCGGCTACATCGCCTTGTCGCCGTTCGCTGCCGCGGTGCTGGGCCTGGGGCTGATCACCGCGGCGCATATGTCGGAGGTATATCGCGGTGCCTTTGCGGCGATCCCCCAGGGGCAGTACGAGGCGGCGCAGGTGCTCAATCTGTCGGCGCCCCAGCGCTTTTTCGATGTGATGCTGCCGCAACTGGTGCGCATCGCCATTCCCACCTCGGCCACCTATGCCATTGGCTTGCTCAAGGACTCGGCCGTGGCCTCGACCATCGGTGTCGGTGACGTCAGCTTCCAGGCGTACCAGATGTCCCAGCAAACCTTTCAAGGGCTGGAGGTGTACAGCGTGGCGGCGCTGGTCTACCTGATTCTCAGCGTACCGGTGGCGCTGTTCTCGCGCTGGCTGTCGGCCACCCTGAAGCAGAGGATTGCCCGATGAACGAGATCCTGACGATGTGGCTGGCCTGGTTTCCCGAGCTGTGGAAGGGCTTTGTGCTGTCAATTCAGGTCACCGCCGCCAGCCTGGCACTGGGGGTGGTCCTTGGGTTGTTGCTGGCGCTGGGTGTGTCGGCGCCCCGCCGGGCAGTGCGCTACCCCTCGTTGCTGATTGTCGAGCTGGGGCGTGGCGCGCCGGCGTTGATCCTGTTGCAGTACTTCTATTTCGGCCTGCCTTCGGCGGGCCTGACCCTGAGTTCTTTCTGGGCGGCAGCCCTGGCGCTGGCCTACTGCACTGCGGCCTACACCAGCGAGATCATCCGTGGCGGCATCGAGGCGGTGGCCCAGGGGCAGAACGAGGCGGCCGAGGTGATCGGCCTGAACCGCTTCGATGCACTGCGTTTCATCATCTTGCCCCAGGCGATGCGGGTGGCTCTGCCGTCGTTGCTGGGGTTCTCGATCATGATGTTCCAGGCCGCGTCGTTGTGTTTCACCATCGCGCTCCCGGAGATCGTCAGCCGCGCCTCGGCCATCGGTTCATCCACCTTCGAGTACATGCCGGTGCTGTCCCTGGCCGGCCTGATGTATGCCGCTGTGTGTGCGCCCGCAACCCTGGGCGTGGCGGCGCTGGAGAAAAAACTGGCCCCCAGCCAGCACGCATGACCTGCTCGAGCCGTCTTTCGGCTGCCATTCTCTTAATGCAACCCATGCACAGGTGAAGCCATGATCCGTTCATTCAAACGCATTGTTCGTTGGGCGTTCCTTTGTTCCTCCCTGGTGGGAGGTTCGGTGCTGCTCGGTGCCCCCCAGGCTCTGGCCGACTGCAAGCCGGCCCACTCGTTTGAAACCCTGACTCCGGGGGTGTTGAGCGTCGCGGCCTGGGTCTTCCCGCCGTACTCGATCCCCGGGCCGGGCAACCAGTTGAGCGGGGTCGATGGTGAAATCATCAAGCGCATCGCTGCCAGGGAGTGCCTGGATATCAAGCTGACAGTGGTGGACCCGGCGGCGGTGGTCCAGTCGGTGATCGCACGGCGGGCCGACGTCGGCATCGGCGACTGGTACCGTACCGCCGAGCGCAGCAAGGTCCTGGGTCTGACCGCGCCGCTGTACCTGGACGTGATGGGGATCATTTCCAGCGAGGGTTATTCGAAAATTTCCGAGCTCGAAGGCCAGCGCATCGGCACGGTGCAGGGTTACCTGTGGGTCGACGACTTGAAAAAGGCCTTTGGCGACAATCTGGTGCTCTACCCCAACCCGGTGGCCATGGCCCAGGACCTGGCGGCCAAGCGGATTGCGCTGGGCATCGACAGCTTCGCGGTGGGCGTGGCTTCGCAGCAGAAGGGTGCCTACCGGGGCATGAGCATCAAGGTCTCGGAGCCCGACCCGCGGGTTAAGGCTACCCTGGAGCCGGGGCAGACCAGTTTTCCCCATACCAAGGCCAATACGGCGCTGAGTGTGGCGCTCAATGAAAACATCCAGGCCTTGCATGCTTCTGGCGAAATTGCCGAGATACTCGGCTCGTTCGGCCTGGATAAACAAGCCGCCAACGTGGGGGCGCCACGCCTGGTGGAATGACCCGCAGCCCCGGGCCCGGTGGCCAGGGCGGTTGTGCAGCAGCGTCAGGGAGCAATCGATGCAAGAGAGTGCAGCGTTCAAGTGTCTGTCGCTGGCAGAGGCCAGGGATTTTGCCCAGCGCTGCTGCCTGCAGGCGGGCAGCAGCCAGGAAGTGGCCCAGGCTCTGGCCGAGGCCACGGTATCAGCCCAGGGTCATGGCCTGGCCAGTGTGGGTTTCGAGCATCTGGCCGATTACCTGCACGGGTTTGCCAGCGGGCGCATAGCGGGCTTGGCCAAGCCACTGATCACCCAGCTGGCCCCGGCGATGATCCGTTGCGATGCGCGCGCGGGCATTGCGCAACTGGGGTTCGATCAGGCCTTTGGCGCTGTGTGTGACAGCACCCGGCAGTTGGGAATCAGCCTGTTTGCCCTGCACAACGGGTTTACCTGTGGCGAGCTGGGCTACTACACCCGGCGCCTGGCCGCCGAAGGCCTGGTGGCATTGGCGTTCTGCAACGGCCCGGCGCTGTTGACCGTGGCCGGCCAGCGCCAGCCGATCTATTCCACCAACCCCCTGGCCTTCGCCGCTCCCTGCGGCGACGGGCGCTTGCTGCTGATCGACCAGGCCAGCAGCGCCACGGCCTTCGTCAACCTCCTCAAGGCGGCCGAGGCCGGGGAGGCGATCCCCGAAGGCTGGGCAGTGGATGCCCAGGGCGCAGCCACCCTGAGTGCCCGGGAGGCCATGCACGGTGCCTTGCTGGCGTTCGGCGGCAGTCGCGGGGCCAACATCGCCTTGCTGGTCGAAGTGCTCGCCGGCGGTGTCGCCGGGGGCAACTGGTCGCTGGATGCGCCCGATTTTCGAAGCGGCGCACAATCGCCGGGTTCGGGCCTGCTGGTGATCGCCATCGCCCCGCACCTGCTCGACGAGCAGTTCGAGGCTCGACTGGCGCGGCAGATGCAGCGCCTGGCCACCCTGGGGGTTCACCCTCCGGGGCAGGCCAAGCAGCAGGCCTGGGCCCGGGCGCAAATAGAAGGAATCAGCTTGCCCATGGCGCTGTATCAGCAGCTGGCGGCGCGCGTCTAGGGGGGAGCGAGTTCTGCCGTCAGAGCCCCAATCGTTGCAGCGATGCCAGGGAGCGGCTTACCTGGCGGATGACATGGGTGGCCAGAAGCGATTGCGCGGGGCATCACAACCGGCGCAGCCGGTGTTTGAATAATCCCCGGAATAATGCTGTGATTGCGCCCGTCACGCCCCCGGGCGGCCCTGCTTTTTTCAGAGACACTGCGAAATGGATAGCCAAGAAACGACAGCCAGGATGTCGCAGTTGCCTTCCGGCGATGACCTGTTCACGCGCCTGCAAGGGATTGCTGCCCAGACCGCACTGGTGTTGGAAACCAACAATCTGCGCGGCGGCAAGAATGCAGGCGAAGCCTTGAGCAGCCTCCAGCGGCTGATTGCCCGGCTGGCCCTGCAAAGTCTGGCGCCCCAGGCTTTTGCCCAATGGATCATCACCCATGACGGCCTCGACCTTGAGGCACGTCAGGCGCTGTGCAGCCTGGCCGGCTGTGAGCTGGAGTTCATCGAGATCGATGCCGGCACCGGTTACTACGATGCCAAGAATGTCGGTTTCGATGGCGTCGACCAGGCGCGTTGCCAGTACGTGGTATTCGCCGATGCCGACTGCCTGCCCGATGCCCGTTGGCTGGAAGAGTTGCTGCTGCCCTTTGTGCAACCCGATGCGCCGGTGGCGGTGGCCGGGCGCACCAGCTACGCGCCGAGCGTCGCCGGCAGCGCGCTGACCGCCATCGACTTCATGTATTTCCCCAGCCCCTTGCGCCACGGCGCCACGCGTAACTTCTACGCCAACAACGTGGCTTTTCGCTGTGCCACCTTCGAGCAGTATCGCTACGAGCCCCTGGCTGGCATCTATCGTGCCCATTGCCAGGTCATGGGCCTGCGCCTGCAAGCGGCGGGGGTGGCGGTGGCCTATGCGCCGGCGGCACACACCGAGCACCGCTTGCCCGACAGCCAAGGCGAGGTGTTCAAGCTGCGCTGGCTCAGGGGCGGCGACAGCGTCGGCCTGACCCCGTACCTGGTGCGCGCCTACCTGCCGGGCTGGCTGCAATGGCTCGGGCGCAGTGGGCCGCTGGGGCCTTTGTGCGTGATGGTCGGGCGCCTGGGCTACAGCCTGCGGGCCCTCAACCACCAGGACCTGCCGCCCCTGCACGGAGCCCGGCGCCTGGGGGCCATGGCCATGGTCACTGCCATCTCGTTGCTCGACACTGCCGGCGCCGTGGTGCGTGGCTGCGGGCTGTCCATCGGCCGCTCCAGTGCCCGGCACAGTGAAGCGTTGTCCTACCACCGCAACCTGGATTGATCCGCGTCGCGCCGTATCGTCGCACGCCGTTCGCGTGCCCAGAGGAAGTCCCCATGCAGAACCCTTCTCTTGCCTCATTCGGCCGTTCCCTGGCGTGCCTGGCCTTGCTGGCACTCGGTGCCCAGGCCCAGGCCGCTCCCAGCGAGTTCGCCGGTCGCGGGGTGTACCACTTCGCTTCGGACAGTGGCTGCGCCACGTTCGCCTCCAGCAACCTCGACTGCAACCGCATCGCCCTGGACGTGAGTGATGCGCGGGCCAGTGTCGACCGGCAAACCCATGCCATCGTCATCGATGCCGACAGCAACCACGACAGCAAGACCGTGATCGGCGACATTCTGCTGCACGGCAGCGGCATCGCCAGCGACGGCCAGCGTGTGCCCCTGAGCCTGCAGGTGCTGCTGCGCCGTTCGGGCAAGGTGTGGAAATCCGATACCTATGTGCACGCACCGGTGCGTGGCAAGTTCCGTGACATCAGCCTCGATCCCTATCAGATCAGCGTCCGTGAAGGCACCCGTGAGCGCGTGCTGTTCAGCCCCGAACAGGCGCGCAACGTATTGGCCCAGCCGTCGATCGCGGCGCGCCTGGCCAGTTATTTCGTGGTGGTGCGCCCCAGCGATGCGCAGCACCCGACAGCGGGCGACATCACCATCGGCCTGGGCGTCGGCCGAGTGTCGAAGTCGCTGATGCGTGCCAGCTTCAGTACCAGGCAGCCGGGCAGCGAAGCGCTGGAGCAGGTGCTGCAGCAGGGCACCTGGAACCTCGACCTGCAGGCCCTGAGCGGGCAGATCCCGCTGTGGGTGGTACAGCGCCAGCTGTTTGTCTTTGCGCTGGAGGACAGCCCGTTGCTCAGGGAGGTGCGTCAGCGGGGCTTGAACAAGGGCGACAGCCTGGAGCTGGGTGCGGTCAACGGCCAGGGTTACCTGCGCTATAACGGCCAGGAGGAGAGCTTTCCCGGCGCTGCGGCCAGCGGCACGGCCTTCATGCGTGACAGCTTTATCGGCCTGATCCTGGCCTGGCAGCGCCATTCGCACGGGGCCAGGACGGCCACCGCCAGCGCCGCGCAGTCCGTGCAATGAATGCGGGGCAAGCGGTTGCCGGCGAGGCCAACTTCGACTGCCTGAGCATGCCCCGGCCCCAGGGCCTGGGGGCGCTGCAGGCGCGGCTGGTGGACCGCATCAAACGCGCCGCCTTGTTGCGCCTGCACCGCAGCCCGCGAGGCGAACGCCTGCTGTTGCGCATGTACCTGGCTGGTGAAGACGCCACCGAGCGTGCGTTGCTCGATGAGTTGTTGCCGCAGTCGCCACCCTGGCTCGAACGGCAGGTAGCACAGCACCTGGCCGATGAGCAGCGCCACGTGACCCTGTTTGCCGAGGCCCTGCGCGAGCGGGGCGACGACGCTCAAGCCCGCCTGGAGCCGGACTGGCTGAGCCGGCGCAAGATCCAGCGCTGGCAGCGCCTGGCCCGTCGTTATGCGGGGCATTTCGAACAGGGCCTGCTGGTGCCAGCCTATGCCACCGGGCTGTGTGCCGAGCAGATGGCCGAGCGGGTATTGACCCGCCATTGTGCGGTGCTGGATGCCGGGCATGGCTTGTATCCGCTGCTGGCGCGGGTGCTGGCCGACGAGAAAGCCCACGTGCGCCTGTGCCAGAACACCCTGCGGCGCATCGTGGCGCCCCATGAGGCGGGCCATCTGGCGCGCCTGCTCAAGGACATTCGCCGCGTCGATGCGAGCTTTGGCGTGACCGGTGCCCTGGCGATGTATGGTGCCGGCTGGCTGCTCGGTGGTCGGGGCCGAGTGGGGCGATGAGTGCACGGATTCTTTACCTGGCGACCGCCGATGCCCGTGGGCACTTGATGCGCGCCCAACTGCTGGTACATGCCTTGCGTGCGGCCGGGGCCGAGGTCGAGGTGCTGACCACCTCGCAGCAGGGGCAGGACTTCCTGCAGCGCTTCGGCATTGCGGCGCAGATTCTCTCGCTGCATTACGCGGTGCAGTTCGACAGACAGCAGAACATGCTGCGCCAGGCCACCAACCGCAATGTCGCCCACTACCTGTTTCGCCCCGGGCGTATGCTGCGGGACATCCTCCAACTGCGGCGCCGGCTGCGCGGCGTGGACCTGGTGATCAACGATTCCTTCCACCCGGCGCTGCTCTACATGGGCATGCTCCCGGGCTGGCGGCGCCAGGTGGTGCACGTGTACGGGGCCAGCCTCAAGGTGGCGCTGCTGAACAACTTTGCCGGCATGTGGCCGCGCCAGTTCGGGCGCCTGTTCGGCTGGATTGTCGGGCGCCAGATCGATACGGCGCGGGCGCGCATCGAGCACGATTTCGCCTATGAAGTCGACGATACCCAGGCCCCGGCACTGTATCGCCTGCCGACCCCGGTGGCCCTGGCCGAAGCCTTGCCGAAACAGGCCGCCGTGGGCGCCGCGGTGTACCTCAACCCGCATTTTCGTGAGCCCGACCTGGCCGATGCCTTGAGCCGTGGCCTGGAGGATGCCGGCCTGGACGCTCACCGCGTGGGCGAGGGGTATGCCGGGCGCAGTGGCTGGCTGCAGGTCGATCCGCTCTGGGCCAGCCGCGCTGCCCGGGCGCAACTCCTGGTCTCGGCACCGGGCATGGCGGCGCTGTCCATCGCCCGGGTCTACCAGCGGCCGATCATCCTGGTGGTGAGCGACCAGCCGGAACAGACCAGCAACGCCGCCCGGGCCCGGCAATTGCAGTTGCTGCACCGGGTGGTGACCTGGCGCGGCGACCCTGCCGATTTTCGCCGTCAGGTGGCCGAGGCGGCGCGGCAGTTGAGCGCGGCGGCGCCAGCGCCCGACGTGATCTTGGGCAACCAGCGGGCCCAGGCACGGATCGATGCCTGGGCCAGCCGCTTGCTCGGCTTGTGAGGGCGCGGCCGTGAGTCGTCACCGCTCCATGCCCGCACCGGGCCAGCAGCCATGACCGGCACCTTGCAGCGCCTGATAGCCGCCGCCAACCTTCGGCAGGCCTTGGCTGCGGTGTTTGCCCTGCTGTTGGGGCTGGGCGCGTTCATGGGTCTGCAGCGCCTGGTGACGCCGCGCTACAACTGGGTCACGCCATTGGATGAGCTGATCCCCTTTATCGCCCAGTCCTGGTTCGTCTATGTGCTGTTCTTTCCCTTTGTGCTGCTGGCGGCGGCCTATGCCAGCCAGGAGGGCTTCAGGGCCCTGCGCAACGCCACCGGCATGGCCTTCGCCGTTGGGCTGCTGTGCTTCTGGCTGTTCCCCGAATATGTGCCGAGGCCGGATATCGCCGCCCTCGACAATGGCTTCCTGCAACAGCGGCTGGGCCGGATGTGGCAGCTGGACCTGGCCTGCAACGGTTTTCCCAGCCTGCATGTGGCAGTGACCTGCCTGGCCTGTCGCGCGCTCTGGCGCCGCCCTTGCAAAGAGCTGAGCGCTGTCATCGGCCTGCTGATCTGCCTCTCGACCCTGACCCTCAAGCAGCACACGCTGATCGATGTGGCGGGCGGCCTGTTCCTGGCCCTGGCCTGTGCCCTGGCCACCCAACGACAAGGAAACCCTGCCCGTGTCCCAGCCTGAACCCCGTGCCGGAGAGAATCGGGCCCTGCGTGCCTTTGCCCCCGACGCCGCGCTGTTCCTGCTCAAGCCCTGGACCGGTGGCCTGGCGCTGCTGGCCGACTGGGGGCTGATCGCCGCCGCATTCGCCTGCGCTGCGCTCTGGCCGCACCCCGTCACCTACCTGCTGGCCGCGCTGCTGATCGCCCGCAGCCAGTTGGCGCTGGCGGTGCTGATGCACGAGAGCGCCCACGGCCTGCTGCTGCGCGGGCAGAAAGCCAATGATCGGCTGGGCCAGTGGCTGGCCGCCGGCCCGCTGTTCCTGTCCCTCTGCACCTACCGCGCCGGCCACCTCAAGCATCACCTGCATCCGATGGAGCATGACGACCCGGTGGTGGCGGTCTTCGGCCTGGGGGATTACCCCTTGCCCCGGGGCAAGCTGGCCCTGCGCCTGCTGGCGGACCTGTGCGGGGTGGGCTACTTCATCAGTGCCTTGAGGTTCGCCCGGGGTGACTACCGCGCGATCATGCCCCGGGTCGACAAGTCGCCGCGCCAGGCCCTGGAGGAAGTGCTGTCCATGCTGGTCAGCAACGGCCTGCTGTTCGGCCTGCTGGCCTGGAGCGGCCACCCCTGGCTGTACCTGGGGTTGTGGCTGTTGCCGGCGATTACCCTGCTGCCCTTGCTGGGCCGGGTACGAGCCATCATGGAGCATGCCGGCCTGCCGGTTGCCGCCGACCAGAGCCGCAACGCCCGCAGCATCGTACGGCCCAGCGTGCAGACCTTCCTGTTCGGCCCCCACGCCATCCACTACCACATCGAGCATCACCTCTATGTGCGTGTGCCGTTCTACCACCTGGGCGGCCTGCACCGGCAACTGGCCACGGCGCAGTTGCTGCCCGAGGGCAACCTCTACCAGGGGTATGGCGGGGTACTGCGAGATGTCAGCGACCCCGACTGGACGTCAGCGGCGCGCTGAGGCGTGGAGGAAGGGGAGAACGGGCCCGCCATGGGTGGCGGGCCCGTGAGGGCGGTCAGAGCTTGGGCAACTGGCCGATGCGGCCGACCATCTCGGTGACGATCTGCAGGTCCAGGAGGAACTGCTCCACGGTCTTGAACTCGTTGTCGGTGTGGCCGGTGTACTTGACCTCGGGCCGCGCCAGGCCGAACTGCACGCCGTTGGGCAACTCGTGCACCGAGGTGGCGCCGGCGGAGGTGCCGAACTTGTGCGCCATGCCCAGGTTCTCGCTGGCCACCGCCAGCAGTGCCTTGACCCATTCACCCTCGGGGTTGCGGTACATAGGTTCGGCGATCTTGGTGTCGATGTTCACCGCCACCTGGGTCTTCTTGCTCCAGGCCGCCAGCTTGTCGGTGATTTCGCCCTTCAGCACTTGCGGGGTCTTGCCCTTGGGCACCCGCAGGTTGACCGCCAGCTTGAAGGTCTTGTCATCCACGCTGACCTGGGTCAGGGAGGTGGTCAGCGGCCCCATGAAGTCGTCGGAGAAGCCGATACCCAGCTTGTTGCCCAGGTAGTCCAGGCCCCAGTTTTCGGCGGCGTAGCGGGCACCATCGGTGAAGGCGTTGTGCTTGAAGGCGATCTTGCCGTCCTGGCTGTTGATGAAGTCCAGCATCCGCGCCACCGGGTTGACCCCGGACTCGGGCTCGGAGGAGTGGGCCGAGACGCCGGTGACCGTCAGTTGCACATCCTTGCCCACCACCTTGGCCGCGACCTGGAAGTTGCCGCCGTGCTGCTTGGCATATTCGGCGCCGGCCTTTTGCAGGCTGGCGGCCAGTTCCGCAGGCTGCTCGGTGACCAGGGTGGCTACCGAGGTCGAGGGGATCTGGTTGGTGGCCAGGCCACCGGTGAGGTGGGTGATCTCCGCCCCTTTGCCCTCGGCGGCGCGCCGGGCGAAGCTGGCCATCACCGTGCCGTAGCCTTTCTCGGCGATCACCACCGGGTAGCCGCCGTCCAGCGCCAGGTTGTAGTTGGGCGTCGGGTTGTGTTCGAAATAGTAGGGAATGGCATCGCCGCTGGTTTCCTCGGTGGTGTCCACCAGCAGCTTGAAGTTGCGCGCCAGGGGCAGCTTCTCTTCCTTGATGATCTTCATCGCGTAGAGCGCTACCACGATGCCGTTCTTGTCGTCCTCGGTACCGCGGCCATACATGCGGTCGCCGATCAGGGTGACCTTGAACGGGTCGAGGCGGGTGCCGTCTTCGAGCACCCAGTTTTCCGGGGTCACCGGCACCACGTCGGCGTGGGCGTGGATGCCGACGACTTCATCGCCGCTGCCTTCCAGGGAGATCTCGTAGACCCGGTTGTCGATGTTGCGAAAGTTCAGGTTGAAGGCCTTGGCCAGGTCCTGGATCTTGGCGGCGATCTTGAGGAACTCGGGGTTCTTGTACTGCGGCACGCCGTCGATGTTGAAGGTGGGGATGGCCACCAGCTCGCGCAGGGTTTCGGTGGCGGCCTTGCCGTACTTGATCCGGGCGTAGAGGCCCAGCAGGCGGTGGATCTCGTTCTGCTGTTCGGCGTTCAGGGGCTTGTTGGCCAGGAAGGCCTCGATGGTCGGGGCGAGCTGGTCGCTCTTGGCCAGGGTGCCGAGGAACTGGCGGAAATCCGTGACCGTGGCGTCATTGAAGGTCTTGAGGATGGCCGCGCTTTGTTGCGGGGTAATGTTGGCCTGGGCGATCGAGGTGTAGGACGACAGGCTGGCGAGCATCAGGGTGGCCGCAGCCAGGTGCTTGAGAGAAAAATCCATTGCGGAGGGCATTCCTTTGCAGGGGGTAAGGATTATCTGAGCTGTTAGTCAGAAACCTTGCCAAGCTAACACTGCGAAGGAGCAGGGCGGGAGCCCCTGAAGTGGGATCTGTCGCACAGAAACGCAAAAGCGACGCACAAACGAAACATTCATCCAGGCAGGAGGCGCCTGCATCGGCGCCTCCTGTCGTGGCTAGTGCATCAAGCCTTGGCGTCCCATGGGCGGTCGCCCTGTTCGTCCTTGATGCGGGTCGGCAGGCCCATCAGGTCCAGCACCTTGAGGAACGGCTTGGCCGGCAGTTCCTCGACGTTGGCCATGCGCTGCACGTCCCACTCGCCACGGGCCACCAGCAGGGCGGCGGCCACGGGCGGTACGCCGGCGGTGTAGGAAATGCCCTGGCTGTCGGTCTCGGCGTAGGCTTCTTCGTGGTCGGCCACGTTGTAGATGAAGACTTCGCGCGGCTGGCCATTCTTGCTGCCCTTGACCAGGTCACCGATGCAGGTCTTGCCGGTGTAGCCCGGGGCCAGGGAGGCCGGGTCAGGCAGCACGGCCTTGACCACTTTGAGCGGCACCACTTCCAGGCCTTCGGCGGTCTTCACCGGTTGCTCGGAGAGCAGGCCCAGGTTGCGCAGCACGGTGAACACATTGATGTAGTGCTCGCCGAAGCTCATCCAGAACCGCACGTTGGGCACGTCGAGGTTCTTCGACAGCGAGTGCACTTCATCGTGGCCGGTCAGGTACAGGTTTTGCGAGCCGACCACAGGCAGGTCGTCGGTACGCTTGACTTCGAACATGGTGTTGCTGGTCCACTGGCTGTCCTGCCAGCTCCACACCTGTCCGGTGAATTCGCGGAAGTTGATTTCCGGGTCGAAATTGGTGGCGAAATATTTGCCGTGGGAACCGGCATTGACGTCGAGAATGTCGATCGAGTCGATGCGGTCGAAATGTTCCTGCTGGGCCAGGGCCGCATAGGCGTTGACCACGCCCGGGTCGAAGCCGACGCCGAGGATCGCGGTGATGTTCTTCTGCTGGCACTCTTCGAGATGCTTCCACTCGTAGTTGCCGTACCAGGGCGGGGTCTCGCAGATCTTGCCCGGTTCTTCGTGGATCGCGGTGTCCAGGTAGGCCACACCGGTATCGATGCAGGCACGCAGCACCGACATGTTGAGGAAGGCGGAACCGACGTTGATGACGATCTGCGACTCGGTCTCGCGGATCAGCGCCTTGGTTGCCTCGATGTCCAGCGCGTTGAGCGCATAGGCTTTTATTTCAGCGGGCTGTTTGAGGCTGCCCTTGGCCTTGACGCTGTCGATGATGGCCTGGCATTTGGAGATGTTGCGCGACGCGATAGCAATACGACCGAGTTCGTCGTTGTGCTGCGCGCACTTGTGGGCCACCACCTTGGCGACACCTCCTGCACCAATGATAAGAACATTCTTCTTCAATTTATTTACTTCTCCTCGTGACCTGTCCGCTCAGGAAAGGCTGGACAGGTAGTCTTCGAAACCAAACTCGCGTACCACCTCGATGCTGCCATCGAGTTGTTTCACGACAATGGACGGCATTTTCAGACCGTTGAACCAGTTTTTCTTGACCATGGTGTAACCCGCCGCATCAATGAACGACAGTCGATCGCCGATGGCCAGCGGACGATCAAATTGGTATTCGCCGAAGATATCCCCGGCCAGGCAGGACTTGCCGCACACCATGTAGGTATGTTCGCCCGCGCTTGGTGACAGCTTGGCGTTCAGGCGATAGATCAGCAGGTCGAGCATGTGGGCTTCGATGGAGCTGTCCACCACGGCCAGGTGCTTGCCGTTGTACAGGGTGTCGAGCACGGTCACTTCCAGGGAGGCGCTCTGGGTGATCGCCGCTTCGCCCGGCTCCAGGTAGACCTGCACGCCGTACTTCTGGGAGAAAGCCTTGAGGCGCGCACAGAAGGCGTCCAGGGCGTAGTCCTCGCCGGTGAAGTGGATGCCGCCGCCGAGGCTGACCCACTCGACCTTGTGCAGCAGGTGGCCGAAGCGTTCCTCGATGGTGGTCAGCATCTGGTCGAACAGGCCGAAGTCGCCGTTCTCGCAGTTGTTGTGGAACATGAAGCCGGAGATCTGCTCGATGACCTGCTCGATCTTGGCCGGGTCCCACTCGCCCAGGCGGCTGAACGGGCGCGCCGGGTCGGCCAGCAGGTAGTCCGAACTGCTGACCTGGGGGTTGACCCGCAGGCCGCGCACCTTGCCCGCGCTGGCGTCGGCAAAGCGCTGCAGCTGGCTGATGGAGTTGAAGATGATCTTGTCGCAGTTGGCGAGCATCTCCTCGATTTCGTCGTCGGCCCAGGCCACGCTGTAGGCGTGGGTCTCGCCTTCGAACTTCTGCCGGCCGAGCTTGAGCTCGTAGAGCGACGAGGAGGTGGTGCCGTCCATGTACTGCTGCATCAGGTCGAACACCGACCAGGTGGCGAAGCACTTGAGGGCCAGCAGGGCCTTGGCGCCGGACTGCTCGCGCACGTAGGCGATCTTCTGCATGTTGCTCAAAAGCTTCTGCTTGTCGATGAGGTAGTACGGCGTCTTGATCATTTCAGGGTCTCCGGCAGGGCCAGCCAAAAAGGTACGCATTGTGCCCGCAGTGCCACTAGATCGAAAGCTCGGAAATATATTTTCCACGGTCAACCGTCTGTCCCTTGCGTTGTCGAGCCAGGCATGCGATTCCACACAGACAGCTGCAGGCGGTGCACACTGGCCCGAGCCCAGGTCGATGAATGCTGCGGCGCTGCAACGTTTCGCCGATTCGATGAAAAAAATACCCGACGGAAACTGCCATGCCTGATCTGCCCGAGCCGTACCACCCTCTCACTGACGATCGCTTCCGCCTGCTGGTCGATGCGGTGGTGGACTACGCGATCTACATGCTCGACGCCCAGGGCCGGGTCGCCAGTTGGAACAGCGGTGCCCGGCGCTTCAAGGGCTACCGGGAGGAGGAAGTGCTGGGCCGGCACTTTTCCTGCTTCTATACCCCCGAGGATCGCCAGGCCGGTTTGCCCCAGAGGGCGCTGGACAGTGCCGCGCAGTGCGGGCGTTTCGAAGGCGAGGGCTGGCGCCTGCGCAAGGATGGCACGCGGTTCTGGTGCCATGTGGTGATCGACCCGATCCGCGACAGCGCCGGCGGGCTGATCGGCTTTGCCAAGGTCACCCGGGACATGACCGAGCAGCGGGCTGCCGAGCAGACCCTGAAACAGAGCGAACAGCAGTTCCGCCTGCTGGTGCAGAGCGTGACCGACTACGCGATCTACATGCTCGATGCCCAGGGCCGGGTCAGCAGCTGGAACCTGGGGGCGCAACGGATCAAGGGCTATGCCCCAGAGGAAGTCATCGGCCAGCACTTTTCACTGTTCTATACCGCCGAGGACCGGGCCAGCGACGAGCCGCGCAAGGCCCTGGAAGCCGCCGCCCGCGAAGGCCGTTTCGAGAAGCAGGGCTGGCGCCTGCGCAAGGACGGTACACGGTTCCTGGCCCATGTGATTGTCGACCCGATCCGCGCCGACTCCGGGGCCATCATCGGTTTCGCCAAGATCACCCGCGACATCACCGAGGTGGTCCAGGCGCAGAAGGAACTGGAGGTCGCCCGCGAAGCGCTGTTCCAGTCGCAGAAGCTCCAGGCCATCGGCCAGCTCAGCGGCGGCATCGCCCATGACTTCAACAACCTGCTGACGGTAATCCGCGGCAACCTGGAGCTGCTGCACAAACGGGTCGGCGATGACCCCAGGCTGCGGCGCCTGCTGGACAACGCGCTGCAGGGCACCGAGCGCGGCGTGACCCTGACCCAGCGCATGCTGGCCTTCGCCCGGCGCCAGGAGTTGAAATCCCAGGCCCTGGACCTGGGCCAACTGGTGGCCAGCCTCAGCGGCCTGTTGTGCAGTTCGGTGGGGCCCAGGATTGCCCTGCGGGTGGAGATGGCGCCGGACCTGCCGGCGGTGCAGGCTGATCTCAACCAGCTGGAACTGGCGCTGCTGAACCTGGTGAGCAATGCCCGGGATGCCATGCCCGAGGGCGGTTCGATCCTGATCGAGGCGCAATTGCGCGGGGCCACGGGCAACCTGGCCCGGGGGCAGTACGTCTGCCTGGCGGTGATCGACGATGGCCAGGGCATGGACGAACAGACCCTGGCCTGCGCCGCCGATCCGTTCTTCACCACCAAGGGCCTGGGCAAGGGCACCGGCCTGGGCCTGTCGATGGTCCACGGCCTGGCCGAGCAACTGGGCGGGCGCCTGGTGCTCCAGAGCCGCCTGGGCCAGGGCACCCGCGCCGAGCTGTGGCTGCCCCTGGCGAGCGCGGCCAAGGGGTCGCCGGGCAGTGAGGCCATGCCGGCCCCGGGCCCGGACCACCCGCCGCTGTGCGTGCTGCTGGTGGATGACGACAGCCTGGTCCTGGACAGCACCACGCTGCTGCTGGAGGACCTGGGCCATCGAGTCATCCGCGCCGCCAGCGGGGCCCAGGCGCTGCAGTGTCTTGAGCAGCACCGGGACATCCAGCTGATGATCAGCGACATGGCCATGCCACACATGGATGGCCGCCAGTTGGCCGAAGCGGTGCGGCGCCTGCACCCGCAGTTGCCGATCATCCTGGCCAGCGGTTATGCCCAGCGCCAGGACGGCCCGGTGCCGGAGCTGCCACGGATCTTCAAGCCCTTCAGCCAGGCGCAGTTGAGGGACGCCCTGGCCCAGGTCCTGGCGCAGTCTGCGGCGGGCTGACTGCGGCGCACGGCAAGAGGGTGCAAACCCTACACCGGCGACACCTGCTGGGCCATGGCCGCGCCGGTCATGGGGGCCTGTGGAAAGGGCGCGGGAAATGCACGCTCGTAAGCCCGGCATACCCGCAGCACCTGATCGTCGGCAAATCGCGCGCCAACCACCTGCAGGCCGATGGGCAATCCCGCCTCCGAGAACCCGCATGGCAATGAGGCAGCAGGTTGCTGGGTCAGGTTGAAGGGGTAGCTGAAAGGCGACCACTTCATCCAGTCATCGATTGCGCTGCCGGGCGGGGTGTCGTGGCCGGCCTCGAACGCGGTGATCGGCAGCATCGGGCAGACCAGCAGGTCGTAGCGGCTGTGAAACATGTTCATGTGGGCCATCAAGGCCGCCCGGGCTTCCTGGGCCGCGGTGAAGTCGGCGAGGGTGGTGTGGCGGCATTCTTCGGTAAAGCGCAACAGGCCCGGATCGAGCATGGCTTTCTGGGCCGTGCTCAGTTGCCGGGCCAGCGTCTGTGCGCCGGCGTAGATCACGCTCTTGAACAGTTGCAGGGGGTCGTCGAATCCCGGGTCGACCGCTTCGACGATCGCCCCCAGTTGTTCCAACCGCGCCACGGCCTGCGCCACCTGGCGAGCGACCTGCGGATCAACCTGCACATAGCCGAAGTCTGCGCTGTAGGCGATGCGCAGGCCGTTGAGGTGGGTGCTGTCGGGCAGCCACGGGGTGTGTCGCGGGGCTCCCATCAGCGCGTCCCGCGGGTCGGGGCGGGCGATGGCCTGCAGGAGCAGCACGGCGTCTTCCACGGTGCGGGTCATGGGGCCCAGGTGAGACACCAGGGTCGTCGCGCTGGCCGGGTACTGGGGGATGTAGCCAAAGGTGGGCTTGAAGCCGAAAGTGCCGGTAAAGCTGGCGGGGATGCGGATCGAGCCTCCGGCATCGCTGCCCTGATGCAGCACGCCCAGATTGAGCGCCGCGGCCACCGCTGCGCCGCCGGAGGAACCGCCGCAGGTCATGCGGGTGTCCCAGGGGTTGCGGGTGATGCCGTAGAGCGGGCTGTCGGTCACGCCTTTCCAGCCGAACTCCGGGCTGGTGGTCTTGCCCAGCACCACGGCGCCGGCCTCCCGCATGAAAGTGGTGACGGGCGCGTCGACGTCCCAGGGGCCTTGCGCGCCAATCGTCAGTGATGCCTTGCGCGATGGCATGCCCCGGGTCGGGGTCAGTTCCTTGATCGATGTCGGCAGGCCGTCGAGGGCGCCGCAGGGCTGGCCCTTCATCCAGCGCTTTTCAGCTTCGCGTGCGGTGTTCAGCGCGCCTTCGGGATCGGTGTAGCAAAAGGCATTGACCCGCGGGTTGAAGCGCTCGATGCGGGCCAGTGCGTCCTGGGTGACCTCCACGGGAGACAGCTGCTTGTCACGGTAATGACCGAGCAGCTCGATGGCGCTCATGTCGGCGATGGCGGTAGCGTTTGGCATGGCAGTGTCCTGATAGGCGGGTGCAGGGCTGGCCTGCACAAGACAGTGTGTGGGCGCCCAGCTCGGGGCACCCCGAGAACCAAGCGCCTCAGCGCAAGTAGCCTTCGACCAGTTCCACCCAGCACGCTGCGCCCAGGGGAATCAATTGATCGTTGAAGTCGTAGTGATCGTTGTGCACCGAGCAGCCGTTGAACTCCCCGGTGCCATTGCCCAGGCCGAAATAGCAGCCGGGCACTTCGTCCAGCATCCAGGCAAAATCCTCGCTGCCCATGGCCCTGAATGACACTTGCTCCACCACGTTCTCGTTGCCCAGGGCCTTGCGCGCGGCGTCGAGCATCCGTTGCGTCTCGGCGACGGTGTTCACCAGGACCGGGGCCAGCAACTGATAGTCGATCTCGGCGGTGACCCCGAATGCTGCGGCCTGGCCCTCGACGATGGTGCGGATCCGCTGCTCGACCTGTTGGCGGATCGCCGGGTCAACCGTGCGCACGCTGAGTTCCAGCATGGCCGATTCGGGAATGATGTTGGTGGCGGTTCCGGCCTGTACCTTGCCGATGCTGATCACCACCGCATCGTTGGCGCTGATGTTGCGCGAGACCACGGTTTGCAGGGCGCTGATGATGCCGGCCAGGGCCGGGATCGGATCGACGGCGCGCTCCGGCACGGCGCCGTGTCCGCCTTTGCCGGTCAGGGTAATGCCGACCCGCTCGGACGAGGCCATGACCCCGCCGCTCTTGATGATCGCGTAGCCCACGGGAAACCCCGGCATGTTGTGGAAGGCGTACACCGCATCGCAGGGGAAGCGCCGGAACAGCCCGTCGGCCATCATGCTCCTGGCGCCGGTCAGGCCTTCTTCATCCGGTTGGAAGATCAGGTTCAGCGTGCCGTCGAACTCGCCGTGCAGGGCCAGTTGTTCGGCCGCCGCCAGCAGGGTGGCGGTGTGGCCGTCATGACCACAGGCGTGCATCACCCCGGCGCGTTGGCTGGCCCAGGGCAAGCCGTTGCGCTCGATGATCGGCAGGGCATCCATGTCCGCCCGCAGGCCCAGGGTCCTGGTGCCCGAGCCGCGACGCAGGACGCCGACCACGCCATGGCCGCCCACCCCGGTGTGGACTTCATAACCCCAGCCTTCGAGCAGGCCGGTGACCAGGGCTGCGGTGTCCAGGGTGTCTTCACCCAGCTCCGGATGGGCGTGGAGGTTGCGCCTGATCTTCAGGAAACGCTCGGTGCTGGCTTGCAGTCGGTCTTGCAGAGAGGTCATGTTCACAACGGATTCCTTGTTCCAGGTAGAGGGGCAGTTGCAGGTCGGATTCAGGGACGGCCGGGATATTCCGGGTAGAAACGCAGGGCCACGCCACTGAGCACGATGGCGCTGCACAGATACCAGGCAGGTACCAGCGGGCTTGCGGTCACGGCGATCAGCCAGGTCACGATCAGCGGCGAGAACCCCCCGAACAGGGTGACCCCGAAGCTGTAGACGATCGACAGCCCGGTGACTCGCTCGTCACGGGCGAAGGCTTCCATCAGCAGCGCCAGGCCGGCACCGCCGCTGATGGCCATCGGCAGGATCAGCATCGACACCGCCACCAGGCAGAGCAGGGTGCTTTGCAGGCCCAGCAGCATGAAGGCCGGGTAGGTCAGGATGATCTGCAGCCCGCACAGCCAGTACAGCAAGGGCTTGCGCCGTGGCATGCGGTCAGCCCATCGCGAGGCCAGCGGGGGAACGACCGTCAGCAGGACGCAAGCGAAGGCCACCAGCGAAAAGGCGAAGCTGCTGGAGTAGTGCAAGGTCCGGGTGAGGTAGGTCGGCATATAGAACACCACCATGTAGGAGGTGACCGTCGAACTGGCCATGAGCAATATGCCCAGCCCCAGGGTGCGCGCGTGCTTGCGCAGCAGGTCGCGAAACGGCGTCGGGTTCTCCGGGTTCTGGTGGGTTTCATCCAGGTGCTTGCGGATGTACCAGCCCACTGGGCCTATCAGCAGGCCGATGATGAACGGAACGCGCCAGCCCCAGCTGTGCAGCGCCTGCTCCGACAGAACACTGGTCAGCGCCAACCCGGAAAGCGCCCCGAGCAGGGCGGCAGCGCCCTGGCTCGCGCCTTGCCAGCAGACCATGAAGCAGCGGTTGTCGGTGCGCCCGGACTCCATCAGGAAGGCCGACGCGGCGCCAACCTCACCGCCCGCGGAAAAGCCCTGCAGCATCCGCCCCAGCACCAGCATGATGGTGGCGAAGATCCCGATGCTGGAATAGGTGGGGGTAAAGGCAATGATGCCCGTGCCGATGGTCATCAAGGCAATGGTCAGCGACAGCGCCTGCTTGCGGCCGTAGCGGTCGGCCACCCGGCCAATCAGTACCGCCCCTAGCGGGCGGACGACAAAACCCAGGGCGAAGGTCACCAGCGACATCATCAGCGACGCCAGGGGGGAGTCGGAGGGGAAGAACAGCTGGCCGATGATCACCGCGAAAAAGCTGTAGACGGTGAAGTCGTACATCTCCAGCGCATTGCCCAGGGAGGAGGCGACGACCACCCGGCGCATGTTGCCGCGGGGTGTCGCCGGCGCTGCGCACGGCGCGTATTGAAGCGGTAGCGAAGGAGCGGGGGTGCTTTTCATGGCATTTTCCAAAGAGTGGCGGTTGGCGCAAGGTCTGTGTCCACCGCCAGTACGAGGTCCTGGCGCCCCCTCGGCGAAGGAGCTGTTGTTCGAGCCGTCGTGACCCGAGTTCAGCGCACCCCACTCTGGCGCAAGGCGTTGGGCGTGAACTCGGCCTCCAGCGCCTTGACGCCGAACTGATAGTTGCTCTTCTCTTCGTTCTTCAGGCCCAGCACCAGGTAGCGGCCGCTGACCATGTCATTCAGGGTCTCGGCGGTGTACCAGGGCACCTGGCTGTTGTAGTAGGAAAGCTGGTGGGCTTCGGCAACCCGCCACAGGGTATTGCGCCCGTCGTAGTGATCGATGACCGCGGCCTGCCAGGAGTCCTCGTCGATGTAGAAATCGCGCTTGGCATACACATGGCGCTGGCCGGGTTTCAAGGTCGCGACCACGTGCCACACACGGTGCAGTTCATAGCGCGCCAGGTCCTGGTTGATGTGCCCGGCCTTGGTGATCTCGGCGTACTTGAGCGTGGGCGAATCGAGCTTGTAACTGTTGTAGGGGATGTACAGTTCCTGCTTGCCCACCAGTTGCCAGTCATAGCGATCCGGCGCGCCGTTGAACATGTCGTAGTTGTCCACCACGCGCTGGCCGTCGGTACTGGCGGCCGGCCCGTCGTAGGCCACCTGCGGGGCCCGCCGCACACGGCGCTGGCCGGCGTTGTAGATCCAGGCCTGGCGAGGTTCCTTGACCTGATCGAGGGTCTCGTGAACCAGTTCCACGTTGCCGGCCAGGCGCGCGGGCGCGACCACGGTCTGCTTGTTGTAGAACAGCACGTTGCTCGGCTTGGCCGGATCGTAGTCGGTGAGGCTCTCGCGCAACACGTACTGGTGGGCAAAGGTCACGGGTGTGCCGTTGCCCTGGACATCCGGCACGATCTGCACCATCTGGCGCTTCACGCTGTCACCGCGATAACGGGTGATGTGGTTCCAGATCACCTCCAGCCCATTCCCGGGAATCGGAAACGGATAGGCCTTGGTGAAGTGCTCCAGGCCGTTACCGCCGGCAACCAGGGTGGTGTTCAGGGCGTTCTTGCGGGCTGCCTCGACGATGCTCGGCGGTACGTTGGCGCTGCGGTGAGTGGGGTAGACGTTCATCCGGTAATCGGGGTAGCGCTTGAACATCGCGACCTGGCCCGGGGACAGGCGGCTTTTGTACTGCTCGACGTTCTGCGAGGTAATGCTGAACAACGCATGTTCGCTGCCATAGGGGTCGGCGAGAAAACCTGCGCTGTCGACCGTCCCGGCATTCTTCGCCAGGCCGCCGGTCCAGGCCGGAATGGTGCCGTCGGCATTGCCGGCGCGCTCGGCACCCACCGGGGTCAGCGTGGTCTCGAGCTTGGCCGCCTCTTCGGGCGACACTGCGGCCATGGCCGACGTGCAAAGCAGCAGCGACAACGCACTGCCGTGAAAAACCGACTTCGAAATGTTCATCGCACCCTGTCCTGTTCGATTGCTGATTGCGGATTCAAAAGCTCACGCCGAAGCTGAGGGCGACGAAGTCGCGATCAGTCGAAGTGTTGTAGGCACCACCGAAAAAATCGGTGTAGGAAAGACTCGCCGAGTAGGTATTGCGAAGGTCGGCATCCAGGGCGAGGCTGATGGCCTTGCTGCCTTGGTTGAAGTTGGGGCCGTAGCCTTCCACGTCATGGGACCAGGACAGGCTGGGCTTGAGGTTCACCCCGGCGATCACGTTCTGATAGTCGAGGATGGCGCGGCCGCGATAACCCCAGGAATTGGCGGTATAGAAGCCCTTGTTGTTGCAGTTCTGCGGGTTGACCGGGTTGGCCATCAGCGCGCAATTGCGGTTGTCGGGCAGTTCGCCGTTGCCGAAGATACTGTCCCGGCCGAAGCGCAAGGCGTTGCTATTGATATCCCCCAGGTGGTTGTAGCCGATCTCGGTAATCAGGCTCAGGCGCTCGGCGGCCCAGACCTGGTCGATGAAATGGGTGAGGGTGATTTGCGCCTGGGTCACCGGCTTTCGCACATAACCGTGGAAGCTCTCGCCTGGCACTGGCTGCGCAAAGCCGCTGGTGAAGATCGGCGCACCGAGATCGGCCGCCATCGGGCCGGCGAGCGCGGCAATGGTCACGTCGCTGCCGTTGAGTGACAGCGGCATGTTCGGCCGGTAGCTCAGTTCGCCGGAAACCGCAGTGGTGCCCAGGGTGGTGGCAAAGCTCAGGCCATAGAGGCGGATGTCTTCCGGGTACTCGATGAAGTACTCGGCGCTCGACGCCCTGGTCCCTGGCTTTACCGCAAAGGGGGCGGCGCCGACCGTACCGCCGAGGAAAGGCGCGCGGCTGTGGTAGTTCAGGGCATACAGGCCGAATTCGGTGTTGTTCAGCGCCTCGACCTGCCAGCGCAGGGCCATCCCGAACTGGCCACTGTCCCGCGCGTCGCGGTCGCCACCCCGGGTGAAGTGATACTGGCCATTGGGGTCCCAGGGGGGCGAGAAACCCATGCGGGTATTGCATCCATCGGCCATCACGTCGGAGCCGAAAAAGGTCCCGCAGTTGTCGACGACGGTCTGGTCCCATTCCAGTTGATAGAAAAATTCGGCAGAGAGGTTTTCACTCAGCCCCTGGGACAAAAACAGCATGTTGACCGGAATCAGGCCTTCCTTGATTTCGGCTCCCGGGCGCCGGAAGGCGGCGACATCCGTCGGGTTGATCACGTTGATGCCATTGCCGATGAAGGTGCTTTCCCCCCAACTGACCACCTGTTTGCCCAGGCGCGCATTGCCGGGCTGATCGGCGATGAAATAGTTGTGATAGACAAAGGCGTCCAGCAGCTGCGCGCCCGAGGACTTGGCGGCCTCCTTGCGATGCTCATCGCTGATCTGCACATAGCGCCGGCTCTCGTCCTTGAGCTCGAAGTCGTACCAGTACTTGCCCCGCAGGAACAGCCCGCTGTCGCCGTAGCTGAGCTGCAGGTCGTGCACGCCCTTGAAGATCTTCGAGAAGGTTTCGCCCTTGCGAAAGTTCAGCCGGCCGTCGTCGGAGGATTGGCTTGAAGCGTGCCCTGCGTTCCACGTGCCGATGAAGGCTCGGTCCGGGTTGCGCAGTGCCCAGCTGGCGCCAATGGACAACGAAGAATCGAATTGCCCCTGGATCTCGCCGATGTCGAAGGTAGCGGCCTGGCCAGGTGCGCTGATGCTCAGTGCAAGCAGCGTTGGCAGGCCCAGTAAGCGGAATGGATCAAGCTGGAATTGGTGCGCCACAGAACTTCCCCATCGTTTTTTTTATTGGAGGCAGTGCGTGTTGTCTGCCGGGCGATGCTGGTGGTGGAGAATCTTCTGGGAGCGTGTTAAGAGTGTCCAATGCAAAGATAGGGCTGGATTAATGCAGTGAACGACTTAATCGATCTGAAACGTGTGCGCCATCTGGTCTATCTGAGCGAGGAACTGCATTTTTCCCGCGCTGCGGCTCGGGCCAACCTGTCGCAGACGGCGTTCAGCCGCAGTATCCAGTCGCTGGAAGCGGACCTGGGCGTTCGGCTCTTCGATCGTGATACGCGCACGGTGATGCTCACCGCTGCCGGGCAGCAGTTGATCGGGCGTGCTCATGAGCTGCTCGGTTGCGCCAGGAAGCTGGTGGCGCAAGCCATCGATATTGCCGGCGCCGAAGGTGGGGAACTGCGCCTGGGCATCAACCCGATGGCGGCCACGCTCAACACCGTCGATATTCTCATCAGGTTGCGCAAACAGGTCCCCAGGCTGGTGCTCAATGTCCAGGTCGGGTACTGGAATCAGTTGTGCCACCTGCTGGAAACCGAGCAACTGGATTTCGTGGTCGCCAGCCTCAAGTCGGGCGAGGAAATCGACCCGCGCTTTTCCGTGACCCATCTGCCGCCTCAGCCGGCCTCGGTGTTCTGTCGCCGCGATCACCCGCTGGCCCGCCAGGCAGGCCCGATTGCCCGTGCCCAGATCCTCGACTACCAGTGGAGTGGCGTGTCGCCGTCCAACGAAGCTTCGCTGTATGCCCTGTTCGATCTGGCGCCGGGCACCTTGCTGCCCTGGACCCTGAGCTCCAACGATCTGAACCTGTTGCGCGAAACCACCCTGAGCAGCGACTCGTTGCTCCTGACCTGGCGCTCGTGGCTCGACCAGGACCTGCACAACGGGCTGCTGGTGGACCTGGCACCGTTCATACAGCCGCCCTGGCCGGCGGATGTGCTGACCATCCGCTACGCCGTGGTGACCCATGCCGGGCGCACGCTTTCACCGATTGCCCAGCAAGCCGTGGACATGATCGTCAGCGAAGCCCCGGGGAGTGCCGGGCTGTCGACATTCCCGGGTGCTTGAACCGCGGGTGCCGGGGGCTCAACCGGCCCCGCCAAAGGTCTGTACGAAAACTCGCCGAGCAAAGATCAGGCAAGGCAAAAGCAGGCGAGGAAGCCGAGTCCAGCGGCCTGAATGAGCATGCCGAGCCTGTCTTCAACGCAGTCTGATCGAAGCACAGGTAGTTTTCGTACAGAGCCTAAGATCTGTCTCTTATACACATCTGACGCTGCCGACGAATAGAGAGGTGTAGAT
>ERZ1032387.13-NODE-13-length-53624-cov-11.174709_pt1 | contig 53624 bp, 48 predicted proteins | sample MGYA00516710_ERZ1032387 | MGnify/ENA primary metagenome ERZ1032387 (study PRJEB33718, sample SAMN03160192) | human skin metagenome | collected 2014-02-25 | study: EMG produced TPA metagenomics assembly of the PRJNA266117 data set (Human skin bacterial metagenome...
CTCTCTATTCGTCGGCAGCGTCAGATGTGTATAAGAGACAGGTTGTAGCAATGAACAATAAAGCGCCCTCGGACTTGTGCAGTGGCCCGGGGTCAGCGCCTGCGCCAGATGGCAGCATGGCGGCACAAGAACCGGAGAAAACCCATGAAGATCATCATCGCCCCCGACTCGTTCAAGGACAGCCTGAGTGCCGAAGGCGTGGCCCAGGCCATTGCCCAGGGGCTGGCGGATGTGTGGCCCGACGCCGAGCTGTGCCAATGCCCCATGGCCGATGGTGGCGAAGGGACGGTGGAATCGATTCTCGCCGCCTGTGACGGGCAACTGCGCAGCAACCGGGTCCAGGGGCCGCTGGGAGCGATCGTGGAGGCGCGCTGGGGCTGGCTGCCCCAGAGCCACACGGCAATCATCGAAATGGCCGAGGCCAGTGGCCTGCAACTGCTGGCGCTGGAGCAGCGCGATGCTTGCAACAGCAGCACCTTCGGCACCGGGGAGCTGATCCAGGCCGCTCTGGAGGCCGGTGCCCGGCGCATCATCCTGGCCATCGGCGGCAGCGCCACCAACGACGGCGGCGCGGGGGCCCTGCAGGCGCTGGGGGTCAAGCTGCTGGACCGCCAGGACCGGATACTGCCTCGCGGAGGCCTGGCCCTGGCCGACCTCGACCATATCGAGCTGGATGCCATGGACCCGCGCCTGGCCCAGGTGCGCTTCGACATCGCCGCCGACGTCAACAACCCGCTGTGCGGCGAGCACGGCGCTTCAGCCATCTTCGGCCCGCAGAAAGGCGCCTCGGCGCAGCAGGTGCAGCAACTGGACCAGGCCCTGGGACACTTTGCCGACCTGTGCGCCCAGGTACTGCCCAAGGATGTGCGTGATGAACCCGGCAGCGGCGCGGCCGGTGGCCTGGGGTTTGCCGCCAAGGCGTTTCTCGGCGCGCAATTTCGTCCCGGGGTGGAAGTGGTGGCGGAACTGGTGGGCCTGGGACAGGCCGTGCGCGGTGCCGATCTGGTGATCACCGGTGAAGGTCGCTTCGACGCCCAGACCTTGCGCGGCAAGACCCCGTTCGGCGTGGCGCGCATCGCCCGTGAGCAGGGGATTCCGGTGATTGTCATTGCCGGCACCCTGGGCGAGGGTTACCAGCAGATGTACGCCCACGGCGTGGATGCGGCCTTCGCCCTGACCTCAGGCCCCATGAGCCTGGAACAGGCCTGCCGCGAAGCTCCGCGTCTGCTGCGCGAACGCGCCGCCGACATCGCCCGCGTCTGGCGCCTGGCCGTTCAATCCTCGCCGGCGCCTGCTGCCCCTGTGTAGGAGCTGGCTTGCCAGCGAAGAGTCCGCTAAGCCTTGCACCACCCGCAAGAATGCTTTCGCCGGCAAGCCGGCTCCTACAGAGAAGCCGCATGAACCTTGCCCCCCTGTGTAGGAGCTGGCTTGCCAGCGAAGAGGTCCTCAAGCCTTGCCGCGCGCAAGAACGCTTTCGCCGGCAAGCCGGCTCCTACGGCAATCGCCCGTCAGTAAACCCCACCCTCGCTGGTGGGGGCGTCCAGGGTTTTGTACTGGCCGGCCAGGCTCTGCAGGCCCTTCATCAGGACGGTGGTATCCACGCCCACCGCGACAAAATTTGCCCCCAACTCGATGCAACGCCGCGCCAGTCGCTGATCGGCACTGAGAATCCCTGCGGCCTTGCCCGCCCGACGAATCCGCACGATGGCGTCTTCAATCGCGGCCACCACGTCCGGGTGCCCGGGGTTGCCGCGCTGGCCCATGGCCGCCGACAGATCCGCCGGGCCGATAAACACCCCGTCGACCCCGTCCACCGCGAGAATCTCATCCAGGTTGCGCAGGCCTTCGAGGTTCTCGATCTGCACCAGCAGGCACATCTGCTCGTCCGCCTGTTCCAGGTAGCCGGCGATGCTGTTCCAGCGCGACGCCCGGGCCAGGGCGCTGCCTACGCCACGAACCCCCAGTGGCGGATAGCGCATGGCGCGCACCAGCTGGCGTGCCTGCTCGGCGCTTTCCACCATGGGGATCAACAGGGTCTGGGCGCCGATGTCCAGCAATTGCTTGATCAGCGCGGTATCGCCAATGGGCGGGCGGATAATGCCTTGGGCTGGGTAAGGGGCAATGGCCTGCAACTGCGCCAGCAGGCTGCGCAGATCGTTGGGCGCGTGTTCGCCGTCCAGCAGCAGCCAGTCAAAACCGGCGTTGGCCGCCAGCTCGGCACAGTAGCCGTCCGCCAGGCCCAGCCACAGTCCGATCTGTGGCTCGCTGTGTTGCAGGCGTTGCTTGAACAGGTTCTGCGGCATGTGCATGTGCTTCTCCTCAGACGAAACGGCAGGCAATGCTGCCCAACTGATCGTAGTCCACGTGGAATACATCCCCGGGCCGCGCCGCCACCGGCCGAGTGAAGGAGCCGCCAAGAATGATCTGCCCGGCCTCCAGGCCGACGTCGTAGGCCGCGAGCTTGTTGGCCAGCCAGGCCACGCCCTTGGCCGGGTGGTTGAGCACCGCGGCAGAGACCCCGGACTCCTCGATCACGCCATTGCGGTAGAGCACCGCCGGCACCTTGCGCAAGTCCACGTCCCCTGGACGCACGGCGCGGCCACCCATCACCACCCCGGCGTTGGCGGCATTGTCCGAGATGGTGTCGAAGACCTTGCGGGTGGCCTGGGTCTGCGGGTCCACCTGCTGGATGCGCGCATCGATGATCTCCAGCGCCGGGATCACCCAGTCGGTGGCGTCCAGCACATCGAACAGGGTGCAGTGGGGCCCCTTGAGCGGCTTGCCGAGGATGAACGCCAGTTCCACCTCGACCCGGGGCACGATGAAGTGCTGGAAGGGAATGTCGCTGCCTTCGTCGAACAGCATGTCGTCCAGCAGGGCGCCGAAATCCGGCTCGGTGATGTTCGAGGAAACCTGCATGGCCCGTGAGGTCAGGCCAATCTTGTGGCCCACCAGCTTGCGCCCGTCGCGGATTTTCTGTTCCACCCAGCTGCGCTGGATGGCGTAGGCATCTTCGATGCTGATAGCGGGGTATTGCAGGGACAGCTGGCCGATCTGTTCACGGCTGCGCTCGGCGGCGTTGAGGCGCGCGGCGGCTTCCTGGATATCCGAGGGGCTGAGCATGGTTATTTCTCCCGAGGGTTGACGATATGAGCCGGCACCTGGAGCACCAGCCAGGCGCCGCAGGCAATCAGCAGGGCCAGGGCGTAGAGGGCCAGGCTGGCGCTTTGGGTGGCGTCGCGCACCACGCCGATCAGGTAAGGGGCAAGGAACGCGGCGACGCTGCCGAAGGAACTGATCAGGGCGATACCCGCGGCCTGGGTGCTGCTGGCGAGAAAGGCCGGCGGCAGTTGCCAGAACATCGGCAAGGCGGCGCTGGCGCCCATGCCCGCCACCAGCAGGCCGAACATCACCAGCCAGGGGTTGTCCGGGGCCAGCCCGGTGAGGATCAGCCCCAGGCTGGACATCAGCAGCGGCACCCCCAGGTGCCAGCGGCGTTCGCGCAGGCGGTCCGAGGAGCGGCCGACGCCGAGCATGAACAGGCAGCCTGCCAGGTAGGGCAGGGCACTGAGCAGGCCGACATTGCTGTCCCGGGCGATGCCGGCGTGGTGGATCAGGGTCGGCATCCAGAAGGCGATGGTGTTCACCGCCAGCATCACCGCGAAGTAGATGCACACCAGCAACCAGACGTGGCGGTCCCTGAGGATGCCGCTGAAACGGGTGATGGACTTGTGCTGTTCTTCCTGTTGCAGGGCCTGCAGCAGCCAGGTCTTCTGCGCCGGGGTCAGCCAGCCCACCTGTTCGATGCTTTCCGGCAGGGCCTTGAGCACCACCAGGCCCAGCAGCACCACCGGCAGGCCTTCGATGAGGAACATCCACTGCCAGCCGCGCAGGCCGCCGAAGTCGTGGAAGCTCTCCAGGATCCACCCGGAGAGGGGGCCGCCAATGACTCCGGCCATGGGCACGGCGATGGCGAACAGGGCGGTGACCTGGCCGCGGCGGCTGGCCGGGAACCAGCGGTTGAGCAGCACCAGGATGCCGGGGAAGAAGCCCGCCTCGGCGACCCCCAGCAGAAAGCGCAAAACATAGAAGCCCCAGGCGCTGTCCACCAGCATCAGGGCGCTGGACAGCAGGCCCCAGACCAGCATCAGGAAGGCGATCCAGCGCCGTGGGCCGACCCGGTCCAGGGCCAGGTTGCTGGGCACCCCGAACAGCGCGTAGGCGACGAAGAACAGCCCGGCACCCAGGCCGTAGACGCTGTCGCTGAAGCCCAGGTCCTGGGTCATCTGCAGCTTGGCGAAACCGATGTTGATGCGGTCCAGGTGAGCAAAGATGTAGCAGACGAACAACAGCGGCATCAGCCGCCAGGTGATCTTGCGATAGCAGTCATCGACCTCGGCGACCGGCGCCGTGGCAAGGGTTGAGTGGGGCATGGCAATGATCTCGTTATTGTTCTTGTGTGGGTGGCCGGCCTGCAGGAGCCGGCTTGCCGGCGAAGGCGGATCCGGGGCTGGCACAAGGCCTGAGGGCCGCTTCGCTGGCGAGCCGGTTCCTACCGGCGGCTACCCTCAGGCTTGTCCGCGCAGGAACTCGTGCACGTTGTTGTGCTTGAAGTTCAGCTCGGCATCCAGCTCGCTCATTTCGAACGACAGGGCCAAGAGGCGCTGGCCCTGAAGCTCGGCGAAGTGCGCCTTGATGATCTCGAACAGGCCCTCGGCGACCTGGCGTCGTGTGGCCAGGTCGCGGCCGGCTCCCACTTGCAGGCGCATGTGGACGAAGGCGTAGTCGTGCTTGCCGTCGGCCATGCGCCAGGTGTCCAGGCGCACCCCGCGGCTGCGGATGCCCCCCAGGGGGAACACGCCAGTGGCGCCCAGGTAGTCATGGACCTTTTCGAACAGCCCCGGCAGGTCGGCAGCCTGTTCGATGTTGTCGGTGTATTCAGCGATGAAATGCGGCATGGGGAACTCCTTCGCAAGTGGCCGGCGGGAACCCGGCCGCTTGCGAGTCAGGGTGGCAGCTGGGCCTAGACAGGGAAGATGGCGTTGATCTGGCCGGTGCCGGAGCTGCCGAACAGCGGAGTGACGATCTCCGCTGGGCGGTTGTATTCAGGCCCGCCCAACAGCCCCAGGAGCATGGCCGTATCGTGCATTCCGCCCTCGCCATGACAGCTGCTGGCGTAGTCCGGGAGCATGGCGCAGAACTCGCGGAAGCGGCCCTGCTGCCACAGCTCCACCACCCGCTGGTCCACCTGCTTGTCGAATTCCCGGGTCCAGTTGTGGATGTTGGCCTCGGCCTCGCGGTCGTTGGAGAAACGGTGGGAGAGGGAACCCGACGCCAGCACCAGGACCTTGCGATCGCTCTTCTCGATGGCCCGGCGCACCGCGGCGCCAAAGGTGAAGCTGTCTTCGAGGCGGTGCCAGGCGCACCAGGCGGCTATGGACACCACCTTCAAGTGCTCGGCAGCGGGCACGTCCATGTGCATGTAGCGCATGGGTACCAGGGTGCCGTACTCCAGTTCCAGGCTGGGAATGTTGTGGGCCAGGGTGCGCACGTCGGCGGCATTGGCCTCGGCGGCGATCAGCTCACCCAGCTCCGGGCAGCCCTGGTAGTCGTAGGTCATGTTCTTGATGAAGTGCGGCAGCTCGTTGCTGGTGTAGGTGCCGTTGAACGCCTCGCCGCAGTTGATGTGGTACCCGCTGTTGACCAGCCAGTGCACATCGAACACCACCGCGGTGTCGGCCCCCAGCTCCCGGGCCCGGCGGGCGATCTCCTTGTGCCCGGCAATGGCCGCCTCACGGCAGCCGTGGTGTTTGCCCGGCAGTTCGGACAGGTACATCGATGGTACGTGGCAGACCTTGGCGGCCATGACGACTTCGCCCATGGTGCTTCTCCTGAAACATCTTCTTGTTGGGGTGATCCGGGACGGTTCTGAACCTTACACGCCCCAGCGCGGTATGTGGTGGCTGCCCATGGAGAGGCAGACGTTCTTGATCTCGGCAAAGACCTCGAAGCTGTATTCGCCGCCTTCGCGACCGGTGCCCGATCCCTTGATGCCGCCGAAGGGCTGACGCAGGTCGCGCACGTTCTGGCTGTTGATGAACACCATGCCGGCCTCGATGCCACGGGCCAGGCGATGGGCCTTGCCGATGTCCTGGGTCCAGATGTAGGAGGCCAGGCCGTACTCGGTGTCGTTGGCCAGTTGCAGGGCCTGGGCCTCGTCCTTGAACGGGATCAGGCACACCACCGGGCCGAAGATCTCTTCCTGGGCGATGCGCATCTGGTTGTCCACGTCGGCGAACACCGTGGGCTGGATGAACTGCCCGCGGGCCAGGTGCGCCGGCAGGTTGGCCGGGCGTTCCAGGCCGCCGGCCAGCAGGGTCGCGCCTTCTTCCAGGCCGATGCGGATATAGCCGGTGACCTTGTCGTAGTGGGCCTGGGTGATCATCGAGCCGACCTGGGTCTTGGGGTCCTGCGGGTCACCGACGATCAGGCGCCTGGCCCGGGCGGCGAACTCCTTGACGAACTGCGGGTAGACGCTTTCCTGGATGAAGATCCGGCTGCCGGCGGTGCAGCGCTCGCCGTTCAGGGAAAAGATGGTGAACAGCGCGGCGTCCAGGGCCCGTTCCAGGTCGGCGTCCTCGAAGATCAGCACCGGCGACTTGCCGCCCAGTTCCATGGAGTACTTCTTCAGGCCCGCGGTCTGCATGATCTTCTTGCCGGTGGCGGTGCCGCCGGTGAAGGAAATCGCCCGCACGTCCGGGTGGCGCACCAGGGCATCACCGGCGGTGGCGCCGTAGCCCTGGACGATGTTCAGCACCCCGGCGGGAATCCCGGCTTCCACCGCCAGCCGGCCCAGCTCATTGGCGGTCAGTGGCGACAGTTCGCTCATTTTCAGCACCGCGGTGTTGCCCAGGGCCAGGCAGGGCGCGGTCTTCCAGGTGGCGGTCATGAACGGCACGTTCCATGGCGACACCAAGGCGCAGACGCCCACCGGCTGGTACAGGGTGTAGTTGAGCATCTGGTCGTCCACCGGATAGCTGTGGCCATCCATGCGGGTGCAGACCTCGGCGAAGAAATCGAAGTTGTGGGAGGCCCGGGGAATCAGCACGTTGCGGGTCTGGTGGATCGGCAGGCCGGTGTCCAGGGTTTCCAGCTCCGCCAGGTGCGGCACGTTCTCTTCGATCAGCGCACCCAGGCGGCGCATCAGCCGCGCGCGCACCGATGCCGGGGTATTGGCCCATTTCGGAAAGGCGTCCTTGGCCGCCGCTACCGCCTGGGCGATTTCCTCGGCGCCGCCGCTGGCCACCTCGCCAATGGCTTCACCGGTGGCGGGGTTGTAGTTGGTGAACACTTCGCGGCTTTCGACTTCGCGGCCGTTGATCCAGTGCTTGATCATTTATGCGTGCTCCTTGGCCACGGCAGTGGGCTCCGGGTGGGCGTGATGGGTGAAGAATTCGCTTTCGCTGACGATGCGGTTGACCAGCCGGCCGATGCCTTCGATTTCCACCACCACCTCATCGCCGGGCACCACGTCGGACAGGCCTTCGGGGGTGCCGGTGGCGATCATGTCCCCCGGTTGCAGGGTCATGAAGCCGGACAGGTATTCGATGAGGTAGGGGATGTCGAAGATCATGTCGGCGGTGCTGCCTTGCTGGCGCAACTCGCCGTTGACCCAGGTGCGCAGGGTCAGGTTGTTGGGTTCGGGTACCTGGGCCGCGTCGATGATCCACGGGCCTACCGGGGTGGTGGCGTCGCGGTTCTTCACCCGCAGGTTGGGCCGGTAGTAGTTCTCCAGGTAGTCGCGGATCGCATAGTCGTTGCACAGGGTGTAGCCGGCCAGGTAGTCCAGGGCATCCTCGCGCTTGACGTTGCGCGCGGTCTTGCCGATCACCGCCACCAGCTCGCACTCGTAGTGCATGTAGGCGACGTTGTCCGGGCGCCAGGTCACCTGTTTGTGGCCGGTGTAGGTGCCGGGAGACTTGATGAACACCAGCGGTTCGGTGGGCGGCTTGAAGGCCAGCTCGGCGGCGTGGTCGGCATAGTTCAGGCCCAGGGCGAACATGGTCCCGGTGGCCGGCGGCAGCCACTGCACCTGGTCTTCGGCCAGGACCCGGCCGTCTTCCAGTTGCAGGGTGTTGGGGCCGGTGACCAGGGCCTGGTGGACCTGGCCCTGATAACGAATGCGTGCATGCTTCATGTCGGTTCCTTATTCGGCCACGATGGTGTTGGCGAGGCGGCCCAGGCCGCTGATCTGCACTTCGACCCGATCGCCGGGGCGTACATCGACCCGGCCTTCCGGAGTGCCGGTGATCAGCACGTCACCGGGGTGCAGGGTCATGAACTCGCTGATCTCGGCAATCAGCTGGGGAATGCTGCGCACCAGGTTGGCGGTGCTGTTGTGCTGCACCCGCTCGCCGTTGACCCACAGCTCCAGGCTCAGGGCATGGGGGTCGGGCACCTCGGCGGCCGGTACCAGTTCCGGGCCCAGGGCGCAGAAGCCGTCCCGGCACTTGGCCTTGACCGCGGGGCGGTAGTAGCTGTCTTCCGGCAGGCTGAATTCGTTGACGATGGTGTAGCCGGCCACGTGTTCCAGGGCGTCTTCCAGGCGCACCCGGCTGGCGCGCTTGCCGATCACCACGCCCAGGGCCGGGCCGGGCTGCAGGCGCTCCACACCTTGGGGAAACACCACCGGCGCCTCATGGCTGTTGCGGGTGTTGGGGGTCTTGATGAACAGCACCGGCTTCACCGGCGGCTTCTGGTAGGGCGGCTGGGTGAAGCTCTGCAGATGGCTCTGCAGCAACCCCTGGTAGTTCAGCGCAACGCCGAACAGGGTGCCGCCGGCGTGATCGTTCAGTGCACGGCTCATCGGGCTCTCCTGGTGTCCGTACCCGTAGCGGCTTGCCGCTGGCGGGTCGATTTCGTTAATGTGTTAACGTTATATTTAATATGTTAACGATCGTCAAGCGATGGACTGCCCGCTTCCATCCCGCAGTGGCGGGCAAGCCGCGAATCACGCAGGATGCGCAGGGTCCGCGTGGATCAAAATAAAAACAGAAGGGCGCCATGAACCCACGCCAACCGATTCCCAACATCAACATCGGCCAGGTCTACGACCAGCGTTACGCCGATGCCCAGGTGCACTACGACAAGCTCAGCAACCTGGCCGGCTTCTTCGGTCGCAACATGCCGGTGCATCGCCACGACCGTTTCTTCCAGGTGCATTACGTGCAGAGCGGCGCGGTGCGGGTCTACCTCGACGATCAGCAGTATCTGGAGTCGGGGCCGATGTTCTTCCTGACCCCGCCGACCATTCCCCACGCCTTCGTCACCGAGGCCGACAGCGAAGGCCATGTGCTGACCGTGCGCCAGCAACTGGTGTGGGAGTTGATCGGCGCCGACCCGGCACTGGCCCCGGCGCCCCAGGTGCCGCCGGTGTGCGTGGCCCTGGCGCGCCTGGGGCCGCAGTTCGCCGGCGAAGTACGACGCCTGGAGGGCCTGTTCCATGAATTGCAGCGGGAGATTGCCGGGCAGGGCCCGGGGCGCGAGCCGGCGCTGGAAGCCCTGACCCGGCTGCTGATGATCAGCCTGCTGCGGTTGTCGGCCAACTCCCTGACGGCGCGCCCGGCACGCCATGAAGACCTGCAGATCTTCCACCGCTTCAACGAGCTGATCGAGGCCCGCTACCTGGAGCACTGGCCCCTGGGCCGCTACGCCAGCAGCCTGGGAGTGACCGAGGCGCGCCTCAATGATGTCTGCCGGCGCATCGCCGACCTGCCGTCCAAGCGCCTGGTGCATGAACGGGTGATGCAGGAGTCCAAGCGCCTGCTGCTGTTCACCGGCAGCTCGATCAACGAAATCTGCTACCAGCTGGGCTTCAAGGACCCGGCCTATTTCAGCCGGTTTTTCCAGCGTTACGCCAAGACCGCGCCGGGGGAATACCGCTTGCGCCAGGGGCAGGCGCCTGCCCCTGGCGCAAATGCGCCGGGTGCCTGATCCCTGGGGCAGGGCTGATGCCATGGAGCCGCGCCCAGGCAACTGACCCTGGCGGTATTCGCCGCCTGGCGGGCGTGGCAGAATCCGCGCCTTTGCCCGACAAGGAGCGTCGTCATGCTGCGTACCGTTGTGTTGCCCCTGCTGGTGCTTGGCGCCTTGCCGTGCCTGGCCCGGGAGCTGCCGGAGCTGACGCCGCTGTGGTTGCAACAGGAGGGCTGGATCGGCGCGTGCGACAACCGCCGCGACTGCCAACTGCTCTACGCGCCGAACATCGATTTTGCCGAGCGGGTCAACCACCTGACCCTGAAAATCCGCAGCCAGGCCGGCCCCGAAGGCCTGTTGCAACTGCAACTGGAGCACCAGGGCGCGCCATTGGAACTCGGTGCATTGCGCCTGGATGGCCAGCCGCTGGAGCCCGGCTTGCTGGCGGCGCTGGTCCAGGAAGTGGAAGCCCCCGACAGCACCCGTGAACAACAGTACTACCGGGTTGATGACCAGCCCCTGGCCCGGCAATGGCTGGCGCGCCTGCGCACCGCGCAGGTGCTGGAACTGCCGGGAGAGGAGCCGGCCCAGGTGCTGCTCAAGGGGCTGCCGGACTTGCTGCAACGGGTGGACCAGGTGCAGCAGCGCCTGGGCACGGTCAGCGCCCTGGCGGCACCCGGCGAACAGCCGGCCAGCGCGGTGCCCGGGTTGCAGCCGGCCGCGGCATTGCGCCCCTATCCCGGGGTGAAGCCCCTCGGCGCCCGAGAGCGCACCGGGCTGCTGGCGGCGGTGCGCAAAACCTTGCCGCCGGCAAAGACCGAAGATGCCGACGACTACGTCATGCCACCGAGGATCGAGGTCTATCCGCTGACCGCGCAGCAGGCGCTGGTCTTCGAGTTCTCCGATTGCGGTGCCTACATCTGCCTGTTCGATATCAGCAGCCGCTCGCGCACGGCGCCCTATGCGCTGCAGCCCCTGCAGATGCAGGCGTTGCCGGCCGGCAGCGTCGACCATGCCGGGGGCCTCAACTATTACCCCGAGACCGGCGAGCTCAGCAGTTTCCTCATGGGCCGCGGGATAGGCGACTGCGGTGAAATGGCCAGTTGGCACTTCGATGGCCAGGCCTTCCAGCTCACCGATTATCGGCGCATGCCCACCTGCAGCGGCCTGGGCTACGAAGACTGGCCGGTGCTCTGGAGTGCCGAGGCACCCAAGCGCCCCTGAGCCCCGGCATCAGGTGCAAGCTTCGCCTTGAAGCACGTTGCTCGGTTGCGCCGGTGCCGTGCCCAGCAACAGGTCTGCGGCCTTTTCGCCGATCATGATTGCCGCCGCATTGGTGTTGCCGGTGATCAGGCTCGGCATGATCGAGGCGTCCGCCACCCGCAGCCCCTGGAGGCCGTGGACCCGCAACTGGTCGTCCACCACCGCCAGCTCGTCGTGGCCCATCTTGCAGCTGCCCACCGGGTGAAACACCGTGCCCAGGTGCTGGCGGATCCATTGCTCGATCTGCTCCTGGCTCTGCACCTGCGGGCCGGGTACCAGCTCGCCCTTGAGGCGTTGGGAGAAGGCCCGGGTCGCTGCCAGCTGGCGCACCAGGCGCAAGCCGGCCACCAGCTTGCGCAGGTCTTCGGGGTGGCTGAGGAAGTTGGCGTCGATCAGCGGCTTGTCGTGCGGGTCGGCGGAATTCAGGCGCCCCCGGCCGCGGCTCTGCGGGTGCATCACCGCCACATGCAGGCTGATGCCGTGGCCCACGGGGATCAGGCGCTGGGGCTGGTTCTTCAGGGCCGGGGCGACGATCAGCCCCAGTTCCGGCACCGGGTCCTCGGGCGCAAGGCGCAGGAAGGCTCCGGACTCGACGGTATTGGAGGTCAGCGGGCCCTGGCGCCGGGTCAGGTACTGCCAGGGTGAGCGGGCCAGGGGCAGCAGGCCCTTGGCGGAAATGCCGTAGCCCAGTTCGGGGTCGCTGCGGTACATCAGCACGATGTCCTGGTGATCCTGCAGGTTGAGCCCGACCCCTGGCAGCGGGTGGCGGGAAACGATCCCGTGGCGCGCAAGCTCCTCGGCCGGGCCGATGCCGGACAGCAACAGCAGTTGCGGCGAGTTGATCGCCCCGGCGCACAGGATCACTTCCCGGCGTGCCTGCAGTTGCCAGACCCGGCCGTCCTGGCTGATTTCCACACCGCTGGCACGAGTGCCTTGCAGCAACACCCGGTGGGTCAGGGTGCTGCTCAGTACCGTCAGGTTCTGCCGGTGCAGGATCGGGTGCAGGAAGGCCCGTGCCGCGCTGCAGCGCTCGCCGTTGATCTGGGTGACATGGAAGGGCCCGAAGCCTTCCTGCTCCGGGCCATTGAAGTCCGGGTTGTAGCTCCAGCCCAGCTCGGTGGCGGCCTGGTAGAACACCTGATTGACCGGGCTCGGGCTGCGCTGCTCGGCGACGTTGAGCTCGCCGTGCTGGCCGTGCCACGGCGAGGTGCCGGGTTCGAAATGCTCCGAGCGCTTGAAGTAGGGCAGCAGTTCGTCATGGCTCCAGCCCTGGTTGCCGGCGGCGGCCCAGCGGTCGAAGTCCAGGCGATGGCCGCGGATATAGATCATGCCGTTGATCGCGCTGGAGCCGCCCCAGACCCGACCCCGGGGGCAGGGGATCGGCACGTCGCCACTGCTGGCCTGTGGGCTGAACTGGTGCATCCAGTTCCAGCGCGGGTTGGCGATCAGGCGGATGATCCCCGCCGGAGTGCGCACATAGGCGGCGGGCAGCAAGGTGCGGTCACTGGGCCCGGCTTCGATCAGGCACACCTGGACCTTGGGATCGGCGGACAGCCGGTTGGCCAGCACGCAACCGGCGGAGCCGGCGCCCACCACTATGTAGTCGAAGGTCTGCGTGGTTGTTTCACTCATTGGAGGTACCTCGTTGGCAGTCACAGAAATCCATCTCAGAGCCCCAGCAGCGAGCCGACGTCAAGGGTCACTTGCAGGCCGACGACAAAGCCGTTGCCGCTCAGCTCGCGGGCTTCGGGGTTGTAGAAGTTGTCCGGGTTGACCAGGTACTGGATGCTGGGCTCCAGGGCCAGTTGCCGGGTCAGGGCGATATGGGCGTTGGCTTCCAGTGCGTAGACATTGCGTTCGCCCAGGCGCGGGTCGCCGCCGTTGGCGATGCGGGCCTGCTGCTGGAAGCGCAGCTGGTGGTCGTTGAGGCGCAGGTAGCTGGCCTTGAGGTTGAGCTTGTCCTGGGGCCGGTCGAAGGGCGCGAGGTAGGTCAGCCCGGCCTCGGCGAACTGGCTGAAGGGCTGCTTGTCATCGGCCGCCGCCGACAGCGAACCGAACAGCAGCAGGGCCTGGGGCGCACTGCCGGTACCGGCGTCGGCACGCCACAGTGCCTGCTGGAACTTGAAGAAGGCACCGCCGGTGCCGAAGTCCATGGCCCCGGTCAGCGGGTCCACCTGCTTGGAGGTGTTGTAGTAGCCATTGAGCTCGTAGTGGGAGCTGTAGGCATCGCGGTTCTGGCTGCCGATGCCCAGCAGCAGGCTGGTGCCGCTGGCGTCGTCGGTACTGAAATCCAGGCCCTTGCGCTCCTTCAGGTAGTCCACCGGGTTGGACTCGAAGGCGCCGCCATGCACGTACCACTGGGGCGTCAGCTGGTATTTCAGGTAGCCGCCCCAGCTGCCGTAGGGTGGCGGCAGGATGCCGGTGGAAGAGTCGATGATCGGGTCGTTGCAGGTCACCGTGCTTTCGCAGTTGTAGATATAGAAGTAGCGCCGGGCGTTGGTCCGCCCCAGGCTCAGGTCGACCCGGCCGTCGAGCCAGGTCTGCTGGTAGGTCAGCAGGCTCAACTGGTTGCTGGTGAGGTCGTTGTGGATCGGCGCGCCGCCGAAGTAGCTGCCGGCGGCGCCCTGCCAGTTGCGCGAGGTGGGCACGCCGGTCTCGTGGTCGAGGATGAACAGCGTCTGCTCGAAGTGCAGGGCTGCGCCGTCGAGGCCGGCGAAGGTCCCCAGATCGATATCGGCACCGACGAACAGGTCGCCGCTGTTGCCGAAACTGTGGGGTCGGGGGCCCGTGTCCAGGTTCTTCATGGCCAGGCTGAGGAACTGCACATGGGGCGTTATGCCACGGTCGGCCAGGTAGTCCCCCAGGTCGGACAGCGGGCCGGTACGCGGCGTGGGCGGCGTCTGGGCAAGGCAATCAAGGGGCAGCAGCAAGGCGGCCAGCAGCGGGCACAGCGCATAGGTTGCATTCATGTCGGGTACTCGATTCTTGTTGTTTTTGTCTTGAGTGTCGGTTGCACATCGTTTGTTCAGGCATCGGCCAGGGCCGGGGTCGGGTTGACCAGCACCTTGATCTGGCTCTTGTCTTGCAACAGCGCCTGGAAGCCTTGCTCCACCGCCTGTTCCAGGGCCAGGCAGCGGGTGACCGCCCGGCTCAGGTCCAGGCGCCCGCTGGCCAGCAGCTGGATCAGTTCGGGGTAGACGTGGCGGTAGCCGACGCTGCCGAGCAGGCGCAACTCGTTGTTCACCAGGTGGAAGGCATCGAACTGCACGTCGCCCATCAAGCCCACCAGCACCGCTTCGCCGCCCTTGCGCAGGCAGTGCAGGGCATGGCTCAGGGTCTGCTGGCTACCGGCGGCCTCAAAGGCGCTGTCGATACCACCGGCGCTCAGTTGCCGCAGGCGTGCCTGCAGTTGCGGGTCGGCGCCGTCCAGGGCCTCAGAGGCGCCGAACTCCAGGGCCAGGCGCCGGCGCTCGGGGTCCAGGTCCACGGCGTAGATCCGTTCCACCCCTCGCAACCGTGCCAGTAGCACCAGCAGCAGGCCGATGGGCCCCAGGCCGAACACCGCGCAACTGTCGCCGGCCATCAGGCTGCTCTGGTTCAAGGCGTGGTAGGCCACCGCTGCCGGCTCCAGCACGGCCGCCTGCTTGAAGCTGACGCTGTCCGGGAGCAGGTGCAGCATGTAGGCCGGTACCACCGCCTGTTCGGCAAAGCCGCCGTCGCCCATCAGGCCGATAAAGCCCATGGATTCACAGAGGTTGTACTGGCCCATCTGGCAGTACGAGCACTCGCCGCAGCGGTATTCGGGTTCCACCGCAACCCGCTGGCCCAATAGCCGTGCATCCACGCCCTGGCCCAGGGCTACTACCTGGCCGCAGAACTCGTGGCCCAGGGTCAGCGGCGCCCGGCAACCGGACAGCGGGTGAGCCACCTGCTGAGGTATGGAGTGAGGGCCATCGACGTACTCATGCAGGTCGCTGCCGCAGATGCCGCAGTAGGCGACTTGCAGCAACACCTCGCCGGGGCCGGGCTGGCGCGGTTCCAGCTGAGTCAGGCGCAGGTCGCGGGCGGCATGCCATTGCAGTGCTTTGATCATGGGTTTCCTCCCAGGCTCGGGCTGGGTGCAGGGTTGGGGCCGGGGTGCCGGCGTTGTTGGCGGGCCAGTACCGCGGGGGCGGTTTCCTTGAGGAACAGGGCCAGCACGGCGGCCAGCAATGCGCCGCCGCAGGACATCCACATGACGATCGACAGGCCGAAGCGGTCGGCGGCGAAGCCGGCAATGGTCGGAGCGATGAAGCCGCCCACCAGCTCGCCGATACCCATGATCATGCCCAGGGCCGTGGCCATGACTTCGCGGGGCACGGTTTCCGCGGGGATGGTGGCCATGAACAGGGTGAAGCAGCCCAGGCCGGTGTAGGTCAGCAGCATCAGCACCCCGAGCATCCAGGGCGACGAGGCGTAGAGCAGGGCGATGGGACAGCAAGCGGCAATCAGCGAGAACAGCACCAGGGTCGGGCGCCGGCCGAGGCGGTCGGAGATTGCCGGCACGCCGAAGCCCCAGAGCACCCAGGCGCCTCCCAGGCAGCTCATCACCGTGCCCATGCTGGCCGGGCTGTAGTCGCGAACCTTGACCAGGAAGGTCGGGGTGAAGGAAATCAGGATGATGAACCAGGTCAGGAACACGCAGCTGATGAGGGTGCAGAGCACGATGTTGCGGCTCTTGAGCAGGGCCAGGCGATGGCTGCCACCCGGGCTGGACGGGGTGTGCGCTCGCGGTTCGTGTCGCGGTGGGTCGGGCTGCACGTAGCGCCAGATCAGCAGGGCGATCAGTAGCCCGGGAATCAGCGAAATGATGAAGGCGTGGCGCCAGCCGTAGGCTTCGGCCAGGGCGATCAGCACCGGCGGGCCGATCACCGCGCCCAACAGGCCCGCCGCCGACCCTTGCAGCAGGCCCATGTTCAGGCCCCGGCGATGGGGCGAGGAGGCTTCCACCATCAGCGATTGGGAGAGCGGCAGGATCGGCCCCTCGGCCAGCCCCATGATGGCGCGGAACAGCAAAAGGCTGAGAAAGCCGGTGACCAGCCCGGACAGCGCCGAGCACAGGGAAAACAGGATCACCGCGACGATCAGCAACGGCTTGCGCACGCCCCGGCGGTCCGACCAGGCACCCACCAGGGCCCCGGACACCGCCCAGGCCAGGGCCAGGATCGACGACAGCATGCCCAGGTGGCTGTTGCTCAGTTGCAACTCGTCAGCCATGAAGGGGAACAGGAAGGACAGCGCCAGACGATCGAAAAAGACGAAACCGAAGGTCAGGAACAGCACCCCCAGCAAGGTGTTCTCGTAACCGGCCTTGTTGTTTTTATAAGCCATGGTGGTTCTCCGAAGGAGGCGTGGGCAGCGCCGGTCAGCGGAACAGGGTGTCGATATGGGCGGCGCCCAGGCCGATCTTTTCGTAGTGGGCGCGGCACATGGCGATGTAGGAGTGCACGTCGAAGTAGCCGTCGGGCTCGCCCTGTTCGTCGAGCCAGATCAGCGGGCCCTTGACGATGAAGAACACCCGCATCGGCTGCTCATGCTCATAGGCCACCAGGGTGTGGCCTTCGCCCGGGGTCTCGTAGACGAAGTCCCCGGCGGTGGCGGTCCACTCGTGCTCCAGGTAGCCCCATTTGCCGGACAGGGTGTAGGCGAAGACTTCGTGGGGGTGGTAGTGGCGGTTCACCAGCCCGGCGCTGCGGGCCAGGAGAATGTCGCACCAGCGGTTTTCGCTGGGGGAGATCCACAGTGGCCGTGAGGACACGGTCTCGGTGAAGGGCACGTACAGGCTCAGGTCGTCGCTGGCGGCGTCGGGCAGGTAGACCTCCGGCTTGGCGTCGGGCTTGAAGCAGTTGGCGATCGGTTGCAGGTCTTTCCAGAATTCACGGTGGGCGGCTTCGGGCATGGTGGGCCTCGGTTGTTGTTATGGGAGGAGCCTGGGCAGCCGGGCAGGGCGGCCATGGGGGTACGGCGCAGACTTTAGGTCGGGAGCGGGGCAAGGGTTTGCACGGATCGGACTGGTTGTTTGTCTGTTTCGGACGGCTTTTTTCCTACGGCCGATAGAGAGCCGATGACGCACTCAAAGCGACCGGGCCCCACTGCGTTTCAAGTTGACAGGCTATATAGTTCAGATGTTAATGAATGGCCGCAGCCCGCAGTGCCTGCGGCCCCAGGTGTCCGGACACTGCCTTGCCGTCCGGGGAACATCCCGCCGCCATGAGAAGAACAACAATGTCTCCATGCGCCTTGCTCGAAACCCGGCATGCCAGCACCCAGGCCGTCGACCTGGACCAACGCCTGGCCTTCTGGGAGGACTACAACGCCAGCACCCTGGTGGGGCTCAAGTGCAACTCCTACGCCGAGGGCGGTTTCGCCGCCAGCCAGGACAACCTGCAATTGAGCGCCATGCGCCTGGCCCGCATCGTCGGCAACGAACACGTGGTGGAGCGCGACACCTCGATGATCCGCGGCGTGCCCAAGGAGTCGATCTTCGTGTCCCTGGTCACCGGCAGCGGCTCGTTCTTCTACCAGGATGGCGCCTGCCAGGTGCTGGAGCCGGGGGAGCTGGTGGTCTACCGCACCGACAAGCCCTATCTGTTCGGCTTTTCCGGGGCCATGCGCCAGTTCATCTTCGACATTCCCCAGCAGCAGTTCGCCGAACGCTGCCTGAAACGCTTCGACCGGCCTTTGCGGATCAGCGTCGAAAGCGGGGTCCAGCGCCTGTTGCTGCGCACCCTGGGCGAACGTACCCGGGGCTTTTTCCAGCAACCCCTGTGCGCCGAGGCCGAGGCTTATCAGGAGCAGGCCTTCGAGCTTCTGGCCAGCATCATTGCCGGGCATGTGGGGGAACGGCCAATCAACGCCCTGAGCGCCTCCTACCTGCTGGCGGCCAAGCAATGCATCCATGAACAGCTGGCCGACCCGACCCTGAGCTGCGAGCGGGTGGCGGCCCAGACCGGCATTTCCACCCGGCACCTGGCCCGGCTGTTCGCCCTGGAAGAAACGCTACCCAGCCGCTTCATCCTGGAAAAACGCCTGCAACAGGCCCGTCAACTGCTGTGCAGCAGCCAGGGAGCGGGCCTGGATATCAGCGAGATCGCCTACCGGCACGGCTTTGCCAGCCAGGCGCATTTTGCCCGGGCCTTCAAGAGCCGCTTCCAGCAAACCCCCAGTGAGGCACGCGCCCTTGGGGTAGCCGCAACCCTGGCAAGCCCGGCAGCCGAAAGCGTCGGTCAAGCCTGTGGCGACAACCTCCGGGGCCTGGAGCAAGGCAACTGACCCACCCGGGCCACACTGTTGCAGCAAGTAGCCCAGGGGAGCGGGGGAAGGATGGCCGGTTGGGCAGGGCGGCGTTCCGCTGGCTGGAGCCCGGGCTCCGGGGAACGCCGTTGGTGGATGCCGCCGCTCGGGTGGCGGGGCTTGCCCGTTCCGGCACCAGAGCGGGGGTCAGCGCCCGGCAGCCTCCATGGCTTGGGCTTGAAGGTCGAGCAACTGGCGTTGAAAGGTCACGAATGGCTCCTTGGGCTGTTGCAGGCGTACGAACTCCAGCATCGGGTCGGCGACGGCGGTGCGGATTCCCGACAGCGCCTCCAGGGTGGCCAGCCCGCAAAACGGTACGTAGGCCTCGGAGTAGCCGCCTTCATGCACCAGCACCAGGCGCCCTCGGCACAGGCGCTCGGCAGCATCCTTCAGGCACTGGGTCATCTCGCGGAACGAGTCACTGTGCAGCAGCATCCGCGCCAGGGGGTCCACGGCGTTGGCGTCATAGCCACAGGCGACAATGATCAGTTCCGGCTCGAAGCGCTCCAGGGCCGGTATCACGATGCGCTGCATGGCGTACAGGTAGGCGTCGTGGCCACTGCCCGGCAGCAGCGGGATATTGATGTTGCAGCCCAGGCCGGCGCCGCGCCCGCGGTCCTGTTCACCGCCATAGCCCGGAGGGAAGCAACCGTCCTGGTGCAGGGACAGGGTCAGCACGTCGGCCCGCTCCTCGAAGATCGACTGGGTGCCGTTGCCGTGGTGCACGTCCCAGTCGATGACCGCTACCTTGCCCAGTCCATGACGGGCCTTGGCGGCCTCGATGGCGATGGCGATGTTGGCCAGGAAACAGAAGCCCATGGCCTGGTCGCGGGTGCAGTGGTGTCCCGGTGGACGGGACAGGGAATAGGCGTTATCGGCTTCGCCGCTGAGCACGGCGTCCACGGCGGCCATGGCCAGCCCGGCGGACAGCTGGGCGATTTCATAGCTGCCCGGGCCCACCGGCGCCTCGTCGCCGAGGTGACCGCCACCGGCGTCGCTCAAGGCCTTGAAACGCTGCAGGTAGGCAGCACTGTGGACCCGCAGCAGGTCGTCTTCGGTGGCCGCTGCGGCGCTGCGCAGGTGCAACTGTCGGGTCAGGCCGGAGACATCCATCAGGCTTTTCAAACGGCGTTTGGTTTCCGGTGATTCGGCGTGCCCGGCGGCGGCTGGCGGCTGTACCCAGCCCCCCACCGGCAGGGTCAGGACGTGGGGGCCGCCGCTGTGCCACAGGCTGAGTTCGTCGAAGAAAAACGCGCTTTTACAGGTCATGGTGATATCCATTTTTCAGGGTGGAATTTACAACGCGACAGCGGCTGGCCCAGGCCCTCGGTGCCAGGGGCACCAGGGCACCGAGAGCGTTAGCGTGCAGGCCGGCAACTGAGTACCAGGGCCATGGACAGCAGGGTGATTGCGGCGCCCGCCAGCAGCAGCCCGCGGAAGCCGCCGCTGCCTTCGATCAGCCGCCCGGCGATGGTCGGGCCTATGGCCAGGCCGGCGCTGATCACCAGGTTGGAGGCGTTCATCAGGCGGCCGCTGCGGTCCATTTCGGCCATGCGCGCGAGGATCAGCGGCAGGATGAAGGTCCAGGTGAACTTGAACACCAGCGCCGCCAGGGCAAAGCGCGCCAGTTGCGGCTGGCCCAGAAGCAGCAGCACCGAGCCGGCCATCAGGCCGTAGCCCAGCAGGAGCAGGGCGCTACGGGGCAGGCGATCGCCGAACAGGGTGGCGCACAGGGCGCCGGCAATGCCCATCAGGGTGGCGATGGCCAGCACGTCGCCGCTGGTCTGTGCCGAAAGGCCGGACTGGCCACCGATGGCGCCGATGAAGGTCCAGACCCCGCTGAGGCTGATGTAGAAGGTCAGGATGCCGAGAATCCCCAGGGTGGCCTTGGCCCTGGAAACCGGCGGGGCCTTGGCTTCATGGCTGGCCGCCTTCGCCGCGCCCGCTGGAAAGCTGCGAGCCAGGGGCAGGCACAGCAGCATCAGCAGCGCCATGATCAGGTAACAGGCACCCAGGCCGAAGCGCTCGAAGAGCATGGGCAGCAGGCTCAGGCCGATGGCCCCCAGCACCAGTTGGCCCATCACCCAGAAGCCGTAGGCGCGACTGGGGTTGGGGCTGGCGGCGGCGCTGGCCAGGCAGATGATCATCAGCGAGCCGCCGGCCAGGGCACTGCACGAGCGTGCGATCAGCAGCAGCGAATAGTCGTTGGCGAGCATCGACAGCAGGTTGGCGAGAATGAACAGCAGGGCGCTGCACAGCGCCGCGCGGCGCCAGTCGATGTGTTTCAGCCACCAGATGGCGGGCAGGGTGGCCAGGCTCATGGCCCCCAGCTCGGCGGAAAACAGGTCGCCGATCTGGGAGGGGCTCAGTTGCCACTGGCTGGCCAGTTGTGCGGCAATGGCCGGGGCCGTCAGCAGCACCGCGGGGGTGATGGCAGCGAACAGCACGATGGCCGCCTGGAGCCCGAGGGGCTGGCGGGTGATCGGCGGGTTCTGGCTCAAGGCGGGGTTCTGGGTGTTCATGGACAGGCTCCTAAGGCAAGGGGGTCAGAACACATGGACCAGGCGCAGCAGGGCGTCGGTGCCGGCAAAGCCGTTCTGGGTGGCGACGTTCTGCGACAGGCCGAACATCAGCTGGTTCTGCTTGTCCAGCCAGTGGCCGAGCTCGAACCCGACCTGGGTGTAGCGCTTGTGGGTGTCGTCGATGCGCCGGTCGTTGATCCGCAGTTCGCCGCCATCGGCGTGGATCAGGCGCAGGGCACCATAGGTGGCGGGGGTGAAGTCGTAAGAGGCGAAGGCCTGCAGGCGGTAGAGCGGGTCCTGCTTGAGGTCGCTGCCGAAGTAGTCGTCGTTGGTGCCATAGAGCTGGGCTTCCAGGTTGGCCTCCAGCACCCACTTTTCCCCCAGGCCCTGGGTGTAGTTGTAGACAAAGGTCGCGCCCCAGCGGTTGGCCCCGGGGGAGACGTCGGGGTTGCGCCCGTGGTACTCGCCCACGGGCAGCGTGATCAGGGTCAGCAGGCCGCTGTAGGTGCGGGTTTGCGGCTGGTTGATGAAGAACAGCGTGCCGCCCACCTGTGGGTCGCCAAAGCCGCTTTCGCCGGTGTGGCGTTCGGCGCCGGGCAGGCGCGCGTCGATATCGGCGAAGGGCACGATGAACTGCGGGGTACAGAGGGTGCCGCACAGGTCGCTGAAGAACACTTGGCGGTAGGCCATGGCATTGACTCGCAGCTCGGCCTTGCCCGTGCTGTCGGCCGGGCCGTGGAAATCACCGGCGCGGGTGGCGGGCAGGTACAGCACGCCCAGGCTGGTGCCCGCTGGGGCGGCGAAGAAGTCCCGGGCATTGAGGTCGGCGGCGTTCAGTGAAAGGCTGGCCAGGGTAGCCGTCAGGGCCAGGGTGATGCGGGGCACGGGCGTGGTCATGGGCGGTGCGTCTCTTGTGGGAGTTGTTGTTCGGCGAACGGCTCGCCGGCACACGGCAGGGGCTGGAAAAAGGGCAAAGGCTGCCCGTGGCCGTCACATTCGACGGCACTGGTCAAGGGTGGTCAGGGGGCGGAATCAGCCGGGAGGGGCATGCAGCAACTGGGCGATGCGGGCCTTGTCCTTGACCCCGAGCTTGCTGTAGATGGCCCGAATGTGATGGCGCACGGTGTTGGGCGACATGCCCAGGTCCCGGGCCACTTCCTTGTAGGTCTTGCCTTCGCCGAAGCACTGGGCGACGGCATTTTCCCGTGGGCTGAGCCGGGGCAGCAGGTTGCGGCTGCGGGCCGCCAGGAGGCAGAGGTCGCCTACCGCCGAGGATTCCACCTGCAGGGACTTGCCTTCGAAGCCGCCGGGGTCCAGCGCCATGGGCAGTTGCGGGCCGCTCCACTGCGGCCATTCATGCAGCAGCAGGTCGACGAAGCCGCGTTCGGCGCATTGCAGCACGCCGCGCTGGTCGCACACGGCCAGGGCCAGGTTGCGCGGGCCGGTGAGTTTCTCGCGCATGGCCACCAGGGTGCGGATCTGGTTGGCCGACACTGCGGCCACCAGGTGCAGCATCAGGTTGATCAGCAGGTGGCAGTCGCCCTGGTTGAAGCGCGGCGCTCCCGGGGCGCGGTACAGCGCCAGGTGATTGTTCAGGTGGGTGTGGGGGTCGATGTGCACCACGCACAGCAGTTCGCCGATGTTGTACTGGCGGCCCAGCCAGTTGAGGCCGGGGCCGTTGTCCGGATCGGCCATGTCGACGATCACCGCCCGGCCCGGCACCTCGTGGACCCGGCTTACCGTGACATCGATGTGGCGGATCGATTGCCAGTCCGGCAGGTAGCTCGGTGGCAAGCGGTACAGGTAGCAGCTGTGTTCATCCGGCAGGCCATCCACCAGTGCGGCACGGCCCCACCAGGCGCTGTCGAAGGGCAGGAGCCTGCTGATGCGCGCCAGTGCATGCTGGTGCAGGTTTTCGATGTCCCTGTTCTGCGCCAGTTGCTGCAGTTCAAGGGTCAGTTCGCTGAAGGCCTGCAACAGGCTGGCCGGGGCACGCTCGGGGTGGTTCATGGGTCTGTACCTCTGTGCGACGTTGTTATTGTTTTCGTCACGGAAGGGGTTTGGGACCGGTACGTCAGGGGACGTGGGCAGGGCCTGGTTCGAGTATCGATGGCTTGGAAGAGCCGCGCCATCCTACAGATGCAGGAGGTGGCCCTTGGCCCGGATGCCGGCGGGCATCCAGGCGCGGGAAATGACGGCCAGGAGGGAAGGGGTCAGGCCGCCCGGCAAGGGTGGGCCAGGCGATGGAAGCAACGGCTGAAGTACACCAGTGAGTCGCCGTGCTCCAGCACGCCGATTTCATCCAGTTCCACCAGCATTACCGAGTGTGTGCCGATTTCCTGGACCTCGGTGATGCGCCCCTGCAGGCTGGCCAGGGCGCCCTCCAGCACCGGCAGGGCCTGCAGGCCGTCACGCCAGGGGTGCAGGCCGAAGCGCTGGTCCATGGCCACGCCGGTCATGCCGGCAAAGTGCCGGGCCACTTCTTCGTGTTCGCCACTGAGGACGTTGACGCACAACCGCCCGTTGCCCTTGAACACCGGGTTCAGGGCGCTGTTGCGGTTGACGCAGACCATCAGGGTCGGCGGGCTGTCGGTGACCGAGCAGACCGCCGTGGCGGTGATGCCGCAGCGGCCGGCGGGGCCGTTGCTGGTGATGACGTTGACCGCTGCGGTCATGTGCGCCATGGCGTTGCGAAAGGCGAGTTGCTTGGGGTCGAGTACAGACATGACGAATTCCTCGTGGACGCAGGGCATTGCGCTGCAGGAGCCGGCTTGCCGACGAAGGGGCCTGGGCCTTGTGGCGCTCTGGCGGGCGTTTTCGCTGGCAAGCCAGCGCCTGCACAAGCCCGCTCCTGCATGTGGCGTGGGCTATTGGCGGATGCGGTCCAGCATGTTGATGTCATCCGGGTTGCTCAGGTGCGGCACGGTCCAGCCGTCGAGGTCGTAGTCCCCCAGGCACTTGTCCACCAGGTCGGTCATGGCTTTCATCGAGCCACTGGCCTGGGCGTGGCGCAGGCACTGCATGCGGATCTCGTCCTGGCTGCCGGCGTAGTTGATCTCGTACAACTCGTGGCGGCCGCCGAATTCGGTGCCGATGGCGTCCCACAGCAGCTTGAGGATCTTGATCCGCTCCTCGTGGCCCATGCCCCCGGAGCCCCGGCAGTAGGTGCCGAGGTACTGGTTGAGCACCGGGTCCTTGAGGTCGCGGGAGCCGGAGGGCAGGTAGATCAGGCCGCTGGCCACCACCTGCTCGATGATCTTCTTGATGTCGGTGTAGGCCTGGGGCGCCAGCACCCGGTAAGCCTGCAGCGCCTGGGTACTGGGCAGGTAGACGCCGTTCATCCATTCACTGGCGTTGCCATGCATGGCGTCGGTCAGGGACCAGAACAGGTTGCGCCAGGCCACCACTTCGCCAACCTGCGCCTGGACCCCGCGAAACTCCAGGGAACCGGTGCATTGCAGGGCCTTGACCAGCAGGCCAGTGATGAAATCGAGCTTCACCGCCAGCCGGGTGCAGCCCTGCATCGGGAACAGCCGGCCAAAACCGCCTTGAGGGAACCATTGGCGGCAGCGCTCGAAATCGCGGTAGATCAGCACGTTTTCCCAGGGTATGAACACCTTGTCCATGATCAGGATCGCGTCGTTCTCGTCGAAGCGGCTGGACAACGGGTAGTCGAAGGGCGAGCCGGTCATGCCGGCCTGCAGTTCATAGGAAGGGCGGCAGATCAGCTTCATGCCCCGGGTGTTCATCGGTGCGATGAACATCAGGGCGAAATCGGTGTTGTCCCCCAGCAACTGGGCCGAGCCCTGGCCGACGAAGTTGTAGTGGGTCAGGGCCGAGTTGGTGGCCACCACCTTGGCGCCGCTGACGATGATCCCGCCCGAGACTTCCTCGTCCACCGAGATGAACACGTCCTTGACCTGATCCACCGGTTTGTCGCGGTCGATGGGTGGGTTGACGATGGCATGGTTGAGGTAGAGGCAGGCTTCCTGGATGCGCTTGTACCAGGTGCGGGCGTTGTCTGCGAAGCGCCCGTAGAACTCCGGGTTGGCCCCCAGGGCGCTGCCGAAGGCGGCCTTGTAGTCGGGGCTGCGGCCCATCCAGCCATAGGTCAGGCGCGACCAGTCGGCGATGGCGTCGCGCTGCTGGCGCAGTTCATCGGGGCTTTTCGCCGAACGGAAGAACTTGTGGGTGTAGCCGCCGTTGCCGGTGTCGGTGTCCCAGCACAGTTGCTCCTTGGTGGCCGGGTCGTGCAGGGCGTCGTACAGGCGGGCCATGGAGGCCGCGGAGTTGCGGAAGGCCGGGTGGGTGGTGACGTCCTTGACCCGGTCGCCATAGATGTAGATTTCACGGTCGTCGCGCAGGCTGGCCAGGTATTCGGCACCGGTCAGCGGGCGGTCGGTTGCGGCACGAAAGTCTTCAGGTTTCATATCCAGTCTCAGCGTTGTTTTTATTGACTGGGGCCATGATGGGCAGCCGCGGGAATGGACTAAATGGCTTTTCCGGCGAATGAATTGCACTTTTCATAGGGAGGCGGGTGGCCGGAGCCAGGGTCGAAAACGGTGGCTGAGGACGATGCTGGAGCGCTTTATCGATTCACTTCGCGTTGTGTTGTATCAGCAGTGATACACCGGTCACATTCAGAAATATTTTTAACAATCAGCCATATGAAAGCTCAAGTTCGGCCGATATCTCTGACAGGCCCGCGGACTTCCAACAGCGCGGCGCCCCACGTCGGCACAGCCCCTGGTGCGCCGACGGCTCAACGGCATGGATGCCCGTCGCCCGTTCTCCCTCGAGAGTCGTCCTATGTCCTTGCGTAACCTGAATATCGCCCCTCGTGCTTTCCTCGGTTTTGCCTTCATTGCCTTGCTGGTCGTGGTGCTGGGGGTGTTTGCGGTCAATCGCATGGCGGTGATCCGCGAAGCCTCGGTGGACATGGAAAGCAACCAGCTGCCCAGTGTCGGCTTTCTCGGCAACCTCACCGAGAACGTGCTGCGCCTGCGGATTCTTTCCTTCCGTGTGCTGGTGAACCGCGAGCCGGCAGGCCTGGCAGAAGCCCAGACGCGCATCGGCGTGCTGGTGGACAACGCCAGAAAGGCCCAGGCCAGCTATGCGGCCTTGCCGGCGGGGCCGCAGGAGGCGGCGCTGTACAAGACCTTCGCTACGACCCTGGACAACTACCTGCAGGCGCAGAACGAGATGCTCGAACTGTCGCGCCAGAACAAGCTGGATGAAATGCGCAGCCTGATCAATTCGCGGATCAAGGAAGGCACAGACCAGATGGGCGAGCAGTTGAACCAACTGATCGCGATCAACGCTGCTGATGCCAGGAGCGCTTCCAAGGCTGCCGGCGAGCACTACAGCAGCGCCATCGCCGGGATTGTGGCGGTGGCTGTGCTTGCCGCGCTGCTGACCATTGTTCTGGCGTTGTTGCTCACCCGCAGCATCGTTACCCCCTTGAACAAGGCCCTGAATGCCGCGCAGGTGATCGCCGGCGGCAACCTGCGCCAGGCCATCGAGGTCGATGGCAAGGACGAGCCGGCGCGGCTGTTGCAGGCCCTGGCCGAGATGCAGGCCAGCCTGCGCCGCACCATCGAGCAGATCGCCGGCTCGGCGACCCAGCTGGCCTCGGCCTCGGAAGAACTCAGCGCGGTCACTGAAGAGGCTTCCCGCGGCTTGCAGCAGCAGAACAACGAGATCGAACAGGCGGCCACCGCGGTCAACGAAATGACCGCCGCGGTGGAGGAGGTGGCACGCAACGCGGTGTCCACTTCCGAGGCTTCCCGGAAGTCGACCCAGGCCGCTCGCGAAGGTCGCGACCGGGTGGTGGAAACCGTGGACGCGATCCAGACCATGACCCACGATGTGCAGAGCACCTCGGTGATGATCGAAGGCCTGGCGACCCAGGGCCGGGATATCGGCAAGGTGCTGGACGTGATCCGGGCCATCGCCGAGCAGACCAACCTGCTGGCCCTCAACGCGGCCATCGAAGCGGCCCGTGCCGGCGAGGCCGGGCGCGGCTTTGCGGTGGTGGCCGACGAGGTGCGGGCCCTGGCCCATCGCACCGCCCAGTCGACCCAGGAAATCGAGAAGATGGTGGCCGGCATCCAGAACGGCACGGGCGACGCCGTGGAGTCGATGCAGCAGAGCAACCAGCGTACCCAGAGCACCCTGGAACTGGCCCGTGCCGCGGGCGTGGCCCTGGAGCAGATTGCCGAATCCATCAACCAGATCAACGAGCGCAACCTGGTGATCGCCAGCGCCTCCGAAGAGCAGGCGCAGGTGTCCCGCGAGGTGGACCGCAACCTGGTGAACATCCGCGACCTGGCCACCCAGTCGGCGGCCGGGGCCAACCAGACCAGCGCCGCCAGCCATGAGTTGTCGCGCCTGGCGGTGGACCTGAACGCTCTGGTGGCGCGTTTTGTGATCTAAGCGTCCAACGGCGCTGGCGCTCGCTCGACGAGTGCCGCGCCAGCACCTAGGGTTCTGGCTGAAGCATCTTTCATGGAGAAAGCGATGCGCTATTCAGCCCTGACCCAACGGATTGCCGGAGAAGGTTCCGCCGCCTGGGATATCCATTACCGAGCTTTGGCCTTGCGCGAGCAGGGGCGCGATGTGCTGTTGCTGACCATCGGCGATCCGGATTTCGACACCCCCCGGCCGGTGGTCCAGGCGGCCATCGACAGCCTGCTGGCCGGTGACACCCACTATTCGGACGTGCGCGGCAACCTGGCGTTGCGCAGTTGCATCGCCCGTTGCCACCACCAGCGCACCGGGCAGATCGTCGATGCCGAGCACGTGGTGGTGCTGCCGGGGGCGCAGTGTGCGGTGTTCTCCGTGGCCCAGTGCCTGCTGGGCCCTGGGGACGAGGTGCTGGTGGCCGAGCCCATGTACGTCACCTACGAAGGGGTGTTCGGTGCCTGTGGCGCCACCGTGGTGCCGGTGCCGGTACGGGCCGAACAGGGCTTTCGCCTGGACCCGCAGGAAGTGGCGGCGCGCATCAGCCCGCGGACCCGGGCCATGCTCATCAACAGCCCCAACAACCCCTCCGGGGCCAGCCTGTCCCTTGATGACTGGCAGGTCCTGGCGCGGTTGTGCATGGAGCATGACCTGTGGCTGGTTTCCGACGAGGTCTACGGCGACCTGCTGTACGAAGGCCAGCACCTGAGCCCGGGCGGTCTGCCGCGAATGGGCGGGCGCACCGCCACCATCAACAGCCTGTCCAAGTCCCATGCCATGAGCGGCTGGCGGGTGGGTTGGGTGATCGCTCCGCCGGTGCTGGCCGGGCACCTGAGCAATCTGGCCCTGTGCATGCTCTATGGCCTGCCGGACTTCATCCAGAATGCGGCGGTGGTGGCGCTGACCCGTGAACTGCCGGAACTGCCACGGATGCGCGAGGAGTACCGCCAGCGCCGCGACCTGGTGTGCACGCTGCTCGGGCAGTGCCCGGGCTTGCGGCCAGTGCTGCCCGATGGCGGCATGTTCGTCATGGTCGACGTACGCCGCACCGGGCTGGGCGCCCAGGCGTTCGCCGAGCGACTGCTGGAGGGTTATGGGGTTTCGGTGCTGGCGGGCGAAGCCTTCGGCCCCAGCGTGGTCGGGCACATCCGCATTGCTCTGGTGCTGGACCGCGAACGGCTGGCCGAAGCCTGCCGCCGCATCGCCCAGTGCACCGCGCAACTCCTGGCCCTGTAGGAGCCGGCTTGCCGGCGAAGAGGCCCTTGAGTCTTCCATCGCCCTTGCCGACGCTTTCGCTGGCAAGCCAGCTCCTACAGAGGTGGGGCGCTTTCGGGGGTTAGAAGCGCAGGGTCGCGCCGGTGGTCAGCCAGCGATCGCGGTCTTCGGTCAGGTGCTGGCCAACGATCAGGTCCAGGTCCAGGTGCTGGCCCAGGTGCAGGCGCGGGCCGGCCTGCCAGCCCTGTTCGCCGCCGCGTTGGCCGTAGCGCTCGGCAATCAGGGTCAGGCTCTGGGCCAGGTCGTACTCCAGCCCGCTGCCCCAGGCCCAGCGGTGGCTCTGGTCGCCGTCGTCATAGGCGTGGGCCCAGCCGGCATTCAGGTTCAGGCGCAGGCTGGCAACAGGGCTGAAGGTCAGTGGCAGGGCGAGGTCGCCACCGTCGAAGCTGTGGCTGCGGTTCAGGGCCCAGTGGGCGGAGCCGGCCAGGGCCAGTTGCAGGCCCAGGTCTTCACGGTCCAGCAGGGCCAGCTTGACCTGGGGGCTGAGCTGGGTCTCGCCCTGGCCGTCGGCCTGCTGGCGCTGCATCGCGGCCCCCAGTTGCACCCAGGGCAGTTGGCTGAAGGTGCAGGCCGGGGCCACCACGCTGGTGTGGCTGGAGCCCTGGTGGCGGGTGCTCTGGTACCAGACATCGACATTGCATTCCCCGGGAGCGTTGATGGCGCCGTCGTCCACCACGTAGGCGCCGCCGGCGGCCTGGGCCTTGGAGCACAGGGCCAGGGTGGCGGTCGCGCTGGCGGTGAGGGCGAGGAACAGCAGGTTGCGCTTGAGCATGCGGCTTTTCGCGGCAGGCAGAGGGTGGCCAAAGGCGCTGGAACGCGAGGGGCGATGTGGGGTGTGCTTGGACATGGCGGATCTCGTTCTGGGTTGGGGCACCGGTGCATCTGGCGTGCGGGCCGGTGCAGAGGGTGGCGGCTTGGGAGGCTTACTGGTCGGCCATCGACAGAACCTGGATCTGCCGGGCCCGGGCCTGGGCCAGCAGTTCTTCGGTGTCTTCCCCACCGGGCAGGGCGAGGACGATGTCGGGGCGGCTGTCGGCCAGCATGAAGGCGTTGCGCAGGCGTTCGGCGTGCTTGCCATGGCGTTGCCAGTTGGGCGGGTAGCGGACGATGTCGGCGCCGATGTCCCGGGCCCAGTCCTCGATATGGGCGCCGAGGAACTGGCTGCCGCCATGAATCACCACGCGGGTTTCATGCAGGCGCTGAAAGGCGTCGAGGACCTGGCGGCACCGGCGGTCGTCGGCGTAGTAGCGGCCGGCGCAGATCAGGACGCGCATGGGCTGTTCTCCTTTACCGGGCTGATGCTGGTCTCGCCGGGCAGCGGTTCGTTGAGGTAAGCGTGCTCGATGTCCCGTTCACCGGCGCGCTCCAGGGCCGGGTAGGCCAGGGCGGCGATGTGGTGGTGAACCCGCCGGTAGTCGCGCAGCAAGCGCTGGAAAATGTCCCCGGATTCGGCCCAGGCGCCACGGTCTTCGCGCAACTTGCGAAAGTGCTCGCGGCTGGCGGCGGCTTCCAGGCGCCGCACGTTTTCCTTGCGCGCCACCAGTTGGTGGGCGGTGGGCAGGTCTTCGCGCAGGAACACGGTGATGGCCAGGCTCAGGCTGTCCAGCAGTTCCTGGTGCAGCGGGTACAGGGTGCTCAGCTCGAACTCGGAAAACGGCTCGCCACGGCGCAAGCGCCGCGCGGCCAGGTGCGCCAGGCTGGTGGCGAGAATGTCCCCGGCGTGTTCCAGGTTGATCACCAGCAGCAGGATTTCCTGGGAACGGTCGGCATCCTGGTCGCTGATGCCTTCCTTGCCGATATCCGCCAGGTAGGCGCGGATCGCCGCGCTGAGCAGGTCCAGGGACTGATCGATATGGCGCACCTGATCGGCATTGGCCTGGTTGGCGGTGCGAAACAGCTGCAGCACCCGGTCGAGCATGCCCGAGAGCATGTCGGCCATGCGCAAGGCTTCGCGGGCGGCGTTGGACAGGCCGATATTGGCCACTTCCAGGCCGGCTTCGTCCAGGTACAGCGGCATGCCCGGGTCGGTCACCGCGGCCGGGGCCGGCAGCAGCCGGGTCAGCAGCTTGGCCATTGGCCCGGTGAAACCGATGAACAGCAGCGCCAGCACCAGGCTGAAGGCGGTGTGCAGGGCCACCACCAGCAGTGCCGGAGGCAGTTGCTCGATGACGTGCCACTGGCCCAGGGTGGCGATCCAGGGCATCAGCAGCGCCGCTCCCGACAGGCGCACCAGCAGGTTGCCCAGGGGCAGGCGCCGGGCCACGTTGCCGCTGGCGCTGAGCAGCGAGGGCAGGGTGCTGCCGAGGTTGACCCCCAGCACCAGGGCCATGCTGGTGGCCGGCGACAGCAGCCCAGTGCCGGCCAGCGAGGCAATCAGCAGCACCACGGCAACGCTGGAGTGGCACATCCAGGTCAGCAGCAGCGCCACCAGCAGGGCCAGCAGCAGGTCGCCGTCGAGGCTGGTCATCACCAGCTGGAACACTGGGGTACCTTCCACCGCCCCCAGGGTCGCGCCGAGCATGCCCAGGGCCAGCAGCATCAGGCCCAGGCCGATCAGTGCGCAGCCGATGCTTTCAAAGCGCGAATCGTCCCGCAGGCGAAAGCACAGGAAGCCCGCCAGCAATGCCACAGGTGCCGCCAGCGAGAGGTCGAGGCTGAGCAGCTGGACCACCAGGGTCGAGCCGATATTGGCCCCCAGCATCACCGCCAGCGCCGGGGCCAGGCCCAGGGTGCCGGCGGCGGTGAAGGAGCTGGCCATCAGGCTCACCGCAGTGCTGCTTTGCACCACGCCGGTGATGCCGACGCCGCACAGCAGCGCCAGCCAGCGGTTGTTCAGGTGTTGCCCGAGCCAGTGCCGCAGCGGGCTGCCGAAGCCCCGCAGGAGTGAGCCGCAGATCATCTGCGAGCCCCACAGCAACAGCGCGATGGCGCCGGCCAGGTTGATCAGAAGAGTAGTGCCCGACATGAGTATTCTCCCGGGACTGTGACAGGTTTCAGGCAATCGCCAGGCGCAGCGAGGCGCGGGTGATGGCGGCGCTGAACCCCAGCAGGAAACGCATTTCAACGGCGCTCAGCAGGCCCCGCACATAGAGGCGGATGCTCAGGCGGGCGAGCAGCCTGGCGCAGGCGCACAGGCCGCAGACCAGCAAGGCCTTCAGGCCGCGTTGCAACAGCGAAAAAGGTTTGAAAAACATGGCGATGCTCCTTTCGGGCGAACAGCGTCGCCGTCGACAGGGCGCTGGCCGCGCCGACGGTGGCATCGTTGGTTTGCTGTATCTGGTGCGACCGCCCTGGGGCGGTCGCACCGGGCTCAGGCCCTTAGAACCACTGCTTGAAGCGGCGGATGTACAGGGTCTTCATGGTCTGGGCGACCACGCAGTAGCTGAGCAGGGTACCCACCAGCCAAGGGAAGTATTCCCACGGCAGCGGCACCAGGCCGACCATGCTGCCCAGAGGCGAGAAGGGCACATAGATACCCAGTGCCATCACCAGGCCCGTGGCGAGCATGACCGGCAGTGCCGCGGTGCTCTGGATGAACGGGATCTTGCGGGTGCGCAGCATGTGCACCACCAGGGTCTGGGAGAGCAGGCCTTCGATGAACCAGCCGGACTGGAACAGGGCGGCCATTTCCACGCTGTTGGCGGCGAACACGTACCACATCAGGGCAAAGGTGGTGATGTCGAAGATCGACGAGGTCGGCCCGATCCACAGCATGAAGCGCCCGATGTTCTTGGCGTCCCACTTGCGTGGCTTGCTCAGGTATTCCTTGTCCATCTTGTCCCACGGCAGGGCCAGCTGGGAGAAGTCGTACATCAGGTTCTGCAGCAGCAGGTGGATCGCCAGCATCGGCAGGAACGGAATGAAGGCACTGGCCACCAGCACCGAGAACACGTTGCCGAAGTTGGAGCTGGCGGTCATGTTCAGGTACTTCATGATGTTGCCGAAGGTCTCGCGACCCTTGATCACCCCTTCCTCCAGCACCATCAGGCTCTTTTCCAGGAGGATGATGTCCGCCGATTCCTTGGCAATGTCGGTGCCGCTGTCCACCGAGATGCCGACATCGGCATCGCGCAGCGCCGGAGCGTCGTTGATGCCGTCGCCGAGAAAGCCCACGGTGTGGCCGTTGGCCTGCAATGCCTTGAGCACCCGGGACTTCTGCAGCGGGGTGAGCTTGGCAAATACCGTGCGCTCTTCCACCAGGCGCCCCAGCACTTCGTCGTCCATGCGCTCGATGTCACGACCCAGCAGCGGCTCGCCGACTTCCAGGCCGACCTCGCGGCAGATCTTCGCGGTGACGATGGCGTTGTCACCGGTCAGTACCTTCACGGTGACGCCGTTGTCGCGCAGGGCGGCAATCGCCGGGCCGGCGGTTTCCTTCGGCGGATCGAGGAAGGTCAGGAAGCCTTCGATCACCAGCTCACGTTCGTCGCTGGCGCTGTACTGGTTCTTGATCTGGTCCCGGGCGATGTCACGGGTGCCCACCAGCAGCACGCGGAAACCGTCGCGGTTGTAGTCTTCGGCCAGTTGCAGCAACTCGGCACGCAGGGCAGCGTCGATGGTCTGGGTGACACCGTTCTTGCGGACCCGAGTGGCGGTTTCCAGCATTTCTTCCACCGCGCCCTTGCACACCAGCAGGTGGTGGCCGCGGGCATCGGCGAGGATGACCGACAGGCGCCGCCGGACGAAGTCGAACGGTAGTTCATCCACCTTGCGCCAGGCGGCAGGCGGGGTGAAGTGCGGGTTCTCCTCGGCGAAGCTGACCACTGCGCGGTCCATCAGGTTCTTCATGCCGCTCTGGTGGTAGCTGTTGAGCCAGGCCAGTTGCAGCACTTCATCGCAGCGGCTGCCGCTGATGTCGACGTGATGTTCGAGGATGATCCGGTCTTGGGTCAGGGTGCCGGTCTTGTCGGTGCAGAGCACGTCCATGGCGCCGAAGTTCTGGATCGCGTTGAGGCGCTTGACCACCACCTTGCGCTTGGCCATGGCCGAGGCGCCCTTGGCCAGGTTGGCGCTGACGATCATCGGCAGCATTTCCGGGGTCAGGCCGACGGCCACTGCCAGGGCGAACATGAAGGCTTCGGCCCAGTCGCCCTTGGCGAATCCGTTGATCAGCAGAACGATGGGCACCATCACCAGCATGAAGCGGATCAGCAGCCAGCTGACGCTGTTGACCCCGCGGTCGAAGGCGGTCTGGGTGCGGGAGCCGACGATGGAGCGGGCCAGGGAACCGAAGTAGGTGCGCGAGCCGGTGGCCACGACCACCGCGGTGGCCGTGCCGCTGACCACGTTGGTGCCCATGAAGCAGATGTTCGGCAGGTCCAGCAGGTCTTGCTGATCGGCGGCCTGGGCGGTGGCGGACTTTTCCTGGACGGCGCCCAGGGTGTCGTACTTTTCAACCGGCAAGGCTTCGCCGGTGAGCACCGCCTGGCTGATGAACAGGTCGCGGGATTCGATCAGGCGGATGTCGGCAGGGATCATGTCACCGGCGGACAGCTGGATGATGTCGCCCACCACCAGGTCGCGCATCGGCACTTCACGCACCCGGGCCTGCATGCCCATCTGCTCGCGGCGCAGTACGGCGGCGGTGGTCCGTACCATGGCCTTGAGCGCTTCGGCGGCCTTGGCCGAGCGGTGTTCCTGCCAGAAACGCATCAGGCCGCTGGCCAGCACCATCACCAGGACGATGATGACCCCGGTGAGATCGGTTTCTTCGCCGGCCTGCAGCGGCAGCCAGAAGTCGGTGAAGAAACTGATACCGGTCAGGGTCATCAGCACATAGATGAAAGGGTTGTTGAAAGCCTGGAGCAACTGCACCAGAGCGTGTGGCGGACGGTCGTGGGCGACCTCGTTGTGGCCGTCCCGTTGCAGGCGGCCCTCGGCATCCAGTTCAGTGAGGCCGGCGGTGGTGGAGTTGACGTTGGCCAGGGTGACGGCCAGGCCGTTCTGGGCTTCGCGGGCGGCACGCATCGACAGCTTGTTGCTGTCACTGGTGGCGCTGGTGTTGCGGGAAGTTGGGGTTTTTACAGTCATGGTCTGTGCTCCTGCCGCCTGCTTGCGGCACGACACAGCAACACTCAACTAATTAAAGGCGAGCGAAAACATGTCGAGCCGCAGGTTAGCGATCGATTTTGATCTTGGCGTTTTTCAGGTTTTAACGTTCGCTGCCCAAACAATGAAGTTGTATGGGCAGCGAACCTACTACTGGCCTCTTCCATAACTTTCTCCAATAACTTTATTAACTGACAGGCACTAGCACACCGCCGAACTTAAACTTTTAAAGTTCGTTTGCAAACAACGGAAAGTTACCGCTGGTTCAGGCTGAGCTGCGTGCCCCGAGGTACAGGCCGAAGATCAGTCCGGCCTGCTGCAGGAGCAGGGCAGCGCCCCGACTCTGCGGGTCTTGGCTATCGTCGAAGCTCCAGCGTTGCTGCAACTGCCCGGTCATCGGGCAGACGCGCCAATTGGCTCGCAGGGCGGTCGAGGGGGTGGGGGCGGCACGAGAAAACGGCGAGCGCGCCAGAACCTTGGGCTCACGGCACAGCTTGACCCGCATGGTAGCGGCGAAGGCGCGAACGCCTGGCATTACAGAGGAAGTGAAGTGCATAACATTTGCCTCGCGACCGGACTGGTTCCGGGGGAGGCAAGTTACGTTGGAGCGTCAAGCCCTAGCGCAGCTTACCCGACCGCGGAGTCGAGTCCCGTCATTTTCAGGGTTAAGTGCCTGGCTCTGCGCAGCGGCAGTGACCAGACAGCGTCTAGATACTGTGTCCATTGGCTTCTTTAGTGAGTTAAACAAAGGGCCGTAATTACCGGCCCGCGCAATTTACTCAGGAGGGGTGCTGGAGTCAAGGTTAAATTGCCCTGAATCATTGATCAGTTACGAAGTTTCAGGTGAGGTTCAGCTAAGGGTGGGAATTAGCTGATGCGAGAGGCGGATATATATAAGTTTCATGTAAAGAAAGTGCCCATGACAGATGGGGATGTCATGAGCACTGAATGTAGCGACGAGGATTATCAGTGCAGCAAGTGCTGGGAGATATCCTTGTAGGTCGCGCTATCGGTGGCCGCCATCAACTGCCGGCCATCCTTGAGGGTGCCGATGAAGGTCACTTCGTTTTCCGTACCCGCCATCAGGTACCCGGCCAGGGCGCCCACCGGGCCCAACAGCATGGCGCCGGCAATGCCGTAGCCCAGGGCGTCCTTGTTGGTGATGGGGCTTTCGCTGGCGATCTCCAGCGTCTTGAAGGCCGATGCCTTGACCTCGACGCCGTTGCTGTTGAATACCGTCTTGAGCCTGAAGGTGCCGTGCCGGTACTCGCCGGCGCCTTGCAGGAAATCACCTGATAAAACCTCAATCTTTGCCATGTTGAATCATCCTTATCCAAACATAACCAGACAGGCCATTGAGCTCTCCGCCAGGGGGAGCGTCAACGGGGTTGCGATGAAGGGTGCTACCGCCAGTCAGCAGCCCTCGTTCATTCAGCCTCGGCCAGGTCACCCCGGGCCATGCTGATCCAGATCAGGGCTGTGAAGGGTTGTAGCAGCCCACGGGGCACCGGCCGTCGGCTTCCGACCAGTGGCTGGCCGGGGCCGGGCGCTCAAGGTGATGTTAAAAAATGTTAGATTGAAAAACTTCTTCACATAATCCGTTCATTGGTGGATGATCGTTCACAGCCAAAGCTCAACCTGATAACAACAGCAACAGGATGGCCATGATGATCGATTCGCTCCTGCCTCTCTCGGCACCTGCCCACGGTGCCATGCACCTTCCGGGCTTGCCGTCTGGCGTTGCGCCTGTTGCCGCCTGTGTTGCATTTGCCGGACCTGCAATCCGGATTTCCCTGTCCTGCCCGGTTCTTGCCCGGCGCCTGTCTGGCGCGGCACAGTCCTGGTCTATTTCTGGAGTCCCCCATGAATAACAACAATGTCGGTGTCATCGGTCTTGGCGCCATGGGCCTGGGCATCGCCCGGTCGTTGCTGCGCAGCGGTTTCAAGGTGCATGCCTGTGACGTCCGTGCTGCGGTCACCGAGCAGTTCGCCAGCGAAGGCGGCGTGGCTTGCGCCTCGGCGGCGCAACTGGCCGGTGAATGCGATGTGATTGTCACCGTGGTGGTCAATGCCGAGCAGACCGAAAGCGTGCTGTTCGGTGAGGGCGGGGCGGCAGCGGCACTGCGTCCCGGCAGCCTGGTGATCGGCTGCGCCACCGTGGCCCCGACCTACGCCGTGGACCTGGGCCAGCGCCTGGAGGCCCTGGGCCTTTTGTACCTGGACGCGCCGATTTCCGGTGGAGCGGCCAAGGCCGCCGCCGGCGAGATGACCATGATGACCTCCGGCCCGGCCACCGCTTACGCCAGGGCCGAGGCGATTCTGGGGGGCATGGCCGGCAAGGTCTATCGCCTGGGGGATGCCCATGGCCTGGGCTCCAAGGTCAAGATCATCAACCAGTTGCTGGCCGGGGTGCATATCGCGGCATCCGCCGAAGCCATGGCCCTGGGGCTGCGCGAAGGGGTGGACGCCGATGCCCTGTACGAGGTGATCACCCACAGCGCGGGCAACTCCTGGATGTTCGAGAACCGCGTTCCACATATCCTCAAGGCCGACTACACACCGCTGTCCGCGGTGGACATCTTCGTCAAGGACCTGGGGCTGGTGCTGGATACCGCCCGGGCCAGCAAATTCCCGCTGCCGCTGTCGGCCACCGCGCACCAGATGTTCATGCAGGCCTCCAGCGCCGGTTTTGGCCGCGAGGACGACTCGGCGGTGATCAAGATCTTCCCGGGCATCGACCTGCCTGTGGCCAAGCCCGATGCCGAGTGAGGAACCCGTGATGACGATTTCCAATCCACGCCCGTTGCTGGGCTGCATCGCCGACGATTTCACCGGGGCCACGGACCTGGCCAACATGCTGGTTCGCGGTGGCATGCGCACTGTGCAGAGCATCGGCATTCCCAGCGCTGAAGTGGCTGCCGGGCTGGACGCCGACGCCGTGGTGATCGCGCTGAAGTCGCGTACCACTGCGGCCAGCGAAGCGGTGGCCGAATCCCTGGCCGCCCTGCAATGGCTGCGGGACCAGGGCTGCGAGCAGATCTTCTTCAAATACTGCTCGACCTTCGATTCCACCGCGGCGGGCAACATCGGTCAGGTCAGCGAGGCCTTGCTCGAGGCCCTGGGCTGCGATTTCACCCTGGCCTGCCCGGCGTTCCCGGAGAACGGCCGGACCATTTTCCGTGGCCACCTGTTCGTCCAGGACCAGTTGCTCAGCGAATCGGGCATGCAGCATCACCCGCTGACGCCGATGACCGATGCCAACCTGGTGCGGGTCCTGCAATCCCAGACCCGGCTGCCGGTAGGCCTGCTGCGCTACGACAGCATCGCCCAGGGCGTGGAGGCGGTGCGCAGCAGGATCGCCGAACTGCGCGGGCAGGGTGTTGCCCTGGCGATTGCCGACGCGCTGTCCGATGCCGACCTCTATACCCTCGGCGCCGCCTGCGCCGACCTGCCGCTGCTCACTGGCGGTTCCGGGCTGGCCCTGGGCCTGCCGGAAAACTTCCGTCGCGCCGGCAAGCTGCGCGACCTCGACGCTGCAAGCCTGCCCAAGGTAGCCGGTGGCGAAGTGGTGCTGGCCGGCAGTGCCTCCCTGGCCACCAATGCCCAGGTCGATGCCTGGCTTGAAGCCGAGCGCCCGGCCTGGCGCATCGACCCGCTGGCCCTGGCGGCCGGCGAGGCGGTGGTGGAACAGGCCCTGGCCTTTGCCCGGGAGCAGCAGGGCACGGTGCTGATCTACGCCACCAGCACGCCGGAAGAGGTCAAGGCGGTGCAGCGTCAGCTCGGTGCCGAACGTGCCGGAGCGCTGGTGGAGGATGCCCTGGGCGAGATCGCCCGGGGCCTGCGCGACAGCGGCGTGCGGCGCTTTGTGGTGGCTGGCGGGGAAACCTCCGGCGCCGTGGTCAAGGCCCTGGACGTGCGCCTGCTGCAGATCGGCGCGCAGATCGATCCCGGGGTCCCGGCCACCGTCAGCAGTGGCGGCGAGCCCCTGGCCCTGGCGCTGAAGTCCGGCAACTTCGGTGGTCGCGACTTTTTCAGCAAGGCCCTGGGTCAACTGGCGGGAGGTCAGGCATGAGCCGGGAAAACGCTCTGCGCGAAGAAATCTGTGATGTCGGCCGCAGCCTCTATCAGCGCGGCTACACCGTGGGCAGCGCCGGCAACATCAGTGCGCGGCTCGATGATGGCTGGCTGATCACCCCCACCGATATCTGCCTGGGCCGGCTCGACCCTGCAGCCATCGCCAAGGTCAACCTGGCGGGGGAGTGGGTGAGCGGCGACAAACCGTCCAAGACCCTGGCCCTGCATCGCCAGGTGTATGACCGCAATCCCGGGGTGGGCGGGGTGGTGCATACCCATTCCACCCACCTGGTGGCCTTGACCCTGGCCGGGGTCTGGCGCGAGGACGACATCCTGCCGCCGCTGACCCCGTACCAGGTGATGAAGGTCGGGCATATCCCGCTGATCGGCTACCAGCGCCCGGGTTCGCCCAAGGTCGCCGAGCAGGTGGCGCAACTGGCCAACCAGGTGCGTGGGGTGATGCTCGAACGCCTGGGCCCGGTGGTCTGGGAAAGCAGTGTGTCCAAGGCCAGCTACGCCCTGGAAGAACTGGAGGAAACCGCGCGCCTGTGGCTGATGAGCCAGCCGCGCCCGGCACCTCTGGATCAGGCGGCCCTGGATGAGCTGCGGGACGCTTTCGGCGCCACCTGGTAAGCCCGCGACACTGCCAGCGTTTCATGCACGCCAGTCCACGGAAGCCTTCATGAGGCTTTCGCGGGGAGCGGCTTGCCGTTGAAAAACAATAACAACAGGATTTCCCGAGATGAATGACTGCATTTGCTTTACGGGTTCCCGCACCACCAGCACCCCCTGCCAGCCACTGGGTGGAGGGCTTGTGCAATGAGCCCGCTGATTCTGATGATCACCGCCGGGGCCGGTATCGCCCTGTTGCTGTTCCTGGTGCTCAAGTACAAGTTCCAGCCCTTTGTCGCGCTGATGCTGGTAAGCATCCTGGTGGCGCTGGTGGCCGGAGTGAAACCGGCGGAGCTGGTGGCCACCATCGAGGGCGGCATGGGCAAGACCCTCGGCCACATCGCCATCATCATCGCCCTGGGCGCGATGATCGGCCGCATCATCGAGCTTTCCGGCGGCGCCGAGGCGCTGGCCAAGACCCTGATCGAGCGCTTCGGCAACCGGCGCACGCCCCTGGCACTGACCATGGCCGGATTCATCATCGGCGTGCCGGTGTTCTTCGAGGTCGGGGTGATCATCCTCATGCCCCTGGCCTATGGCGTGGCCCGCAGTGCGCGCAAGCCGCTGCTGGTGTTCGCCTTGCCGATGTGCGCCGCGCTCCTCACCGTGCACGCCTTCCTGCCGCCGCACCCTGGAGCGGTGGCCGCGGCCAGCCAGCTGGGCGCGGACCTGGGCCGGGTGCTGATGTTCGGCCTGCCGCTGACCGCGCTGCTGTGCTACGTGGGCTACCGCGTGGCGGGGCGCATGACCCGGCGCAACTACCCGATGACCGATGACATCCGCGCCGAAGTCTACGGCCCGCACGTCACCAATGAAGACCTCGCCGCCTGGAACAACGGTTCCGAGCAGCCTGCCAGCCCCCAGGCGGTGGCCGCTGTGGCGCACATGGGCCTGGAAGAATCCACCGGCAGCCTGGCGGCGAAACTGCCACCGGCACCGCCACCGGGGTTCGGCCTGATCGTCAGCCTGATCCTGCTGCCCATCGTGCTGATCCTGCTGGGCACCCTGGCTACTTCCTTGCTGCCCCTGGAGTCCACCCTGCGCGGGGTGCTGACCGTACTTGGCGCGCCGCTGGTGGCGCTGCTGCTGGACACCTTGCTGTGTGCCTGGCTGCTGGGCTCGCGCCGCGGCTGGAGCCGCAGCCAGGTGTCCGACGTGATCGGCTCGGCGCTGCCCGGGGTGGCCATGGTGATCCTGATCGCCGGGGCCGGGGGGGTGTTTGGCAAGGTGCTGGTAGATACCGGGATCGGTGCCGTGGTCTCCGACCTGCTGCGCACCACCGGCCTGCCGGTGCTGGCCCTGGGTTTTCTGCTGACCATGCTGCTGCGTGCGGTGCAGGGCTCCACCACCGTGGCCCTGGTGACCACCGCCGGGATCATCGCGCCGCTGATTGCCACCCTCAACCTGAGCCCCAACCACATGGCCCTGCTGTGCCTGGCCATGGGCGGTGGCGGGCTGGCCATGTCCCATATCAATGACGCCGGGTACTGGATCTTCACCAAGCTTGCCGGCCTCAACGTCGCGGACGGCCTGCGTACCTGGACCGTGATCACCACCTTGCTCGGCACCTTGGGGTTCTGTATTACCCTGCTGATCTGGCCATTTGTCTGACCCTTTGTCCCAGGAGTTCCCATGCCTCGTTTTGCTGCCAACCTCAGCATGCTCTACCCGGAACATGACTTTCTCGAACGTTTCGCCGCCGCTGCGGCCGACGGCTTCACGGCCGTGGAATATCTGTTTCCCTACGACTACAGCCCCCAGGAGCTGAAACAGCGCCTGGACGACCACGGCCTGCAACAGGCCTTGTTCAACGCTCCGCCCGGCGACTGGGCGGCGGGGGAGCGGGGCATCGTTTCCCTGCCCGGGCGCGAGCAGGAGTTCCGCCAGGGTTTCGACAAGGCGCTGGAATACGCCGCGGTGCTGGGCAACTCGCGGGTCCACGTGATGGCCGGCTTGCTGGCGTCCGAGAACGATCGCCCGCGGCACCACGGCGTCTACCTGGAGAACCTGGCCCACGCCACGGCCCAGGCGGCCAAGGTCGGGGTCACGGTGCTGCTGGAGCCGATCAACACCCGGGACATGCCGGGGTTCTTCCTCAACCGCCAGGACCAGGCCCAGGCCATCTGCAAGGAAGTCGGCGCGGCCAACCTCAAGGTGCAGTTCGACTGCTATCACTGCCAGATCGTCGAAGGCGACCTGGCGGTGAAACTGCGCCGCGACCTGGCCGGGATCGGCCACATCCAGATCGCCGGGGTGCCGGATCGTCACGAGCCGGACCTGGGCGAACTGAACTATCCCTACCTGTTCCAGCTGATGGACGACCTTGGCTACGACGGCTGGGTCGGTTGTGAATACCGCCCGCGCGGCAACACCTCCGCCGGCCTGCAGTGGCTGCGGGACTGGCAGGCGCGCTAAGGCTCGGCGGTGCAGCCGCCACTGCAGGTTGCGAAGCAAAAGGTATCTGGGGAGCGTCGCGCAAGGCCCTGGGGGCCTTCGCGCATCGCTTTATGTAGCGATAAACACAGGAGTTTTCCCATGCAGCGTTTTGCCTGCCGGGCCGCGCTCGGCCTGATTTTGTCCCTGGGCGGTATGTCCCTGGCCGCGGCCGCGAGCTTGCCGCCGGCCACCGAGGGCGATTGGGTGGCCCCGCAATTCACCTTCCACAACGGTGAGCAGCTGGCCAACCTGAAGCTGCACTACATCACCCTGGGGGATCCCAAGCACCCGGCGATCCTCTATCTGCATGGCACCTATCGGCCGGCCAGCGACCTGTTGAGCAAGGATTTTGGTGGTGAACTGTTCGGCCCCGGGCAACCCCTGGATGCCAGCAAGTACTACATCATCGCCACCGACGGCATCGGCGTCGGCCAGTCGAGCAAGCCTTCGGACGGCCTGCGGGCGCGGTTCCCCCAGTACAACTACGAGGACATGGTCCAGGCCCAGTACCGGCTGCTGACCGAAGGGCTGGGGGTCAAGCACCTGCGGCTGATCATCGGCAATTCCATGGGCGGCATGCAGGCCTGGATCTGGGGCCAGAAGTGGCCGCAGATGATGGACGCCCTGGTGCCCATGGCCTCCCAGCCGGGGGAAATGTCTTCGCGCAACTGGATGATGCGCCGCCTGCTGGTGGAGTCGATCAAGCAGGACCCGGCCTGGGAGCAGGGCAACTACCGGCAACAGCCGCCGTCGCTGCGCCTGGCCAACGCGCTGTTCGCCACCGGCACCAGCGGCGGCACCCTGGCCTATCAGGCCCTGGCGCCGACCCGGGCCCAGGCTGATCAGCTGGTGCAGGAGCGCCTCAAGGCCAGCCAGGGCGCCGATGCCAATGATTTCATCTACCAGTGGCAGTCCTCGGCGGACTACAACGCCATGCCGGGGCTGGGCAGGATCCAGGCGCCGGTGCTGGTGATCAACGCCGCGGACGACGAGCGCAACCCGCCGGAAACCGGCACCCTGCAAGCGGCGCTCAAACAGGTGAAAAATGCCCGCCTGCTGCTGATTCCCGCCAGCGCCGAAACCCGTGGCCACGGCACCACCGGCATGGCCCGTTTCTACGCCCGCGAGCTGGGGCAGTTCATGGCCGAGACTGAAAAAAACCGCTAGTGGCTACTGCGGTCTCTTCGTCGCCCGGGAGCAAGTCCTGCGCCACGGGCTGCTGTGAGCCGGGGCTATCGCTGGCTCAGGATTGTGCCGGCAGCAGCAGTTCCACACCGTGCTTGCGGATCCCGTCCGCCGCCGCAGGGGCCAGTGCGGCGTCGCTGATGATGATGTCGAACTGTTCCAGCCCGGCGATCTTGTACATGCTGAAGGTGCCGTACTTGGAGCTGCTGGCCACCAGCACCACCTGGGTCGCCGACTGCATCGCCACCTGCTTGACCTCGACCTTCAGCGCCGATGGCGTGGTGATGCCCCGGCGCAGGTCCCAGGAACTGGTGGAGATAAAGGCCACGTCGGTCACCACCTGGCGCAGGGTGGCCACCGCCAGCCCGCCGACACAGGAGTGGTTGGAGTGGTCCAATTGCCCGCCGGTATGGATCACCGTCACCTGGGGCGCGTCCATCAGGGCCTGGGCCACGCCGAAATCGTTGGTCACCACGGTCATCCCCGACAGCGCCTTGATGTAGGGCACGATTTCCAGGGTGCTGGTGCCGGCGTCCAGGTAGACGGTCATGTCCGCGTGCAGCAGGCTCGCCGCCAGCTTGGCCATGGCCTGCTTCTGCGGCAGCTCCACCACGGCCTTGGACTGATGGCTGGGCTCGCTGTGCAACTGGCTGGCGATGCGCACCCCGCCGGTTACCGAGTGGGCGCGGCCTTCCTGCTCCAGCAGGGCGATATCCCGGCGCACGGTCATGTGCGAGCAGTCGAACATCTCCATCAACTGATGCACGCTGAGCACCTGGTGCTTGCGCAACTGGCGCAGGATCTGCTCGCGGCGCTGCTCGGGAATCATCGGTGCGCCGCTGTCACTGGCAAGGTCCTTGGGGGTAGGCATTGAAGCTCCGGTCTGGCGGGTCGGCAAAGGCAGGAATCGGCAGGCCATAGTAGCGAAAGTAGCCGCCGCGGACGAGATTTAGTGCCGTGTGCAAGTCAGGAAAGCATGGCCATCGGTCACGGGCAGAAGGGGCAATACAGATTGTCGAGAAAGTCCTGGCTGTCGATGTTGGCGTCCAGCACCTGCACCACCACCGGGCCATGGTGCCTGCATTCCAGGATCTGCCCGGCGCCGCTGCGGTTCGGCTGTTGCTCGCTGAATTCATTGCAGCCGCACCAGGGGCATTTGCGCACGGTTGCATCGTTCTGGCCGAGTATTGCCAGGTCCCAGCCGCAGCCGGTGCAATTGAGGCGATACAAAGGGCGGGCAGGGGTAAAGGTCGGCATAGGGGAACTCCAGGTCAGGGGCCTCAGCCCGGGGTCAACAGGCGCTTGAGCGAGCGGGTCAGCGGCTGGCGTGCCTTGCGGCTCTTGAACGGCCCCGGGATGTGCCGCAGGAAACTGCGCCAGGGGTAGCCACCGGGATTGCGCTCCGCGGAACCCAGGTAATCATGCAGGGCCAGGGCCGATTCGCGGTTGAAGGCCCAGAGCATCTGGCCTTTGTAGAGTACGGAAAAATAGGCTTCGCCTGGCCAGTTCAGATGGTGGCGCGCCGCGTAGTGGCAGTGCTCGCAGCGTACCGACCCCAGGTCCAGGCCGTGATCGCGGTACCAGTAGGCTGAACGCTGCCAGTGGCTGGGGCTGTAGCCATCGGGCAACGGACCCAGGCTCTGCATCGGGTCGCCATGCAGGCCGGGAAAGTACAGGGCGTAGTGGTGATAGTGGCCGCAGTTGTCCTGCTCTTTCCAGTACTCCAGCAGCGGGTGGGCCTGGAAGAACGGCACATCGGCCTTGCGTTCGATGGGCCTGGCCACGACGAAGTCGAAGCAGGCCTGGCCTGCGCACTGCGGGCAACTGAGCGCCAACTGATGGGGCATGGGGCTCCAGGGGGCAAGGCTGGTCATGGGTGAATCAATCTACCTGTGGCGTGGCCTGGTCGATATGCCAGCGTTGCTTGAGCTGCTGCAGGCTGCCATCGCGCTTCATGCCGTCCAGGGCCTGCTGCCAGCGGGCCACCTGGGCCGCATCGACCTTGGGCGAAAAGGCGATGTAGGCGTCCTGGTGCATCAGTGGCATCTGGTAGCGCAACTGGTCGAGGGCCAAGCCCTCTTCGGCGGCGAAGGTGCCCACGCTCATGGTGTCGGCCACCACGTATTGCACGCGGCCGACCTGCAGCAGGCGCATCATGATTTCCGGGCTGTCGACGCCCCACAGGTTGTCCAGCCCCTGCTGCTTGAGGTAGCTGTAGACCAGCCATTTGCGCGGCACGGCAATCTGGCCCCGGGTCTGGTGCAGGTCGGTGACCGGCGTGCTGTCGCCATTGCGGGTATAGAGGGCGGTTTCGGTGCGCATCAGCGGGCCTACCCACTGGTAGCGCGACTCGCGCTCGGCGGTGCGCAGTATGGTGAACACCGCCGTGTCGTCATCGCTTCCGGCATCGCGCAGGGCCCGCAGCATCGGCCGCAGCTGCACGTTCACCGTGTCGCCGCTGCGCTGCGCCAGGGCCTGCACCACATCGACACCAAACCCCACCATCCGCTCGCCCTGCTGGAAGTGCAGCGGCGGGTGGTTGTCGGTCAGCATGCGCAACTCGCCAGCGTGGGCCGCAAGGCTCAATAGCGGCAACAGTGCCTGCAGCATCCATTTCATGCAGTGCCCTTGGAGTTTGAAAACGCAGAGCTTAGTACGACTGGTTGCCGCCTGTCGCGATAAAAGCTGCCGGCTCCGTGCCAGGCTTCAGAGGGGGTTGCCCGGGGGCTTTTTTCGTCGGGATGTCGCTGAAAACACTCCACTGCAGTTATTCTTGCGCCGCCTTTTCAGAATGGAATCGACCCATGTTCGCCCCCCTTGTTCGTCCCTTGCGAGCCACTGGCTTGCTGTTCGCGGTCCTGGCCTGTTCCCAGGGCGTGCAGGCCAGCAGTTTCGACTGCGCCAAGGCCGCCAGCAGCAGTGAAAAGGCCCTGTGTGCCGACCCCTATACCGCCTCGCTGGACAGCCAGCTGGGCAAGGCCTGGAAGGCGACCCTGGCCAAGGCCAAGGACCCCAAGGCGCTGCGCCTGGACCAGCGTGAATGGCTCAAGGAGCGGGATCAGTGCGCAGCCGACCTGGGTTGCCTGCGCAGCAAATACCTGAACCGCCTGGTCGCGTTGCGTTATGTGAATGTGCCGTTCGAGTGGCAGGGAACCTGGCAGCGGGTCTCGGTCAGCCCGTTCTACACCGGTGATCTGGTGATCCGGCGCACTGGCGAGGATCGCCTGAGCTTCGATCTGTCGGCCATGGGCGGCGCCAACTCCGGCTCGCTCGCGGGCAAGGCGCAGATCAAGGGCGGTGAGGCCAGCTACAGCGTCGAGGGCTGCAACCTGCGCTTCACGCAGCGCAACGGCCTGTTGCAGGTGAGCCAGGAGGGCGACTCCTTTGCCTGCGGCGCCGGTTCAGGGGTGTATTACGACGGGCTCTATGTGGCTTCCAAGCAAGCCCTGGAGAGCCATTACGACCTGCTGTCCACGGCGCTGGTGCGCACCGAGGAAGAAGACCGGCGCGCCCGGAAACTGCTGAAGAAGGACTATCAGACCCTGCTCGACAGTGGCTCGTCGTTCTCCACGGATACCTCGGCCGAACTCAAGGGCGCCGAGGTCACCGATATGTGGCTGCCGGGCCTGGCCACCACCAACGCGGCGATTTTCGTGCGCGGTACCCAGGGCCAGTTGTGGGTCGCGCTGTTGGTGGTGGCAGGGCCCAAGGATGAAGTGCGGGTGCGTTACTACACCACCGAGCCTGAGTGGAAGCACAGCCTGCCGGATGTGGTGGAGAGCTGGTATGAAGCGCGCAGCAAGGACAAGCAGCTGCCGCTGGACATGATGCCCTGAGCCGGCGCAGCGAGCGGCCAGGGGCAGGGCGCGCAAGAGATTTCGCCGGACGGACAGGCGACAGCATCGGCGCACCTGCTAGAGTCTCGCCCCGGGCTGTGCGCAATCGCGCTTGGCGGGCGCGCAACACCACCGCCGTGCCCCCTGGAACCGGGGCCTGACGGGCAAATTCCTCAGGTTGGTGACGCGAAGCGAATATGAGCGTCTACGACTAGTGCAAGTGACACTGCCGCCGCCGTCATCGGCGCCTGGCACTTTGAAATTGGGAGAGTATGTATGGTCATCAAACCCCGCGTTCGCGGCTTTATCTGTGTGACGACCCACCCGGTCGGCTGTGAAGCCAACGTCAAGCAACAGATCGATTACGTCACCCAGCAGGGCGCCATCGACGCAGGGCCGAAGAACGTACTGGTACTCGGCGCTTCCACCGGCTACGGCCTGGCAGCGCGGATCACCGCAGCGTTCGGCTGTGGCGCCAACACCCTCGGGGTGTTCTTCGAGCGCGGCAGCGTTGACGGCAAGCTGGGCACCGCCGGCTGGTACAACACCGCGGCGTTCCACAAGTTCGCCGAAGAAAAGGGCCTGTACGCCAAGAGCATCAACGGCGATGCCTTCTCCGATGCGGTCAAGGCCGAGACCATCGAGACCATCAAGCGCGACCTGGGCAAGATCGACCTGGTGGTCTACAGCCTGGCCGCACCGCGCCGCACCCACCCCAAGACCGGTGAAGTGCTGAGCTCGACCCTCAAGCCACTGGGCAAGTCCGTGACCCTGCGCGGTGTCGACACCGACAAGGAAATCGTCAAGGAAACCACCCTGCAGCCGGCGACCCAGGAAGAGATCGACGGCACCGTGGCGGTGATGGGCGGCGAAGACTGGCAGATGTGGATCGACGCGCTGCACGAAGCCGGTGTCCTGGCCGAAGGCGCCAAGACCACCGCCTTCACCTACCTGGGCGAGAAGCTGACCCACGACATCTACTGGAACGGTTCCATTGGCGAAGCCAAGAAGGACCTGGACCAGAAAGTCATCGGCATGCGCCAGCAACTGGCCGGCCTGGGCGGCGACGCCCGGGTGTCGGTGCTCAAGGCCGTGGTGACCCAGGCCAGCTCGGCGATCCCGATCATGCCGCTGTACCTGTCGCTGCTGTTCAAGGTGATGAAGGAGCAGGGCAGCCACGAAGGTTGCATCGAACAGGTCTACGGCCTGTACAAGGACAGCCTGTACAACAGCGAGCCGGTGATCGACCAGGAAGGCCGCCTGCGTGCCGACTACAAGGAACTGCAACCGGCGGTCCAGGACCGGGTCAAGCAGCTGTGGGACCAGGTGACCAGCGAGAACCTCTACGAGATGACCGATTTCGTCGGTTACAAGCAAGAGTTCCTGCGCCTGTTCGGTTTCGAGATCGAAGGTGTCGACTACGAAGCCGACGTCGATCCGGACGTGAAGATCAGCAACCTGATCCAGCTGTAATCCGCTCGTAGCATCAGCCAGCGCCCCTCCCTCGTGAGGGGCGCTGTCGTTTGCATCCCCCTATTTCCCGTAGGAGCCAGCTTGCTGGCGAAGAGGCCCGCAGGTCTTGTGCTTGGAGGCGCCTTCGCTGGCAAGCCAGCTCCTACGAGGGCGGGGCGGGGCAATTGCGCAAGATCGTTCAAGCCAGGGGCGCCGGCAGATGGCACAGTCAGCGTCCGTTACTTGTGTGCAGGGTTCTATGTCCAGCGTTCTCCTACCCCGTGCCGCGTTCATCCGTGGCGCCATCGCCATCATGCCGCTGTCCCTGGCCACCGCGCCCTGGGGGCTGCTGGCCGGTTCCATGGCCATCGAGGCCAATCTCACGCCGCTGCAGGGCCAGGGCCTGTCGAGCATCGTTTTCGCCGGGGCCGCGCAATTGGTGGCCATCGGCATGCTCAAGGGCGGGGCGGGGATCTTCTCGATCCTGCTCACCACCTTGCTGCTCACGTCCCAGCACTTGCTCTACGGCATGAGCATGCGCTCGGTGATCTCGCCCTTGCCGGGCCGCTGGCGGGTGGGCCTGGGCTTTCTGCTCACCGACGAGCTGTTCGCCTTGACCAGCGCCCACGACAAGCAGCAGTTCGACCGCTGGTACGCCCTGGGCGTGGGCCTGACCTTCTACGTGGCCTGGAACCTCTTCACCCTGCTGGGCATCGTGCTGGGCAAGAGCATTCCCGGCCTTGAGCACCTGGGCCTGGACTTCTCCATCGCCGCCACCTTCATCGCCCTGATCACGCCACTGGTGCGCAATGTGCCCACCGTGGTCTGCGTTGCCGTATCGCTGTTCTGCTCGGTGCTGTTCAGCTACTGGCACTGGGGATCGGCGCTGGTGCTGTCGGGGCTGGCGGGCATGACCGCAGGTTTTGTCTGCAACAAACTCTATCGGGGGCAAGCATGATGGTCTGGGCAGTCATCTTCGGCATGGGCCTGTTGGTCTTTCTCAATCGCTACGTGTTTCTCGAACCGCGCCTGCCGTTGCGCTTGAGCAGCAATGCCCGGCAGTTCCTCGGCTTTGCGGTGCCGGGCATGCTCACGGCGATCTGCGGCCCCATCGTGTTCATGCCCGACCACGAGCTGAACCTGCACTGGAGCAACCCCTACCTGCTCAGCTCCCTGGTGGCCATTGCGCTGGTGATCTACACCCGCAACACCCTGCTCAGCATGCTGTTGAGCATGGGGTTCTTTTTCCTCCTGCGCTGGTGGTTCTGAGGGCCGTTTGCGGTAGCCTGTGCAGCTTTCGGCACCGGCCGACCTTCAACCGCAACGGATGCATCGGATGAGCGACTTTCCCCACGATATCGACCTGGACGCGTTCTGGGACCGGGCCACCAGCAGCAAGATCAACCAGCCCCCCGCCAGCCCTGGCGTCATAGCCCAGTTGCAGGCGCAACTGGGCTATCGCCTGCCGCTGTCCTACGTGGCCTTCATGAACCGCTATAACGGCGGGCGCCCGCACCTCAGCTGTTTCCCCACCGAGCAGGGCACCTCCTGGGCCGAGGACCACTGCGCGATCGACAGCTTTCTGAGCATCGGCTGCGATGGCGACTATTCCCTGGGCGGTGGCCTGGGCAGCCGTTTCATGATCGAGGAGTGGGGCTACCCGGACCTGGGGGTGTACATCTGCGATTGCCCCTCCGCCGGCCATGACATGGTTGCCCTGGACTACAGCGAGTGCGGGCCCGAGGGCGAGCCGCGGGTGGTGCATGTGGACCAGGAGGCCGACTACGCGGTGACAGTGCTGGCAGCGGATTTCGAGGCCTTTGTCCGCGGGCTGGTGTCGCCCGAGGTCTACGACACCTCGGAACAGGATTACCTGGATGATCTGGACAAGGTCGCCCACGCGCCGTTCTCGCCCCTGCTGGAGGAACTGCTCGACCATTTCAGCGCAGTCCCCGACCTGGGGCCGCTGATCCGCCAGATCGCCTTGCGCATCGTCCATGAGAAGCGCTACTTCGCCCTGCATGCCGATCCACTGTCGCAACTGCTCTATGACCTGCAGTTCTGGCTGTACCAGAATCGCTACCCGGTCCCTAACAAAGAGGCGTACCTGCTGGTCTATCAGGACATGATCGCCTTCGCCAGGGGCTTCGGCACCGGCGGCTACGCCCCGGACTTCATCCGCGACTGGTTCCGTAACCGCCTGGCAGGCGGCCAGCTGCGGCAGGCGGCGGGCGGGTTCGCCCTGGCCCCGGCCTACCAGGCGCAATTGCTGGAACAACTGGCCGGGTTTCGCCCCGCACCCCTTCACGCCCAGGAGCAGCCATGAGCGAGGAAACCATCCGCATCACCGCCGAACAGACCCTCTCCGACAACTGGTACGTGCTGAAGAAGTACAGCTTCGAGCTGCGCCGCCGCGACGGCAGCTGGCAGGCCCAGGACCGCGAGGTCTACGACCGGGGCAATGGCGCAACCATCCTGCTGTACAACCTGCAACGGCGCACGGTGCTGCTGACCCGGCAGTTCCGCATGCCGGCCTTCGTCAACGGCCACAGCGGCTACCTGATCGAGACCGCTGCCGGGCTCCTGGACAACGCCAGCCCCGAGGTGCGCATCCGCCAGGAAGCCCAGGAGGAAACCGGCTACCGGGTCGGCGAGGTGCAGAAGGTCTTCGATGCCTTCATGAGCCCGGGTTCGGTGACCGAGCGGGTGCATTTCTTCATTGGCCATTACCAGGCCGAAGACCGGATCGACGCAGGCGGCGGGCTGGAGCACGAAGGCGAGGACATCGAGGTCCTGGAACTGGATATCGACCAGGCCCTGGGCATGATCAAGAGCGGGGAGATCGCCGACGGCAAGACCATCATGCTCCTGCAATACCTGCAACTGCATGTGCTCAAGCCCCGCAGCCTGATGGTGCTGGTGGCCGGCCCTTATCGCTCTGGTACCGACGATGACCCGGCGCTGCTGGCGCGCAATGTCGAGGCCATGGAGCACTGCGCGGCGCAGGTCCTGGCGGCGGGGCACTTTCCGGTACTGGGGGAATGGGTGGCGTTGCCCATGACCCGGCTGGCGGGTTCCCGGGCGGTGGGCGACGAGATCTACAACCAGCGCTTTCATGCCTACGCCGAGCGCCTGCTGGAACGCTGCGATGCGGTGCTGCGCATCGGCGGGCCGTCGGCGGGCTGCGATGCCATGGTCGAGATCGGCCAGCGCCTGGGCCTGGCCCTCTATCACCGGGTGGAGCAACTGCCGGTGGTGCCCGGCGGCACAGGCTGACGCGCCGCTCCAGGATGCCCCGGCGCCGGCAATCGGCGCCGGAGGAATACCCGCACAGGCCCCGCCAGGGGCTTTTCTTCAGGCCCTGCGGGGAAAAACTGTCTATCGTCAATAGGCAAGCGGGAGCTTCGTCGAAGGCCGCGTGAGGCAGGGTCGCACCGGTCGGTTTGTCGTTATGGCGCCTGGAGCACTATGGAAAACTTCGGTCTTGATCCGTCTCAAGGGCGCAGCACCTCCAATCAGGCGCTGACCCGCGCCACCTTGCTGGGTTGCTCGGGGCTGCTGCTGGCGCTGTTTCTCTTCACCGGTGTGTTGCTGGTATACATCGCCCTCGACCAGAACCTCGAGGCCGAGCAGCACAACCGCCTGGACATCGACAAGGCCCTGCAATCCTTTGCCGGCAATGCCCGCACCACCCTCAAGGACTACGCCCTCTGGGGCGATGCCTACCAGCACCTGCACCTTAAGGTCGACCTGGACTGGGCCTTCAACCGGCAGAATTTCGGCCCCACGCTGTACCGCGACCTGGGCTTTGACGGGGTGTTCGTGATCAACCCGGCCGGCCACACCGTGTACTCCCTGGTGGCCGGCGACCTCAGCGAGATGGATGCCCGCAACTGGCTGGGCGAGGCGTTGCCGCCCCTGGTCAGCGCAGCGCGGGAGGCCGGCGGCAAGGTGGTGGACCGTTACCAGTCGATTGCCGGCACCCCGGCGCTGGTGCTCGCCGCTGTCATAGGCCCGGGCAACGACCCGCAAGTGCGCCCAGATGCCGGGCCGCAGTCGGTGCTGGTCTTCGTCGCCCGTTTCGACCCGCCGCGGTTACTGGCCCTGGGCCAAGGCCTGGACATCGAGCATCTGCAGGTGGCCCGTGCCGCCACGGACCAGAGCTTGCCGACCCTGGACTTGCCCGACGGCGCCGGAACCCTGCAATGGCGGCCGGCGCGCCCCGGGCACCAGTTGCTGGTGCTGGTGATGCCGCTGTTGCTGCTGGCCGGCCTGCTGGTGGGCCTGATGGCGGCGTTCCTGTTGCGCCGCGCCGATGCTGCAGCGCAGGTCATGGACCGGCAGGTCCAGGCGCTGCGCGCCAACCGCTGGGCCCTGGCCGCGAGCGAGGAGCGCTTTCGCGATGTGGCTGAAGCTGCGTCCGACTGGATCTGGGAAGTCGACGGGCAGCTGTGCTTTACCTACCTGTCCGAACGTTTCGAGGCGGTCACCGGGTTGACCCGGGAGTCGACCCTGGGGCGGCCGATGACCGAGCTGCTGAGCTGCGAACAGGGTTCGCTGGGCCAGTGGCTGGCGGCCCCGGAGCGGCGTTCCCAGGCGATCCAGCAGTGCCTGTACCGGGATGGCCAGGGGCAGGCGCGAGTCTGTCGCCTGTCGGTGCGGGCCATGGCAGCCGGGGGCTTTCGCGGCACCGCCAGTGATATCACCGAGGAGGTCGCGGCTCGAAGGCGGGTCGAGTACCTGTCCCAGCACGATGCCTTGACCGGCCTTGCCAACCGCACCCGCATGCAGGAGTTTCTCGAAGGCCGGCTGCAGGCCCCGCCGACCCTGCAGGAACCGCTGCTGATGCTCAGCGTCGACCTGGACCGTTTCAAACCGGTGAACGACCTGCTGGGGCACGCCGCTGGCGACCAGGTGCTGCACGAGGTGTCCCAGCGCCTGGCCCAATGCCTGCGCAGCGAGGACCTGGTGGCCCGGGTCGGCGGCGACGAGTTTGTCCTGGTGGTCACCGGCCAGGTGGCTGGCCACGAGATCGAAGGCTTGTGCCGGCGGCCTGTCTCTTATACACATCTGACGCTGCCGACGAATAGAG
>ERZ1032387.14-NODE-14-length-52400-cov-13.205789_pt1 | contig 52400 bp, 40 predicted proteins | sample MGYA00516710_ERZ1032387 | MGnify/ENA primary metagenome ERZ1032387 (study PRJEB33718, sample SAMN03160192) | human skin metagenome | collected 2014-02-25 | study: EMG produced TPA metagenomics assembly of the PRJNA266117 data set (Human skin bacterial metagenome...
GCGGCGACCGTTGCACTGACCGGGCCCACGGTGGGGGCGGGCACGGCATAGGTGTAGCCATTGGTCAGGGTTGCGGTGCCGCCAGGGGTGGTGACCACCACGTTCACCGCGCCTGCGGCATGGGACGGGGTGGTGGCGGTGATGGTGCTGGCGTTGTTGACGATGAAGCTGGAAGCCGCCGTGCCGCCGAAACTGACCGCAGTGGCACCGGTCAGGTTGGTGCCGGTGAGTACCACCGAGGTGGCGCCGGCCGTGCTGCCGGAGTTGGGCGCTGCCGAGGTCAGGGTTGGCGTGCTGCTGGCACCCACCACCAGGGTGTAGGTGGCGACACCGGCCTGGTTCAGGCCGTCATTGAGCGAAACGGCAAAGGTGTAGGTACCGGCCGTGGTCGGTGAGCCGGACAGGGTCGTGGTGGCGCTGTTGGGCGAAGGGTTGAGGGTCAGGCCCGGCGGCAGGCAGATCTGCGTACCGTCATAGCCCGGGTCGTCGATGTCGCATTCGTACCAGCCGTCCAGAGGCAGTGCGCCTCCTGTGGCGGTGATGGTGACACTCATGAACTGGTTCACCGCCACCGGGGTCAGGGTGGTGCCCGTGGCCGGCGACACGATGACCGGGCGTGCGGCCATGGCCTGGCTGGACAGGGTCATCGCACAGAGCAGCAGGAACAGCGAGACCAGTCTTGTTGTCAGCCAACTGCCGGAGGGGGTGAACAGTGTTCTCATGGGGGCTTCCTGCCATACGGCTACTGTTGTGGGCGTGTCTTGCTCCATTGCAAGGCCGCACACCGATGGAACCAAAAGGCCAGCGCCGGTAGCGCCTGGGCTTGAATGTCATGTCGCGGGTGATGAGCCAGGCTGCGTCAGGGGTCCGCTGGCTTGTGGCCCGGGTGTTCGCATCTCATGGGTTGGGGGCGTCCTTCAGCGGCTGGTCGAGCCTGCCTGCCGGCCGCTGCATCGGTGTATACAGCCCGGCATCGCCACAGGCCTGAAAGCCCAGGCGCTCATACAGCCGCCGGGCCCGGCTGCCCTGCTCGACGCTCAGGTTGCAGGCCAGGCCCTGGCTGTCGGCCAGGTGCATGACCGCGTGCAGCAAGCGGCTACCGATCCCCCGGCCTTGCCACTGTGGCAGCAGGGCGATATCGACAATGCGCACGGCGCTTGCGTCCTGGTCCACGCACAGGCGACCGATCGAGGTCCCGGCGCAGTCGACGATGAGGAAGGCGGCCTCGGGGTAATGCTGGTGGTAATGACGGCGCTGCAACTGTTCCTGGGACAGCAGGAACGCCCGGCGCTGAGCGTCGCTCCAGCCGGGTACGGCACTGACTTCGGCCCAGCGCCGCGACAGGTAAAGGTCGCCGAGCAGGGCCAGGTCATTGCCGGTCTGCACTCGCAGACCGGGGTCGCTGCCCACCGGCAGCATGGATAAAAGACCGCTGGAGGCTTGGCTCATCAAGGTTTGATCGGGTACTCGCCCTCAAGGCAAATGCAATAGGCCAGGGTCAGGAATGGCTGCAGAGTGCTGCGCACCGTGCCGCCTGCTGCGGCGGGGGTACCTGCCGAGGTCAGGGTGGTGGGGGCCAGCGTCGGGCTGCTGGCCGTCGGAGCAATGGCGTTGTACAGGCGCACGTTACGTGGCTGCGCCAGGTAGGAGGAGGTGGTGGGTTCGTCCAGCGCCGAGGCGTTGTCCGAGCCGTCCCTGGCCAGCATTGCGTGGGAGTGTCCGGCGAAGTTGGCCGGGAGCATTTTCACCTGGTCGGCACCGGTGCTATCGCCCACCGCCCTGGGCGTCAGGCCCGTGCCGCTTCCGGCGCCCATGGCCACACGGCCATTGAGGTTGGGCAGCTTGAAGTCTCGCCCCGGGTTGCCGCCATAGAAATTGCCAATGATGGAGTAGAGCCCGGGGAACTGTTGCACCAGGAGCACCGAGCCATCGCAGAAGGCCCAGTTCTGTGGTGCGAAATTGTAGGGGAACAGCCTGATCTCGCCGGTGAATGCATCCATGATCGCTCAGTCCAGAATGAAGGAATTGGGAAAGACTAAGGCCGTGTCGGGAAGATGCCCGACAGGCAGATGATGTAGTTGATCGCCAGCGATCCCATCATGTTGTTATGGGGCAGGGGGGCGCCTTGGGCAGGTACCAGGGCCTGGGACAGAAACAGCGGGCTCAGACTGACCGGATTAGTGGCCTGGGTGCTGTACAGCCCCTTGATTACGCCGGCGCCGGTGAACTCACCGAAGGTCTGGCTCTTGGGGGCACCGGGTGGATTGGGGGTGGCCGAGGTCGCCGGGTTCTTGCTGACCATGAATGCATGGCTATGCACCGGGGTGTTGGCGGTGGTCATGGTCACGGTTTCGCTGCCCATGGTCTGCCCCAGCGTCCTGGGCGTGAGCCCGGTGCCGGTTCCTTGCCCGACGGGGACGCGCCCGCGATAGTCCGGCAGGCCGAAGGTGGTGACGCCGTTGCCACCGTAGGTCGTGCCCAGCACGACGAACAAGGCCTCGAAGCTTTGGACTTGCAGCAGGCTTCCGTCGCAGATGGCCCAATCTTGCGGCGCATAGTTACCTGCGAACATACGGATCTCGCCGAGGAATGCTTCAGACATATCAGTTTCCTTGCTTGAGGGTCTGTAAGGGCTGGCTACGGGCGGGGTGGATAGATGCCGGTCGTGGCAATGCAGAAATAGCCGACGATGGAAGGCTGCATGTTCCCCAGGGGCACGCCCTGAGTGGGCACCACCGAGGTGCTGTTCAGGCTTACCAGGGCGGTGGGCGGGGTCGTGGTGTTGGCGGTCACGTAAGTGGGCTTGAATACGGCGCCAGACGAGTTCGAGCTGACTGCCGGAATACCACCTGCCGGGCCCATGGTGCCCGGGGCGTCCGAGGCATAGGCGGTATGGGTATGGGCGGGCAGCGAGTCGGCGCCCAGGGTCACGGTCTCGGTACCGTTGGTGCTGGCCAGGGCGTGCACGCCGATGATCGGGTCGACGGTGGAGGCCACCATGTTCACCCCCATGGCTGCTCGTCCGCGCAGGTCGGGCAGGCCGAAGGTGGTGCTGCCATTACCGCCAAAGCGGGTGCCCAGCAGGGAGGCCAGGGCGACGTATTGTTGGAAGGGTAGAATCTGGCCCTCGCAAACCAGCCAGCCTTGCGGAGCCCAGCCCCAGGGGAACAGACGAATTTCACCGACAAAGGGATCCATATTCTTTCCTCCATGAAAAAAAACGTTGGCGCCAGAAAGTTGGTTTCCCAAGGTCGGGAGCGGCGCGGATCGCACAATAAACAAAAGTTAATTTAGTGCGCAAATATTATTTTTTTGTAATTCGATTCACAACTACCAAAGCCTCTTGACGGTTCTCTAGTGCGCAGCTTTGGCGTTTCTTTGGCGGTAACAAAAAGTCCATGTTTATCGGTAACACTCGACTAACTAAAGCGCTTGGGCAGGCTGTGTGAAGCGCCGTGCCTGAACTTTTTCTTGAGGCCCGGTAGCGTTTTTCTTCATTGCTCAACAGGGTAGATCTATAGCCTAGACCAGATTTTTCTGTTGATCGATTTTCCCGCTGAATCGCCCCGGTGGCGCCCCTGCAGGGGCCGCGGTGGTCGGCACCGATTTGGCGCAGAGCCTTTGCCGGCGGGATTTTCTGGCGTAGTTGAGGGGCCCTTGGGATTGCCGGCGGCAGACCCCGGGTAGCGCTGTCGACCGCTCTGGCCAAGGCTATGGGCGTGTGTATCGGGGTGAATACAAAGTTGATTGGCGGATCTGGAGCAGGTTCTTAGGTTTTTTTTTGCAACGGCCCCAGCTGGCACAGGCGGACTGACAAGGAAGTAGTTCCTGGCGCTCTTAAGTTGCCCAGGGGAAAAACAAAGCACACTAACGAGTTGCCCGCCTAGTGGCTTTTAGTGCTTCTAAAGTATGACCTTCGTGGGTGTTTCTAGAGCCGCCGAACGGGTGTTACCTGAGCGCCTTCCGGGTTGTTACCGGGGCATAAGTTATTCCCAACTAAGGCGATAGGGTATTGCCTGGAATTGGGAAGTTGTGCGCTGCGGCGTCGGCTCGAAAAGTGCGGTGGGGGCCGTGCCGGCAAGGCACGGCCAGGGAGTTGCAGCGGGGCGCTGCAGCTCCCGGGGGATGGCTCAGAGCCCGGCGTTTTCGCCCGCCACGCTCTTGGGCTTGCCGTAGTGCCATTCGTAGACCACGAACTGGAAGTCCTTCAGGTCGCCTTTTTCATCGAAGCTCAGGTCGCCAGTCGGGGTCTTGAAGGTGCCCTTGTGGATCGCCTCGGCGACTTTCTCCGGGTCTTCGCTCTTGGCCGCGGCGATGCCCCCGGCAATCACTTCCACCGCCGAGTAGGACGGCAGCACGAACGGGCCGCTGGGGTTTTCCTTCTTGGCTTCGAAGGCCTCCACCAGGGCCTTGTTGGCCGGGTCCTGGTCGAAGGACTTGGGCAGGGTCACCAGCATGCCTTCGGAAGCGTCCTTGGCGATCTGCGAGATCGAGTCGTTGCCCACGCCTTCAGGCCCCATGAAGCGTGCGGTCAGGCCCTTTTCCTTGGCCTGGCGCAACAGCAGGCCCATTTCCGGGTGGTAGCCGCCGAAGTAGACGAAATCCACATTGGCCTGCTTGAGCTTGGCCAGGATCGAGGAGTAGTCGCGTTCGCCGACGTTGATGCCTTCGAACATCGCCACCTTGATGCCTTCCTTGCCGAGGATGTCCTTGACCGAGCTGGCAATGCCTTCGCCGTACTGTTGCTTGTCGTGCAGCACCGCCACATTGGTCGGCTTGAGCTGGGCGATGTAGCGTGCCGCCGCCGGGCCCTGGGCGTTGTCCAGGCCGATGGTGCGGAACACCATCTTGTAGCCACGGGCGGTCAGCTCTGGGCTGGTGGCGGCCGGGGTGATCATCACGATGCCTTCGTCTTCGTAGATGTCCGACGCGGGTTGGGTGGAGCTGGAGCACAGGTGTCCGACCACGAACTTGACGCCGTCGTTGACCACCTTGTTGGCCACGGCGACCGCTTGCTTGGGGTCGCAGGCATCGTCGTATTCCACGGCCACCAGTTGCTTGCCGTCGACGCCACCCTTGGCGTTGATCTGCTCGATGGCCATGCGCGCGCCGCTGAACTGCATGTCACCGTATTGCGCCACCGGGCCGGTCTTGGCCCCGGCGATGCCGATCCGGATGCTGTCGGCTGCCATGGAATGGCAGGCCAGGCCGGCAAGGATCATGGCGCTGAGCAGTTGGGTGGCTTTGTTATTGATACGACTCATGGGTTGTTCCACTCCTGTGGGTTACGGTTCTAAGGGTGTTGCGGGTGTTGCCTGGACTGCCGGCGCCCGGGCGCCGGCAGGGTGTTGTAGTCGGCTTTGCCGCCAGATGTGCTGATCCTGCTCAAGGCAGGGCCTTGCCGATCCGGCCCACGGCCTCCAGGGTGGGGCGCGCGGGTTCGGCGCTGGCGTCCAGGGCCTGGGCGATGTCGGCCAGCAGGTCGGCGATGTCTTCCAGCCCCACCGACAGCCGTACCAGGCCCTCGGCGATGCCGTGTTCGGCCCGTTCCTCCTGGGTGTAGGTGGAATGGGTCATGCTCGCCGGGTGCTGGGCCAGGGATTCGGCATCCCCCAGGCTGACCGCGCGGCTGAACAGCCCCAGGGCGTTCATGAAGCGTCGCCCGCTGGCCAGCCCGCCCTTGAGTTCGAAGGCGATCATGCCGCCGGGCAGCTTCATCTGTCTTGCGGCCAGGGCGTGTTGGGCAAAGGATGCCAGCCCCGGGTAGGCGACCCAGGCCACGGCGGGGTGGTCCTGGAGGAACTGGGCGACGGCCTGGGCGTTGGCGCAATGGCGATCCATGCGCAGGGCCAGGGTCTTGAGGCCGCGCATCAGGAGAAAAGCGTCCTGGGGCGAGAGCACCGCGCCGGTCAGGTCCTTCAGGCCCTGCAGGCGGATGCGTTCGGCCAGGGCCTGGCCGGTGACCACGATGCCGGCGGTGATGTCGCCATGGCCGCTGAGGTACTTGGTGGCCGAGTGCAGCACCAGGTCGGCGCCCAGTTCCAGCGGGCGCTGCAGGTAAGGTGTGCAGTAGGTGTTGTCCACCGCCACGAGCAGGCCGGGATGCTGGCGGGCCACCTGGGCCACGGCGGCGATGTCCACCAGTTGCATGTTGGGGTTGGCCGGGGTTTCGAAATAGATCATCCGCGTGGCCGGGCCGATGGCCGCCCGTAGCTCGCCCAGGTCGGTCAGGTCGACATGGCGTACCTTGACGCCGAATTCGCCAAGGCCGTGGTGCAGCAGGGCAAAGGTGCAACCGTACAAAGTCTGGCCGACGATGACCTCGTCGCCCGGGCGCAGCAGGGTCCACAAGGTCGCGGCAATCGCGCCCATGCCGGAGCCGAACGCCACGGCCGCCTCGCCGTTTTCCAGGGCGGCCATGCGCGCTTCCAGCAACGCCAGGGTCGGGTTGCCGATGCGGGTGTAGAAGTAGCCGGGTTCTTCACCGGCAAAACAGCCGGCGCCGTATTCGGCGGTGGCGAAGGTGAAGGTGGAGGTCAGGTAGATCGGCGGGATCAGCGCGCCCTGATGCTCCTGGGGGTTGTAGCCGTGATGGATGGCACGGGTGGAAAAACCAAGGTCACTGTTTTTATTGTTCATGGTGAACGCTCCCGGATTTACTCTAATGCTATGCTCAAATCCGGCGCAATAATTTCCAATATCGGCCCTTTAAAACCGAATAATTGGAATAAATAACCATAAAAATAAGATAAAAAGGTAAGACATGCCCCTTGATCTGGACCGTATCGACAAAGCCCTGCTGATCGCCCTGCAAGACAACGCCCGGCTGACCAATGCCGAGCTGGCGGACAGCGTCGCCTTGACCACCTCGCCGTGCTGGCGCCGGGTGAAGATTCTCGAAGAGAGCGGGGTGATTACCGGTTACCAGGCGATCCTCTCGCCCAAGGCGCTGGGCTATGGGGTCACCGCCTTTGTCAGCGTGATGATGGAATCCCACTCCCAGGACACCGCCCGGGCCTTCGAGCAGAGGCTGCTGGAGATCCCGGAAATCATCGCCTGCCACAACGTCTCCGGGCGCTACGACTTTCTCCTCGAAGTACTGGCCAAGGACCTGGAATCCTTCGGCGAATTCGCCCGTGAAGTGTTGCAGACCCTGCCGGCGGTGAAGGAGATCTATTCGAGCTTTTCCTTCAAGTCGGTCAAGCCGTTGCGGCAGATTCCGGTACAAGAGTGAGCGCAGGCGGGGCGCCAGCGTCCCTGCGACTCACAAGCAACCTTGCTGTCTGAAACAGGCCCTCAGCGAAGGAGCGCCGGCCAGGGTTCACACCGCGCCCGGGGCCGCGAGGTTGCAATATTGTCCTTTGAAATACAGCAATGGCTGCGCAGCCGCCGCTTGCTGCAGGTTCAGCGCCTTGACTTCACCGATCACGATCAGGTGGTCACCGGCGACGTGTTCGGCATGAATTTCACAATCGAGCCAGTGCAGGCTGCCGGCAATGATCGGGTTGCCCAGCGGCGATTCCTGCCATTGAACTCCCTGCCACTTGTCCGTGCCTTTGCTTGCGAACTGGTTGGAAATCCTGACCTGCTCGCCTGAGAGGATATTGACCATGAAGCGGCCCGCCTGACGAATCTTGGGGTAGCTGGCCGAGCTGGACATGACGCTGAATGACACCAGCGGCGGGCTCATCGACACGCTATAGAACGACTGGCACGTAAAGCCGAGCGGCTCGCCATCAACCTGTGAAGTAATCACCGTGATGCCGGATGCGTAGTGCCCGAGCGCTTCGCGAAAGCGCATTGGCTCGATAGCCGTACTGGGAAGTGACATGGCGGGTCCTGAATATTGGGTACTGTCCGACAGCGCGCAGAGGGGTGAAGCGGCGGCTTTTCAATCCACTGCCTCACCCCTCTGGCACACCACTTGCGGCTTTAGCTCAGCGCAGGTTCGAGAGTTCTCTGCGGATGATTTCTGCGCCGGCACTCAAAGCCTTCAGCTTGCCCCTTGCCACGCCACGGGATAAGGGCGCCATGCCACAGTTGGTGCAGGGATAGAGCTTGTCGGCATCCACGAACTGCAATGCCTTGCGCAAGGTGTCGGCCACTTCCTCGGGTGTTTCAATGGTGTTGGAGGCCACATCAATGGCCCCGACCATCACCTTCTTGCCTCTGATGAGTTCAATGAGATCCATTGGGACATGAGAGTTGTGACATTCCAGCGAGACGATATCGATACTGGATTTCTGCAGCTTGGGGAACGCCTCTTCATATTGCCGCCACTCTGAGCCCAGGGTCTTTTTCCAGTCCGTATTGGCCTTGATGCCATAGCCATAACAAATGTGCACCGCCGTTTCGCATTTAAGACCTTCAATGGCTCTTTCCAGGGTGGCCACACCCCAGTCATTCACTTCATCGAAGAAGACGTTAAAGGCGGGCTCATCAAACTGGATGATATCCACGCCGGCCGCCTCCAGCTCCCTGGCTTCCTGGTTGAGGATCTTGGCGAATTCCCAGGCCAGTTTTTCGCGGCTTTTGTAATGGCTGTCATAAAGCGTGTCGATCATCGTCATCGGGCCTGGCAGCGCCCACTTTATGGGTTGCTCGGTCTGCTGGCGCAGAAACTTGGCATCTTCCACGAAAACCGGCTTCTGGCGACTGACAGCCCCCACCACCGTGGGGACGCTCGCATCATAGCGATCACGAATCCTGACGGTTTCACGTTTTGCAAAATCAACGCCGCTGAGGTGTTCGATGAACGTCGTGACAAAGTGCTGACGTGTCTGCTCGCCATCACTGACGATATCAATGCCTGCTTGCTGTTGTTCTTGCAGTGACAAGCGCAAGGCGTCCTGCTTGCCTTCAACCAGTTCTTCCTCTTGCAACTTCCAGGGCGACCAGAGTGTTTCAGGTTGTGCAAGCCAGGAAGGTTTAGGCAAGCTGCCGGCAGTTGAAGTGGGTAACAACTTTTTCATCATGGGTGACCTTGTATTTTTGATGAGTCAAAGAGCGTAATTGGCGGACCACTGCTCAAGAATGGTCTGGTATGGCTTGATGAAGTTGTTCTCGACAAACTGCCCTTGCTCAATCGCCAGGCGGCTACGTTCTTCTCGGTCATAGACAATTCGAGTCAATGAATAGTCCTGGTGCTTCAGGCTCGGTTGATAGGATTTGCCTGCTGCAGAGTTGGCATTGTAGATCTCTGGCCGGTAAATCTTCTGGAAGGTGTCCATCGTGCTGATGGTGCTGATCAGTTCCAGGTTGGTGTAATCACTGAGCAAATCGCCGGCAAAGTAGAAAGCCAAAGGCGCAACGCTGTTGGACGGCATGAAGTAACGAACTTTCAACCCCATCTTGTTGAAGTATTCATCTGTTAGAGAGTATTCGTCCTGCTGGTATTCAATGCCCAGTACAGGGTGCTGGTTTTCAGTCCGATGGTAGGTCTTGCTGCTCGAAACGCTCAGGCAGATCACCGGTGGCTTGTTGAAGTTTTCCTTGTAAGTGCTGGAGTTGATGAAGTGCTTGAATAGCTTTCCATGCAGCTCTCCGAAGTTTTTCGGAATGCTGAACTTTGGTCGCTCCCTGTTGTGCTCCGGCAACAGCACGCTGAAGTCGTAGTCCCGTACGTAAGAGGAAAAGTTGTTTCCTACAACGCCCTCAAAGCGTTCGTTGGTCTTTCGATCGAAAATATTGGTTTTCAATATTTCAATCAGGGGGATGGCATGGCCACTGCTTTGAGTGTCGATGTCCATCTCCACGGAGATGATTTCAAGCTCGACTGCATAACGATCGCCCTTGGGGTTATCCCAATGCGCCAAGGCATTGAAGCGGTTGTCAATCATCCTCAAGGTATTGCGCAAGTTCTCTTGGCGACTCTTGCCCCTGGCCAGGTTGGCAAAGTTGGTGGTGATGCGCGTATTCTCGGACGGGTGATAATCTTCGTCGAAGCAAATGCTCTTGATGGTGAATGTGAAATCGTTGTTCATTGTGATCTGGCATCCTGATTTCCGAGATAATTCCTGAACTTGTTTATTGGCTTTCAGTGCTTTCCAGTTTTGTTCCTGGCTGCTTTTGCTCGGTAGTCTTTATGTTGTCTATTATTGAGGTGCATCTTATGTCGAGCTATTAATTGAGTACTAATGAATTGATTTCACCAGGTCTTTAGTCACATTCATGATGAGATATTCACTCAATCGCAAAAGCCTATTTGCCCCAGTATTCATTGCCCGGCCAAACCACTGGTTGAGGGTGTGCCTGGGCTCTGGCGCAATCCGACCCGTGGTGGCTGCGGCAGCACTCGACGGGGCTGCCAGTGCCAGATGGGCCGGGAGCTGGCCCATCAATGCAATTGCTGCTCGTCCAGGTAGCGGTTCAGGCATTCGATGAACGCCTGGTGCTTGCGGGTCTGGCGCCGGTGGGCGGGGTAGATCACATGGATCCTCGGGCCGAACTGCTCCGGGTCCAGCTGCGCCTCGGGCAGCAGTTGCACCAGCTCGCCGCGACGCAGGTAGGGCGCGGCGCTCCACTGCGGGCACAGTTGCAGGCCCAGCCCGGCCAGTAGGGCACCGAACAGGAAATCGTAATTGTCACTGGCCAGCCGCGGCACCGGCTGGGGCACACGCTGCTGCTCGCCATTCAAGGTGAAGCGCCAGAAATGCGGGTTCAGTGCCGGGTGACGGAAGATCAGCCAGTCATGCTCGGCAAAATGCGCCGGGGTCACCGGCAAGGGCTGGCGCTGCAGATAGCGCGGGCTGGCGCAGAGCAGGATGCGGTTGGCCGTCAGCGGGCGGGCGATCAGGTCCGGCAGCTCCACCGGCCCGTCGCGCACGGCCAGGTCATAGCCGCCACTTTGCAGGTCGACGAATTCGTCGGTGAGCTCCACGTCCAGGCGCATCTGCGGGTACTGCTCAAGAAAGCCGTAGCAGGCGCCATTGAGAAAGGCCGGGGCGAAGGAGGGCGGCGCCACCAGGCGCAGGGTGCCGCACATTTCCTGCTGCAGGCGCTCGATGTCTTCCCCGGCCTGTTGCAGTTGGCGCAATACCTGCCGGGCGCTGGCCAGGTAGATATGCCCGGCCTCGGTGAGGGCGATCCGGCGTGTGGAGCGCTCCAGCAAGCGGGTGCCGAGCTGGCTCTCCAGGTGGCTCACGGCCTTGGTCAGGGCCGAAGTGGTCTTGCCCAGGCACGCGGCGGCGCGGGTGAAGCTGCCCTGATCGACCGTGGTCACGAACATGGTGATGGCGCCCAGCTGGTCCATTGCAGTCTTGCCTCTTTGGAAAGGATGGGTTGCGCGAAGCAGTATTCTTAAGCACCGGTGACTTGGCTAGTCTCTGGCGCATTCTGAGCCAAGGGTGCGAACAACAATGAAAAAGACGCTGAATATCACGCTGGCCTCGGCCCTGGCCCTGGTCTCGCTGCACAGCCAGGCCGCGGTGGACCTGGTGCTGCACAACGCCAAGGTGTTCACCGCCGAGCAGGGCCAGCCCCTGCAACAGGCGGTGGCGGTGGAGCAGGGGCGCATCGTCATGGTCGGCAGCGATGCCCAGGTGCTGGCGCTGAAGGCCCCGGGCACCCAGGTCATCGACCTGCAGGGCAAGGTGCTGATGCCGGGGTTCATCGACAGCCACAGTCATGCCATCTTCGGGGGCCTGAAGCTCAAGGCCGCCGACCTGGAAACCCAGCAACTGCCCCTGGACGAGCTGGAGCAGCGCCTGCGCGGCTGGCGCGATGACGGCAAGGCGCGGCATGGCGAGATCCTCAGCGTCAGCGGTTTTCCCTCGACCTACTGGAGCCAGGTGGACGCCCTGGAACAGCGCTTCAACCAGGGCGAATGGACCGATGTACCGATTCTGTTCGTTGGCTGGGACTACCACACCGGCTGGGCCAACCGCGCCATGCTCAAGCGCGGCGGCATAGACGCCGCGCGGGTCAAGGCGCTGCAGGGCGAGGCCCAGGCCACCATCGGCCATCACCCGGACAGCAGCCCCAACGGTTTTGTCGCCGATGCCGGGCTCTCGGCCCTGACCTCGCAGCTGCCGCCGCCGAGCTTCGAGCAGTTGCTCGACGCCGGGCGCGCCGCCCGCGACCTCAACCTGAGCCTGGGCATCACCGCGCTGATGGACCCGGCGGCCAACGCCACTCCGGGCGACGCGCTGTTCGCCATGCATCCCACGGCCCAGACCGTCGGTGTGCTGCCGGTGTACAAGGCGCTGGCGCAGAAGGGCGAGCTGACCCTGCGGGTCGCGGCCCTGATGGTGGCCAATCCCAAGAGCCGCCCGGCGGACCTGGAGGTGCTGGAGCAGGTGCGCCAGCAGTTCCTCGGGGTGCCGAACCTGAGCCTGCCGGGGATCAAGATCTTCGCCGACGGTGTCGCCGAGTTTCCGGCGCAAACCGCTTCCCTGCTGACCCCCTACAAGAACTCGAAGAAGGATGGCGAACTGCTGATCGACCCGGCGCATTTCGGCGAGCTGGTCAGCGCCGCCGATGCCCGTGGCTGGCTGGTGCATGTGCATGCCATTGGCGACCGCGCGGTGCGCGAATCCCTCAACGGCATCGAGCAGGCGCGACGTGATCGCCAGAGTGGGGTGGTGCACTCCATCACCCACTTGCAGATGGTCAGCCCCAAGGAGTTCGCCCGCTTCAAGCCACTGGACGTGATTGCCTCCATGCAGCTGTACTGGGCCGCCGCCGATGAGCTGAGCATCGATTTGCTCCAGCCCTACATCAGCGCCATGCAGTTCCAGTTCATGTACCCGGCCCGCTCGCTGCTGAAGAACGGCGCCACCATCGCCGGGGCCAGCGACTGGCCGGTAAGCACCCCGGAACCCTGGAAGGCCATCGCCCAGGCCATCAGCCGCAAGGGGCCCAAGGGCGTGTTGAACAAGGACGAAGGCATCGACCGGGAAACCATGTTCTACGCCTACACCCGCAACGCCGCGCGGGCCATTGGCCTGGAGCAGCAGATCGGCAGCCTGGCCCCGGGCAAGCAGGCCGACCTGATCGTTCTTGACCGCGATGTGTTCCAGGTGCCCCAGGAGCAACTGGCGCAAACCCAGGTGCTCAAGACCTACTTTGCCGGGCGTGAGGTGTATAGCCGGCCGTGATGCTGCATGGATACCGGCCGGGCCCGCGATCTTCATCGCGGGCTTTTTTTTGCCTTGTCGACCACTGCGACGCCTTCGCTGGCAAGCCAGCGCCTACGGGCGAACGGCCTCACGGCCAAACACTTTTCTGCACGGCGATGATTGACGTGGCCAGAGCGTATCCCTATTCTTTGTCGACCGACAAAGAATAGGGAGCAGTTCGATGAAAACCCTCAAGGGTCCCAGCCTGCATCTGGCGCAATTCAGCGCCGAGACGGCGCCGTTCCACAATTTGCCGGCGATTGCCCAATGGGCCGCCGACCTGGGTTTCAAGGCGCTGCAGATCCCTGCCTGGGATGCGCGGTTGTTCGACGTCGCCACGGCGGCCGAGAGCCAGGACTACTGCGATGAACTCAAGGGCCAGCTGGCGCAGAAGGGCCTGCAGATCAGCGAGCTGACCAGCCATATCTTCGGCCAGCTGGTGGCGGTGCACCCGGCCTACGACGCGATGTGCGACAACTTCGCGCCGCCAGCGCTGCGGGGCAATCCGCAAGCCAGAACGGCCTGGGCCATGGAGCAGATGAAGCTGGCGGCCAAGGCTTCGCGACGCCTGGGGCTGAGTGAGCTGGGGACCTTTTCCGGGTCCCTGGCCTGGCCTTATCTGTTTCCCTTTCCCCAGCGCCCCGAGGGCCTGATCGAGACGGCGTTCGACGAGCTGGCGCGGCGCTGGCGGCCGATCCTCGATGCCTGCGACGAGCAGGGGGTCAACCTGTGCTACGAGATCCACCCCAGCGAGGACCTGCACGACGGCACCAGCTTCGAACGCTTCCATGAACTGGTGGACCATCACCCGCGTTGCAACATCCTCTTCGACCCCAGCCACTTCGTGCTGCAACAGCTGGACTACCTGAGTTACCTGGACATCTACCACGAGCGCATCCGCATGTTTCACGTCAAGGATGCCGAGTTCAATCCCAGCGGCCGCCAGGGCATCTACGGCGGCTACAGCGCCTGGGTCGAGCGCGCCGGGCGCTTCCGTTCCCTGGGCGATGGCCAGGTGGACTTCAAGGGGATCTTTTCCAAGCTGGCGCAATACGACTACCCGGGCTGGGCGACCCTGGAGTGGGAGTGCTGCCTCAAGGATCAGGAGGATGGCGCCCGGGAAGGTGTCGAGTTCATCAACCGGCACATGATCCAGGTCACCCAGCGCATCTTCGACGACTTCGCCGGCGCGCAGATCGACCGCCAACAGATCAACGCCATGCTCGGCATTGCCTGAAACCCTTCATCGAGAACACACCATGAACGCTTTGACTGACACCCTCCAGGCCGACAGCCTCGACCTGGTTCACCGCTATGTGCGCGTCGATGGCCAGCGCATCCACTGTGTCACCGCCGGCACGGGCCGGCCGGTGCTGCTGATTCCCGGCTGGCCGCAGACCTGGTACGCCTGGCGTCAGGTGATCCAGGCCCTGGCTGCCCAAGGCTTCCAGGCCATTGCCGTGGACCCGCCGGGCAGCGGCCAGTCCGACCGCCCTGAGCACGGCTACGACACCGGCCATGTGGCCGGGGTGCTGCACCAGGTGATGGGGCAGTTGGGTTTCGAGCGCTACAGCGTGGTCGGCCACGACGTCGGCATGTGGATCGCCTACGCCTTGGCCAGCGACCATCCGCAGGCGGTGGAGCGCCTGGCGCTGACCGAGGCGGTGATCCCCGGGCTGGCGGATGCACCATCGATTTTCGTCGCGCCGGAGCAGAACATCTTTCTCTGGCACTTCATGTTCAACCAGCTGCGGGATTTGCCGGAAGCCTTGATCGCCGGGCGCGAGCGGGCCTACCTGAATTACATCTTCGACCACTGGTCCCATCGCCGCGAGGCGGTGGCCGCCGAAGTCTACATCGAGGCCTACGCTGCCCCGGGCGGTTTGCGCGCAGGCTTCGCCTATTACCGGGCGATCCCCGAGACGGTGCGCCAGAATCAGCTGCGCGCGCAGCGGCCGCTGACCATGCCGGTGCTGGCCATTGGTGCCGAGCACGCCACCAACGATGCACCTCTGCTGACCCTGCAGGGCCATGCCAATGACCTGCGCGGGGCCATTGTCGAGGACTGCGGGCACTTCATCATGGAAGAGGCACCGGAGGAGTTTCTCGCGCTGCTGCTGCCGTTTCTGCAGGAGGGCCGTGACTGAGGCAGGGCGCAGGCAAGGCCGCGGCCACGGAAATTGGCCGCGACCGGCGCAAATCTAATATCATTTCGTCCCGGCGCCCTGCGCCAACCGGCTGTTCGGGCTCAACCGAACGCCTTCCCTGTCCCGACGAGATACCCGACCCCCATGGCTGGAAGACCCCGCGAATTCGACCGTCACCAGGCACTGCGCCAGGCGCTCGAACTGTTCTGGCGCCGTGGTTTCGAAACCACCTCCATGGCCGACCTGGTGGCGGCCCTGGGCATCGCCTCGGCGCGCATCTATGCCGCCTTCGGCTCCAAGGAGGCGTTGTTTCGCGAGGCCATCGAGCTGTACGAAAGCCAGGAAGGCGGCTTCGCCGACCTGGCCCTGCAGGAGCCCAACGCCTACCTCGCCATCGAGCGCATGCTGCAGGACGCGGTGGCCCTCTACACCCGGCCCGACGGTCCCCGGGGCTGCATGGTGGTGGCCTCCGCGGTGAACTGCTCAAGCGACAACGACAGCGTGCGCGAATGGCTGGCCGAGCATCGCCGGGCCCGTACCGCGAGCATCATCCAGCGCCTGGAAGCGGCGGTGCAGGCAGGTGAATTGCCCCGCCACAGCGATGCAACGTCCTTGGGGGATTATTACTCCATGGTGCTCCACGGGTTGTCGGTGCAGGCCCGCGACGGCGTCAGCGCGGCGCGCCTGCTGCAGGGCGTGGCGCTGGCCATGCAAGTCTTTCCGGGCAGCGCCCCAGGGCGCTGAAGCGGTGCCCGGCAATGCTCCGGGCAACGGGCTTTGCTCCGCGACCCCGGGGCCGCTAAGGCTGGCCCGGGTTGTGCATTTTTTATCGGGTCCTGGACCTGTTCCATCAGCGAAAGAGTACGACGCCCCCCATGAGCGATTCCCCGGCGACACCCCAAGGCAACTGGCAGCCGGTCATCGCACTGGCGCTGGCGGCCTTTGTCTTCAACACCACCGAGTTCGTGCCGGTGGGCCTGCTCAGCGCCATTGGCGCCAGCTTCGACCTGCCCACCGAGCGGGTCGGTCTGATGCTCACCATCTACGCCTGGATCGTGTCCCTGACCTCGCTGCCGGTGATGCTGCTGACCCGCAACATCGAACGGCGCAAGCTGCTCACGGTGCTGTTCGGGCTGTTTATCGTCAGCCATGTGTTCTCCAGCCTGGCCAGCAACTTCGGCCTGCTGATGCTCAGCCGCATCGGCGTGGCCCTGGCCCATGCACTGTTCTGGTCCATCACCGCGTCCCTGGCGGTGCGCCTGGCGCCGCCGGGCAAGCAGGTGCAGGCCCTCGGGCTGCTGGCCACCGGCACCTCACTGGCCATGGTCCTGGGCATTCCCCTGGGCCGCTTGCTGGGCGAGGCCCTGGGCTGGCGCACCACGTTCAGCGTGATCGCGGCCATGGCCGGCCTGCTGGTGCTGTGGCTGATCCGCACCTTGCCGCTGCTGCCGAGCCAGAACTCCGGTTCCCTGCGCAGCCTGCCGCTGCTGTTCAAGCGCCCGGCGCTGGTGGCGATCTATGTGCTTACCGCCCTGGTGGTGACGGCGCAGTTCACCGCCTACAGCTACATCGAGCCCTTCATCAAGGTGGCGGCGGGCCTGGGGGGCGAGGTGGTGACCCTGGTCCTGCTGGTGTTCGGCGGCGCCGGGATCATCGGCTCGCTGCTGTTCAGCTGGCTGCACCGCCACAGCCCCCAGGGGTTTCTACTGACCGCGGTGGCGCTGCTGGCGCTGTGCCTGAGCCTGCTGTTGCCGCTCAATGGCCACGTCTGGTCGCTGGTGGCCCTGAGCGTGTTCTGGGGCATGGCGATCATGGGCTTCGGCCTGGCCCTGCAATCCAAGGTGCTGGTACTGGCGCCGGACGCCACCGACGTGGCCATGGCGATGTTCTCCGGCATCTACAACATCGGCATTGGCGGCGGTGCGCTGCTGGGCAGTTGGGTCGGCGGGCAGCTGGGCTTTGCCTATGTCGGCCTGGCGGGTGGCGCCCTGGCGACCCTGGCCTTGCTGTTGTACAGCCTGGCCCTGGGCCGCATGAGCCGCACCAGCGTGTAGCCGCTGCCGCAGGCTGCGAACGGTCTGGGCGGCACTCCGTCGCAGGGGCGCGGCGATCTTGAGGCCGATAGAGGTTCGGCGGTCGATCGTCAAGCAAGGTCCTGCGGACCTTTTCGCAGCCTCGCCGCAGGCTCGGCAGCGGCTACAGGGCCGCAGGGTTTCGATAATGCGCGTCGTTCGCCCGAAGGTTACCGGCGTCGGGCTACGGGCCAGCAGGCCACCAGTACGAGCAGCAGCGCCGCCAGCAGGTAGGGCAGGCGTGGCTCCAGCCCGTAGATCAGGGTCCCGGCCAGGGGCCCGACCACTACCCCCAGGCCCTGGGCCGCGCCGATGGAGCCGGCTGTGGCGCCTTGTTCGGCGGCGTCCACCGAGTTGCTGGCCAGGGCGGCGAAGGAGGGGAAGATCCAGCCCATGCCGGCGGCCGAAACAAAGAACCCCAGCCACAGCACCCAGGCGTGGGCCGCGAGAATGCTGGTGACAAAGCCCAGCGCCGCCACCAGGGCGCCGATGCGGATCATCCGCAGCGGCGGCCATTCCAGTTTGCGCACCACCAGTTGCGAGGCGATCAGCGCCACCCCCACCAGGGTCAGGGAAATGCCGGCGGTCTGCGCCGCATCGGCCGGGCTCATGCCCAGGCGGTCGAGGGCGAAGAAGCCCACGGTGATCTGCGCCATGGCCACGCACAGCATCGAGACGAACGCCACCACCAGCGGCCGGCGCAGGCGCGGGTCGCCCAGGCTCACCGGCTTGGGCGGCTGCTTGAGGTGCAGTTCCTGGCGCGGCAGCCGTGCCTTGAGGAAGGCGAAGCCCAGTAGCGGCAGCACCGCCAGCGCATAGAACGGCAGGCTCAGGCTGTGGCGCGCCAGCAATGCGGCAAGCGCCGGCCCCAGGACCAGCCCGCAGGCGTTGGCCGCCCCCAGGGACGCCATGGCCCGGGCGCGATGCTCGGGCTCGATGTTGTCGGCGATCAGCGCATAGCCGCCCACCGGGATTGCCGCATAGAACACCCCGATCAGGCCGCGGCCCAGCAGCAACCCGGCAAACGCCAGCAGCGCCGAAGGCAGGGCGTGCAGCGCCACGTCGATAAACAGGCTGAGGGCGAGAAAGGCCAGGGTGAAGCCGCCGGTGCCCAGCAGCAGGATGCGCCGCCGACCGAGGCGATCGCTGGCCCGGCCCCAGGGGCGGGCCAGGAGCATCCAGATCACCCCGGAGACGGTCACCGCCATCCCTGCCTGCCAGGTGGCCAGGCCGAGAATCCGCGCAATGGGGCCGATCAGCGAAACGAACGCCATCATCGCCATGGTGCAGGCCAGGTTGGCTACCAGCAGCGGGCGCAGGTCGAAGGCCGGGGCGGCCTGGGGCGTGTCCAGGGTGTCGAGGGGCAGCTGTTGAGCGTTGGTCATGGTTTATCCCAGGGCTGAGTGAGAGGGCAGGCGGCCGTCGACCATCACCAGCGGTCGACCGCGTACCTGTTCCAGGCTGGCGTCGACGCCGTAGACGTCGCGCAGCAGTTGTGGGTTGATCACCTCCAGGGCCGGCCCGGCGGCGGCCAGGCGGCCATGGTGCAGCACCACCACCTGCTGGCTGAAACCCAGGGCCAGGTTGATGTCGTGGACCACCACCAGGGTGATCAATTGGCGCTCGCGGGTGGCCCGGGTGATGGCTTCCACTACCTGGCACTGGTGGTACAGGTCCAGGGCGCTGGTGGGTTCATCCAGCAGCAGCACCCGGGGCTGGCGCACCAGGGCCTGGGCCAGGCCCACCAGTTGGCGCTGGCCACCGGAGAGGGCGTCGATCGGGCGGTCGGCCAGGGCGGTGAGGTCCAGGTCCTGCAGCACTTGTTCGACCCCGTGCAACACCGCCGCGCTGGGCCGGCCAGGGGCGAAACCGCCAGTGCGATGCCCGGCCATGGCAGCGCTGAGCACTGCTTCGAAGGCGCACAGGCGGGTACGTTCCGGCAGGCTCTGGGGCAGGTAGACGATGTGCTGCGCCCGTTCCACCTGGGGCAGGCGGTTGAGGTCGACGCCGTCCAGCAGTACCTGGCCCGAGGTCTTGTGCAACCCGGCGATGCCCCGCAGCAGGGTCGACTTGCCCGCCGCGTTGGGGCCGATCAGCGCGGTCACGCTGCCCCCGGCCAGGGGCGGCAGGGCCACGTCGCACAGCACCTGGCGGTTGCCGTAGTGCATGTTCAGGCCGGCGGTGCACAGGCCGGCGTTGGAGGACACAAGCGGCTTCACAGGACACCTCGACGGTTGCGCATGACGATGGCCATGAAGAAGGGAATGCCCACCAGGGCGGTGACGATACCCACCGGAATCAGCACCCCGGGGATCAGCGCCTTGCTGGCGATGGAGGCCATGGACAGGATCAGCCCGCCGCTGAGCACGCTGGCCGGCAGGAACAGCCGATGGTCTTCGCCCACCAGCAGGCGGGCGATGTGCGGGGCGATCAGGCCGATAAAGCCGATGGTGCCGACAAAGGACACCGCCAGGGCCGACAGCAGGCTGATGCGCAACAGTGACAGCAGGCGCAGGCGGCCAACGTCGATGCCGAAGCTGCGGGCCCGTTCCTCGCCCAGGGTCAGGGCGGTCAGGGCCCAGCTCTGGCGCAGGGAGAAGGGCAGGCACAGCAACAGCGCCAGGGCCAGTACCGCGAGCTTTTCCCAGGAGGCCCGGGCCAGGCTGCCCAGGGTCCAGAACACCAGTTGCTGCAGGCTGTCCTGGGTGGCGACGAATTGCAGCAGCGCCACCAGGGCATTGAAGGCGAACACCAGGGCGATGCCGAACAGCACCAGGCTTTCCACGCCGAAGCCGCGCCAGCGTGCCAGCAGGTACAGCAAGGCCACCGAGGCCAGGGCGAAGAGGAAGGCGTTGGCCGAGATCAGGTACTGCGCCGGCACCCCGGGAAGGCCCAGGCCGAGGACGATGGCCAGGGCTGCGCCAAAGGCTGCGGCCGCGGACACGCCGAGGGTGAAGGGGCTGGCCAGGGGGTTATCGAGCACGGTCTGCATCTCCGCCCCGGCCAGGGCCAGGGCGGCCCCCACCAGCACCGCCATCAGGGCGTAGGGCAGGCGCACGTTCCACACGATCACCGCTTCCACCCGGGGCATCGAGCCCGGGTTCCAGAGCACCTGCAGCAGGCGCGAGAGGCTCATCCCCGAAGGTCCGGTGGTGATGTCCAGGGCCAGGGACAGCAGCAGGGCCAGGGCCAGCCCGCCCAACAGCAGCACTCGGCGCCCGTGGCGTCGCTGGTAATGGCCGGCGGCAAGGTTGTCCGCCACGTCGGTGGCAGCCTGGGTCATGGTTTCAGGCTCGTGGCGAACACGCCGCTGGCGGGAATCGGCATGAAGCGCTGGTACAGCTCGCGGCGGGTCTGGTCCGGGTCCAGGTCCTTGAACAGCTCCGGGTGCAGCCACTTGGCCAGGGCCTGGACCGCGATCAGGTGTTCCGGCGAGTCATAGAAGATGTGCCACAAGCCGTGCACATTGCCTTCGCGCACCGCCCGCAGTTCATTCAGCGGCGGGCGGTTGGCGGCCTTGCGCAGGCTGTCCCGGGCCTGTTGCAAGGTGGCGGAATAACCCAGGGTCACGCCGCCCTGGCCGGCGGCAAAGACCCCGGTGGCCACGTAAACGTCCGGGTCGCTGGAGAGGATGTACTCCACGTTGAGCACACCAATGGGGCCTGGTATGCGCCCGTCGGCAATGTTGCGCCCGCCGGCCAGCTTGATCATCTCGCCGAAGTTGCCGGTGCCTGGGGAGCCGCAGCAGTCCTGCAGCCCGGCGAGCATGTCGATGAAGATCTTCGGCTGCTTGACGGTACCGGCCTTGGCCAGGGTCTGGGTGACCTTGGCCAGGGACTGCTGATAGAAGGCAATGAATTCCTCGGCCCGCTGCTCACGGCCCAGGGCCTGGCCCAGCAGGCGCATGCTGGGCACGGTGTTGCTCAGGGGATGGTCGCTGAAGTCGACGAAGATCACCGCCACCCCGGCGGCCTCCAGCTGTTTCACCGCCTCGCTGTCGGGGCCGGGCCCATGGCCGCCGCTCAGGGCCATGATCGCCAGGTCCGGGTGCACCGCCAGGGCCTTTTCGACGCTGAAGGTCTCGGCCGAGGTGCCGCCCACCAGCGGCACCTTGTCGGCCTGGGGGAAGACCTTGTGATAGGCCTCGTAGCCCTGCACGTCGAGGCCGCGAAAGTCCCCTTGCCAACCGGCGAGACGGGCGAACGGGTTCTGGCCTTCGAGCAGCGACAGGGAATAGATCATCCGGCCTTCACCCAGGAGGATGTGCTCGACCTTCTCCGGCACCTGGACCTGGCGTCCGGCCAGATCGGTGAGGGTCGCGGCGCTGGCCGTGGCGGCCCATAGCAGGCCCAGGGGCAGCAGGCCGAGCAAGAGCCCGCGCTGGGCGCGGCGCAAGAAATCACGGTGTGTCATGGCTAGTTTCCTTGAACGATTGGACGGCCCGGCGGGCAGCGCGCTTGCGCCACCACAGCAGCAGGCCGGTGAGGTACAGAAGGGGTAACGAAATGCCGCAGAGAAAAGCCAGCCAGGCGCCGGGGGTGCCCAGCAGCAAGTGGCCATGGGCCGCGGAAAACAGCGGCTTGATCGCCATCGGCTGGGCGCCGGGCCAGGTGAAGAGGTCCGGGCGTGCCAGCCAGGCACCGCTGCCGGCAATCAGCAGCAGCGGCAGGCACAGCCAGGCCGCCGCCACGTTGTGCCATTCCCGCAGGCGCCGGTTGCCCCGGCTGCCGGGACCCAGGCTGGCGGCCTTCCACCAACTGCGCCGGCCCGGCCACCACAGGTACAGGCCACTGCCCAGGGAGCCCAGCAGCGCCAGGCCACAGAGCAGCACCAGGTTCGAACCCCAGGCTGGCGGCAGCAGCAGGCTGCGGTGCAGCGCCACCAGCTTGGCCAGCCACAGGTCCTCGAAGACGAAGAAGCCCCGGGGTTCGCCGCTATAAGGATCGATCATGGCGATGCCGGTGCCGGGACGCTCCTTGAGGGCCCCGAAGACGATCACATTGTCCGATTCGAGAAAGCCCTGGCGCGGTGGGGCTGCGCCGAAGACCTTGTGCAGTTGCGGGTAGGCGTCGGAGGCGGCCCTGATCCAGGCGTCCTGTTGCAGCAGCGTGCCATGCTCGCCAGGGGCCAGTTGCAGCATCTGCGCACCGACCTCCCAGCGCAGGATCGGCCCCTTGAGCTCCAGCAGCGAACCACTGAGGCCCAGCAGCGCGAGGAACAGCCCCAGGCACAGGGCCAGCCAGCGGTGCAGCCTGAGCCAGATATCACGCATGGACAGCATCGGCGGCTTACCAGCGATAGCGCAGGCTGGCGATGACACTGCGGTCATAACCGGCGCTGCAATTGGTCAGCGAGCAGCCTTCGTAATAGTGCTTGTCGGTGAGGTTGGTGGCATTCACCGCCAGGCGCAGGCCCTTGGCCGCCGGGATCAGCTTGTCGAAGTCGTAGTGCACCGCCGCGTCCAGCAAGGTGTAGGAGGGCACGCGCTGGGTGTTGGCGGCATCGGCCTCGGTGGAGCCGATGTAACGCACCCCGGCGCCGAAGCCCAGGCCGCTCAGGGGGCCTTCGGGCAAGGTGTAGTCGGCCCACAGCGAGGCCATTTTTTCCGGGGTGTCGGTGGGGCGTTTGCCCTTCTCCAGCGGGTTGTTGCTCTTGCTCACCTCGGCGTCGTTGTAGGTCAGCGCCGCCAGCAGGTCCAGGCCCCGGGCCAGGCTGGCCTTGCCTTCGAGCTCGATGCCGCGCACGTTGATCTCGCCGGTCTGGATCTTGTTCAGGCGTTCGGCCGGGTCGGTGGTCAGGACGTTTTCCTGGGTCAGGTCGAACAGCGACAGGGTGATGTAGCTGTCGATGCCCGGCGGCTGGTACTTGACCCCTACTTCCGATTGCTTGGCGCTGGTGGGCTTGTACGGCGTGCCGTAGAAGTTGGTGCCCAGCACCGGGTCGAAGGACGTGGAGTAGCTGATGTAGGGCGCCAGGCCGTTGTCCGCCAGGTACACCAGCCCGGTGCGGTAGGTGAACTTTTCGTTGTCCTGCTTGCTGCCGCTGTCGTTCATGCGGTTATCGGTTCGGGCGCTGGAGCGGTCCTGGCGTCCGCCGACGGTGAGCACCCAATGCTCATCGAAGGTGAACTGCTGCTGGGCGTAGACCCCGACCTGATCGGCGCGCTGCACGGTGTTGGTGAAGGGGGTGCTGGGGTCGAACACGCCGCCGTGCACCGGGTTATAGATGTCGATGGGCGAAGCCTCGCCGCCGCGCAGGTAGTAGTCCTCGCGGGTGCGCCGGTAGTCGATCCCCAAAAGCGACACCATTTGCGTGCTGCCCAGGTTCCAACGGGCCTGGGCATTGTTGTCCAGGGAGTAGGTGTCGCCGACGATGCGAAAGCGATAGGCAGCGCGGTTCAGGGTGCGCAGGTCCGGGGCCAGGGACATGCCGCTGGCGGTGTTGGTCAGCAGGTTGACGTGGCCGTAGCGGGCGCTGGAATTGAGGCTCCAGACGTCATTCAGGCGGTGCTCCAGCAGGTAGCCCAGGGAGTACTGGGTGCGGTCGTTGTCCAGCCCCGGTTCATCGAGGAAGACGTTGTGCTTGACCTTGCCATTGGGGTTGCCAAGCAGGGTGCCCTGGGCCGGCAGGAACACCCGCGGCGCGCCGAACGTGTCCTGGGTGTAGTCGGCCAGGAGGGTCAGGCTGGTGTCGTCGTTGGGCTTCCAGGTGAAGGAGGGCGCGAAGTACTGTTTGTCGTCCTTGATGTGATCGAACTGGGTGCCGCTGTCGCGTTCCAGACCCACCAGGCGATAGAGGAATTGCCCTTCATCGTCCAGCGGCCCGCTGAAGTCGAACTGGCCCTGGGCCCGGTCGAAGCTGCCCCCCTGGATCTGCACTTCATGGAAGGGCTTGTCCAGCGGGCGCTTGCTGATCTGGTTGACCACGCCCCCCGGCGAGTTCTGCCCGAACAGCACCGAGGCCGGGCCCTTGAGCACATCGATGCGCTCCAGGCCATAGGCTTCGACCTTGGGCCAGGCCTGGGCGGTATTGCCCTTGAGGCCATCGCGGAGCATGCCGGTGGTGACGTCGAAACCGCGGATCGAGAGGGTGTCGAAGCGCTGGCTGGCGGCGGTGGTATTGGCCTGGACGCCGGCGGTGTAGCGCAGCGCCTCGTTCACCGACTGCACCTGCTGGGCATCCATCTGGTCGCGGGTGATCACGGAAATCGACTGGGGAATTTCGCTCAGGCTGGCATCGGTCTTGGTTCCGCTGAGGCTGCGTTTGGCCACGTAACCGGCCTGCGGCCCGGTGGCGGAGTCGGGCTGGGTGGCGCTGATCACGCTGGTGTCCAGGGTCAGGGCGTGGTCCTGGTCGGTATCGCCATCGGCGGCCAGCGCGGCGCCGGCCTGGGTCAGCGAGAGGCCCAGGGCCAGGCCGTGGATCAGGCACGCCAGCGGGTTGCGGCCCAGAGCCGGACGCGAGACCACACAATTGACGGGACAACCTGAGGTGTTTCGGTGCGCAACGCGGCTACCCATGCTTCACTCCGTGATGGGGATTAAATGAGAATGCAAACGTATCTCATTTGTGAGCTTGGGTTGCGGGCTAAAACGTTGGCTTGAGCGACCATTTCTTTCGTTTGCGGTACGGCGCGGGGAGGGCGCCCGGATCACCAGGCGCAGCTTTGGATGGAGCAGGCTCGAGCAGGAGCGGGCTCAACGCAAGGACTTGGGCGACACCCCGAAGCGCTTGCGAAAGGCCGTGGAGAAATGCGCCGGGCTGTAGCCGACCCGATAAGCCGCGCTGGAGACATTGGTCTCGCCACTGGCGAGCAAGCGATAGGCCTCGCCCAGGCGCTGCTCCTGCAGGTAGGCATAGACGCTGGTGCCAAACACCTGACGGAAACCGGCGGTGAGCTTGCGCGGGTTCAGGCCCACCTGGCGCGACAGCTCCGACAGCGAAGGCGAATCCTGCAATGAGTTGAGCAGCAGGTCACGGGCGGCATGGATGCGCTCGATGTCCGCCGAGCTGCATGGGCTGTCCTGCAGTGGCCTGGATTCGGCCTGGGCGAGAATCCCCTCGACCCCCAGGGCGGTGAGTTCCAGGGCCTTGCCACCCAGGTAGAAGGAGCGGGTCGGGCCCTGCAGCGGGCAGGTGAAGATCTGTTGCGCCAGGGCCAGCAGCGGTTTGCTCGCCGGCTGGCAGAACAGCATCGGGCCGCCGCCGCGCTGATCGAGCAGGCGCTCGGGTTCCAGGCCGACATTGCGGATCGAGGGGAAGTCCAGCTGCACCGTGGTGTAGCGCACCGGCACGCCGCTGGCGAACAGGTGGTCGCCGCAGTGCTCGCCCTGGTTGGCCACGGCGCACAGGGTCGGCCCGCGGATCTCCACTTCGGGCTGGCCTTCGACCCGGCAATTGAGCTGGCCGCTGAGCACCAGGATGATTTTCAGGCCTTCCCAGAGCGGCTCCTGCATCCACATCTGGCTGTCCATCAGCACGGTCCCGGTGGAGAGGGTGACCTCCGGGACTACAGCGGCCGACCCGGTGTGCTGCGGGTTGGGAAAGTGCAGGGTGGAATCCCTTTTGACAGGCTGCGGCGCAGCGTTGGGGCTGAGCATGGCGAACTCCCTGTGGACCTGAAAAGAGGCCATACGCTAGCAGGAAATTGCCTTTCTGTAATTAAGAATGATTATCCTTTAGCCTTCGGGCACCGTCCTGCTGCGCTCTTTCCGGGGCGCGCCGCGCAATCAAAAGAAAAAGCCGCGCAAACGAATGTCCTGCCGATTGCCGGGTCCGGCAAATTGCCTATTAATAATCACTCTCATTTCCAGGCGCGGCAGCCTCCCATGGACGACCCCTTGCTCGACAGCGCCGCAGGACCGCCGGCAACTCTTCATTCCCGCCAACCCTGACGGCGGATTCCCAGCTCATTCCAGGGGCCTGATCTTTCAGGTCCAGGGCCGCTTTTTGCGTAAAAAACATCAGGAGACAGCATGTCCACTTTCGATGACCTCAAGGATTGCCCCTCTTGGCCCGAAGACTTCGCCCAGCGCTACCGCCAGGCCGGCTACTGGCGCGACGAAACCTTTGGCGACCTGCTGCGCAGCGCCGCCCAGGCCTTTGCCGAGCGTGAAGCACTGACCGAGGGCGAGCAGCACCTGAGCTACCGGCAACTGGACCTGCGGGTCGACCAACTGGCCGCCGGCTTATACCGGCTGGGTCTGCGGGCCGGCGACAACGTGGTGCTGCAACTGCCCAACAGTGCGGCCTTCGTCGAAGTCTGCTTTGCCCTTTACCGCCTCGGGGTGCGGCCGATCTTCGCGCTGCCGGCCCACCGGCACCTGGAAATCGGCCGCTTCTGCGAGTTCGCCCGGGCCCGGGCCTACTTCTGCGCCGACCGGGACGCCAGCTTCGACTATCGGGCCATGGCCCGCGACCTCAAGGACCGCAACCCGCAGCTGGAGTGGGTGGTAGTCGCCGGCGAGGCCGAGGAATTCACGGCCTTGCACAGCCTGTATGAGCCTGCGCCTGCGCGCACCTTCCCGTCCCCCAGCGCCGACGCGGTGGCCTGTTTCCAGCTCTCCGGCGGCTCCACCGGGGTGCCCAAGCTGATCCCGCGCCGGCACCACGAATACCTCTACAACCTGCGGGCCAGTGCCGAGCGCTGCGGCCTGTCCGAGGCCAGCGTGTACCTGGTGGCGCTGCCCATGGCGCACAACTTTCCCATGTGCTGCCCAGGGTTCATCGGCACCTTTTCGGTGGGCGGGCGGGTGGTGCTGAGCCCCTCGCCGAGCCCGGAAGTCTGCTTCGAACTGATCGAGCGCCAGGGGGTGACCCACACCGCGCTGGTGCCGCCCCTGGCCCTGGTCTGGCTGGAAGCGGCCCAGGCCCGCGGGCGTGGCCTGGCGCCGTTGCAACTGCTGCAAGTGGGCGGCGCCAAACTCAGCTACGAGGCCGCAAGGCGCATCGAACCGGTGCTCGGCTGCCGCCTGCAGCAGGTGTTCGGCATGGCTGAGGGGCTGATCTGCTACACCGACCCCGAGGACCCGCCACAGCGGGTGCTGCACACCCAGGGCCGGCCGCTGTCGCCGGCGGACGAAATTCGTGTGGTGGACGAGCACGACCAGCCGGTGCCGGTGGGGCAGGTGGGGCAGTTGCTGACCCGCGGCCCTTACACCATCCGCGGTTACTACCGTTACCCCGAGCACAACGCCCAGGCCTTCACGGCCGATGGTTTCTACCGCACCGGCGACCGGGTCATGCTCACCGCCGACGGCTACCTGATGGTGGAAGGGCGCGACAAGGACCTGATCAACCGCGGGGGCGAAAAGATCGCTGCCGAAGAAGTGGAAAACCTGCTGCTCAGCCACCCGGCGGTGGCCGACATCGCCCTGGTGGCGATGCCTGATGCCTTCCTGGGCGAACGCACCTGCGCCTTCGTCATCCCCCGCGGCACCGCGCCCCGGGCCCCGGAACTGCTGCGTCACCTAAGGGCCCAGGGCCTGGCGGCGTTCAAGCTGCCGGACCGCTTCGAGTTCATCCCGGCCTTCCCCCAGACCGGGGTCGGCAAGGTCAGCCGCAAGCACCTGCGCGAGGCGATCCAGGCCCTGTACTTCGGCGCCCAGGCCGAACCCCTGGAGGGAAGTGGCGCCCGTGGCTGAACGACAAGGACTTTGCGACCTGTTGCACCCGGTGCGCGGGCGCCTGCTGGCGGCCATGCTGCTGCAGGCCCTGGCGGCGCTGGTGGGGCTGTTGCCGTTCATTGCCGTGGCCGAACTGGCGCCGCTGCTGCTGGCCGGCGAGCTGGATGCGCAGCGTGCGCAGTTCTGGCTGCTGGCCGGCACCGCCGCCTTGCTCCTGCGCCTGCTGGGGCTGGCGGCGGCATTGCAGATCACCCACCTGGCCGACAGCGACCTGCAACGCCAACTGCGCCAGCGCATCGCCGCGCACCTGGCACGGGTGCCCCTGGCCTGGTTCGGCCAGCAGCGGGAGACCGCCGAACGGGCCTTGCTGGATGATGTCGGCGCCCTGCACCAGTTGGTGGCGCACCTGCCCAACAACCTGGTGGCGGCGCTGGTGGTGCCCCTGGCCAGCCTGGTCTACCTGCTCACGGTGAGCCTGCCCATGACCCTGGTGGTGCTGCTGCCGCCATTGCTGGCGCTGTGGCGCTTGCGGGTCATGCGCACCCCGGCCTATCAGGCCGAGCGCCAGCGCCTGGGGGCGGCCCTGGGCGACCTGTCCACCGCGACCCTGAACTTTGTGCAGAGCATCGCCATGGTCAAGTCGTTCGGCCGTGCCGAGCGGGTGCAGGCGGATTTCGTCAGCGCGGTGCGGGGTTTCGGGCGTTTTTTCTCCCAGTGGGTGGAGCGCTGGGCGGGCCTGGGGGCGAGTGTCGAGGTGCTGCTGTCGCCCGTGCTGGTGCTGGCCCTGGTGCTGGTGGCCGGGGTGGCGCTGACGGCGGCCGGCTGGCTGCACCCGGTGCAACTGTTGCCGTTCGCCCTGCTTGGCCCGGCCCTGGCGGCGCCGGTGGCGGCATTGGGGCATGGCGCCGATTCCCTGGTCCAGGGCCGGGCGGCGGCGCAGCGCATCAGCACCGTGCTGAGTACCCCGGTGCAGGCGCAGCCGGCATTTTCCCGGGAGCCCGAGGGGCATCAGGTGATCTTTGATGAAGTGGCTTTCAGCTACCCCGACGGCACCCAGGTGCTGCACGGCATCGACCTGTGCCTGCAACCGGGCACCCTGACCGCCCTGGTGGGGGATTCGGGCGCTGGCAAGTCGACCCTGGCCACCTTGCTGGCGCGCTTTGCCGACGTCAGCGCCGGGGCCATCCGCATCGGCGGCGTCGACCTGCGGGACATGGACAGCGCGACCCTCTATCGCCAGGTGGCCTTTGTCTTCCAGGACGTGCGCCTGCTGCGCAGCAGCGTTCTGGACAACCTGCGCCTGGGGCGTCCCGAGGCCACGCTGGCCGAGGTCGAGGAGGCGGCCCGGGCGGCGCAGATCCACAGTCGTATCACCGCCTTGCCCCAGGGTTATCACACCCAGCTGGGCAGTGGCGTGCAGCTCTCCGGGGGTGAAGTGCAGCGCCTGGGCATTGCCCGGGCGATGCTCAGCCAGGCACCGATCCTGGTGCTGGACGAAGCCACCGCTGCCAGCGACCCGGAGTCCGAAGCGGCGATCCAGCAGGCGTTGTCGCGGCTGGCGGCGGGGCGCACGGTGCTGGTGATCGCCCATCGTCTGAGCAGTATCCAGGATGCCGACCAGATTGCCGTGCTGCAGGCCGGGCAACTGGTGGAATGCGGCCGGCACTCGGCCCTGCTGGAGCAGCAGGGGGTGTATGCCGGGCTGTGGGCGGCGCAGCAGTTCTGCGCCGTGGAAACGGCGGGGGAGCAGGCATGATTGGCGCACTGTTACGCAGTTTGCAGCCGGCCGAAGCCAGCCTGCTGCGCCGGGCCTTGCTGGCCATGGCCGCCAGTGCCCTGGCCCAGGGCGCGGCGCTGGCCCTGTTGCCCATGGCCTTTGCCAGCCTGTTCGATGCCGCTGCCGGGCAGGCGCCGTGGCGATGGGCCGGGGCCTTTGCCGGTTTCGCGCTGCTGTGCCTGGGGGTGCGCCGGCATGCGCAACTGGCGGGCTACCGCGCGGGCGCCGCGGCGGCCCAGTCGTTGAACCTGCGCATCGGCGAACAACTGGTGCGCCTGCCCCTGGAGTGGTTCGTCGAGCGCCGCAGCGCCGAGCTCAATCGGCTGGTGACCCACACCGTACTGCAGATCATGAGCACCCCGGCGCACCTGTTGCAGCCCATGGCCAACGCCTTGCTGACGCCCCTGGCGCTGCTTGTGGCGCTGTTCTTCTATGACCGCACCATGGCCCTGGCGGCCCTGGCCAGCGTGCCCCTGCTGCTGGTGTTCTACCACTGGGGCGTGCGCTGGGGCGGCCAGGCCGAAAGCCGCAGTGAGGCGGCGGCCAACGAGGCGGCGGCGCGGGTCCTGGAGTTCCTGCGCCAGCAGCCGCTGCTGCGTGCCAGTGGCCGCACCGGCGAAGGCTTCAGCCTGCTCTCCGAGGCCTTGCAGCAACAGCGTCGGGCCCAGCGTCGGGCCCACTGGCGGACCTTTCCGGCGGCCCTGGGGCTGGCGGTGGTGCTCCAGGCCGGCTACACCGCGATGCTGCTTTGCGGCCTGTATGCAGTGCTCGGTGGCAGCCTGGGAGTGGCCCAGTACCTGGCGCTGGCGGTGCTCGCCACCTGCCTGGTGGAGCCCATGGGTACCCTGGTCAACCTCGGCACGACCTTGCGCCAGACCCGCCATGGCCTGAACCGTTTGCGCCACTTGTTGCGCCTGCCGGCGCTGCCGGAGCCGAGCCAGCCCGAGGAACCCCGGGGGCATCAGGTGCAGGTGCGCGACCTGGGGCTGGTGCGCCAGGAGCAGGTGATCCTGCAGGGCATCAGCTTCGAGCTGGCGCCGGCCTCGCTGAACCTGCTGGTGGGCGCCTCCGGCTCCGGCAAGTCGAGCCTGCTGCGCCTGCTGGCGCGGTTCAGCGATGTCGATAGCGGCGCCATTTTGTTGGGTGGTGTCGACCTGCGCCAACTGTCCGCCGCGCAGCGCGATCGTTCCATCGCCCTGATGTTCCAGGACTGTCCGCCGCTGGCTGCGAGCTTGCTGGACAACCTGCGCCTGGGCGGCCCCGAGGCCAGCGACAGCCAACTGATGGACGCCGCCCGCGCCACCGGCCTGGACCTTGTGGCCCAGCGCCTGCCCCAGGGCTGGCAAACCCGGGTCGGCGAGGGCGGCGTCAGCCTCTCCGGGGGCGAGCGCCAGTGCCTGGCCCTGGCCCGGGTGCTGCTCAAGGACGCCAGCCTGATCCTGCTGGACGAACCCACCGCGGCCCTGGATGCCATCAGCGAGGCCCGGGTCAACCGTTGCCTGCTGCAACTGGCGCGCAAGCACACGGTGCTGCTGGTGACTCACAAACCGACCCTGGCCCCCAGCGCCGGACAGATCCTCCTGCTGGAGCAGGGCTGCCTGGCCCAGCGCGGTACCCACGCCCAACTGATGGCGGCCCCGGGCCGTTATCGCGAGCTGTTCCACGAGCGTGAGGCGATCAATCGCTGGCGCCTGCGCCAACCCCCTTCCGTACCCCAAAGGAACGTCCACCATGACCGATAACCCAGCACTGGCACGCGCTCATCCAGCGCACGCCAGCCTGAGTCATTCACCCCAAGGACTCTGCGAAGGCATTGCCCGGCTGCTCGGCTACAGCGCCGAGGATCTTGAACCCCAGGCCTCCCTGATCGAGCAGGGGCTCGACTCGGTGAGCATCATGCGCCTGCCGGCGCTGCTGGCCGCCGAAGGCGTGGCCCTGAGCTTCGCCGAACTGATCCAGCAACCGACCCTGGACGCCTGGTGGGCGCTGATCGAGGCTCGCCGTGGCCTCGCGGCGCCGCGCCTGCAGGCTGTGGCCAGCGCTCCTGCCAACAGCGATTTCGCCCTGACCCCACTGCAACAGGCCTACTGGTTCGGCCGCGATCCGGGCATGCCCCTGGGCGGCGTCGGCTGCCACCTGTACCAGGAACTGGACGGCCATGGCCTGGAGCCCCAGCGCCTGGAGCAGGCCCTGCGCCGCCTGTGCCAGCGCCATCCGATGCTGCGGGCGTGCTTTATCAGCGACACCTGCCAGCGCATCCTGCCCCAGAGCCCCTGGCCCGGGCTGACCGTCCACGACCTGCGCCAGGCTTCCTGCGTCGGGGCTGCCGAGGCCCTGGAGCAGATCCGCGAAAACCTCTCGCACCGGTGCCTGGAGGTCAGCCGCGGGCAGGTGTTCGATGTGCAGTTGAGCCTGCTGCCCGAAGGTCGCAGCCGCCTGCACCTGAACATCGACCTGCTGGTGGCCGACGTGCTCAGCATTGGCATCCTGCTGCGCGACCTGGCGCTGATCCATGCCGGCCAGGAGCACAGCCTGCCGGCCCTGGACTGGAACTTCGCCGACTACCTGCGGGCCGAACAGGCGGTGCGCGCGCCACTGCTGGCGGCGGCCCGGGAGTATTGGCTGGAGCGCCTGGAAGAGCTGCCGGACGGCCCGCAACTGCCCCTGGCCCAGGAACCGCAGAACGCCGGCACTGCGCGTTTTCGCCGCCTGGCCATGCGTCTGGACCAGGGCCAGTTGCAGGCCCTGGAGCAGCGCGCCCGGCAGCACGGGCTGACCCTGGCCAGCGTGCTGGCCTGCGCCTATGCCCAGGTGCTGGGGCGCTGGAGCGCCAGCCAGCATTTCCTGCTCAACGTGCCGCTGTTCAATCGCCAGGAACTGCACCCGTGCGTGCCTCATCTGCTGGCGGACTTTTCCAACCTGGTGCTGCTGGAGGTCGACCAGCGCCAGCCCGCGCCCTTCAGCCAGCAGGCCCTGGCGTTGCAGGCTCAATTGCACCGCGACATCGCCCACAGCGCCTGGCCCGGGGTCGAGGTGCTGCGCGAGCGGGCGCGGCTGCGCCAGGGCGGTGGCCAGGGCGCGCCGGTGGTGTTCGCCTGCAACCTGGGCTCGGCCTTTGTCGACGCCACCTGCCGCGAGCAACTGGGCGAACCGGGCTGGGCGCTGTCGCAGACGCCCCAGGTCTGGCTCGACCACCAGAGCTACCCGCTGGCCGACGGCCTGCTGCTGAACTGGGACGCGGTGGACGCGCTGTTCCCCGAAGGCCTGCTGGACGAGATGTTCGACGCCTACCGCGCCTTGCTGTTGTGGCTGTGCGCCAACGACTGGCAGCAGGTGGCGCCCTTGCCGCTGCCGGCGGCGCAACAGCAGCGCCGCCAGCAGGTCAATGCCACCGCACACGCGACCCCGGCGCAGCTGTTGCACCAGGGCTTTTTCCAGCAGGCGCGCCTGAACCCCGAGGCCGTGGCGCTGATCTGCGAGCAGGGCAGCCTGAGCTACGCCGAGCTTGCCCGGCAGGCCCTGCAACTGGGCGGGGCCTTGGGCGAGTGGGGGGTGCAGCCGGGTGACGCGGTGGCGATCACCTTGCCCAAGGGCCGCGACCAGGTGGTCGCGGTGCTGGGGACTCTTGCCGCCGGGGCGGTCTATGTGCCGGTGGGCATCGAGCAGCCGCCGGCGCGCCGCGACATGATCTACCAGCGCGCCGGGGCGCGGGTGGTGATCACCGATCAGGCTCACCGCGAGAGCGGTATCTGGCTCGCCGAACTGCGGGTGGTGACCCTGGCCCAGGCGCTTGTCGCACCGGCGCTGGGGCAACCCCTGGAGATGGCGGCGGATGCCCTGGCCTACGTGATCTTCACCTCGGGCACCACCGGCGAACCCAAGGGCGTGGAACTGTCCCACCAGGCGGCGATGAACACCATCACCGCCATCAACCGGCGCTACCAGGTGAGCGCCGAGGATCGGGTGCTGGGGGTCTCGGCCCTGGATTTCGACCTGTCGGTGTACGACCTGTTCGGCCTGCTGAGTGTCGGCGGCGCCCTGGTGCTGCCGGCGGACGGGCTGCGCAAGGAGCCCCGGGAATGGCTGCGGCTGATCCGCGAGCAGCGGGTGAGTGTGTGGAACTCGGTGCCGGCGCTGCTGGACATGCTGACCCTGCAAGTGCGCGACGACGGCGGCCTGGGAGCCTTGCGCCTGGCCATGGTCTCCGGTGACTGGGTCGGCCTCGACCTGCCACGGCGCCTGGAGCGGGCGGCGGGCCACCGCGTGCCGTTCGTGGCCCTGGGCGGCGCCACCGAGGCGGCGATCTGGTCCAACTACCAGGACGTGGCGCAGGTGCCCGGGCACTGGCGTTCGATCCCCTACGGGCGGCCCCTGGACAACCAGTGCTTCCGGGTGGTGGACAGCCAGGGCCGGGACTGCCCGGACTGGGTGCCCGGCGAGCTGTGGATCGGCGGTGCCGGGGTGGCCGCCGGCTATCGCGGCCTGCCGACCCTCAGCGCTCAGCGCTTTGTCGAGCACGAGGGCCGGCGCTGGTATCGCACCGGCGACCAGGGCCGCTACTGGGCCGACGCCAGCCTGGAGTTTCTCGGGCGCCTGGACCATCAGGTCAAGGTCCGCGGCTTTCGCATCGAGCTGGCAGAAATCGATGTGGCCCTGGAGCGCCACCCGGCCATCGACCGCGCGCTGAGCCTGGTGCTGCCCGGCAGCGAAGCGCAGCTGGCGGCGGTGCTGCTGGCCCGGGAGCCGCTGCCCGAACCCCAGGCCCTGCGCCAGTGGCTGGGGCAATGGCTGCCCGAACACATGCTCCCGGACCTCTGGCTGAGCCTGCCGGAACTGCCCCTGAGTACTAACGGCAAGGTCGATCGCGCGGCTGTGCTGTGGCTGCTGCAGGAGCAGCGTCGGGGCATCCAGCCGCAGAGTGCCGAGCCGCCGCAAGGGGAATGGGAAGAGGCCGTGGCCGCGCTCTGGCAGGAGCTGCTGGAGGTGCCGCAGGTGGGCCGGCACCAGGGCTTTTTTGCCCTGGGCGGCAACAGCCTGCTGGCGGCCCGGTTGATCGAACGCATCGCCCGGCAGTTCCAGCTGGAACTGTCGCTCAAGGATTTTTTCAACGCGGCCACCGTGGCCCTGCAGGGGCAGTTGCTTGCCTCGCGCCGGGAACAGCGGCCCGTCAATCAGAACGCAATGGTGGAGGGCGTGTTATGACGCTGCAGCAACTGCAACAGGATCTGCAACAACTGGGTGTGGAGCTCTGGGAAGAACAGGGCCGCTTGCGCTATCGGGCCCCGGCCGGGGTCATGGACGAGGCGCGCCTGCAACAGCTGCGCGAACACAAGGAGGCGCTGCTGCAACAGCTGCAAGCGGCGCAGATGCCGACCCTGGAGGCCGACCATTCGGCCCGGGAAGAACCCTTCCCGCTGACCGACGTGCAGGCCGCCTACCTGCTGGGCCGCACCACGGCTTTCAGCTACGGCGGCGTGGCCTGCCACGGCTACCTGGAGTTCGCCCAGAAGGACCTGGACCCGGTGCGCCTGGAGCAGGCCTGGAACCAGTTGATCGCGCGTCACGAGATGCTGCGGGCCGTGGTCCTGGAGGAGGGCTACCAGCGCATCCTGCCCCAGGTGCCGCATTACTCCATCGCCCGCCACGACCTGAGCCGGGACGACGGCAGCGCCTTGCAGGCCTTGCGCGAGCGCATGGAACTGCGCCGTGCACCGCCCCAGCAATGGCCGCTGATCGAGCTGTGCGTGAGCCAGGGCCGCGACACCTCGCGCTTGCACCTGTCAGTGGACCTCTTGGTGTGCGACTACCAGAGCGTGCGCATGCTGCTGGCCGAACTGCAGCAGCTGTACCGCGGCGAGAGCCTGCCGGCGCCGGCGCAGATCAGCTTTCGCGACTATGTGCTGGGTGAGCGCCGCCTGCGCGAGCAGCCGCGCTACCAGCGTGATCGCGACTACTGGTGGGCGCGGGTCGACAGCCTGCCGGGTGCGCCGGAACTGCCATTGCTGGGGCCGCCCAGCGGGCCGCGCTTCCAGCGCCGGGCCATGGGCCTGGAGGCCCGGGACTGCAATGCCTTGCGCCTGAACGCGGCGGCGGCCGGGGTCGGTGTGTCGGCGGCAATCCTCTCGGCCTATGCCGAAACCCTGGGCCGCTGGAGCCGGCGCGGGCACTTCTGCCTGAGCCTGACCCTGCTCAATCGCCTGTCCCTGCACCCCCAGGTGGATCGCCTGGTGGGGGACTTCAGCTCGGTGGAACTGCTGGAAGTGCAGACCCTGCAAGGCGGCAGCTTCGGCCAGCGCAGCCAGCAGCTGCAGGAGCGCCTGTGGCAGGACATGGACCATCGCCTGTGTTCGGGCATCGAAGTGCTGCGCGAGCTGGCGCGGCGCAAGGGCCAGGACGCGGCGCTGATGCCCTACGCCTTCACCAGCACCCTGGGGGCCGGCGGCGAGAGCGGCGGCGGGGCCTTCATGCCCGGTGCCGAGCTGGTGTTCGGCATCAGCCAGACGCCCCAGGTGCTGATCGACTGCCAGGTCAGCGAGCGTGACGACGGCTTGGCGATCAACTGGGACATCCGCGAAGGGGTGTTCAGCGAGACCCTGCTGGATGCGCTGTTCGACACCTTCGAACGCCTGCTCAAGCGCCTGGCCCGGGAGCCCTCGGCCTGGACCCTGGATGACTGCCTGGAGTTGCCGGCGGCCCAGCGTCTGCAGCGCGAGCTGGTGAACCAGACTGCCGCGCCTTTGCCCTCCGGCCTGCTGCATGAGCCGTTCTGGCGCCAGGCCGCGGCTGCTCCCGAGCGTGTGGCGCTGATCCAGGGCGCCGCGCAACTGAGCTACGGCGAACTGGCCGGGCGCGCCGAAGCCGTGGCCGAAGCCTTGCTCGACGCCGGCTGCCAGCCTGGAGAGCGGGTCGCGGTGTGCATGGACAAGGGCCTGGAACAGGTGATCGCGGTGCTCGGCATCCTGCGGGCCGGGGCCGCCTACCTGCCCCTGGACACCAACCAGCCCGAGGCCCGGCGCCAGTTGATCCTGGACAACGCCGAGGTCGCCCGGGTGCTCAGCCAGTCCTGGCTGAGCGACAGCCTGTGCTGGCCGGCGCGGGTGACCCAGGTGATCGCGGTGGACCAGGGCCCGCGGGCGGCACAACGGGCGTTGCCGAGCCTGGACATCGACCCGCAGCAACTGGCCTACGTGATCTACACCTCGGGCTCCACCGGGGTGCCCAAGGGCGTGATGATCAACCATCAGGCGGCCCTCAATACCATCGTCGACATCAACCAGCGCTTTGCCATCGAGGCCCAAGACCGGGTACTGGCCCTGGCCAGCCTGGGCTTCGATCTGTCGGTGTACGACATCTTCGGCCTGCTGGCCGTGGGCGGCGCCCTGGTGCTCCCGGACCCGCAACGCCGCGCCGACCCTTCGCACTGGGCCGAGTGCGTCCGGGAACACGGGGTGACCCTGTGGAACTCGGTGCCGGCGCAATTGCAGATGCTCACCCACTACCTGCAGGCCGTGCCATCCATGGCCCCCGGTTCCCTGCGCCTGGCGCTGCTGTCTGGAGACTGGATCCCCCTGAACCTGCCGGCGGAGGCCGCCCAGCTACTGCCCGGGCTGCGGCTGATCAGCCTCGGCGGCGCCACCGAAGCGGCGATCTGGTCGATCTACTATCCGATTACCCAGGTCAACCCCCAGTGGCGCAGCATTCCCTACGGCATGCCCCTGGCCAATCAGCGCTTCATGGTGCTCGACGAGCAGGGCCGGGATCGCCCGCAAGGGGTGGCCGGCGAGCTGTACATCGCCGGTAGCGGTCTGGCCCTGGGTTACCTGGGGGATGCCGAGAAAACCGCCGAGCGCTTTGTCGACCATCCGCGCAGCGGCGAGCGCCTGTACCGCACCGGCGACCTGGGGCGCTACCTGGACGACGGCCTGATCGAGTTCCTCGGCCGCGAAGATTTCCAGGTCAAGGTCCGTGGCCACCGCATTGAACTGGCGGAGGTGGAAAGCGCGCTGCTCAGCCATCCCCATGTGGAGTCCGCGGTGGTGGTGGCAGCGGGCGAGGGTGCCTTCGAGCGGCACTTGCAAGCCTGCCTGCGGGCCAGCCTGCGGGACACGCCGATCGCCTGGCCGGCGCAGTTGCAGGCGCGCACCCAGGCGGCGGCCGAAGCCGTGCGCGGCGGCTTGAGCGATGCCCTGGTGAGCGAGATGTCGGCCTGTGTCGAGCGCGCCGCACTGCTGTCCATGGGCCTGGCCCTGCAACGCCCCGGCTTGTTCGAGAGCGCCGGGCAGAGCCATGCCCTGGACGAGATTGTCGCGGCTTGTGAGGTGGCGCCGCGCAACCAGCGCTTGATCCGCCGTAGGCTGCAAGCCCTGGCCCGGGAAGGCCTGGTGCACCGGGACCTGCACACCGGGTGTTATTCGGGCCTGCAGGTATCGTCCGAGGAATACCGCCAGCAATGGCAGCGCATCGATGCCCTGGAGCCGTCCGTGGGCTGGGGCGGCGAAGTGCTGCGCTACCTGCGCGAAAGCCAGGAGCAACTGCCGGCGCTGATGAGCGACCAACTGGACCCGCTGCACCTGCTGTTTCCCCAGGGCCGCACCGACACCGCCGAAGGCGCCTACCGCAAGAACCTGATCAGCCAGTACCTGAACCAGGCGGTGTGCGCCGCGGTGCAGGAGATCATCCGCCAGCGTCCGGCCGGCCAGCGCCTGCGCCTGCTGGAAATCGGCGCCGGGGTCGGCGGCACCAGCGCCGACCTGATCCCGGCCCTGGACGGGCTGGCGGTGGACTACCAGTTCACCGACCTGTCGCAGTTCTTTCTCAACGAGGCCCGGGAACATTTCGCCGCTTACCCCTGGGTCAGCTACGGGCTGTTCGACCTCAACCAGGACCATTGGGCCCAGGGCGTGGCCGCCAACTCCCTGGACGTGATCCTCTGCGCCAACGTGCTGCACAACTCGCGGCACGCCAGCCGGGTGCTGGCGCGGCTGCGGGAGATGCTGGCCCCGGGCGGCTGGCTGATCTTCATCGAGGCCACTCGCGACACCTACCAGATCATGGCGTCCATGGAGTTCAAGGAGGGCCTCACTGCCTTCGAGGATTTCCGGGCCGAACTGGATACCACCTTCATCCGCCGCGAACAGTGGCAGCAGTTGCTGCTGGAGGCCGGAGGCGAGACCCCGCTGTGCCTGCCCGGGGCCGATGACGCCATGTCGCAGATCGGCCAGCACCTGTTCATCACCCGCTTCAAGAGCGAGCGCCAGGCCCTGGAGCCCGAGCAGATGCGGGCCCATCTGGCCCGGCACCTGCCGGAGTACATGATCCCGAGCCACTGGCAGATCCTCGATGAAATGCCCCTGACCGCCAACGGCAAGGTCGACCGCCAGGCCCTGGCGCGGATCGGCGTGGCCGGCCCCGAGCAGCAGGCCAGCAGCGGCGCGGCGCCCGTGGATGAGCTGGAACGCAGCATTGCCGAAGTCTGGCAGACCCTGTTGCGGGTGCCGGCGGTGGGCCGTGACCAGGGCTTCTTCGAGCTTGGCGGCGACTCGCTGCTGGTGGCCCAGGTGGTGGGCCGCCTGCGTGAAGCCTTGCCCCAGGCCCGGCAGTTGCCCTGGAGTGACCTGCTGCGCCAGTTGATCAACCAGCCCACGGTGGCGGCCCTGGCCGATTACCTGCGAGGCCAGGGCGTGGAGGGCGATTCGCCGCTGGTGCGCATCAGCGACAAGGCCCAGGGCCCGACGCGGATCTTCGTCCACGACGGCAGCGGCACCCTGGCGCCGTACCGCGCGCTGTTTGCCGCCCTGGGGGAAGAAGCGCCCCTGGAAGGGCTGGTGCTCAACGATGTGCCGGCCTACCTGGCCCTGGAGCCGGCCACGGCGATCCGCCAGTTGGCCGAGCGTTATGCCGACACTCTGCAGGCCGAAGGCCGGCGCCAGGTGAGCATCGTCGGCTACTGCCTGGGCGGGCTGCTGGCCACCGAGCTGGCGGCGTGCCTGGTGGCGCGCTCCATCGAGGTGCTGCAACTGAGCGTGATCAGCAGCTACCGGGTGCCGTTCATGATCGAGGACGACCTCTTGGCCGAGTACGTGTTCGCCCGGGTGATGCAGGCCGATCCGCTGGCCCTGGGTTACCCCGAGGATGAACAGGCCATGGAACGCACCATCGCCCGGGTGCTGGCGCAGACTCCGGGGCGCGTGCCCCAGGGTTCGCTGCTGGCCTTGAGCGAGGATGCCCAGTGCGCCCCGGCCCTGGCCTGCCTGCGGCGTCTGGCACACAAGACCCCGGAGCAGCGCCTGCAGGCCATTGCCGAGGCCATGCGCCACGCCGGCTCGCAACTGAGCGACCTGCACTGGCTGCGCGAGCAGTTGCAGGTATTGCGCCACAGCCTGGCCGCGGTAGCCCTGCACGAGGCCACGCCGTACCAGGGCGACATGCTGTTCATTCGCCAGAGCGGCGAGGTGCAGGTGCTGCCCGGCATGCACCGCGACATGAGCGCCTACTGGCAGGCCCTGTGCCTGGGTGAGCTGCGGGTAGTGGATGTGCCCGGGGATCATTTCAGTTGCATGCAGCAGCCCCAGGTGCAAGCCGTGGCCCAGGCCTTCGATGCACCCACCGAGGTGGCGGCATGAGGGCAGGGGTGATGGGGCTGGTCGGCGCTTACGGCAGCGTCGGCCGTCAGGTCGCGCAGTTGCTGGCCGGCAAGGTGGCACTGCGCCTGGGTGGACGCGATCCGCGGCAGGCCGAGCAACTGAACCAGCAGTTGGGGGCGCGCGCCGAGGTGCGCGCCCTGGACCTGTGGGAGCCACAGAGCCTGGCGGACTTCTGCGCTGGTTGTACGCTGGTGATCAACTGCGCCGGGCCCAGCTACCGGATTCTCGATCGGGTGGCCCGGGCCGCCCTGGCCGCAGGCGCCGACTACCTGGATGTGGGGGGCGACGATCCACTCCATGAGCGGCTGGTGGGACAGCTGCCGGCGGGGCACCGGGTGCTGTTGTCGGCGGGCATGCTGCCGGGGCTCTCGGGGCTGTTTCCGCAACTGCTAGCGCAGTCCTTCCAGCGGGTCGATGCCTTGCGCTGCTATGCCGGTGGGCTGGGGTGCTTGTCCGCCACGGCTGCCGAGGATTTCCTGCTGAGCCTGGGCAACGGCTTCGGCCAGGCCCAGTGCGGCTGGTGCGAAGGGCAGGTGGTGCGCAGCACGGCAAGTGCCGAACAGGCATTGCAACGCGACTGGCTGCCACCGGCCGGGGTGCAGGCCTATCCGTACCTGAGCACCGAGCAGCAGCGCCTGTTCGGTGATGTACCGGTGCGCCACGGTCAGGGTTTCAACCTGTTCGAGGGCGGCCAACTGGCGGCGGCCCTGCAACGTATCCAGGGCTCGGCGCCAGAGGCGCGGAGCAGCGCGCAGAACATCGCTGCGCTGGTGCAGGCCAGCGCCCTGGATGTGGCCGGGCGCCGGCCCTATCAACTGCTGGCGGTGGAAATCGACGGCCTGCGCGAGGGCCGCCAGCAGCAGGCCAGCGCCTGGCTGCGGGCCAGCGACGGCTCGCGCCTGACCGGCAGCGTCGCAGCCTTCTGTGCATTGCAGTGGGCGCATCTGCCTGAGGGGCTGCACTACGCCGCCCAGGTGCTGGACGCGACGGCCTGCCTGGAACAACTGCTGCGCTGGCTGCCGGATACCCGGGTGCACCTGCCCGACTTCGCCGCTGTGGCGCTGGCCGAGCCAGAGGAGGGCGTGCTGTGAGAAAGGTTCCCAGTGCCTGGCTGCGTCGTTATCCGCAGCCGCAACCGCCGCGCTGCCGCCTGGTGTGCCTGCCCCATGCCGGTGGCAGTGCGAGCTTTTTCAACGACTGGCGTGGCCAGTTGCCGGCGGATGTCGAGCTGGTCAGCGTGCAGTACCCGGGGCGCGAAGAGCGCCTGAGCGAAAGTTGGCCCGGCAGCCTGGAGTGGATGGCGGGCACTATTACCCGGGCCCTGTCGGACCTGGTGGACCGGCCCCTGGTGCTGTTCGGCCACAGCATGGGCGCGGCCCTGGCCTATGAGGTGGCGGCGCGCATGCAGCAGCAGGGCTCGGCGCCACAACGGTTGATCGTGTCCGCGCACCCCGCGCCCCATCGCCAGCGCAGCGGCGAACTGCACCTGGGCCCGGACGAGGACCTGCTGGCGGATGTGCGACGCCTGTCGGACGGTGCGCCGTCGCCCCTGGATGACCCGGCGCTGCGCGACCTGTACCTGCCGGCGTTGCGCAACGACTACCGGCTGATCGAGTGCTACCGCGGTGCGCCCGGCCGCGCCCTGGACCTGCCCCTGAGCGTGTGCCTGGGGGCCCGGGACACCGAGGTGGACCAGGACGAAGCCTATGCCTGGGCCGAGGTCAGCGCCCAGGTCACCGACTTCCAGGCCTTCCCCGGCGGGCACTTCTACCTGCGCGAGCAACAGGCCGAACTGCTGCGCCACCTGACCCGGCTGCTGGCCGGCCATGGCGAGCAGCCGTGGCAGTGCTGGCCCTCGACCCCATGAATTTTCCCTTGGTAGACCCCGACATGAAGACACCCGAGCAGTGCAGCGGCCTGGACGACGTCCGCTGCGGTATCGACGCCATGGACCAGCAGATCATCCAGGCCCTGGGCCTGCGCCTGGCCTACGTCAAGGCGGCGGCGCAGTTCAAGCCGACCGAGGACAGCATTGCCGCCCCGGAGCGGGTTGCGGCGATGCTCCCGCAACGTCGGCAATGGGCCGAGCAGGCGAGCCTGGACCCGATGTTCGTGGTGCCGCTGTTTGCCCAGATCATCCACTGGAACATTGCCCAGCAAGTGCGCCACTGGCGCCGTCAGCACGGGCTGGATCAAGGAGCCCAAGATGAGTGAATCCTGCCTGTCCGGCTTGACCCGGGCCCTGCGCAAGGGCGAATCCCTGGCCCGACGCAGGGGGCGGGCGGTGCTGGTGGTGTACAGCCTGGCCGCCGAGCGCCTGGAGCCGCTGCGGCTGTTTGCCGCCAACCGCCAGGTGTTCGGCCAGAGCCTGTTCTGGTCCAGCGACCAGGGCGCCCTGGCCCTGGCCGGGTTCGGCTGCACCGAAGAAATCAGCCCGCCGGCCGCCGAGCGTTTTGCCGCCAGTACCCAGGCCTGGCGCCAGTTGCTGCTGCAGGCCCATCAGGTAGGGCCCAAGCGGGCCTACCTGTGCGGCGGCTTTGCCTTCGACCCCCAGGGCCCGCGCAGTGCCCAGTGGCAGTCGTTCGCCGCCACGTCCCTGGTGCTGCCGCGGATCCTGCTGCTGCGCGAAGGCGAGCAGCAGCACTGGCTGTTCAGCCTGTGGATCGAGCCCGGCGCCGACGTGGCCCAGTGCGCCGGTGCCCTGGAGGCGGAGTGGGCCCTGTTGCAGGCGCGCTATACCCACGCCCCCTTGGCACAGATGCCCGTTGGCACCCAGGCCGAGGACGACACCCAGGCAGCCGACCGCTGGCAGGACTGCGTGGCCCGAGCCATCGCGCGAATCCAGGGCGGCGAGCTGAGCAAGGTAGTACTGGCCCGGGAAGTCTGCCTGCGGGCGAGCCGCAGCATTCCTTGCGGGCCGCTGCTGGAAAACCTCAGGGCGGCCTATCCCCAGGCCTTCCTGTTCGCCTTCAGCCGTGGCGACAGCTGCTTTCTCGGCGCCACGCCGGAACGCCTGGTACGCCTGGCCCGCGGCACCCTCAACACCGTGGCCCTGGCGGGCACCTGCGCGCGCGGCCAGCATGAGCAGCAGGACGCGGAACTGGGCCAGGCCCTGATGGACAGCGCCAAGGACCGCCATGAACACGCCCTGGTGGTGCAGACCCTGCGCGAAGCCCTGCAGCCCTACTGCGCGATGCTGGAGATTCCCCCGCAGCCGCAATTGCACCGCCTGGCCCACGTCCAGCACCTGCTGACCCCGGTGCTGGGGCGGTTGCGGCCCCAGGTCGATCTGCTGCAAGTGGTGGATGCCCTGCACCCGACCCCGGCGGTGGGCGGCCTGCCTCGGGGCAAGGCCCTGGGCTATATCCGCGAGCATGAGCAACTGGACCGCGGCTGGTACGCCGCCCCGGTGGGCTGGCTGAACGCCGAGGGCGATGGCGAGTTTGCCGTGGCCCTGCGCTCGGCCTTGATTCGCGGCAACCAGGCGCACCTGTTTGCCGGCTGCGGCATCGTCGGCGAGTCGGACCCGGCGAGCGAATACCAGGAAACCTGCCTGAAGTTGCGCACCATCGGCGAAGCCCTGCGCCCGCCACCGGCCGCGCCGAGCGTGGCAGCGAGCGGCGGACAGAGCGCCTTGTAGCCCTCGTGCGGACCTCTTCGCTGGCAAGCCAGCTCCTACGGATGAACGGTGTGCACCGGTAGGAGCCGGCTTGCCGGCGAACCGCGCAGCGGCCAGCGGACGCGGTTCATGGCGAAGCAACGCGGCGCTCATGCGAGCCCATTCGCTGGCCAGCCAGCTCCTACGGATGAACGGTGTGCACCGGTAGGAGCCGGCTTGCCGGCGAACCGCGCAGCGGCCAGCGGACGCGGTTCATGGCGAAGCAACGCGGCGCTCATGCGAGCCCATTCGCTGGCCAGCCAGCTCCTACGGATGAACGGTGTGCACCGGTAGGAGCCGGCTTGCCAGCGAACCGCGCAGCGGCCAGCGGGTACGGTTCATGGCGACGCAACGGGGTGCTCATGCGGGCCCCTTCGCTGGCCAGCCAGCTCCTACGCAAGCTCGCGTCAGCTGGTGGGGATGGCGTTGGCTGCCGGGCCGGCGAGGTTGTGGCCGGGCTTGGCCCGCAGCAGGGCGTTGATGGCCTGGCCGTAGTCCTTGCCCGCCAGGCTCATGCTGTTGTTGTGAGTGCCGCCGGGCACCAGCAGCAGTTTCTTCGGCTCCAGGGCGGCCTGGAACAATTCCTTGCTCAGGCGCGGCGGCACGTAGTCGTCCTTCAGGCCGTGCACCACCAGCAGCGGCATGCCGATCTCGCGGATCTTGTCGATGGAGTCGAACTTCTGCGACATCACCCAGCGCACCGGCAGGGAGGTCTTGGTCACCGCCGCGGCAGCGTCGGCCAGGGTAGTGAAGGTGGATTCGACGATCAGCCCGCGAGCGGCGGTCGGCGCCTTGGCGCTGGCGGCCTGGCGCCCCAGTTCGGCGGCCAGGTCGATGGCCACCGCGCCACCCAGGGAATGGCCGTAGATCAGGCGCTTGCTGGCGTCGGGCTGCAAGACCTTGAGCCGCTCCCAGGCGATGCGCGCGTCTTCATACACGCTGCTTTCCGAGGGCAGGTCGCCGTGGCTCTGGCCAAAGCCGCGGTAGTCGATGGCCAGCACCGAGTAACCCAGGGCGTGCAGCTGCTCGATGCGAAACAGCTGGCCAGTGAGGTTCCAGCGGACCCCGTGCAGGTAGAGGATCGCCGGGGCATCGGCGCGTTGTGCCGGCCACCACCAGGCGTGGATGTTCTGCCCGGCCTTGAAGCTTTTCGGCTTGAGTTCGAATTCCTGCACCGTGCTCGGCAGGCCGCGATACCAAACAGCGGTGCCGGGCTCGATGCGAAACACCAGTTGGCGTTCCTTGTGTTCGAGCACCGCGCAGCTCACCGGCAGGCCGACCACCAGAGCGGCCATGCACAGCAGGGAAAACCAGCGACGGCGCAGGCGCTGGGGCAGGGTTGGGGACATGGAAGGCTTCACCGCAGGACAGTCGAAAACGCGTTTTAACAGATGTGCCGCGACGGCTGCAGGAATTTCGGCGCAACGGTCGGCGGCAAGGGTTAGCAAATGCTACAGAGAGGGTCGGCAAGCGCCGTGGCCACCCGCTGCCGGGGCGGGCCACGACGGTGGGGCTTTAGAAGTTCCAGCGGGTGCTGAGCATCACGTTCCGCGGGTCGCCGTAGTACGACGAGTTGTAGAAACCGATGTTGGTGAAGTACTTCTTGTCGAACAGGTTGTTGACGTTGAGGGTGGCCGAGACGTTCTCGGTGATCTGGTAGCGGGCCATCAGGTCCACCAGCCAGTAAGGGTCCTGGGCGAATTTTTCCTCGGTGCCCTTGCCGTAGTTGCTGAGTATCTTCCAGCCAGTGCCCTGCCAGCGCACGCCGCTGCCCAGGGTCAGCTTGTCGAGGCTGCCGGTCAGCTTGTAGCTGGTATAGAGGTTGACCTGATCTTCCGGTTCCCAGGTGGAGACCTTGGCCCCGCTCTGGTCGCGAATGATCTTGTGGGTGTAGCCGGCCTGCAACTGCCAGCCGGGAGCGAGCTCTCCGGAGATTTCCGCTTCATAACCCTTGGCCTTGGACTTGATGCCCTTGGAGGCATAGTCCAGCCCGGGCGTGGTGGGGTTGGCGTTATAGGCCAGGTCATCCACCGGCCGGTTTTCTTCATGCACTTCGAAATAGGCCAGGCTGGAGTTCAGGCGGCCGTCGAAGAACTCGCCCTTGAGACCCACCTCGTAATTGGTGCCTTCGTCGGGCTTGAGCACCTTGTCGTTGCGGTCGCGGTAGTCGTCCTGGGGCAGGTAGATCTCGGTGTAGCTGGCATAGACGGAGAAGTTCTGGTCGAGGTCGTAGACCACCCCGGCGTAGGGAATGACTTTGCCGGTGTCCTTGGTCCGGCTGGTGCCGCTGACCTCGTAGTTGTTGACCCGGCTGCCGAGCAGCAACGAAAGATCATCGTTGAGGCTAAAGCGCGCAGTCATGTAGCCGGCGCTCTGGCGGGTGGTCTCGTCGTTCTTCTTGGTCATGCTGCCCCAATCGGGCTTGGGGCTGTGCCCGTCCCAGTTGAAGTAGTCGTAGAAATTGTCGTGATTGGTGGCGCTGGTGAAGTCCCGGCCTTTCCAGTGCGAGTTGGAGATCGATGCACCGACCACCAACTGATGCTCGCGCCCCAGCAGGTCGAAGGGGCCCGTGGCGTAGAGGTCACCGCTGTCGCTGACGGTTTCGCCGGTGTACTTGCGGGTCAGCAGCGAGGCGATGCCGGTCTCGGCATTGGGCGACATCAGCGAACCCAAGGGCGCGTTGTAGCCATTGATCTGGTGGTTGTATTGGGCCTTGGCCACCCAGCCGTTGGCGAAGCTGTGCTCCAGGGTGCTGAACACGGTGCGGGTGTATTGCGACCAGCGGCTCCAGCTCGCGCCGTTGTTGTAGGAGCGCGAGGTGCTGATGGCGTTGCCCTTGGAGTCGTACAGCGAACTGCTGCCCGACCAGCTGGAACCCTTGGGGTCGTTGTCCTGATAGTCGGCGCCGACGGTCAGCAGGGTGTCCGGTGACAGGTCGAACTCGAGGATGCCGTAGTAGACGCTGGTCTGGCGCTGGTAGTGGTCAAGGAAGGATTTCTTGTCCTGATAGGCGGCGACCATCCGCCCGCGGACATTGCCGCTGTCGGTCAGGGGGCCGCTGACATCGACCTGCGAACGGTAGTTGTCCCAGGAACCGGCTCCCAGGTCGATGTGCCCGGCGAATTCGGCAGTGGGTTTCTTGCGCACCATGTTGATGGTGCCGCCGGGGCCACCGGCACCGGTGAGCAGGCCGGTGGCACCCTTGAGTATTTCCACGCGGTCGTAGATCACCGTGTCGGTGAGGGTGTGGCCCGAGGAGTACTGTGCGTCCTGCAGGATCGGAATCCCGTCGTACTGGAAGTTCTGAATGGCAAAACCGCGGGAGTAGTAGCTGGTGCGGTCACTGTCGTAGGTGGCCACGGTGATGCCTGGGGTATGGCGCATCACCTCGTCGATGGAGTTGAGGCCAAAGTCATCCATGGCCTGGCGGGTCACCACCGAGATCGACTGCGGGGTTTCCCGCGGTGTCAGCACTAGCCGGGTGGCGGTGGCGATGGTGCCCGGCGTGTAGGAACCGCTGCCTTCGGTGACGGTGCCCAGCTGGTTGGTGGTGACCGTGGTTGCTCCCAGCTCGACCCGTTCACCGCCGCCGGCCTGTATTACCCGATAGCCCGCGCCCTCGGCCACGGCTTGCAGGCCCAGGGGTTTGAGCAGGCGCTGCAGGCCTTCGGCCACGCTGAAACGGCCATTCAGGCCGGTGCTGCGCTTACCGGCGCTGAGGTTGGCGTCGATGGCGATCATGCTTGCCGATTGCTGGCCGAAGATGCCCAGCACCTGGTCCAGGTTGCCCGGGGCGATGGCGTAGTCGCGCTGCTGGTGGTCGGTCACGGCGGCGCCGGCTTCCGTGGCCAGCAGCGGCAGGCTGGTGCTGGCGATGGACAGGCCGATGATGACCGGGCGCAAGGTCGCGGCAAGGGGCGTAAGGCGAATGTGCATAAGGAAAATCCGTGGGTTGGGAAGGGATGGCGCTGAGCTGTTTTCCAGCTTCTTCCCTGGTCTTGATGCACGAGATTGAAAAAACTGCCGCCGCCCTGAAAAAAACAGGAAAACAATCAGGCAGCGTCCACGGAGGCCCAGTACCCCATTACCCGCCGGATGCGAATCGGCAGGGTCCTGGCCAGCAAATCGAGGCTGGCGTCCGGCTGGTCCAGGGAGAACGAGCCGGAAACCCGCAACCCGGCGACTTCGGCGGAGCAGCGCAGCAGGCCGGGGCGATAGCGGTCGAGTTCGGCGATCACCTCGCCCAGGGGGCGACGCTCGGCGATCAGCAGGCCCTGGGTCCAGGCATTGGCCGTGGTGGGCACGGCGGCCAGGGCGCTGATCCGCTGTTGGGCGATATCCACTTGCTGGCCCGGGTCCAGGCTTAGCGCAGGGGCATGGGCGGTGCTCACCGAGCCGCTGCCGGCGAGCAGTTGTACCCGGGTGCCGTTGATGCCCGGCAAGCCGACGCTGAGGATCAACTGCGAGCGCGGGGCGAGCTGGATGTGCCCATCGGTGGTGGTGACCTGCACGGGCGCGGCGTTGCCCAGGGTCAGCAACAGGCGGCCGCTGTTGAGCCGCAGTTGCAGGCCCTGGGGGCTGGCCTTCTGGTCGAGGCTGGTGCGGGTGTCCAGTTGCAGGCTGGCGCCAGCGGCCAGTTGCAGCTGGCGGCGCTCGCCGGTGGCGGTGTGGTAGTCGCTGAACAGTTGCGGCAACAGCAACCGTTCGCGCACGCTCCAGCTGCTGGCGGCCACCACGCCCAGGCCGACGATGCCCTTGAGCAGGGTGCGCCGCCCGGGGTGGCTGCGAGCCTGCAGCAGTTGCCGGGCGTGGGGCGCGGGCAGGCTGCGGGTGCTGTCGCGCAGGTCCTGGCCGATGCCGGCCAGGCGCTGCCAGGCCAGCTCATGCTGCGGGTCGGCCCGGCGCCAGGCCAGGCAGGCGGCCTGCTGCTCGGGGGGGCTGATGCCCGATTGCAGCAGCACCAGCCACTCCAGGGCCTGGTCCAGTACCTGCTGCTCCACGGCGCCCTGATCGTCCACTGGCTGGAAGGCGTTCATCCCGGGTACACCGCCGCGTAGCAGTGGCGGTAGGCCTTGAGCATGGCTTTCTGCACCACGTTGACCGAGAGCTGCAGGCGTTGGGCAATTTGCGGGTAGGTCAGGCCTTCGAGCTGGGACAGCAGAAACACCTCGCGCACCCGGCTGCCCAGGCCGTCCAGCACCTGGCCCACGGCGTCCAGGGCCTCAAGCACCAGCAGCCGGGTTTCCGGCGAGGGCTGGTACTGCGGCTCCAGCTGCGCCAGGGTTTCCAGGTATGCGCGCTCCAGGGCCTGGCGCCGGAAATACTGCCCGCACAGGCGGCTGGCCACGGTGTTGAGGTAGGCCCGGGGTTCGCGCAGTACCGGCAGTCGCTCGCTGCGCAAGATGCGCACAAAGGTGTCCTGCGCCAGGTCCATGGCCTGGTCCTGGTTGCCGAGCTTGCGTCGCAGCAGTTGCACCACCCAGTTGTGATGCTGGAGGTAGAGCTCGCCCACGGCGTGCTGTAGCGAAGGGTTGGGCACCATCGATAAGGGTTCCGAGGTCGAGGTGGGTGAAATGGGTGTTTATGGTAATGCTTCTCATTAGTGAGTGCTTGAGTTTTTATTGCCGTTCACCAGGGCTGACTGCCACTCGGAAAAGTGAGCAGGGTTGAGGTTTAATTGGTTGCAAGGTACAACTAAATGCCTCACTTGCGAGGTCACGCCCATGCCGAGTTCATCCGCTTCCCTTATCCCATCACTGCGCCAGGCCTCCCGGCAGATGGTCCGCGAGCTGGGCTTCATGCAGGCCACCCTGGCCGCCACCGACTACCCGCCCTCGGCGGTGCACGCACTGCTGGAGATCGGCCAGGGCAATGCCCTGACCGCCGGTGACCTGGTGACCCTGCTGGGCCTGGAGAAATCCAGCGTCAGCCGCCTGGTGCGCAAGCTGGTGGACGCCGGCGAGATCAGCGAGCAGGCCCATGACCAGGACGCCCGCTCCAAGAAGCTGCAGCTCAGCGCCCGGGGGCGCCAGACCCTGGCCGGCATCGACCGTTTCGCCCAGGCCCAGGTGGCCGCGGCCCTGGCCCACCTGAGCCCGGCCCAGCAGCGCAGCGCCTGTGCGGGCATCGCCGACTACGCCCGGGCATTGCGTGCGGTGCGGCTGGGAGACGTGCCCGAGCCGCCCGAGCGCTGCTCCATCGCCCGTGGCTACCGGCCCGGAGTGATTGGCCGCATCGCCGAAATGCACGCCCGTTACTACGCGGATCTGGCGGGTTTCGGCCAGCCCTTCGAAAGCCTGGTGGCGCGGGACATGGCCGAATTGATGGGGCGTTTGCACAACCCGCGCAATGAAGTCTGGGTGGCGCTGCAGGGGGAACGGATTGTCGGTTCCATCGCCATTGATGGGGAGGGCGAGGGCGGCGAGGCGCTCCTGCGTTGCTTCATTCTCGATGAGGCCGCCCGCGGCCAGGGGCTGGGCCGGCGGTTGCTGGTCGAGGCCCTGGGCTTTTGTGACCAGTGGGGTTTTGCCGCCACCCGGCTGTGGACCTTCAAGGGCCTGGATGCGGCGCGCGCGTTGTATGAGGAACAGGGCTTTGTGCTGGTGCAGGAGCAAGAGGGCGAGCAATGGGGCGCGCCAGTGACCGAGCAGTGTTTTGTGCGAGCAAGGGTGGCGCAGCGCGACACAATCCGCTGAGCGCTGTAGCCGCTGCTGAGCCTGCGAAGCTGCGCAAAGGCCCGCAGGGCCTTGCTTGGCGGTCTCGAGCCGAGCCTGTGGCGGCCCTGAAAACCTGCGTCTGCTGCGTCGGAATGCCGCCCAAGCCGTTCGCAGCCTTGTGCAGCGGCTACAGATAGCCGGTACTGGTGGTAGGGTTAGCCCCCTGATGATTATCGATCTGTGGAGAAGCATCCCATGCAAGCCATCAAGCTCAGCCTGCCGGCATCCCTGGACAACCTGAAGCGCGTGGAGCTGGCAGACCCCGGCCAGCCCGGCGCCGGGCAGATCCGCGTGCGTATCCATGCCTGTTCCTTGAACTTCCACGATTACGCCGTGGTGACCGGCGCGCTGCCTACCGCCGACGGGCGGATTCCCATGGCCGATGGCGCCGGGGTCGTGGAAGCGGTGGGCGAGGGCGTCAGCGAGTTCAAGGTGGGCGATGCGGTGGTGTCCTGCTTCTTTCCCCATTGGCACGATGGCGGTCCGGCGATCGCCGATTTCAGCACCACCCCGGGCGATGGTATCGACGGTTACGCCCGTGAAGTGGTGATCCAGCCCAGCCACTGGTTCACCCATGCGCCCAAGGGCTACAGCCATGCCGAGGCGGCGACCCTGACCACCGCCGGCCTGACTGCCTGGCGCGCACTGGTGGTGGACGGCGCGCTCAAGGCCGGGGAAACCGTGCTGGTGCTGGGCACCGGCGGGGTGTCGATCTTCGCCCTGCAACTGGCCAAGGCCATGGGCGCCACGGTGATCGCCACCTCCTCCTCGGACGCCAAGCTGGCCAAGGTGCGCGAGCTGGGGGCCGACCATACCCTCAACTATCGCACCCACCCCGAGTGGGGTGCTGAAGTGCTCAAGCTCACCGGCGGCCGCGGCGTCGATCACGTGGTGGAAGTCGGTGGCCCGGGCACCTTGCCGCAGTCGATCAACGCGTGCCGCATTGGCGGGCACATCGCCCTGATCGGCGTGCTCACCGGCTGGGCCGGACCGGTGCCGACGGCGGCGCTGATGGCCAGGCAACAGCGCCTGCAGGGGCTGATCGTCGGTAGCCGCCAGCAGCAGATCGAGATGGTCCGGGGCCTGGAAGCCACCGGCATCAAGCCGATCATCGACAGTACCTTCCCCCTGGCGGATATCGCCAAGGCCTTCGCCCATGAAGCCTCGGGCGCGCACCTGGGGAAAATCTGCCTGACGTTCTGAGGCGTTGATCGCGGCGACACCCGGGTTGGACTCGGGGTTGCCGCAGCCCAGGTGTGGCGTTGGCCCGCATTGCCGCCTCGGCTCAATGCGCCGGCTTGAGCTCAGGCGTGGCGTTGGCCCGGGCGATGACAGTGAGGATCGACAGCGCAGCGATGACCAGCCCTGGGGACGTGGCCAGCAGCACGCCCGCAGTGCCGGCGCCGGCGGCGAGGATCTGCCCGGCGGCCAGGGGCCCGGCCACCGAGCCCAGGCGGCCGATGGCCACGGCAGCGCCGACGCCGGTGGCACGCACCGCGGTCGGGTAGGCGGGCGGCGCCAGGGCATAGAGCACCAATTGTGCGGCCATCACGAACAGCCCGGCAGCAAAACCGGCCACGGTCATGGGAACAATGCCTGTCTCTTATACACATCTGACGCTGCCGACGAATAGAGAGGTGTAGA
>ERZ1032387.15-NODE-15-length-51944-cov-12.723043_pt1 | contig 51944 bp, 54 predicted proteins | sample MGYA00516710_ERZ1032387 | MGnify/ENA primary metagenome ERZ1032387 (study PRJEB33718, sample SAMN03160192) | human skin metagenome | collected 2014-02-25 | study: EMG produced TPA metagenomics assembly of the PRJNA266117 data set (Human skin bacterial metagenome...
CCTCTCTATTCGTCGGCAGCGTCAGATGTGTATAAGAGACAGGCCCACGGCGATCAGCACGATGTCGCCCCCCATGCGTCGCCATTCGTACCCCGGGTACACCGGCAGGCGCGACAGGGCCCGGGGCTCCAGGCGTTCGCCGTAGTAGCCGCGCGGCAGTGGCTGGCCGCGCACCAGGTGGATGCCGGGAGGCGGCGGCGCGCCCCGGACGAAGTAGCCGTGGTTGTCGCGGATGGTCTGGCGCACCGGGCCGAAATCCCGTGGCGGGCCGCCGCGGCGATCATCCCCCGGGCCACGGTGCTCGTTGCCACGGTTGTCCCAATAGCCCTGTTGTGGCCCGCCACGATCATAGCCGCCGCGCTCGTCGGCCATGACCTGCAGCAACGGGCTGGCGCTGAGCATCAGCACCGCGGCACCGGCAATCAGACGTTTGGGCATTTTCATCAGGTATTCCTCGCAACACACACAGCAAAAAGGGGTTCGCCACCTTGGTCGCGAACCCCCGGGTCTTGCTGCTTAGTCTGTGTCTCGAGGCGCTAATTCCTCTGTATCAGGAACTTTACCCTCAGCTGACGCGGGCCTTACGTACGCCCTCGGACAGCGCCGCACACAGGCTCAGCACCCCATCCACCGCCTGCTCGGCAGACTCGGCGCTGGCGATGTGGTCGATCAGCGCCGAGCCCACTACCACGCCGTCGGCCAGGCGAGCGATGGCGGCTGCCTGCTCCGGAGTACGGATGCCGAAACCGATGCTGATGGGCAGGTCGGTGTGGCGACGCAGGCGGGCCACGGCTTCTTCCACGTGTTCCAGGGTGGCGGCACCGGCACCGGTGACCCCGGCCACGGAAACGTAGTAGACGAAACCGGAGCTGCCGTTGAGCACCTTGGGCAGGCGGGCGTCGTCGGTGGTCGGTGTGGTCAGGCGGATGAAGTCGATGCCGGCGGCCTGGGCCGGGTCGCACAGTTCGCTGTTATGTTCCGGCGGCATGTCCACCACGATCAGGCCATCGACACCGGCGGCCTTGGCGTCGGCGATGAAGCGCGGCACGCCGTAGTGGTGGATCGGGTTGAAGTAGCCCATGAGCACCAGCGGGGTGTCGCTGTTGCCTTCGCGGAACTCGCGAACCATCTGCAGGGTTTTCGCCAGGTTTTGCTTGGCCCCCAGGGCACGGATGTTGGCCAGCTGGATCGCCGGGCCGTCGGCCATCGGGTCGGTGAAGGGCATGCCCAGTTCGATCACGTCGGCGCCCGCTGCGGGCAGGCCCTTGAGGATCGCCATGGAGGTGTCGTAGTTCGGGTCGCCGGCGGTGACGAAGGTTACCAGGGCGGCGCGATTCTGTTCTTTAAGCTGTGCGAAGCGGGTTTGCAGGCGGCTCATCAGTGTTTCTCCTGCTGGGACTGTTGCATGTGGTGCATGACGGTCTGCATGTCTTTGTCGCCACGGCCCGAGAGGTTGACCACCATCAGGTGATCCTTGGGCAGGGTTGGCGCGCGCTTGAAGACTTCGGCCAGGGCATGGGCGCTTTCCAGGGCCGGGATGATGCCCTCCAGGCGGCAGCACTGGTGGAACGCGGCCAGGGCTTCGTCGTCGGTCACCGAGGTGTATTCGACGCGGCCGATATCGTGCAACCAGGCGTGTTCCGGGCCGATGCCGGGGTAGTCGAGGCCGGCGGAAATCGAGTGGGCGTCGATGATCTGGCCATCGTCGTCCTGCAGCAGGAAGGTGCGGTTGCCGTGCAGTACGCCGGGTACGCCGCCGTTGAGGCTGGCGGCATGCTTGCCGGTCTCGATGCCGTAGCCGGCGGCTTCGACGCCGATGATCTCGACGCTCTTGTCGTCAAGGAACGGGTGAAACAGGCCCATGGCGTTGGAACCGCCACCGATGCACGCCACCAGGCTGTCCGGCAGGCGGCCTTCCTGGGCTTGCATCTGCTCGCGGGTCTCCTTGCCGATGACCGCCTGGAAGTCGCGGACCATGGCCGGGTACGGGTGCGGGCCGGCGACGGTGCCGATCAGGTAGAAGGTGCTGTCGACGTTGGTCACCCAGTCACGCAGGGCTTCGTTCATCGCGTCCTTCAGGGTGCCGGTGCCGGCCACCACCGGGATCACTTCGGCGCCCAGCAGCTTCATGCGAAATACGTTGGCCTGTTGGCGCTCGATGTCGGTGGTGCCCATGTAGATCACGCAATCCAGGCCAAAACGCGCGGCCACGGTGGCGGTGGCCACGCCATGCATGCCGGCGCCGGTCTCGGCGATGATGCGTTTCTTGCCCATGCGCCGCGCCAGCAGGATCTGGCCGATGCAGTTGTTGATCTTGTGCGCGCCGGTGTGGTTCAGCTCTTCACGCTTGAGGTAGATCTTGGCGCCGCCGCAGTGCTCGGTCAGGCGTTCGGCGAAGTACAGCGGGCTGGGGCGGCCCACGTAATCGCGCTGGAAGTAGGCCAGTTCCTTGAGGAATTCGGGATCTTCCTTGGCCTTTTCGTATTCGCGGGCCAGGTCGAGGATCAGCGGCATCAGGGTTTCGGCCACGTAACGGCCGCCGAATGCGCCGAACAGGCCGTTGTCGTCAGGGCCATTGCGTAATTGGGACTGGGTCATTGCAGCGCTCCCGGGGGAAGTTTGGAGAAAGAAGGCCTGGTGGAAAGACCGCTTCGTAGAAACACAATGGAGCCCACTCTACCCCTGACATCCGATGCTGAAAACCGATAAGATCGCCGCAACCTGTCAGGAAAACTCACAGATAAAATGAGCCGCGACCTGCCTCCCCTGAATGCCCTGCGGGCCTTCGAAGCCACTGCCCGGCTCAATAGCGTCAGCCAGGCGGCCGAACAGCTGCACGTCACCCACGGCGCGGTCAGTCGGCAGTTGAAGGTGCTTGAAGAACATCTGGGGCTGAGCCTTTTCGTCAAGGAAGGCCGTGGCCTTAAACTCACAGATGCCGGCATTCGCCTGCGCGATGCCAGCAGCGAGGCCTTCGAGCGCCTGCGGGATGTCTGCGCCGAGCTGACCCAGGGCAGCGCCGATGCGCCCTTTGTCCTGGGCTGTTCCGGAAGCCTGCTGGCGCGCTGGCTGATCCCGCGCCTGGGGCGCCTGAACGCCGACCTGCCGGACCTGCGCCTGCACCTTTCGGCCGGTGAAGGCGACCTCGACCCCCGGCGCCCGGGCCTGGATGCCTTGCTGGTCTTTGCCGAGCCGCCCTGGCCGGCGGACATGCAGGTCTATGAACTGGCCAGCGAACGCATCGGCCCGGTGCTCAGCCCGCGCTATGCCGGTTATCCACGCCTGCGGCAGGCGCCGGCTGGCGTCCTGGCCAGCGAGGCCCTGCTGCACACTACTTCCCGCCCCCAGGCCTGGCCCAGTTGGGCACGGCGCAACGACCTGAATCCCGAAACGTTGAAGTACGGGCAGGGTTTCGAGCATCTGTATTATTTGCTGGAGGCGGCCGTGGCGGGCCTGGGGGTGGCAATTGCCCCGCAGCCGCTGGTGGCCGAGGACTTGCTGGCGGGCAGGCTGGTTGCGCCCTGGGGTTTTTCCGACACCCCGGGGCAACTGGCGCTGTGGTTACCCAAGCGCGCCGCTGATGGGCGCGCCCGGCAATTGGCGCAGTGGCTGGAAAACGAACTGCGCCAGCAGCTTTAGTCGCCGCGCTTGCACAGCAGATAGGCGGCCAGCAGGCCGATGGCACCCACGGCAACCCCGGCGGTGGTCCAGGGGTGTTCCTGGGCATAGTCGCGGGTCGCGATCCCGGTTTCACGGGTTTTCACTTTGACTTCTTCATAGGCATCGCTGAGCAGGCTGCGCGAATGCTTCAGCGCGCTTTCGGCATTGCTCTTGAGCGCCTTGAGGGTCTTGCGCGACTCGTCGGACGCATCGTCCTTCAGGCTTTCCAGCGATTTGAGCAGGCTGGAGATCTCGGCTTCCATACTTTCCAGTGAGGCTTTGCGTAACGAGGTGTTGGCCATGTCGGCTCTCCTGCAGGGTGGTGAATGGGCTGTGTAGGTTCCGACTGCGGCGTGTTGGGAAAGTGCAGAAAATCTGAACTTAGCCTTGGGCGCAGGCGCCACAAGTAATAAGAAAAATCACTGCTAGGCTGTAATTCACAGCTAAAAAGGAGAGCGCCATGACTGATCATCACACTTACAAGAAAGTCGAACTGGTGGGTTCGTCGCCGAACAGCATCGAAGATGCGATCAACAACGCGCTGGCGGAAGCGCACAAGAGCATCAAGCACCTGGAATGGTTCGAAGTGACTGAAACCCGGGGCCATATCAAGGACGGCAAAGCGGCGCATTTTCAGGTCACGCTCAAGGTGGGCTTCCGAATTGCCAATAGTTGAAGGCTTGAGCTAGGCTCTGGAACTTGTGCGCTGGCCGAGTGCCATAGGAAATGGCAAAGCGCTACAAGTGTCTTGAGCCTCTGTCAGGCAGGCGTCAATGCCGCCTCTTTTGATCCGACCAGGGAATGTGACCGATGAAAAAACTAGTATTAGCTGCTGCTTTGTTGAGTCTTGCGGGAACAGCCCTTGCCGCTGGCAAGCCGTGCGAAGAACTCAAGAGCGAGATTGCCGCCAAGATCGACGCCAACGGCGCCACGCACTACTCGCTGGAAGTGGTGGACAAGGGCGCGGCGGCGGATGGCAAGGTAGTCGGCTCCTGCGAAGCCGGTACCAAGGAAATTGTCTACAAGCGCGGTTGAGCCTTGTGGATGGTCAAAAAAAAGCCGACGCAGAACGTCGGCTTTTTCATGCCTGTCGTTTCAGCCTTTCATCACCTGTGACAGCAGCTCGTAGGAGTGCAGCCGATCGGCGTGTTCGTACAGATCGCAGGTGAAGATCAGCTCATCGGCTCCGGTCTGCTCGATCAGCACCTGCAGCTTGGCGCGGATTTTCGCCGGGCTGCCGACCATCGCCAGGCCGAGGAAGCTGGCGACCGCTTCCTTCTCATGGGGTAGCCACAGGCCGTCCATGCTTTGCACCGGTTTGCGCTGGACCAGGCTCTGGCCACGCATCAGCGCCAGGATGCGCTGGTACACCGAAGTCGCCAGGTAATCGGCCTGTTCGTCGGTGTCGGCTGCCACCAGCGGCACGCCAAGCATCACATAAGGCTTGTCGAGCACCGCCGAAGGCTTGAAGTGGTTGCGGTAGACGCGAATCGCCTCGTGCAGGTAGCGCGGTGCGAAATGCGAGGCGAAGGCGTAAGGCAAGCCCCGTTCCCCGGCCAGTTGTGCACTGAACAGGCTGGAGCCCAGCAGCCATACCGGCACGTTGGTGCCGGTGCCCGGCATGGCGATCACCCGTTGTTCGGGGGTATGCGCGCCCAGGTAGGCCATCAGTTCGGCCACGTCCTCAGGGAAATCGTCGGCGCTGCCGGAACGTTCCCGGCGCAGGGCGCGGGCGGTCATCTGGTCGGAACCAGGGGCGCGGCCCAGTCCCAGGTCGATGCGCCCCGGGTACAGGCTTTCCAGGGTGCCGAACTGTTCGGCGATCACCAGGGGCGCGTGGTTGGGCAGCATGACCCCGCCGGAACCGACACGAATGGTCGAAGTACCACCCGCCAGGTAGCCGATCAGCACCGAGGTAGCGGAACTGGCGATACCGTCCATGTTGTGGTGCTCGGCGACCCAGAAGCGCGTGTAACCGAGCTTCTCCACATGCTGCGCCAGGTCCAGGGAGTTGCGCAGGGACTGCCCCGGGCTGCCGTTTTCACGCACGGGCACCAGGTCGAGGGTCGAGTATTTAACAGCGGACAGCGGTTTCATAAGCCTGCTTCTCCTTGGGGTGCGCAGGCTTTTGTCATGAGCCAAAACCTGCCGAAGTCTGTAAGTCAGATCTATGCAATGTGGGCATATACCCGAGTTTCAATAGCCTGAGTGAATTTGTCGGGTAAACGGGCATCGGCGACAACGGCTGAACTTTGCCATCGGATCTATCCTCAGAACCCTTAGGCAACAAAAAACATCAGGGTGCGAACTTTCGCACCGGTTCTTGAGGAGAAAGCGATGAGCATCAAAAAGAAAGCCTCGGCGCACTGGGAAGGTGACCTGAAAACCGGCATTGGCTCGATCTCGACCGAAACCGGCGTGTTGCGTGAGGCGCCCTACGGTTTCAAGGCGCGTTTCGAAGGCGGCAAGGGGACCAACCCGGAGGAACTGATTGGCGCGGCCCACGCGGGCTGTTTCTCCATGGCCTTTTCCATGATCCTTGGCGAGGCCGGGCTCAAGGCGGACAGCATCGACACCCAGGCAGAAGTGACCCTGGACCAGGTCGATGGCGGCTTTGCCATTACCGCGGTGCACCTGATCCTCAAGGCGAAGATCCCCGGTGCCAGCCAGCAGCAGTTCGATGAGCTGAGCAAGAAGGCCAAGGAAGGGTGCCCGGTGTCCAAGGTGCTCAACGCCAAGATCAGCCTGGATGCGACGCTGCTGAGTTGAGGCAACTGCTTGGCCGGCAAGCCGGCTCCTGCACCGGTCCGTAGGAGCGGGCTTGCCGGCGAATGCGCCTGTGCGGCGGACAAGCACCTGTGGTCGAATACGCGACTGCGGCTTCAGCGCACCCCCGTGTGCACCGCAGCAAGGGAGCTTTAGATCATGAAACGTTTTGCCTTGGCGGTTGTTAGTTGTGCGCTGGCCACATCGGCCCTGGCCGCGCCCAAGCCCTGCGAGGAACTCAAGGCCGAGATCGAAGCCAAGATCCAGGCCCAGGGCGTACCTTCCTACACCCTGGAAATCGTCACCAACGACGAGGTCCACGACAACAACATGGTGGTCGGCAGCTGTGAAAACGGCACCAGGAAGATCATCTATCAGAAGAACGATCGCTGACCCGACTCAGGGCACGCAGTTGATCATGCGCTCCTCGGCGACTATTTCGCGCTGGGCGTTGTACAGCCGGGCGCTGGGGGTGAACCCCAGGTTGCGCGCCTCCAGGCGATAGCGGTGGCCGGCCTGGAAATGGTCGTAGCGCAGGCTCAGGTAGCACAGGCGCTCCTGGGGATCGTTGTTCATGCCCATGCCGCCGGCGAACACTTCGAAATCGAAGCGCACCATCAATTCGTGGCTGCCGGGGCTGACCTGGAAGAAGCGCCCGTCGTCCAGGCGCTGGTTGTCCAGGCGTTCGGCCATGACCAGCTTGCCCCCGGGCGTCGGGGTGGCCAGGTCGATCCAGGCCTGTTGCGGATCGACGCCCGGCAGGGGCGTGGTGCAGGCGCTGAGGGTGCCAAGGGCGAGAAACAGTAGAAATGGACGCATGACTGGGGCCGAGTGAGCGAGAGGCCCTCAGCATAGCGCCGTTCAACTGCGCTGGCAGCCTGCCGGCCGGGCTTTGTCGAGCAGGGTGTGCTGCTCGTCGTAGAGCCTGGCCCAGGGGTGGAAACCGATGTTCCCGGCCTGTACCTGGTAGCGCTGGCCGGCACCGAAATCCTTGAATTTCACGTTCAGCTGGCAATCGCGCCACAGCGGCTCGGCGTCTGGCCCGATGTTGCTCGGTTGCACGGCGAACTGGTAGCGCAGGGTCAGTTCATGGCTGCCGGGCTGGACCTGGAAATAGCGCGGATCATCGATGTTCTTGGCGTCCACCTCCAATGCCTGCAGGTGGGTGTCCCGGGGCGGAGCCAGGTCGACCCAGGCCTGGGCCGGGTCGGGGTCGGGCAGGCCGGCGCAACCGCCGAGGGTCAGCAGGCCGGTGGTCAACAGCAACACGCGCATGGCGAAACTCCAGGCTGGCGAGATAGTCTTGCGGACAGACTCTCTGTGGATGATTCGATTTGACTAGGCCGTGTTCAAGCCATGGGTTACTTGATCCTCTTTTACGGTTTTTGTTTCCGGCACTGATGCTTTTGCTGCTCAACGGTTGCAGCAGCGTCGGTTATTACAGCCAACTGGCCAGTGGCCAATTGCAGCTGCTGCGAGCCCGTGTGCCGGTGGCGCAAGTCGTCGCCGACCCGAGCCGCGATGCGAGCCTGCGTGCCCATCTGGCCCAGTCGCAGCAGGCACGCCGCTTTGCCAGCGAGCACCTGCACCTGCCGGACAACCGCAGCTATCGGCTGTACGTCGACATCGGGCGGCCCTATGTGGTGTGGAACGTGTTCGCCACCCCGGAGTTTTCCCTGAACCCGCAAACCCACTGCTTTCCCATTGCCGGTTGCGTGGCTTACCGCGGCTATTACAGCCAGGGCGCGGCCCGGGGCGAGGCGGCGTTGCAGCAGTTGAAGGGCATGGACGTGGCGATCGGCGGGGTCGAGGCCTATTCCACCCTGGGCTGGTTCGATGACCCGATCATCAGTTCGATGATGCACTGGGGCGACGAGCGCCTGGCGACCCTGATCTTCCACGAGCTGGCGCACCAGCGCTTCTATGTGAAGGACGACACCGAGTTCAACGAGTCCTACGCCACCTTCGTCGAGCAGGAAGGCACCCGCCAGTGGCGCGCCTATCGCGGGCTGGCGCCATTGAGCGACGGCGAGTTGCGCCAGCGTGACCAGTTCACCCAGCTGGTGCTCGATACCCGCAAGCGCCTGGAGCAGCTGTATGCCCTGCCCTTGCCCGCCGAGCAGATGCGCCAGCGCAAGGCCGCGGAGTTCGAGCGCATGCGCAGCGAGTATCGGCAGTTGCGCGACAGCCAGTGGGCGGGTTCCAAGCGCTATGACGCCTGGGTCAACGCCCCGCTGAACAATGCCCGGCTGCTGCCCTTCGGCCTGTATGACCAATGGGTGCCGGCGTTTGCCGCCTTGTTCAGGCAGGTGAAGGGGGACTGGCCGGCATTCTTCGCCGCCGTGGAGACGCTGGGACGTTTGCCGGCCGAGGTGCGCAAGGCGGCCCTGATCCGGTTGCAGGACACCGTCGCCCTGGCGCCGGCTCCTGCTTCGGGCCTGTAGCAGCCGGCTTGCCGGCGAAGCCTCTGCCCTAACGCGGCAAAAACGCCTGGTGCAGCTCGCCCAGGGTCTGGAAGTGATAGGCCGGGGCTTCGGCAGTCAATTCCTCATGGCTGCCAAAGCCATACCCCACCGCCGCCGCGTCCAGCCCGTTGCGCCTGGCGCCGATCAGGTCGTGCTTGCGGTCGCCGATCATCAATGTGCTGGCAGGGTCGAGTTGCTCCTGCTCCAGCAGATGGGCGATCAGCTCCACCTTGTCGGTGCGGGTGCCGTCCAGTTCGCTGCCGTAGATCACCTTGAAGTGCTTGGCGAAGTCGAAGTGACGGGCGATCTCCCGGGCGAAGACCCAGGGCTTGGAGGTCGCGATGTACAGTTGCCGCCCTTGCCCGCCGAGGGTTTCCAGCAGCGGCGTGACGCCATCGAAGACGCGGTTTTCATACAGGCCGGTGACCTTGAAGCGTTCGCGATAGAAGTTCACCGCTTCCCAGGCCCGGGCCTCGTCGAAGCCGTAGAACTGCATGAAGGCCTGCAACAGCGGCGGGCCGATGAAGTGCTCCAGTTTGTTCAGGTCCGGCTCGTCGATGCCCAGTTTGCCCAGGGCGAACTGGATCGAACGGGTGATGCCCTCGCGAGGGTCTGTGAGGGTGCCGTCGAGGTCGAACAGTACGGTTTGGTAATGCATGGGGATTCCTGGGCTGTGCAAGGGGGGTCAGGGCCGGTCGTAGCCTTCGGCCAGGTGCAGGTCCTTGAGCTTCACGTAGTTGGCGGCGCTGTAGGTGAAGAAGGCGCGCTCCTTGTCGGTCAGCGGGCGTGCCTGCTTCACCGGGCTGCCCACATAGAGAAAGCCGCTTTCCAGGCGCTTGCCCGGTGGCACCAGGCTGCCGGCGCCGACTATCACATCGTCCTCCACCACCGCGCCATCCATGACAATGCTGCCCATGCCGATCAGCACCCGGCTGCCGATGCTGCAACCGTGGAGCATGACCTTGTGGGCGATGGTCACGTCGTCGCCGATCATCAGCGGGAAGCCGTCGGGGTTGAACGGGCCGGCGTGGGTGATGTGCAGCACGCTGGCGTCCTGCACGCTGGTGCGCGTGCCGATGCGGATGCGGTGCATGTCGCCGCGGATCACGGTCAGCGGCCAGACCGAGCTGTCGGCGCCGATTTCCACGTCGCCGATGACCACCGCCGAGTGGTCGACAAAGGCCCGCTCGCCCAGGTTCGGGGTGTGGTTCTGGTAGCTGCGAATGGCCAAGTGCGAATGCCTCTCTGAGATTTATTAATGGGGGCTATAGCTGCGGTGGGCGTCGATTGTAATTAAGATGGCTCAATGTTTCTTCCAGCCAAGGTGCCCACCGTGAGTGTGAACAACCCTCTTCTGCAGCCCTACGACCTGCCGCCGTTCTCGGCGATCCGCGCCGAGCATGTGCAACCGGCCATCGAACAGATCCTGGCTGACAACCGCGCCGCCATCGCTGACATCCTCAAGACCCAAGCCACCCAGCCGACCTGGGCTGGCCTGGTGCTGGCCATGGACGAGCTCAATGATCGCCTGGGCGCTGCCTGGAGCCCGGTCAGCCACCTCAACGCAGTGTGCAACAGCGCCGAACTGCGTGAAGCCTACGAGGCCTGCCTGCCGGCCCTGAGCGCCTATTCCACGGAAATGGGCCAGAACCGCGAGCTGTTCCAGGCCTTCGACGCCCTGGCCAAGAGCCCGGAAGCCGCCGGTTTCGACGTGGCGCAGAAGACTATCCTCGAACACTCCCTGCGGGACTTCCGCCTGTCGGGCATCGACCTGCCGCCCGAGCAGCAAAAGCGTTATGCCGAGGTGCAGAGCAAGCTTTCCGAGCTGGGCAGCCGGTTCTCCAACCAGCTGCTGGATGCCACCCAGGCCTGGACCAAGCACATCACCGACGAAGCCGCCCTGGCCGGCCTGACCGACTCGGCCAAGGCGCAAATGGCTGCCGCCGCCCAGGCCAAGGACCTGGAAGGCTGGCTGATCACCCTGGAATTCCCCAGCTACTACGCAGTGATGACCTACGCCCAGGACCGTGCCCTGCGCGAAGAAGTCTATGCCGCCTACAGCACCCGCGCGTCGGACCAGGGCCCTAACGCCGGTCAGAACGACAACGGTCCGGTGATGGAAGAAATCCTCGACCTGCGTCAGGAGTTGGCCAAGCTCCTGGGTTTCGCCAGCTTCTCCGAGTTGAGCCTGGCCACCAAGATGGCCGAGTCCAGCGACCAGGTGCTGAGCTTCCTGCGGGACCTGGCCAAGCGCAGCAAGCCGTTTGCCGCCCAGGACCTGGAGCAGCTCAAGGCCTACGCCGCCGAACAGGGTTGCCCCGACCTGCAAAGCTGGGACAGCGGTTTCTACGGCGAGAAGCTGCGTGAGCAGCGCTACAGCGTTTCCCAGGAAGCCCTGCGCGCCTATTTCCCCATCGACAAGGTGCTGAGCGGGCTGTTCGCCATTGTCCAGCGCCTGTACGGCATCGAGATCGCCGAGCAGAAAGGTTTCGATACCTGGCACCCGGACGTGCGCCTGTTCGAGATCAAGGAAAACGGCCAGCACGTCGGCCGCTTCTTCTTCGACCTCTATGCCCGCGCCAACAAGCGCGGCGGTGCCTGGATGGACGGTGCCCGCGATCGCCGTCGCACGCTGGACGGGGTATTGCAAAGCCCGGTAGCCAACCTGGTGTGCAACTTCACTCCGGCGGTCAGCGGCAAGCCGGCCTTGCTGACCCACGATGAAGTCACCACCCTGTTCCACGAATTCGGCCACGGCCTGCACCACCTGCTGACCCGGGTCGAGCACGCCGGAGTGTCCGGGATCAACGGCGTGGCCTGGGACGCCGTCGAGCTGCCGAGCCAGTTCATGGAAAACTGGTGCTGGGAGCCGGAAGGCCTGGCACTGATCTCCGGCCACTATGAAAGCGGCGAACCGCTGCCCCAGGACCTGCTGCAGAAGATGCTGGCGGCGAAGAACTTCCAGTCCGGGCTGATGATGGTGCGCCAGCTGGAATTTTCCCTGTTCGACTTCGAACTGCACGCCACCCACGGCGACGGCCGCAGCGTGCTGCAAGTGCTGGAAACCGTGCGCGACGAAGTCTCGGTGATGCGCCCGCCGGCCTACAACCGCTTCCCCAACAGCTTCGCGCACATCTTCGCCGGCGGTTACGCCGCGGGGTACTACAGCTACAAGTGGGCGGAAGTGCTGTCGGCCGACGCCTTCTCCAGGTTCGAGGAAGAGGGTGTGCTCAATTCGGCCACCGGGCGTGCGTTCCGCGAGGCGATCCTGGCCCGTGGCGGCTCCCAGGAACCTATGGTGCTGTTCGTCGATTTCCGCGGACGCGCGCCGTCGATTGACGCACTCTTGCGCCACAGCGGCCTCAGCGAGGACGCGGCAGCATGAGTGACGCACCCGTGAAGACCAAGAAACGCTTTATCGCCGGGGCGGTATGCCCGGCGTGCAGTGAGCAGGACAAGCTGATGATGTGGAGTGAGGACGATGTGCCTCATCGCGAGTGCGTGGCCTGTGGCTACTCCGACACCCTCAACGAACAGGGGCTGTCGGTGCCCAAGGAACTCGGGACCCGGGTCAACAGCGCGACGCCCAAGGTGGCGGACATCAAGGTGCAATCGGTGCAGTTTTTCCCCAACCCCAAGTTGAAGAAAAAGACTGACTGACCCCGCAGTAAAAAGCCGGCTCCCCCGTAGGAGCCGGCTTGCCGGCGAAGCGCTTCGCCGCCCTTCCCTCGCCCCCTGCGTTTTCGCAAGCAGGCTCGCTCCTACACAGGGTGTGGCGCTCAGTTGCTCAGCGGCTTGGTCGCGCTCACCGTCTCGAACCAGCTCTTCACCGAACAGGTGGCGAATACGCTGGTGCTGCAATCGCCATTGGCCAGGGCGGTGCGCAGTTTGTCGACATCGGCCTGCATCATGTAGCGAATGCCATCCTTGAAGTGTGAACTGTCGCCGTACCCACCCTGGGTCATTTCATTCAGCGCTTCTTCTTTGCTCCAACCCTGGATCACCACCCGGTACATGGCCGACATCAGGCCGGTGCGGTCCGAACCATGCTTGCAGTGCATCAGCACCGGGCCCTGGGCTTCGGCGCTTTGGATTGCGCGCAGGGCCTTGAGCACATCGGCGTCGTCCACATGGTTGGTGCGATAAGGCAACTGCACCTGGTTGATGCCCGGTGCCGACAGCCAGCTGGCGTCGGATTCCGGCAGGAAGTTGATCACCGTTGCCACCTTGAGCTGCTGCAGCAGCGGCACCGCGCCTTTGTCCGGCAGGGCGCTGCGATACAGGGTCGGGGACATCTGGTACAGGTTGTACTGCTTTTCCACTGGCTGCGCCCATTGGTCCGGGCGGCTGGAGGGGGCCTCTGCGGCTTGTACCTGGGGCCCGGCCAGCAGCGCCAGCAACGACAGGCAAAGGGCCGGGATGAAACGAATGCTCGACATGCGCGGGATCACCGATGAGGGGATTCAATGCCGCGCAGTATCGATTTGCCGGGGTCAAAGCCCCGTGAGCCCCCTGTCAAAGAATCGTGAAGCTGATCCGCTTTTTTCGGCGGTTTCTGATCTTTTTTCCGCCTGAAACGATTCATCTGGATGCTTAGCCTGCTACCATTTGTAACTAAAGTTTGCTGATGTGTTCATAAAACCGGGTCTTCCCGGCCTTTTGCGTTGCCAAAACACAAAGTCGCGCCATGACGCGGCTGACCAATCCATCAATGCCTGATGAGGTGCACCCATGTCTGATCAAGATCGAGACAACCCGCGGCGTGAGTTCTTGCGTAAATCCCTGACCTTGATCCCTGTGGTCACCGTCGCCAGCACCGGCCTGGGCGGCTCCCTGCTGGCGGCTGCACCTGAAACGGCCGCCGCTGCCACACCGGCCACGCCGGGCAAGCAGCCCGCCGGCAGCGGCCAGGGCTATGAGCCGGGCTATTTCACCGCCGAGGAGTGGGCCTTCATCAAGGCCGCGGTGGAACGCCTGATCCCGGCCGATGAAATGGGCCCGGGCGCCCTGGAAGCCGGCGTGCCGGAATACATCGACCGGCAGATGAATACCCCCTACGCCGCTGGCGCCCTGTGGTACATGCAAGGCCCGTTCAAGGCCGATGCCGCACCGGAGATGGGCTGGCAGAGCAAACTGGTGCCCAAGGACATCTATCGCCGGGGCATTGCCGCCACGGATGCGTGGTGCAAAGAGCTCAAGGGGCAAACATTTGCTGCGCAAGACAGCGCTACCCGAGACGACTTGCTCAAGCAACTGGAGGCCGGAACCCCGCAGTTCGACGCGGTCCCGGCCAAGCTTTTCTTCAATCTGCTGTTGCAGAACACTAAGGAAGGCTTCTTCAGCGATCCGATCCACGGGGGCAATAAAGGCCTGGTGGGCTGGACCCTGATCGGCTTTCCCGGCGCTCGCGCCGATTTCATGGATTGGGTGGAACGCAACGAGCAATACCCCTTCCCGGCTGTATCGATTCGCGGCGAGAGGGCTTGAGCATGGCAACAGTGATGAAGAAGGTCGACGCAGTGATCGTCGGTTTCGGCTGGACCGGCGCGATCATGGCCAAGGAACTGACCGAGGCCGGGCTCAATGTGCTGGCGCTGGAACGCGGGCCGATGCAGGACACCTACCCGGATGGCAACTATCCCCAGGTGATCGACGAACTCACCTACAGCGTGCGCAAGAAACTCTTCCAGGACATTTCCAAAGAGACGGTGACCATCCGCCACAGCGTCAACGACGTGGCTCTGCCCAACCGGCAACTGGGGGCCTTCCTGCCGGGCAATGGCGTGGGCGGCGCCGGCCTGCGCTGGTCCGGGGTGCACTTTCGGGTCGACCCCATCGAGCTGCGCATGCGCAGCCACTACGAAGAACGCTACGGTAAGAACTTCATCCCCAAGGACATGACCATCCAGGACTTCGGCGTCAGCTATGAAGAGCTGGAGCCGTTCTTCGACTACGCGGAAAAGGTCTTCGGCACTTCGGGCCAGGCCTGGACCGTGAAGGGCCAACTGGTGGGCGACGGCAAGGGCGGCAACCCTTATGCGCCGGATCGCTCGGACCACTTCCCGCTGGAATCGCAGAAGAACACCTATTCCGCACAGCTGTTTCAGAAAGCGGCCAATGAGGTGGGCTACAAGCCCTACAACCTGCCGTCGGCCAATACCTCGGGGCCTTACACCAACCCCTATGGCGCACAGATGGGGCCGTGCAACTTTTGCGGCTTCTGCAGCGGCTACGTCTGCTACATGTACTCCAAGGCCTCGCCCAACGTGAACATCCTGCCGGCCCTCAAGCCGCTGCCGAACTTCGAGCTGCGGCCCAATTCCCACGTGCTCAGGGTCAACCTCGACAGCAGCAAGACCCGCGCCACCGGCGTCACCTACGTCGATGGCCAGGGCCGCGAGATCGAGCAGCCGGCGGACCTGGTGATCCTCGGCGCCTTCCAGTTCCACAACGTGCGCCTGATGTTGCTGTCGGGCATCGGCAAGCCCTACGACCCGATCACCGGCGAAGGCGTGGTGGGCAAGAATTTCGCCTACCAGAACATGGCCACCATCAAGGCCTACTTCGACAAGGACGTGCACACCAACAACTTCATCGGCGCCGGCGGCAACGGTGTGGCGGTGGACGACTTCAACGCCGACAACTTCGACCACGGCCCCCACGGCTTTGTCGGCGGCTCGCCGATGTGGGTCAACCAGGCCGGCAGCCGGCCCATCGCCGGCACCTCCAACCCGCCGGGTACCCCGGCCTGGGGCAGTGCCTGGAAGAAAGCCACCGCCGACTACTACACCCATCAGGTCTCCATGGACGCCCACGGAGCGCATCAGTCCTACCGTGGCAACTACCTGGATCTGGACCCGGTGTACCGCGATGCCTACGGCTTGCCCCTGCTACGGATGACCTTCGACTGGCAGGAAAACGACATCAAGATGAACCGCTTCATGGTGGAGAAAATGGGCAAGATCGCCGAGGCGATGAACCCCAAGGCCATTGCCTTGCTGGGCAAGAAGGTCGGTGAGCACTTCAACACTGCGTCCTACCAGACCACCCACTTGAACGGCGGCGCGATCATGGGCACCGACCCCAAGACCAGCGCCCTGAACCGCTACCTGCAAAGCTGGGACGTGCACAACGTCTTCGTGCCCGGGGCTTCGGCCTTCCCTCAAGGCCTGGGCTACAACCCTACCGGCCTGGTGGCAGCGTTGACCTACTGGTCGGCCCGGGCGATCCGCGAGCAGTACCTGAAAAACCCTGGCCCGCTGGTTCAGGCATAAGGAGCGATGACCATGAAAGCACTCGTTATCGCCACCCTGGCGCTGCTGGGCAGCGCAGCCGCCAATGCTGCCGAAGCGGATCAGCAAGCCCTGGTGCAACAGGGCGAATACCTGGCCCGCGCCGGTGACTGCGTAGCCTGCCATACCGCCAAGGACGGCAAGCCGTTCGCCGGCGGGCTGCCGATGGAGACCCCCATCGGCGTGATCTATTCCACCAACATCACCCCGGACAAGACCGGCATCGGCGACTACAGCTTCGAGGACTTCGACAAAGCCGTGCGCCATGGCGTGGCCAAGGGCGGCAGCACCCTGTACCCGGCCATGCCGTTTCCTTCCTACGCCCGAGTCAGCGACGCCGACATGCAGGCGCTGTATGCCTACTTCATGAAGGGCGTGGCACCGGTGGCCCGGGACAACCAGGACAGTGACATTCCCTGGCCCCTGAGCATGCGCTGGCCGTTGTCCATCTGGCGCTGGATGTTCGCCCCGAGCGTGGAGACCCCGGCACCTGTGGCTGGCAGCGATCCGGTGATCAGCCGCGGTGCCTACCTGGTGGAAGGCCTGGGCCACTGCGGCGCCTGTCACACGCCACGGGCCCTGACCATGCAGGAGAAGGCCCTGAGCGCCAGCGATGGCAGCGACTTCCTGTCTGGCAGCGCGCCGCTGGAGGGCTGGATCGCCAAAAGCCTGCGTGGCGATCACAAGGATGGCCTGGGCAGCTGGAGCGAAGAGCAACTGGTGCAGTTCCTCAAGACCGGTCGCAGTGATCGCAGCGCGGTGTTCGGCGGCATGAGCGATGTGGTGGTCCACAGCATGCAGTACATGACCGACGCAGACCTGACGGCGATTGCCCGCTATCTCAAGTCCCTGCCGGCCAATGACCCCAAGGACCAGCCGCACCAGTACGACAAGCAAGTGGCCCAGGCCCTGTGGAACGGTGACGACAGCAAGCCGGGCGCGGCGGTGTACATCGACAACTGCGCGGCCTGCCACCGCACCGACGGCCACGGCTACACCCGGGTGTTCCCGGCGCTGGCGGGCAACCCCGTGCTGCAATCGGCGGATGCCACCTCGCTGATCCATATCGTGCTCAAGGGCGGCACCTTGCCAGCGACCCACAGCGCGCCTTCGACCTTCACCATGCCGGCCTTCGCCTGGCGCCTGTCGGATCAGGAGGTGGCCGATGTGGTCAACTTCATCCGCAGCAGCTGGGGCAACCAGGCCTCGGCGGTGAAGCCCGGGGATGTGGCGGCGCTGCGCAACGGCGACTTGCAGAGCACCTCCAACGACGACCTGGGGCAGGTCACCAGCCACTAGCCCCAAGGCCGGCGCTCGCTGCGGGCGCCGGCCCGGGATGGCCGTTCAGCCCTGGGTGAAGCGCTGGATGCCCAGGCGGCTTTCCAGTTGATAGCCGGCGATGCAGTCCGCCAGCCCGGCGGTCATCAGGTCTTGCCAGCTTGCGGGGAGCAGGCCGATGCCGTCGTGGCAGGGGCTCCAGCGCACCTCGGCGAACTTCGGGTCCGCTTCATCGAAGGGTTGCTGGCCGCTCAGGGTGGCCTTTTCGATGTCCTGGGTGCACAGCTCGAACTCGCAGGCCACTCCCCACAACTGCCCGTCGGGCGCCCTGACGATGATCAGGTCGGCACCTTGTTCGTAGCTGGGGAGGTAGGCCTCTGCGGCGTAGAAGATCTTTTCCAGCGTGCCGGGTGTCCTGCGCATGCTTGTGCTCCTGTTCTTTGAGCCTGCCTTATACCCTAACGCCACACGCCCGCAGTAGCCGGCTTGTCGGCCAAGGATGCGGTACGCGTTGTGTCGCATTGGGGAACGTCCGCTGGCAGGGGTGGGTTTCGGTCCGACGGTGCTGGTCAGGTAAATCCGGCTCCATTACTGTATGTGCATACAGTTATGGAGTGCTTCCATGTTCAACCCCCTGCCTCCCCGTGGTCGCGGTACCGCGAGCAATCCGCACAACCGTTTTGCGCCCAATCGTTCGGTGGCCGAGGATGATGGCTGGTACCAGGAAGTGCCGTTGACCCAGGGCACCGAGGTGCGCTTTGAAACGGCCAAGTCGATCATCACCCGCAACAGTTCGCCGGACCTGCCCTTCGACCGCTCCATCAACCCCTATCGCGGTTGCGAGCACGGTTGCATCTATTGCTACGCGCGGCCCAGCCACGCCTATTGGGACCTGTCCCCGGGGCTGGATTTCGAAACCAAGCTGATCGCCAAGAGCAACACCGTGGCCTTGCTGGAGCAGCAACTGTCCAAGCCCGGCTATCGCTGCGCACCGATCAACCTGGGGTCCAATACCGATCCCTACCAGCCCATCGAGCGCGAACAGCAGTTGACCCGGCGCACCCTGGAGGTGCTGCTGCGCTATCGACACCCGGTGACCATCGTCACCAAGGGCTCATTGATCCTCCGGGACCTGGACCTGCTGAGCGAGCTGGCGCGCCAGCGCCTGGTGGCGGTGATGATCAGCCTGACCACTTTGGACGATGAGTTGAAGCGCATTCTCGAGCCCCGGGCGGCGGCGCCCAAGGCGCGCTTGCGGGCCATCCGGGTGATGCGCGGGGCGGGCATCCCGGTGGGCGTGCTGTGTTCGCCGATGATTCCGATGATCAACGACAGCGAGCTGGAAAGCCTGCTCAGCGAGGCCCATGCCGCGGGGGCGCAGAGCGCGGCCTACATGATGCTGCGCCTGCCCCTGGAAGTGGCGCCGCTGTTCGAGGAGTGGCTGGCGGCGCATTACCCGCAAAGGGCGGCCCATGTGCTCAGCCTGATCCGCCAGAGCCGTGGCGGTGAGCTCTACGACAGCCGTTTTGGTGCCCGCATGCGCGGTGAAGGGCCCTTCGCCGACCTGCTGGCCCAGCGTTTTGCCAAGGCGCTCAAGCGTCTGGGGCTCAACCGTCGCGAGGGTTTCGATCTCGACTGTTCAGCCTTCTGTCCGCCGGGCGGGCAGATGTCGTTGTTGTGAGCGGCATTGGCCTATCGTTGAGTAGTGGGCGCAGCGTTCCCGAGGTACTCTGGTCGCCTTTTGCCATCGCTCATAGTGGCGTTCTAGAGCCTTCCGTTCAGTTTGAGTTAAGTATTCATGGCTACCTTGTTCATCGAGTGACCTACGGGTCGCCGCCAGCGGGTCGGTGGTTTTTTTATCGATGGCTGGCGTCGTGCCGGATATTTCTGGAAAATTCACCAAATCCGACAGAGAGGATGAATCATGAGTGACAAGGATAAACAGCCGTTGGCTGCGTCGGCTCCGGCACCCACAGAAGTCGCCGAGACCGCCGATGCAGCGCTGCAGCACATCGTTGACGGCTTTTTGCATTTTCATCATGAAGTCTTCCCGCAGCAGGAAGAGCTGTTCAAGAAACTCGCCACCGCTCAGCGGCCGCGGGCGATGTTCATTGCCTGCGCCGACTCGCGCATCGTTCCCGAGCTGATCACCCAGAGCTCCCCGGGCGATCTGTTCGTGACCCGCAACGTGGGCAACGTGGTGCCGCCCTACGGGCAGATGAACGGTGGTGTCTCCACGGCGATCGAGTACGCGGTGCTGGCCCTGGGGGTGCATCACATCATCGTCTGCGGGCACTCGGATTGCGGCGCCATGCGCGCGGTACTCAACCCGCAGAGCCTGGAGAAAATGCCCACGGTCAAGGCCTGGCTGCGCCACGCCGAAGTGGCGCGGACCATGGTCCACGAGAACTGCGATTGCGCCGACGAATCCTCCAGCATGCATGTGCTGACCGAAGAGAACGTCATTGCTCAACTGCAGCACCTGCGCACCCATCCTTCCGTGGCCTCGCGCATGGCCAACGGCCAGTTGTTCATCCATGGCTGGGTCTATGACATCGAGACCAGCTCGATCAAGGCCTACGACGCCGACAAGGGTTGTTTCCTGCCTCTGGATGGCAGCCACCCGATCCCGGTAGCGACGCCCAAAGCGCGTTTCTGATCCCACCTCAATCCCCCTGAGTGGTTGTAGCCAGGGCTGCCATCTGGCGGCCCGGCTTTGCCACGCCTGAAGAAAAGTCGGGAGAACTGTCATGCGTGCAGCACAGTTGAAAAGTGTCCTGCCACGGGAGCTGCTGGCTTCGGTGGTGGTGTTTCTGGTGGCCCTGCCCCTGTGCATGGGGATCGCCATTGCCTCGGGCCTGCCGCCGGCCAAGGGCCTGATCACCGGGATCATCGGTGGCCTGGTGGTGGGCTGGCTGGCGGGCTCGCCCTTGCAGGTCAGCGGGCCGGCGGCCGGGCTGGCGGTGCTGGTGTTCGAGCTGGTGCGCCAGCATGGGGTGGCCATGCTCGGGCCGATCCTGCTGCTGGCCGGGCTGCTGCAATTGCTGGCCGGGCGCCTGCGCCTGGGTTGCTGGTTCCGGGTCACGGCGCCAGCGGTGGTCTACGGCATGCTGGCGGGCATCGGCGTGCTGATCGTGCTGTCCCAGGTGCATGTGATGCTCGATGCCGCGCCCCAGGCCTCGGGCCTGGATAACCTTGTGGGCTTTCCCCAGGCTCTGGCGCAGGCCTTGCCGAGCCTGGGGTGGCAGGCTGGCTTGCTGGGGTTGGCGACCATCGCGGTGATGTGGGGCTGGGACAAGTGGCGGCCCCAGGCGCTGCGGTTCATCCCCGGTGCCCTGCTCGGTGTCGGGCTGGCGACCCTGGCCAGCCTGCTGCTGGCGCTGCCGGTGAAGCGCGTCGAGGTGCCGGCCAACCTGGCCGAGGCCATCGACTGGCTGCGCCCCGCCGACCTGCTCAACCTGGCGGACCCCAACCTGCTGATCGCCGCCTTCGCCGTGGCCTTTATCGCCAGTGCCGAAACCCTGCTGTCTGCCGCCGCGGTGGATCGCATGCACAGCGGCCAGCGCTCGGACTTCGACCGTGAACTGTCGGCCCAGGGCGTGGGCAACATGCTCTGCGGTCTGCTGGGTGCCCTGCCCATGACCGGGGTCATCGTGCGCAGCTCGGCCAATGTCCAGGCCGGGGCCCAGACCCGTTATTCGACGATTTTCCATGGCCTGTGGCTGCTGGGTTTCGTGCTGGTGCTGTCCAGCGTGCTGCAGAGCATTCCGGTGGCGAGCCTGGCGGGGGTGCTGGTCTACACCGGCTTCAAGCTGGTGGACCTCAAGGTCTTTCGCGGCCTGGGGCGCTACGGGCGCATGCCGATGCTGACTTACGCGGTCACGGCCCTGGCGATTGTCTTCAGCGACCTGCTGACTGGGGTACTGATCGGCTTTGCCCTGACCCTGGCCAAGCTGGCGTTCAAGGCGTCACGCTTGAAGATCAGCCTGATCGACCTGGCAGAGGAAGGCGAGATGGAGTTGCGTCTGGTCGGCGCTGCGACCTTTCTCAAGGTGCCGGCCCTGACTCGGGTGCTGGCGACGATTCCCCCGGCCACCACTGTGCATGTGCCCCTCAGCAACCTCAGTTATATCGACCATGCGTGCCTGGAGTTGCTGGAAGACTGGAATCGGGCCAACAGTGCCAAGGGCTCGCGGCTGGTGATCGAAACGCGGGGCTTGAAGCGGCGCCTGGAGGGCCGGTTGACCACCACCAGCGGCGTGGGCGCGGCTGCGGCGAGAGGTTGAATCGCCGGGTGGGCGAGAGGGGCTTGGGCGAGCCAGGCCCTTCGCCACAAGGCTCGCTGCGAGCCTTGCTGGCGAGGAATGGGTCAGGCGGCGGGCTGGTCGAGTTCCAGTTCCACGCCCAGTTGGCGTGACAGGCAAGGCCAGCGTTTCCAGGCGGCCTCGGTGTCCGGGCTGCTGAGTTTCTCGCGGTAGGCTTCCACCGACTCCAGGGCGAAGCTTTCTTCGTCGAGCATGGCGTCGACGGCGTGGTGCACCGCTTCGTCCAGCTGGTTGGCGAAGGTTTCGCCGATCAGTTGGTGGGCGATGAGATTGGCGACAGTCATGTCCAGGGGGATCAGCGGACGGCCGAAATGCTTGATGTAAAGGTCGTTGACCTCTTCCACCAGACGGTGGGCCAGATAGGCTTCATCCAGCAGGCCGTCGAGGCCGACGTGGCCGTCCATGATGGCCGGCGGCTGGAGGAAGAATTGCTCGGCGATCTTCAGCACCGGCTTGATCTGCGACTCGATGCCGGCTTCCCGGGCTACAGAGTTGGCGGCGTCCAGAAGGTCTGGAACCTGGTCGATATAGGCGCTGACAAAACGGGTCATGACGCCCTTGGCGTCGACTTCGGGCAGCTGGATGGCGGGGTGCAGGTGAGGCAATTGGCTCTCCAACTGACGGGTCAGGAGGCCGGTACTGGCTTCGTGCTGCTGGGCCAGTTTGATCTGCTCGCGCAATGCGGCGGTGTTCATGAAAACTCCAGGGAACAAGGGCAATTGAATAGGGAGAACATAAGTTAGCCTGCTTACAAAAGCGCTTAAGACGCATTTGTCATAATTATTTCATGCTTAGTCACCACGGTTATATCGTTTCGCCATCCAGGGCACTCGATCCCTTTCCCGCCGTGGCCTGCAAACCTCCTTATTAGTGTTTCAGCTGATTTACGCCCTCGCGTTGCGAGGTGGGAGTCGCTGTCTATACTCGCCCTTGTATGAAGTTAGCTGATGACGCCCGACTGCAAATGCAGCGAAGGCTCGGCCGGTTTAAGTTCGTAGTCTAGGCAGCCGCTCCCTTGCCGCAGGTGTTAAGCCGGCGGGATAACAAGAACGATAAGGGGAACCCGCAATGATGCGACATCCACATGTCTGGATGGGCCTCCTGTTGTGGTCGGTATTCAGCCAGGCGCAAGCCGCCTGGACCGTGAATATGACGCCTGGGGCGACCGAGATAAGCCACGCGGTATTCGACCTGCACATGACCATCTTCTGGATCTGTGTGGTGATTGGCGTCATCGTCTTCGGTGCGATGTTCTGGTCGATGATCGTTCACCGCCGTTCCGTCGGCCAGGTCCCGGCCAAATTCCACGAAAGCACCACGGTGGAAATCCTCTGGACCATCATTCCCTTCCTGATCCTGGTGGCCATGGCCGTGCCTGCCACGGCGACGCTGATCAAGATGTACGACACCAGCGAGCCGGACGTGGATATCCAGATCACCGGCTACCAGTGGAAGTGGCACTACAAATACCTTGGCCAGGACGTGGAGTTCTTCAGCAACCTGGCCACCCCCGCCGACCAGATCCACAACCAGAGCACCAAGGGCGAGCACTACCTGCTGGAGGTCGACCAGCCGCTGGTACTGCCGGTGGGCGCCAAGGTGCGCTTTCTGGTGACCGCCGCCGACGTCATCCACTCCTGGTGGGTGCCGGCCTTCGCGGTCAAGCGCGATGCCATCCCGGGTTTCGTCAACGAAGCCTGGACCCGGGTCGACAAGCCCGGCATCTACCGTGGCCAGTGCGCCGAGCTGTGCGGCAAGGACCACGGCTTCATGCCGATCGTGGTGGAGGTCAAGAGCCAGGCCGACTACGACACCTGGATGGGCGAGCGCAAGGCCGAGGCGGCCAAGCTCAAGGAGCTGACCAGCAAGGAATGGACCCTCGACGAGCTGGTGGCCCGCGGTGACAAGATCTACCACACCACCTGCGTTGCCTGTCACCAGGCGGAAGGCCAGGGCCTGCCGCCGATGTTCCCGGCCCTCAAGGGCTCGAAGATCGCTACCGGTCCCAAGGAGGCTCACCTGAGCCTGGTGTTCCACGGCAAGCCGGGCACCGCCATGGCCGCCTTCGGCAAGCAGCTGTCGGAAGTCGACATCGCCGCCGTCGTCACCTACGAACGCAACGCCTGGGGCAACAACAAGGGCGACATGGTGACGCCCAAGGAAGTCCTGGCGCTGAAGCAGGCGGAAAGCAAATGAGCCGGCTCATGGGGTATGTGCGCAACCGGTCGCGGCGTTTCGCCGCCGATCATCCAGTCCATTCGCTCGCAGGAGACAGGACATGAGTGCTGTGATCGATGACCACGGCCACGCCGGCCATGATGACCACGCCCATGGCCCGGCCAAGGGCCTGATGCGCTGGGTACTGACCACCAACCACAAGGACATCGGCACCCTGTACCTGTGGTTCAGCTTCTGCATGTTCCTGCTGGGCGGCTCGTTCGCCATGGTGATCCGTGCCGAACTGTTCCAGCCCGGGCTACAGATCGTCGAGCCGGCGTTCTTCAACCAGATGACCACCATGCATGGCCTGGTGATGGTCTTCGGTGCGGTGATGCCGGCCTTCGTCGGCCTGGCCAACTGGATGATCCCGTTGATGATCGGCGCGCCGGACATGGCCCTGCCGCGGATGAACAACTTCAGCTTCTGGCTGCTGCCGGCGGCCTTCCTGTTGCTGATCTCGACCCTGTTCATGCCCGGCGGCGGGCCGAACTTCGGCTGGACCTTCTATGCCCCCCTGTCCACCACCTACGCCCCGGAAAGCGTGACCTTCTTCATCTTCGCCATCCACCTGATGGGCGTCAGCTCGATCATGGGCGCGATCAACGTGATCGCCACCATCCTCAACCTGCGAGCCCCGGGCATGACCCTGATGAAGATGCCACTGTTCGTCTGGACCTGGCTGATCACCGCCTTCCTGCTGATTGCGGTGATGCCGGTACTGGCCGGGGTGGTGACCATGATGCTGATGGACATCCATTTCGGCACCAGCTTCTTCAGTGCAGCCGGCGGCGGTGACCCGGTGTTGTTCCAGCACGTGTTCTGGTTCTTCGGCCACCCCGAGGTGTACATCATGATCCTGCCGGCCTTCGGCGCGGTCAGCTCGATCATCCCCACCTTCAGCCGCAAGCCACTGTTCGGCTACACCTCGATGGTCTATGCCACCGGGGCGATCGCCTTCCTGTCGTTCATCGTCTGGGCGCACCACATGTTCGTGGTGGGCATCCCGCTGGTGGGCGAGCTGTTCTTCATGTACGCCACCCTGCTGATCGCCGTGCCCACCGGGGTCAAGGTGTTCAACTGGGTGAGCACCATGTGGCAGGGCTCGCTGACCTTCGAGACGCCGATGCTGTTCGCGGTGGCCTTCGTCATCCTGTTCACCATCGGCGGTTTCTCCGGGCTGATGCTGGCCATTGCCCCGGCGGACTTCCAGTACCAGGACACCTACTTCGTGGTGGCGCACTTCCACTACGTACTGGTGCCGGGGGCGATCTTCGGGATCTTCGCCTCGGCCTACTACTGGCTGCCCAAGTGGACCGGGCACATGTACGACGAGACCCTGGGCAAGCTGCACTTCTGGCTGTCCTTCGTCGGCATGAACATGGCGTTCTTCCCCATGCACTTCGTGGGGCTGGCGGGCATGCCGCGGCGGATCCCGGACTACAACCTGCAGTTCGCCGACTTCAACATGGTGTCCTCCATCGGTGCCTTCACCTTCGGCGCGACGCAGATCTTCTTCCTGTTCATCGTCATCAAGTGCATCCGCGGCGGCAAAGCGGCTCCGGCCAAACCCTGGGAAGGTGCCGAAGGCCTGGAGTGGAGCATTCCCTCGCCGGCGCCGTACCACACCTTTGTCACCCCGCCGGAAGTGAAATGAACATCTGTGCTGTAGGAGCGAGCTCGCTCGCGAAGGCGCCAGAGGGTGGTGCCCGCTTCGCCGGCAAGCCGGCTCCTGCAGGCTTGGGAGGACGTTGAGATGGCCGAGGTAACGCTGAAGAAACTGGTGACCCGCCTGTTGCTGGTGGTGGTGGCGATGTTCGTCTTCGGTTTTGCCCTGGTGCCGATCTACGACGTGATGTGCAAGGCCCTGGGGATCAACGGCAAGACCGGTGGGCAGTATGCGGACCAGGGGCAGCAGGTGGATGTATCGCGCCAGGTGCGGGTGCAGTTCCTGTCCACCAATGCCATCGACATGGTCTGGGATTTCTATCCCAAGTCCGATGACATCGTGGTCCATCCGGGGGCGGTGAACGAGATGATCTTCATCGCCCGCAACCCCAGCGACCACCCGATGAGCGCCCAGGCGATCCCGAGCATCTCCCCCAGCAGCGCGGCCATGTATTTCCACAAGACCGAGTGCTTCTGCTTTACCCAGCAGGTGCTGCAGCCGGGCGAGAAGATCGAGATGCCGGTGCGTTTCATCGTTGACCGTGACATGCCCAAGGATGTGAAGCACCTGACGCTGGCTTACACGCTGTTCGATATCACCGCGCGTCATCCACCGGTGGCGGTTGCCGCCAAGAACGGTGGCTAGACGATCTAGCGTGCCCGATAAGGAGAACAACCCATGGCGACTCATGAGCACTATTACGTTCCCGCCCAGAGCAAGTGGCCGATCATCGCAACGGTGGGCATGTTCGTCACCGTGGTGGGCCTGGGCATCTGGTTCAACGACCTCAAGGCTGCGCGACCGGAATCCCACGGCCCGCTGATCTTTTTCGTCGGCGGCCTGCTGCTGGCCTACATGCTGTTCGGCTGGTTTGGTGCGGTGGTCAAGGAAAGCCGCGCCGGGCTCTACAGCGCCCAGCTCGATCGCTCGTTCCGCTGGGGCATGAGCTGGTTCATCTTTTCCGAAGTGATGTTCTTCATGGCCTTCTTCGGTGCGCTGTTCTATGTGCGGCACATGTCCGGGCCCTGGCTCGGCGGTGAGGGGCACAAGGGCATCGCCCACATGCTGTGGCCGAACTTCGAGTTCGTCTGGCCGCTGCTCAACAACCCCGACCCGAAACTCTTTCCGCCGCCCAAGGGCACCATCAGCCCCTGGGGCCTGCCGCTGCTCAACACCATCCTGCTGGTGAGTTCCAGCGTCACCGTGACCATCGCCCACCACGCCTTGAAGAAAGGCCATCGCGGCGCGCTGAAGATCTGGCTGGCGCTGACGGTGCTGCTGGGTTGCGCCTTCCTGGGCTTTCAGGCCGAGGAATACATCCATGCCTACCACGAGCTGGGGCTGACCCTGGGTTCGGGGATCTACGGCGCCACCTTCTTCATGCTCACCGGTTTCCACGGTGCCCACGTGACCATTGGCACCCTGATCCTGTTCGTGATGCTGATGCGCATCATGCGCGGGCATTTCGACGCCGAGCACCAGTTCGGCTTCGAGGCCGCCAGCTGGTACTGGCACTTCGTCGATGTGGTCTGGATCGGCCTGTTCGTTTTCGTCTACGTGCTCTGAGGCGCCCTACCAGGGCGCGTGGGAGACCAGCTGGCCGCTGAAGAAACCCCAGGCGATCAAGCCGACGGTGACCACGGCCAGCGCGACCCGAATGCTCAGTGAGGTCACCAGGCGCTTGGATGAACTGTCGTCCTTGACCAGAAAGAACAGGCCGCTGAACAGGCTGACAACCGTGGCAATCAGCATCAGGACGATGGCTGCTTTGAGCATGGTGGGACTCCGGGGGAAACGCGATGTACAGCAGTATAGCGAGTGGATTTCTCAGCCTTGCAGGCCAGCCATGAAGGGCTTCCGGCCGGGCATCGGGCCGACCCTGGTGGTGCTTTTGCTGCTGCCGGTGCTGGTTGCCCTGGGCTTCTGGCAACTGGGCCGGGGCGAGCAGAAGCGCCAGTTGCTGGCCAGCTACGCCGAGCGCCGTGCGGCAGAGCCGGTGGCCCTGTTCGAGCTGTTGGCCAGCGAGGATCCGGCTTTTCGCCGGGTACGCCTGCACGGTCATTTCGATGCCGACCACAGCCTGTTGCTGGATAACCGCCTGCATGACGGCAAGGTCGGGGTCGAGCTGCTGCAACCCTTCCTCGACCAGGCCAGCGGTCGCTGGCTGCTGGTCAACCGCGGCTGGCTGCCCTGGCCCGACCGGCGCACGCCTCCCGTATTCAGCACCCCGCAGCAGAGCCTGAGCCTGGATGCCTGGGTCTACGTTTCCCCGGGCGCGGCATTCCAGCTGCACGCCGACCCCAGCGGTGCGATCTGGCCGCGGCTGATTACCGCCGTGGCGCCACAAGCGCTCTGGGCCGAGCTGGGCCGCAGCGGTTTCGATCATGAAGTGCGCCTGGAGTCGGGCCCGGGTGCCTACCTGACCGAATGGCCGGTGGTCGCCATGGGCCCGGAAAAACACCAGGCCTATGCGGTGCAGTGGTTCGCCATGGCCCTGGCGCTGTTCGCTCTCTATCTCTATTTCGGCTGGCACAACACTCGGGAGAAACGCCATGGGAACGGCCATGAATCCACCCAACATCTCTGACGCCCAGGCGCCCAACCGGCGGCGCGGCCGCTGGCAACTGGTGCTGATCCTGCTGATGGTGATCGGCCCGATGATCCTTGCCACCGGCATGTACAAGCTGCAGTTCTGGGTACCGGAAAGCCGCAGCTATCACGGCGAGCTGATCGGCAATGGCCAGACCCGCGCCCAGATCGGCGTGCAGGCCGAGGAGGATCGCTGGCAGGTTCTGGTCACCGCGCCCGGGGAGTGCGCAGTGGATTGCCAGCAACTGGTGTACCTGGCGCGGCAGATCCAGATCGCCCTGGGCCGTGATGCCTCGCGGGCCAGCCATGCCCTGGCCAGCGCCCGGCCCCTGAGCGCCGAATACGAAGCCAAGCTGCAGCGTGAATACCCGCAACTGCAACGCTACCCCCTGGACCTGGCGACCTTCACCAAGGGCGCCAACGACAAGGAGGCGCCGCAGCTGTGGATCGTCGACCCCCACAGCAACCTGGTGCTGCGCTATGACGCCCGGGTCAAGGGCAAGGACCTGCTCAACGACCTGCGCCACCTGCTGAAACTGTCGAACATCGGATAAGGGCATCGTCATGGCCAAACCTGGATTTCGCCTCGCGTTGTTTGCCACCTTGCTGGCCCTGATCGTGGTGCTGCTCGGCGCCTACACCCGGCTGACCCATGCCGGCCTCGGCTGCCCGGACTGGCCCGGCTGCTACGGCTTTATCAGCGTGCCGAAAGGCGAAGCCCAGTTGGCCCATGCCGAGCTGCATTTTCCCGATACCCCGGTGGAGGCCCACAAGGGCTGGAACGAGATGATCCACCGATACTTCGCCGGCACCCTGGGGCTGCTGATCGTGCTCCTGGCGGCCCGGGCCTGGACCCATCGCCGGCATCCGGGGCAGCCCCTGAAGCTGCCGCTGTTCCTCCTGGCAGTGGTGTTCGCCCAGGCGGCCTTCGGCATGTGGACGGTGACCCTCAAGCTCTGGCCGCAAGTGGTCACCGCGCACCTGCTGGGCGGTTTCGCCACCCTGAGCCTGTTGTTCCTGCTGACCTTGCGCCTGTCCGGGGTATTGCCGGCGCTGATCGTGCCGCGGCGCTTGCAGTACTGGGCCACCGCCGGGCTGGTGCTGGTGATCGGGCAGATCGCCCTGGGCGGATGGGTCAGTTCCAACTACGCGGCGGTGGCCTGTATCGACCTGCCCACCTGCCATGGCCAGTGGTGGCCGAACATGGATTTCGCCAACGGCTTCCACCTGACCCAGCACATCGGCCCCAACTACCTGGGCGGGCAACTGGACAGCGATGCCCGCACCGCCATCCACATGACCCACCGGATCGGCGCGGTGCTGGTGACCCTGGTGTTGCTGGGCCTGGCCTGGCAGCTGCGGCAGACCGGCATGACCCGCCTGGCCGGGCTGGTGCTGGTGGCGCTGGGGGCGCAGGTCAGCCTGGGCCTGAGCAACGTGTTCTTTCATTTGCCACTGCCGGTGGCCGTGGCCCACAACGCCGGGGGGGCGGCGCTGCTGCTGACCCTGGTGCTGGTCAACTACCACGCCCGTACCAGCTTGGTACGGGCCCGGGATCGCCTGCCCCTGGGCTGGCGGCTCAGCCCGCGTAAACAGATGGCGGGTCCCATCACCATCAAAGGAGAGATGCCATGGCGACTCTGATCGGCGAACGTCAGCACCCCCAGGCGATCTGGCGCGATTACCTGGAACTGACCAAACCCAAGGTGGTGGTGCTGATGCTGATCACCTCGCTGGTGGGCATGTTCCTCGCCACCCGCGCCGGAGTTCCGTGGACGGTGCTGGTGTTCGGCAACCTGGGCATTGCCCTGTGCGCGGGCGGGGCGGCGGCGGTCAACCATGTGGTGGACCGGCGCATCGATGCGGTAATGGCCCGGACCCACAAGCGGCCCCTGGCCGAAGGCCGGGTATCGCCACGAGCGGCGCTGGCCTTTGCCCTGCTCCTGGCGCTAGCCGGGCAGGCGCTGCTGCTGACCTTCACCAATCCACTCACGGCCTGGCTGACCCTGGCCTCGCTGCTGGGCTATGCGGTGGTCTACACCGGGTTTCTGAAGCGCGCGACGCCGCAGAACATCGTGATCGGTGGGCTGGCCGGCGCGGCTCCACCGTTGCTGGGCTGGGTCGCCGCCACCGGGCACATGAGCGCAGAACCGCTGCTGCTGGTGTTGATTATCTTCGCCTGGACCCCGCCGCACTTCTGGGCCCTGGCCATCCACCGCAAAGAGGAGTACGCCAAGGCCGATATCCCGATGCTGCCGGTCACCCATGGCGAGCACTACACCAAGGTGCACATCCTGCTGTATACCTTTGCCCTGCTGGCGGTGAGCTTGCTGCCTTATGTCATCCACATGAGTGGCGTGCTGTACCTGGTGTGTGCCCTGGCCCTGGGCGGGCGCTTCCTGCAATGGGCCTGGGTGCTGTACCGTGGCACTCGGCCGCACGCGGCGATCAACACCTTCAAGTACTCTATTTATTACTTGTTCCTGCTGTTCATCGCCCTGCTCGTAGACCACTACCTATTGTTGAACCTATGACTCGAACTCAGAAAACCGTCTTTATTCTCGTTGCCCTGGTGGCCCTGGTGCTGGGGCTTACCGTCAACAAAGTACTGTCCGGCAAGGGTCAGGGCGACCCCACTGCACTGATCGATGCGGGCATCATCCTGCTGCCGCAAAGCCGTACCCTGCCTGCGGTGAAGATGGTCGACCAGGACGGCCAGCCAGTGGTGATCGACGAGTTGAAGGGCAAATGGTCGCTGCTGTTCTTCGGCTACACCTTCTGCCCGGACATCTGCCCCACCACCCTGGCCCAGTTGCGGCAGATCAAGAGCGAGCTGCCCAAGGAAGCGGTGGACAAGCTGCAGGTGGTCCTGGTCAGCGTCGACCCCAACCGTGATACCCCGCAGCAGCTCAAGCAGTACCTGGGCTACTTCGACAAGGACTTCAAGGGTCTGACCGCCTCCTCGGTGGAAGACCTGCAGAAGCTTGCCAACGCCGTGAGCATTCCCTTCATCCCGGCCGATACCAGCAAGCCCAACTACACCGTGGACCACAGCGGCAACCTGGCGGTGATCGGCCCGGACGGTACCCAGCGCGGTTTCATCCGTGCTCCGTTGAACAACCAGAAGCTGGTGGCCCAACTGCCGGTGATGCTGCAGCGCAAATAACGCTACATGCTCGAACCGCCGAACCGCCGAACCCTGTAGCCGCTGCCGCAGGCTGCGATCGGCCTCGAAGAGGACGCGCTCCTGAGGCCCTCGGAAGACGCTGGGCGCCTTATCCCGGCCTTCGGCAGCGGCTACAACGAAACGGGGCGCCCTAAGGCGCCCCGTTTGTGTTTCTGCAACCGATCAGAACGCCGGCACGATGGCGCCTTTGTACTTCTCGAGAATGAACTGCTTCACTTCAGGGCTGTGTAGGGCCGCGACCAGCTTCTTCATGGCGTCCGAATCCTTGTCGTCAGGACGGGCCACCAGGATGTTCACGTAAGGCGAATCCTTGCCTTCGATCACCAGGGCGTCCTTGGAAGGATCCAGCTTGGCTTCCAGGGCATAGTTGGTGTTGATCAGCGCCAGGTCGACCTGGGTCAGCACGCGCGGGATGGTGGCGGCTTCCAGTTCACGGAACTTCAGGTCCTTGGGGTTCTCGGTGATGTCCTTGATGGTGGCCAGGATGTTGTTGGAATCCTTGAGCTTGATCAGGCCGGCCTTGTCCAGCAGCAACAGCGCGCGGCCGCCGTTGGTGGCGTCGTTGGGGATCACCACGGTGGCGCCGCCCGGCAGTTCGGAGAGCTGCTTGTACTTGCTGGAATAGGCACCCAGGGGCTCGACGTGAACACCGGCAACGTTCACCAGCTTGGTGCCCTTGGCCTTGTTGAACTCATCCAGGTAGGGCTGGTGCTGGAAGAAGTTGGCGTCCAGGCGCTTTTCGGCGACTTGCACGTTGGGCTGCACGTAGTCGGTGAAGACCTTGACCTTCAGGTCCACGCCTTCCTTGGCCAGGGCCGGTTTGACGAACTCCAGGATCTCGGCGTGGGGCACTGGTGTGGCGGCCACGGTCAGGGTTTCGGCGGCGTGCGCGGAGAACGCGGCAACGGCTGCGAAAGCGACGAGTAGTTTTTTCATCCAACAAGCTCCTTGTAAGTCGCCCGACCCCGGGCGCCTGCCGGCCTGGGCCGGCAATTTTATTTGCGGGAAAAGTGCACCACCAGCTTGTCGCCGACGGTTTGCAGAACCTGGACCAGCACCAGCAGCAACACCACGGTCACCACCATCACATCGGTCTGGAAGCGCTGGTAGCCGAAGCGGATCGCCAGGTCGCCCAGGCCACCGGCCCCCACCACGCCGGCCATGGCGGTGTAGGACACCAGGGTAATGGCAGTCACGGTGATAGCGGCAAAGATGCCCGGGCGGGCTTCCGGGAGCAAGGCATTGGTAATGATCTGCCGGGTGCTGGCACCCATGGACTGGGTGGCCTCGATGATGCCGCGATCCACTTCGCGCAGGGCGGTTTCCACCAGCCGGGCAAAGAACGGCGTGGCGCCGACCACCAGCGGTGGAATGGCCCCGGCAACCCCCAGCGATGTGCCGGTGATCAGTACGGTGAAGGGAATCATCACGATCAGCAGGATGATGAACGGCAGCGAACGCAGGATGTTGACCACCAGCGACAGCAGCGCATACAGCGACTTCTGCTCCAGCAGTTGGCGCGGGCTGCAGAGGAACAGCAGCACGCCCAGTGGCAGGCCCAGCAGTACGGTGAACAGCAGCGAGCCGCCGAGCATCATCAGGGTGTCGCCGGTGGCCAGCCAGATTTCCAGCCAGTCGATGTTGGCGAAGAAGGTATCCATCAGCGCAGCACCTCCATGTGGACATCCGCCGCGGTGAAGCGGGCGAAGGCCGCTTCCATGTCACCGCCGGTGATGGCCAGGGTCAGTTGCCCATAAGGGGTGTCCTTGATGCGGTCGATGCGTCCGGCGAGGATGCTGTAGTCGACCCCGGTCTCCCGGGCCACGGTGCCCAGCAGCGGCGCGTAGGTGGAATCGCCCTGGAAGGTCAGGCGCACGATGCGCCCCGGTACGTGGGCGAAGTCGTCGCGCTGCTCGTTCTCGTCGATCTGCTCGTCTTCCTGGACGAAGCGCCGGGTGGTCGGGTGCTTGGGGTGCAGGAACACGTCGGCCACCGGGCCCTGTTCGACGATCACGCCGGCGTCCATCACCGCCACCTGGTCACAGACGCGACGGATCACGTCCATCTCGTGGGTGATCAGGACGATGGTCAGGTTCAGCTCGCGGTTGATCTCGGCCAGCAGTTGCAGGACCGAGGCGGTGGTCTGCGGGTCCAGGGCGCTGGTGGCCTCGTCGCACAGCAGGATCTTCGGCTTGGTGGCCAGGGCGCGGGCGATGCCGACGCGCTGCTTCTGGCCGCCGGACAGCTGCGCCGGGTATTTCTTCGCGTGGTCGGCCAGGCCGACCCGGTCCAGCAGCTCGGCCACCCGGCGGTCGATGTCGCTGCGCGACAGCTCGCCGGCCAGGGTCAGGGGCAGGGCGACGTTGTCGGCCACGGTCTTGGACGACAGCAGGTTGAAGTGCTGGAAGATCATGCCGACCTGCTGGCGGAAGCGGCGCAGGCCACTGGCGTCCAGGGCGGTGACGTCTTCGTCGTCGACGACGATGGTGCCGCCACTGGGGTTTTCCAGGCGGTTGATCAGGCGCAGCAGAGTACTTTTACCCGCACCGGAGTGGCCGATCAGGCCGAACACCTGGCCATTCTCGACCCGAAGGCTGGTCGGGTGCAGGGCGGGAATATCCTTACCGGCGACCCGGTAGGTTTTATGGACGTTTTGAAACTCGATCACGTAGCGAACCTTGTGGGGCGCGTTAGAAAAGGATCAGCGGTTAGCCGGGCGCGCATTTTAGCCTGTCCGTATAGAGGTTCTTAGCATTTATTTCGCAATCATCCTGCCATTTGGCAATAACGCGATCAAAGGTCATAAAAAAGGAACGCTCGCACCTTCTCGTCAGTCATTAGTTAAGTCACTCGAAAGCCGCCAGGTGCCGTGCCTGGAGGCCTTTGCCCACGAAGCCCCGGCACGCCAGGGATTTCGCCAACGAGGAGTTTTGCCTGATGAGCACGAAGAAGCCCGATACCCCAAAAAGCCAGATGGCCGGGACCGACACCCTGGACCGCGGCAACAGCAACAGCAAGCTCAAGAGCCTGGAGACGTTCCGCTCCGACGCCACCGGGCAGGCCCTGCGGACCAACCAGGGGGTGAAGATCGCCGACAACCAGAACACCCTCAAAACCGGTGCTCGTGGGCCTTCGCTGCTGGAAGACTTCATCATGCGGGAGAAGATCACCCACTTCGACCATGAGCGGATTCCCGAGCGCATCGTGCATGCCCGAGGGGTGGGTGCCCATGGTTACTTCCAGAGCTATGACAACCATTCGGCATTGACCAAGGCCGGTTTCCTGCGTGATCCGGGGAAGAAAACACCAGTGTTCGTACGCTTTTCCACGGTCCAGGGGCCAAGAGGCTCTGGCGACACCGTGCGTGACGTGCGCGGCTTTGCGGTGAAGTTCTTCACTGACGAAGGCAACTTCGACTTGGTGGGCAACAACATGCCGGTGTTCTTCATTCAGGACGCGATCAAGTTCCCCGATTTCGTACACGCCGTGAAACCCGAACCCCACAACGAAATACCCACCGGCGGCTCGGCCCATGACACCTTCTGGGACTTTGTCTCGCTGCAGCCGGAATCGGCGCACATGGTGATCTGGGCCATGTCCGACCGGGCCATTCCGAAAAGTCTGCGGGCCATGCAGGGCTTTGGCGTGCATACCTTTCGCCTGATCAACGCCCAGGGCCGGTCGAGCTTCGTCAAGTTCCACTGGCGGCCGACGGTGGGTACCTGTTCGCTGGTCTGGGATGAGGCGCAGAAGCTGGCGGGCAAGGACACCGACTTCCATCGCCGCGACCTGTGGGAATCGATCGAAGCCGGGGATTACCCGGAGTGGGAGTTCGGTGTACAGATCATCGCCGAGGAAGACGAGCACAACTTTGATTTCGACATCCTCGACCCGACCAAGCTGATTCCCGAGGAGCTGGTGCCGATCACGCCCCTGGGCAAGATGGTGCTGAACCGCAACCCGGACAACTATTTTGCCGAGACCGAGCAGGTCGCCTTCTGCCCGGGGCACATAGTGCCCGGGATCGACTTCTCCAACGACCCGCTGTTGCAAGGACGGCTGTTTTCCTACACCGATACCCAGATCAGCCGCCTGGGTGGGCCGAACTTCCACGAATTGCCGATCAATCGGCCGCTGGCGCCCTTCCACAACAGCCAGCGCGACGCCATGCACCGCATCACCCTGGACAAGGGCCGGGCCTCCTATGAGCCCAATTCCATCGACGGCGGCTGGCCCCGGGAAACCCCACCGGCGGCCGAGGATGGCGGCTTCGAGAGTTACAACGAGCGTATCGATGCGCACAAGATCCGCCAGCGCAGCGAATCGTTCAGCGACCATTTCTCCCAGGCGCGGCTCTTCTACAAGAGCATGAGCAAGCACGAGCAGGAGCACATCATCGCCGCCTACAGCTTTGAGCTGGGCAAGGTGGAACGTGAATGGATCCGCGAACGCCAGGTCAACGAGATTCTGGCCAACATCGACCTGCAACTGGCCGCGCGAGTGGCCGAGAACCTCGGGCTGGCGGCGCCGAAGAAAGCCACGGTGGCGGAGCGCAAGACTTCGCTCTCGTGCTCGCCGGCCCTGAGCCAGGCGAACCTGTTGCCGGGCAATATCAAAACCCGGAAGGTGGCGATTCTGGCGGCCAACGGCGTCGATGGTGCAGTGATCGATGCGCTGAAGAAGGCTCTCAAGGCCGAAGGGGCGCACGCCAAGCTACTGGGGCCGACCTCGGCGCCGGTCGCCACGGCGGACGGCAAGAGCCTGCCGGTGGATGCGTCCATGGAGGGCTTGCCATCGGTGGCTTTCGATGCGGTGTTCGTGCCCGGAGGTGCGCAGTCGATCAAGGCCTTGAGCGGCAATGGCGTGGCCCTGCATTACTTGCTGGAGGCGTACAAGCACCTCAAGGCGATTGCCTTGCACGGCGATGCCCGGGAGCTGTTGCACAGCCTGCGGCTGGAGGCGGATGAAGGCTTGATCGTGGGGGGCGATGCCAAGGCGCTGAAGGCGTTCATTGCCGCCATCGCGCAACATCGGGTCTGGAGCCGAGAGGAAAAGGCCAAGGCAATCCCGGCTTGAACACACTTTCTCCGACAAGCCTGCTCCGTGTAGGAGCCGGCTTGCCGGCGAAGGCTTTACTGCGCCTTGCGCGGGGTCAGCACCATCTGCGCCGGTACATGGCGCACGATTTGCCGACTGATCTTCTGTTCAAAGTCCGGGTCGAGCTTCTTCACCCGCTTGCCGAGCAGGGTCGATAGCCAGGGGTAATCCTCGGTGCGTGGTACCTGGATGCTCACGTCGCACTGGTAATTCACTACATCGGCGGCCAGGGCATCGAGTTGGTGCCGCAGCTTGCGGATATCAGTGACGTTCAAGGCGACGGTGGTGCTCTCGGCGGTCGGATCGATCAGCTTGGCCGCAGGGCGCGCTTCGGCGGCCTTCAGGGCGGCTTCGGCCTTGTCCAGCTCCGCCTTGCGGGCGTGGGCAATGGCATTGTTGACCCCACCGGTCAGCGCCGGAGCCTTGGGCATCAGTGCCCGGGCACGGCTCAGGGCCGTGGCTGCGGCGTTCACATCGCCCTTCTGCAGGACGATCTGGCTGCGCTGCAGATAGGCTTCGGCCAACTGCCGCTGGTACTGCACCAGTTGCGGGTCGTCGGGCGTCTGCGCCTGCAAGGCGCTGAGTTGATCTTCCGCGGTGGCCAGTTCGCTGCTGGCGATGTTTTGTTCCAGCTGCGCGATGGCCGTGGCCCGTGCATCAGGGACCTCGGTGGCCGCTGGTGGCGTGCTTTGGCAGGCTCCCAGTAGCAGGGAAAATGCGACAAGGAGCAGATAACGGGAGGCGAACGGCTTCATTCCTGCGACTCTCTAATTGCGCAAAAAGCGAGCAAGTCTACACCCCTCGACGGGGCAGAACAAAACTCAGCAGAAACAGTGTGGCGGCGGTGACCACGATCGACGGCCCGGCCGGTGTGTCCTTGAACCAGGACAGCGCCAGCCCGCCGCACACCGCGAGCATGCCCAGCAGGCTGGCGCCCAGGGCCATCTGCTCCGGCGAGCGGGCGTGACGCTGTGCCGCAGCGGCCGGGATGATCAACAGCGAAGTGATCAGCAACACCCCGACAATCTTCATGGCCACGGCAATCACCACGGCGATCAGCAGCATCAGCGCCAGGCGCAGCGAGGCCACAGGCAGGCCTTCGACCCTGGCCAGCTCCTCGTGCACGGTGATCGCCAGCAAGGGGCGCCACAGCGCCACCAGCAGCAACAGCACCGCCGCGCTACCGCCGAGAATCCACGCCAGGTCGCCCGGGCTGATCGCCAGCAGGTCACCGAACAGGTAGGCCATCAGGTCGATTCGCACTTCATGCATGAAGCTTAGTACCACCAGGCCCAGAGACAGGGTGCTGGGTGCAAGAATCCCCAGCAGCGTGTCGGAAGCCAGGGGTTGGCGCTGTTGCAGGGTCACCAGCAGCACCGCCAGCAGCAGGCAGCCGACCGTGACCGCTACCGCCGGGCTGACATCCAGCAGAAAGCCCAGGGCCACGCCGAGCAGCGCGGCGTGGGACAAGGTGTCGCCGAAATAGGCCATGCGACGCCAGACCACAAAGGACCCCAAGGGGCCGGCAACCACCGCCAGGGCCAGGCCTGCGAGCAGGGCGTAGAGCAGAAAATCAGCCATGCTTGCAGTTTTCTCCATGGACATGGGCGTGGCCCGAAGCGGGCTGGGTGACGACCGAACCATGCAGGTCGTGGGCATGGTCGTGATGGTGGTGGTAGATCGCCAGGCTCGGTGCGTTCTTGCCGAACAGCTCGACGAAGGCCGGGTCGCCGCTGACCTGCTCGGGGTGGCCAGAGCAGCAGACGTGGCGATTGAGGCAGACCACCTGATCGGTGGTGCTCATCACCAGGTGCAGGTCGTGGGAGACCATCAGCACGCCGCAGCCGTGACGGTCGCGCAGGCGGGTAATCAGGCTGTAGAGCTCGGCCTGGCCGGCCACGTCGACGCCTTGCACCGGTTCATCGAGCACCAGCAGCTCCGGCTCGCGCAGCAGCGCCCGGGCCAGCAGCACACGCTGCATCTCGCCACCGGAGATGCTCTGCACCGGGCTGTCGATCACCTGCTCGGCACCTACTTCCTTGAGCGCTGCCAGCGCCCGGGTACGGTCCACTCCCGGCACCAGGCGCAGAAAGCGCAGCACCGACAGCGGCAAGGTCGGGTCGACATGAAGCTTCTGCGGCATGTAGCCCACCCGCAGTTTGGGCTTGCGCCAGACACTGCCGGTGTCGGGCTTGAGCAGGCCGAGCACGGCGCGCACCAGCGTGGTCTTGCCGGCGCCATTGGGGCCGATCAGGGTGACGATCTGGCCGGGTTCGACGCTGAGCTGGATGTTCTCCAGCACGTTCTGCCCGGCAAAGGTCACCCCGACCTGCTCGAGGCGGATCAACGCATTGCTCATCAAGCCCCCTGGCAGCCCGAGCAGAGCCCGACCACTTCGACGGTCTGGCCCTCGACCACGAAGCCGACGTCGCGGGCGCTGCTGATGATGGCGTCGCTGATGGATTTCTGTTCCAGCTCGATGGCGGCGTGGCATTCGCGGCAGATCAGGAACTGGCCCTGGTGCGCGTGCTCGGGGTGGTTGCAGCCGACAAAGGCATTGAGCGAGGCGATGCGGTGCACCAGGCCGTTTTCCAGGAGGAAATCCAGCGCCCGGTAAACCGTTGGCGGGGCGGCGCGACGGCCGTCCTGCTCGCTGAGCACGGCCAGGATGTCGTAGGCCCCCAGGGGCTTATGGCTTTGCCACACCAGCTCCAGCACCCGCCGGCGCAGGGCGGTCAGGCGCAGGCCTTGCCGTGCGCACAGGGCGTCGGCCTCAGACAGTGCGCTGTGTACGCAGTGAGAGTGGTCGTGTGGACGGCTGGCAAGGGGTGTTTTAGGCATGAGCGGCGACGAGGTTTGTGAGAGACGTTATTATGTTACCCGTTCTCGCCTCCTCGAGTGTCCATCGTGCCCAGACTTTTTCGCCTTTTTGTCGCTTTTACCTTCAGCCTGTTCGCGATCGGCTCGGCCCAGGCCGAAGTGCGGGTGCTGACCAGCATCAAGCCGCTGCAACTGATTGCCGCCGCCGTGCAGGATGGCGTGGCGGTTCCCGAGGTGCTGCTGCCGCCCGGAGCTTCCCCGCACAACTACGCGCTGCGCCCTTCGGACGTGCGCAAGGTGCAGAGTGTGGACCTGCTGTACTGGATCGGCCCGGACATGGAAGGCTTCCTGCCGCGGGTGCTGAAGGGCCGTAGCCTGCCCTCGGTGGCGGTACAGGACCTGCCGGGCATGAAACTCCGGCACTTTGCCGAAGATAGCCACTCCCACGCTGAAGATGCCGACGAACATGACCATGATCATCGCCCCGGCACCCTGGACGCGCACCTCTGGCTGTCGCCGGTCAATGCCCGGGTGATCGCCACCCGCATGGCCGCGGACCTGAGCGCCGCCGACCCGGCCAATGCCGCCCGCTACCAGAGCAACCTGAAGGCGTTCAGCGAGCGTCTGGATGCCCTGGATGCCCGCTTGAAAGCCCGCCTGGCGGGGATCGCCGGCAAGTCTTACTTCGTGTTCCACGAAGCTTTCGACTACTTCGAGGACGCCTACGGCCTCAAGCACGCCGGGGTGTTCAGCGTGGCAGCGGAAGTCCAGCCGGGGGCCCAGCACGTCGCCGCCATGCGCGCGCGCTTGCAGCAGGTGGGCAAGACCTGTGTATTCAGCGAGCCGCCCCTGCGCCCACGCCTGGCGGAAACCCTGGTGGCCGGCCTGCCGGTGAAACTGGCGGAGCTGGATGCGTTGGGCGGTTACACGCCGGCAACCGCTCAAGGCTATGAGCAGGTGCTGGAGAAGTTGGGGAATGATCTGGCGGGCTGCTTGGAGCAGCTTTAAGCGGGGATTGTTGCGCGAGGGCTTTCGCGGGCAAGCCCGCTCCTACAGGTTGAGCGTATCTCTGTAGGAGCGGGCTTGCCCGCGAAGCGTTTTACAGGGCGAACGGCAGCGCGATGCTGACCTGTTGCCGCTGCGCCAGGCGCTGCTGGAACTCCATCGGATCGTGAATCAGCACGTCCTGCCCGGCGAAGCTCTCGGCGGCGATCAGCCGCGATAGCCAGAAGCGCACGCAGGCTACCCGCAGCAGGGTCGGCCAGAGTTCGGCCTCTGCCGCAGTGAACGGGCGCAGCGCCGCGTAGGCGCCCAGCAGGGCTCGGGCCCGTTGGCCGTCGAGTACGCCTTCATCGTCGGAGCACCAGTCATTCAGGGCGATCGCCACGTCGTAGAGCATCGGTCCCGAACAGGCGTTGTAGAAGTCGATCAGGCCGGTCAGGTGGGTGCCTTCGAACATGGCGTTGTCGCGAAACAGATCGGCGTGGATGTTGGCCCGGGGCAGGGCGAGGATCTTCATCTTCTGAGCGGCGATTTCATCCAGGGCCCGTTGCAGCAGGTCTTGGGCCGTGGGGGCCAGGTGCGACAGCAGTTGCCTGCCCTCTTCCTGCATCCAGTCCAGGCCGCGATCGGTCTTGCGCTTGATCATGTGGTCCTTGGTGGCCACGTGCAGGTGGCCGAGCAGCTCACCGACCTGGGCACAGTGCTGGGCGTTGGCCTGCTTGATGTGCTTGCCCGCCAGCCGCGGTTGCAGCAGCGCCGGCTTGCCCGCCAGTTCGCGCAGGGCGACGCCGTCGGTGGTGCGCAGGGCATAGGGCACTGGCAGGTTGGCCTGGTGCAGCACGTCCAGCAGTTCAATGAAGAACGGCATTTCCTGGACCGGGCCACGTTCCACCAGGGTCAGGACGAACTCGCCCCGTTCCAGGCTGATGAAGAAGTTGGTGTTTTCGCTACCAGCGGCGATCCCCTGGAAATCAAGCAGGCGGCCGAGCCCATACGGGGCGAGAAAGGTTTCCAGCTCGGGCCGAGCCAGGGGGGTGAACACAGACATGGTTAAAAACTGCCAGTACGGGCGCTGCTATCCAGCCAGCGCCATTGAGTTGAAGTCGGAGTGGTTTACCACTCAAAGATTTTCCACGAAGGGATCAGCATATCCGGCTGATCCGAACGGATGAAGTTGCCGTCCGAGCCATCGGCACGCACCAGGAAGTAGGGTTTGCCGCCCTTTGGCGTGATCTTGATGGCATACAGGAAGCCATTTTGCCGGTATTCCTGGATGGTCTTGTCGCCTTCCGTGCGAATGGTTACTTCCGGGTCCGCTGATGGCGCATCTTCTGCGGCGATCGCGGCCAATGGAGCGATTGCAATCAAGCCGGTCAGCAGCAAGCGATTTAGTGTGCGCATGATAACCTTGTCCCTTTGTCGTCAACGGTCCCGCTATTCTAGCGCCGGACCCGCCGAAAAGGTTGATCCCGCTCATGAGCCAAGCCCCCCTCGTCCTGGTGGACGGTTCTTCATATCTGTACCGCGCGTTCCACGCGCTGCCTCCGCTGACCACCTCCAAAGGCCTGCCTACCGGCGCGGTCAAGGGCGTGTTGAACATGCTCAAGAGCCTGCGCAAACAGTACCCGGACAGCCCGTTCGCCGTGGTCTTCGATGCCAAGGGCGGGACCTTCCGCGATGACATGTATGCCGAATACAAGGCCAACCGTCCGAGCATGCCCGACGACATGCGGGTGCAGATCGAGCCGTTGCACGCCAGCGTGATCGCCCTGGGTTTCCCCTTGTTGTGCGTGGAAGGGGTCGAGGCCGATGACGTGATCGGCACCCTGGCCCGCAGCAGCGCGGCAGCGGACCGCCCGGTGGTGATTTCCACTGGCGACAAGGACATGGCACAGCTGGTGGACGGGCACATTACCCTGGTCAACACCATGTCCGGTAGCAGCATGGACGTGGAAGGCGTGAAGGAGAAATTCGGCGTCGCTCCCGAGCAGATCATCGATTACCTGGCGCTGATGGGCGACTCTTCCGACAACATTCCCGGGGTGCCGGGCATTGGTCCGAAGACCGCTTCCGGCCTGCTGGTCGGGGTCAATGGCGGGTTGAAGGAGCTGTACGAACAGCTCGATATCGTACCGACCCTGCCGATCCGCGGGGCCAAGACCTTGCCGGCCAAGCTCGAAGAACACAAGGAAATGGCCTTCCTCTCCTATCAGTTGGCGACCATCAAGGTCGACGTGCCGCTGGATGTCGGGCTCGACGACCTGCACCTGGGCGAGCCGGACCGCGAGAAGCTGGTGGAGCTCTACAGCCTGCTGGAGTTCAAGAGCTGGCTCGACGAGTTGCAGCGCGATGCCAAGCGTGTCGAGCTCAGCGGCGCTGAGGCGACACCCGCCGCCGTGCCGCCGCCGCAGACTGTGGAGCAAGCTCCGCTGGAGCTGCAGTACGAAACCATCCTCGACCAGGAGCGTTTCGATGCCTGGCTGGAGAAGCTCAAGGGCGCCAAGCTGATTGCCTTCGACACCGAAACCACCGGGATCGATGCGCAGCAGGCGCAACTGGTGGGCCTGTCCTTCTCGGTCAAGGCCGGCGAAGCGGCCTATGTTCCCCTGACCCACTCCTACATGGGCGCGCCGGCACAGCTGGATCGCGACAGCGTACTGCTGGCCCTCAAGCCCTTGCTGGAAGATCCCAAGCTGCTCAAGGTCGGCCAGCACGCCAAGTTCGACATGAACATCCTGGCCAACTGCGCCATCGGCGGCGACCAGGCCAATGGCATCACTGTGCGCGGCGTGGCCTTCGATACCATGCTCGAATCCTACGTGCTCAACTCCACCGCCACCCGCCATGACATGGACAGCCTGGCGCAGAAGTACCTGGACCACAGCACTGTGAGTTTCCAGGACATCGCTGGCAAGGGTGCCAAGCAGTTGACCTTCGACCAGATTCCTCTTGAGCAGGCCGGCCCCTACGCCGCGGAAGATGCCGACGTGACCCTGCGCCTGCACCAGGTCCTGTTCGACAAGCTGACCGCGATACCGAGCCTGGCCAGCGTGCTCACCGATATCGAAATGCCTTTGGTGCCGGTCCTGGCGCGCATCGAGCGCCAGGGAGCACTGGTGGACGACAAGCTCCTGGGAGTGCAGAGCATCGAACTGGGGGACAAGATGGTCGCCCTGGAGCGCGAAGCCTTCGAGATCGCCGGCGAGGAGTTCAACCTGGGCTCGCCCAAGCAGCTGGGCAGCATCCTCTACGACAAGCTCGGCCTGCCGGTGCTGAAAAAGACTGCCAAGGGCCAGCCATCCACGGCTGAAGAGGTGCTGGCCAAGCTGGCGGAAGACGACTATCCGCTGCCGCGGGTGCTGATGCAGTACCGTTCCATGAGCAAGCTGAAAAGCACCTATACCGACCGCCTGCCGGAGCAGATCAACCCGCGTACCGGGCGCATCCATACCTCCTATCATCAGGCGGTAGCGTCCACCGGCCGGCTGTCCTCCAGCGATCCGAACCTGCAGAACATTCCGGTACGTACCGCTGAAGGCCGGCGCATTCGCCAGGCCTTCATCGCGCCGCCAGGCTACAAGCTGCTGGCAGCGGACTATTCGCAGATCGAGTTGCGGATCATGGCGCACCTGTCCCGCGATGAAGGTTTGCTCAACGCCTTCCGCAACAACCTGGACGTGCACACCGCCACGGCGGCCGAGGTGTTCAAGGTCGAGCTCAAGGACGTCACTTCCGATCAGCGCCGCAGCGCCAAGGCCATCAACTTCGGCCTGATCTACGGTATGGGCGCGCAGAAGCTGGGCAAGGACATCGGTGTCGATACCAAGCAGGCCAAGGCCTATATCGACACCTACTTCGCGCGTTACCCGGGGGTTCGCGAGTACATGGACCGCACCCGCGCCCAGGCCGCGGACCAGGGTTATGTCGAGACCATCTTCGGTCGCCGCCTGTACCTGCCGGAGATCAACTCCAACAAGCCACAGGAGCGCGCCGGCGCCGAACGCACCGCGATCAATGCGCCGATGCAGGGCACCGCGGCAGACATCATCAAGAAAGCCATGGTGGCCGTGGACAACTGGCTGGAGTCCTCGGGGCTGGATGCCCGAGTGATTCTCCAGGTGCACGACGAACTGGTGCTGGAAGTGCGCGAGGACCTGGTGGACCAGGTTCGTGAGGAAATTCGCGGGCACATGAGCGGTGCCGCAACCCTGGATGTGCCGTTATTGGTGGAAGTGGGGGTGGGAAATAACTGGGATGAGGCCCATTAAGGGCACTTTTCAGGTGTTTTTGCCGCGGCATAGTGTCGCGGCAAAAACTAGCGAAGAGCTATTAGCACCGAAAATTTCATCGATTATTGCCAATAGTTTTTGCAACCGGCCGGAACTAAATAGGTGAACGCCCACTCAGAGTTACTGAATGGCTGGTGAAGCCCTTCGATGCTCCTATGTTGTGTTAAGTGTTGGCAGATATCTGGACCCCGCCCTAGCGGTCTAGAACTTGAACCCCGAACTTCCCCCTCCCCATACGAAGTCCGGGGTTTTTTTTGCCTGAAAACCGCCTGGGAAATGATCATGCTGCGTTAAAAGCGCGGCGCGAAATGCTCATTTACAGCCAGTAAACTCCGCTTTCGCACCGCGCTTTTGCCTTGCCTGATCATCCCCCAGGCAATTTTCCCTACGTCTCTCAGGCCTCGGCTTCGGCGCCTTTGTCGGCCAGTTCCATCCAGCCCGCCAGCACGGTGTAGGCCTCTTCCAGGCCCATGCGCTTGGGGGCCGAGAACAGTTGGATGGTGACGGCTTCGCCCCAGCCCTTGCGGATCTGCGACTGCACCTTGAGCAGGGTGTTCTTGGCCGCGCCGTAGGTCAGTTTGTCGGCCTTGGTCAGCAGGATGTGCATCGGCATGCCGCTGGCGACCGCCCAGTCCAGCATCAGCAGGTCGAAGTCGGTCATGGGATGACGGATATCCATCATCAGGATCAGGCCCTTAAGGCTTTCGCGGCTGCCCAGGTAGGCTTCCAGGTGACGCTGCCAGTGTTGCTTGAGCGGGATTGGCACTTTGGCGTAACCGTAGCCCGGCAGGTCGACCAGACGGCGATCGTCGTCTAGCTTGAAGAAGTTCAACAACTGCGTGCGACCCGGAGTTTTCGAGGTGCGTGCCAGGCTGGCGTGGGTCAGGGTGTTCAGGGCGCTGGATTTGCCGGCGTTGGAACGCCCGGCAAAGGCCACTTCGAAGCCTTCATCGTCAGGGCATTGATCGACTTTGGCGGCGCTGAGCATGAACGTAGCCTGTTGGCACAGACCGAGGATGGGGTTCTTGAGTTGCATGGGATTTCCGATTGGGGCGATGCCGAGAGTGGACGCGGCGAGCGGTGTCGTTTCCGTTTCAGTAACGCCAGTATATAATGCCGCAGATTTTGTGTGCGCTTTGTCCCAGCGTAGGATGAAGTTCACGAGAGCGATAAACCTTGAATGCGCATTAGAACGCAGCACGCTCTCAACCCTGAAAAGGTCGTTTTATGACGAAATGGCTGCTAGCTGCCGGTGTCTTGATGCCGTTTTACGGCGCTCAGGCTACACAGGATCCGGAAGCTGTGTACAACCGTGTTTGTGGGGCTTGTCATTCCGGCCAACTACCCACGGCGCCCCGCAAGGGCGACCAGGAAGTTTGGGCGCCGAGGTTGGCGCAAGGTATGGAGACGCTGGTGCAACACGTGACCCAGGGTTTCAAGGCGATGCCGCCGCGTGGTTTGTGCATGGACTGCAGTGCCGAGGATTACCGAGTCATCATCCATTGGATGAGCGAGTGATCCCGGTCCATAACTCTTAACCCTTAGCCGTAGTTGGATTAGCTGATGAACAAATTACTCGTGAGTCTGCTGTTGACCTTGGGCATCACAGGTGTCGCCCATGCCGCAGGCGACGCTGCTGCCGGTCAGGCGAAAGCCGCAGTCTGTGGTGCTTGCCACGGCCCTGATGGGAACAGCATGGCGCCAAACTTTCCCAAGCTGGCGGGTCAGGGGGAAAAGTACCTGAACAAGCAGTTGCACGATATCAAGTCCGGCAAGCGCCAGGTGCTGGAGATGACAGGCCTGTTGACCAACCTGAGCGATCAGGACCTGGCTGACATCGCCGCCTACTTCGCCAGCCAGAAAGGCAGCGTCGGCGCAGCAGATCCTAAAGTCGTGGCCCGTGGTGAAGAACTGTTCCGTGGCGGCAAGCTCGACCAGGGCATGCCTGCCTGCACCGGTTGCCACTCGCCAAACGGTGCGGGTAACGCAGCAGCCGGCTTCCCCCATCTGGGCGGCCAGCACGCACAGTACGTGGCCAAGCAGCTGACCGACTTCCGCGAAGGCAACCGTACCAACGACGGCGATACCCTGGTGATGCGCAGCATCGCTGGCAAGCTGAGCAACAAAGACATCGAAGCGGTGTCCAGCTATATTCAGGGCCTGCACTGAGGCCGGCTCGATCAGCGTTGCCCAAGGTGCTAAGCCACGGCAACGTTAATGATCGATTAATCTGACGGTGCAAGCATAAAGGGTGGCTCAGGCCGCCCTTTTTTATGGCGTCTGCCGCTACACTAGCGAACTCAAGCCCGCCAAGACCTGGTCGAATTCAGGTCGAGCGAGGCGCCAAAATTGTCCAGGAGTAAAGCATGCGTAATCTGATTCTCAGCGCCGCACTCGTCACCGCCAGCCTGTTTGGCGTGACCGCTCAAGCGGCCGAACCGCTTGAAGCCGGTAAACAATATGTCGAGTTGAGCAGCGCCGTTCCGGTTGCCGTGCCAGGCAAGATCGAAGTGGTTGAGCTGTTCTGGTATGGCTGCCCGCACTGCTACGCTTTCGAACCCACCATCAATCCCTGGGCTGAAAAACTCCCGGCCGACGTCAACTTCGTCCGTATCCCGGCCATGTTCGGCGGTATCTGGAACATCCATGGCCAGCTGTTCATCACCCTTGAAGCCATGGGTGTCGAGCACAAGGTGCACAAGGCCGTATTCGAAGCCATCCATGGCGGCAAGAAGCTCGCTACTCCTGAAGAGATGGCCGAGTTCCTGGCTGGCGAAGGCGTCGACAAGGACAAGTTCCTGAGCACCTACAATTCCTTCGCCGTCAAAGGCAAGGTCGAAGACGCCAAGAAAAAGGCCCAGGCCTACCAGATCACCGGCGTACCGACCATGGTGGTCAACGGCAAGTATCGTTTCGACCTGGGCACCGCCGGTGGTCCTGAAGGCGCGCTGAGCGTGGCTGACCAGTTGATCGCCAAAGAGCGCGCAGCCAAGTAAGCGCCCGCCGCCATGCCGCGCTGGAGCTCGGAACGCATCGTTGGCCTGCATGATCCGCAGGTCAACGAGCACCATTTGGCGTCGTCCGGCCTGCCGGCAGACAGTCGTCTGCGCTTGCTCAGTTTCAATATCCAGGTCGGTATCAGCACCGAACGTTATCGCCATTACCTGACTCGTGGTTGGCAGCACCTGCTGCCCCATCATGGGCGTGCCGACAATCTGCAGAAAATCGGCAACCTGCTTGGCGATTTCGACCTGGTGGCCCTGCAGGAGGCCGATGGCGGCAGCCTGCGCTCCGGCTACGTCAATCAGGTGGAACACCTGGCCCAACTGGGCGCCTTCCCCTACTGGTACCAACAGCTCAATCGCAACCTGGGACGCCTGGCTCAGCACAGCAATGGCGTGCTCAGCCGCCTGCGCCCCTGGGCCATCGAAGACCACCCGCTGCCTGGCCCCAAGGGGCGCGGCGCGATCCTCGTGCGTTTTGGCGAGGGTCCCGAGGCACTGGTGGTGGTGATGATGCATCTGGCGCTCGGTGCCCGCACCCGAACCCGGCAACTGGCGTACATCCGCGAGTTGATCGGCGGCTACAAGCATCAGGTGCTGATGGGGGACATGAACACCCATGCCAGCGACCTGCTGGAGCATTCCCCTCTAAGGGACCTCAGCCTCTTGGCGCCGCAACTGCAGGCGACCTTCCCCAGCTGGCGTCCGCAACGTTGCCTGGACCATATTCTGCTCAGCCCCAGCCTGACCCTGGAGCGCGTGGAGGTCCTGGCCCAACCCATATCCGATCACCTGCCGGTCGCGGTAGAGATTCGTCTGCCGGGTTCGCTCACGGCTGATGCATTGCCCGCGTTGAGTCCTGCCCCTCGCGGAACCGATGAATGAGCGACGACGCCAATCGCTGGAAAGAGAAATACCTCAAAAGTATCGAACAGCAGGAAAAGCTCGAACGCCGATGGGCGGCCCGTCTCGACTTGCTGCGTCGTGGCCTGGTACGCAGCACCCTGGCGGCGGAGGGCACCGATCGCGCGGTCGACCAGTGCATGAAGGAAATGCGCGAGGTGGTACGCACCGACGATATGGACGCCGGGCTTGCTGCCCTGCTGCCGCGCCTGGAAAAAGCCGTGCTGGACTCCGAGCAGCGGCGGGAAACCCGGGTCGAGCAGATGAGCAGCGCGCTGACGGCGCTGGTCAGCCAGTTGCAGTCCCTGCCCCTGCCCCGGGAGGTCAGCCGTCCGCTGAAAGCCTTTGCCAAGCAACTGGATGGCCGGGTTGGCCAGGCGCGGGAAATTCCCTTGCTGCTCGGCGAACTGAGCAGCCTGCAGGGCAAGGCCCTGAGCCAGCTGGAAACCCCGGCCGAACCCGACCGCCCAAGCCTGTTGCAGCGCCTGTTCGGCAGCCGCGAGGCGAGCGAGACGCCAGCCCCGGCGGAGGAAGCTGTTGCGACGAATCCGCCGCTCCCGGCAGCCGCGGCTGAGGCTCATCCACAAGCCGAGGAAGCCCCAGCACCGGAGGATGGCGCGCGCGAGCACTATCAGACGCCGACCCAGGCCTTGCCTGAGGCGGTTTCGGCGCCTGCCGCGCCCGCCACGGCACAGCCCGAAGCGCAGCTCGAACCTGAGCCGGTTGCCAGCGACGAGCCGGAGGTTGCTGCAGTGCCCGCTCCGGCCCCGGTGGTGGCGTTCGTGCCTCCGGTACTGGTGCAGGAGGCGCCCGCCGAGCCTGTACCCGCTATCGAGGTCGAACCTCAAGCAACCATTTCGCCTGTCGCGGAGCCACAAGCGCCCGTCGATCCCGGGGTGGTCGCCGCTTCCGATTCACCGCCCGCGCCTGTCGCCGAAGCCGCGTTCAATCCCGACGAGTTGTTGCCCCTGCCGACGGTTTCCCCGGCAGTGCTGCTGGACAGCCTGCCCCTGCCGGCAGTCATGGCCGAGGCCCTGGCCGCCATCGATCCGGAGCAGTCGGAGCAGGATGTGCTCTACGCTCTGCCGGATTCGCCCGAGCCCTCCTACAGTTCGGTGGCCAAGCACATCGAGCACACCTTGCTGGGGCTGCTCGACGACCTGAGCCTGCCGGAGCGCCACCGGCCACAGGCCGAGGCCATGCGCGATCGTCTGCAGCATGGGCTGAACTGGTACGAATTGCTGCCGATCCTCGACGATCTGGCGGTGTTGATGCTGGCCATCACCGACTCTGGCCAGCATGAGTTCGAGACCTACCTCAAGCAGCTCAACGAGCGCCTGGAGGCCTTCCAGAGTAACCTGCAGGCGGCCAGCGACGGCCATGCCGACAGCAGTTCGGCAGCACGGGCCATGGACAGCCAGATCCGTGAACAGGTCGACGGCCTGCAAAGCAGCGTGCAGGAGGCCGCCGACCTGGATGACCTCAAGCAAGTGCTGGAAAGCCACCTGGAAGGCCTGCTGGGCACCATGGACCACCACCAGAAGCAGCGCGACGAGCGTGAACGGGAAGTGGCCGCCCGCCTGCAAAGCCTGGCGGAGCGGGTTTCGAGCATGGAGCAGGAAGCCCAGGGCTACCGTGAGCACCTGGAAGAGCAGCGGCAGAAGGCGCTGATCGATCCGCTCACCGGCCTGCCCAACCGGGCTGCCTGGAGCGAACGCCTGGAACATGAAGTCGGCCAATGGCAACAACATGGCAACAGCCTGCTGCTGGCCATGCTCGATCTCGATCATTTCAAGCGGATCAACGACAACTACGGTCACCTGGCCGGTGACAAGGTGTTGAAGATCATCGCCAACGTACTGCGCAAACGCCTGCGAGGCAGCGATTTCATCGCACGTTTCGGTGGCGAGGAGTTTGTTCTGCTGCTGCCCAACACCCCCTGGCCGGTGGGCGTGCGCATTGTGGAAGCCCTGCGCGCGGCAATCGAGGCGTGCCCGTTCCATTTCAAGGGCGAGCCGGTGACCATCACCGTGTCCGTCGGGCTGAGTGCGTTCAAGGCCGGTGATCGCAGCGATCTGGTGATCAAAAGAGCCGATCAGGCGCTGTACCGGGCCAAGGATGCCGGCCGTAACCGGGTGGAAGCTGGTTGAGGAGCCAGCACTTTGCTGAATGAAAGCGCTGTTTTGCCCATGATCGCCAGGGCAGTACGTTACACTGTTGCATTATCGTCTTCAGCGTACTGCCTTTTGCCATGAAACTTCTTGCTCTTGCCCTCTCCCTGCTGATCCTCGCCGGCTGCGCCAGCGGCCCGCGCATCGACACCAGCCACCCGTCGGTCAATTACGATCAGCGCGCCCAGTTCATCATCGTCCACTACACCTCGGCATCGCTGGAGCGCTCCCTGGCCCTATTGACCCATGGCCAGGTCAGCAGCCACTACCTGATCGGCGATGACAAGTCCGCCACCATCTACAAGCTGGTGGACGAGCAATACCGTGCCTGGCATGCCGGTGACAGCCAGTGGCAGGGCCGGACCTGGCTCAACTCCAGTTCCATTGGCATCGAGATCGTCAACCCGGGGTTCCGCGATGGCCCCAGCGGGCGGCTCTGGTACCCCTACAGCGAAGCGCAGATCCAGAACCTGATCGTGCTGCTCAAGGACATCAGCAAGCGCAACAACATCTCGCCGCGCCACATCATTGGCCACAGCGATATCGCCCCCATGCGCAAGCTGGATCCGGGCCCGTTGTTTCCCTGGAAACGCCTGGCCGAGGCCGGCCTGGGACTGTGGCCCGATGCCCAGGCAGTGGCACGCCAGCAGGCGTTCTTTACCGTGAGCCCGCCGAGCATCGGTTGGTACCAGCAGCAACTGGCCCAGCTGGGTTACGCCACGCCGCAGACCGGCGAGCTGGACAAGGCGACCCGTAACGTCCTGGCCGCATTCCAGATGCACTACCGGCCGGGGCGTTTCGATGGTACGCCGGACGCAGAAAGCGCGGCCATCCTGATGGTGCTCAACCAGACAAAATAATGACGCCGCCGGACGGTTGGGGCCGATTGTCCAATCAGTTGCTATAACTCATTGGTAATCCTTCGGATCTCCCATGATGCCGGCCGCTCGCGAGCCCTTGCGTACCTGGTTCCATCGCCCCTGGACGCTGGCGATGCTGGCGGCTGTGCTGAGTGCGGTGATTTTGCTGCTGGGCAGCGCCGGGCTGGCCATGCACCAGGTCCAGCAACGGGAAAGCGAGCAGATGAACGCCCAGGGGCAGCGTTTCCTGGAGCGGCTGGAGCAGTTGTTCGGGCAACTGCGCGAAGGTCTCGACGTGCTGGAGGCGCAGCCGCTGCGCGAGTGCAACGCCGATCTCATCGCAGCTCTGCAG